>Ga0307473_10000193_pt1 | contig 12319 bp, 21 predicted proteins | sample atmos_gasesAM5C__FD_203744 | JGI IMG/M metagenome (GOLD analysis project Ga0307473, IMG submission 203744) | Hardwood forest soil microbial communities from Morgan-Monroe State Forest, Indiana, United States - atmos_gasesAM5C_515 | ecosystem: Environmental > Terrestrial > Soil > Temperate...
CCGCCAGGGCTCCGCCCAAACTAAGGGCGACGATAACCGCAAGAGGTGGAAGATCCAGGGTGGCTTTCATGATCCGAGGCGTGAGATAAGCATTCTCCACTTGCTGGTATACGAAATAGAAAGCTGTTACACCGATCAACTTTCCCCAGGAGTCAAATGCGGCCACCACCCCGGCAAGGATTACAGAGATGATCGGTCCAAGGATGGGCACGATGTTAGCGACCCCGGAGAACACTGCCAAGGCATAAAAATACTTTATTTCCAGCAGGCCGAATACGATCGCGCTGCAACCGCCCAGAATGAGCATCAGCGCGGCTTGCCCTACAAGCCAGCGACGGAGGCGCTGCTCAGCACGCAGGAAGCTCGGTTCCAGTCGTTCCCGCAGATCGGCGCCCACAATCGACATAAACCAGGCGAAGGCACTCCTGCCGTCCAACAGAAAATACAAGAATCAGCCACGTGACCACACTGGCAAAGCTGACAGCGATTGTCTTCAGAACTCCAAATATTCCGCCGACGATGGCGGACAGGTGCTGCTGCAGAGAGGCTGGCGGCACGCGGTCTGCAAGCGGCAGATGCCGGATTCGCTCGTAGAGGGCAGCGCTCTTCTGCGGCCAGTCGGTCACCAGTTGCTGAACATCATGCGCGATTGGGGTTGGGCGAAGAGAGCAAACAGCCCGAACACTACAGTCACCAGAACAAATGTGAGTAAGGTCGCGGTACCTCGCTTGGGAGACCACTTGCCAATTCGCAAGCGTTGCACGGCTTCGACTGCCGGATTGATGACCACTGCAAACAGCGCGCTGACATAAATCACCTGCAGCACTCGGCGAAGCTGATAAATCAACAGCAACGCGGCAACCACTGCAAACGCGAAGAGAATATTCGAGCGCTGATGAAGGTCATCCATGCTGTCTCCTGCGGGACAGCTAAGCCAGCGCTCGCAAGACTCTCTTCGATCGCTCAGTTTGCGTGTTGGTTCAGAAGCCTGGGATCAAGCTGAACTCCCAGTGCCAGCTTTTCAACGGACGGTCGTTTGAGTGCACATAGCTGAGTTGTCCGACCGCAAAGCCCAGAATATTGAAGCGCAGCGACGCGCCGTAGCTAGTGATCGGCTGGCGGGCTACTCCACGCAGTTCCGCCTGCTTGGCGCTGGTCTACGCAATCCCAGCGTCATAGAACAACGCGGTCTCGACAGGCGGGACGCTCCGGCTGGCTATGACGCCAAGCGGCCCCAGCACGGGGACGCGCAGTTCCGCGTTCCCCACCGCCATCCGGCTTCCGAAAAGTCGGTCGAAGACGGGGCACCTTCCAGGCGCACTCATGCCACACTCATTGGCATGGAAGGAGCCGGCACCATAGCCCCGAATCAGGGACGGATACCCTAAGAAGATGTCCTGCAGGCGTGTATCTTCGGCGTCTCCGCCGTAGCGACCGAAGTGAAGGAAGCGCCCCGCGATGGTGACCGGTCGGGCGAGCCTGAAATAACGTCGGTAGTCGGCGAGAAAAGTGGAGTAGTTCAGGCTTCCCCCCGCCGTGCCAAGCTCCAGGCGATATCGCTGGCCGACAATCGGGCTCGTCCCACCGAAAATGGACGTGTCGTACACTACCGCCGCACTTGCGGTCCCCATGTGAAGCGAGTCTGGTGTGGCGATCTCCTGGGACTGGTCCAGGAGCAACTCTCCAGAGGTAAGAGAAAACGCACGCGTATTTGCTTTGGCGGCAAAAGTCGATGTTGCGAAAGCCGACTGCGAACTCGATCCTTTGCACACGATTGAAGGGATAGGCCAGTGTGCCCGCCGAGTTGACAAATTGCAGACTGCCGAAGTGGGGATCGACCGCAGCCTTGGTGATTTTTCGCTGGATCTCCCCGGATTCGGCGTCAGCTAGAAACATTTCGATGGCGAAGAGTTCCTTCTCGGAAAACAGCACCATCTTCTTCCCGTCAGGGCGGATCATGGGACTGACATTAATCTTGCCGCTGCCGCTCTTCTTCTCGGAGAGAAATAATTGGCCTTCCTGGCTGGCCGGATTGGTTTTCTTAAGGACCGGCTCGTAATGTCGTCGCAACGCCTTTTGCCATTTCTCGGAGAGTTCTTCAGCAGAGATGTCCAACACACTGCGAATGGAGGCACTGACATCGCCGCTTCTGGCCCCTGCGCGCAGCAAGCTGCCGATCGCCTCGTCACCGTACTGTGCCCCTACAAACACCCAGAACGCTTGCCCATACCGGTAGGGAAAATAGCGAGGATGGTCGAGCTCGCGAATTGTGGGCAACTTCTCGTGCGCGACAGCGTCCCGCATCCACATCGCCGTATGCGCGTCCACCGGCCCCAAAGACAGGTATTCCGCCATGCCTTCCACAAACCACAACGGCAAGCGTAGTGCTCCGGACAGTCCACCCATCGGACCGGCACGCGAGGTGATGTCGAACTGGAAGGCGTGAACCATCTCGTGTCCCAGGACATGATCGGTCTCGGCGAGAGGCCCGGCGAGGGGCATGACAAGGCGTCGCCGGAGACCTTCGGTTACCCCACGCGTCGTTTCCCCGATATGCCCAGGAATGACGCTGGTGCTGCGGAAATCTGGGTGATCTGCATAAAAAATTACCGGCTGTCTCGATGACAGTTCGTGGTTGAGGGCTTTCGACAGCCGGGCGTACCAGCGTTCAGCCATGCGCCCCGCCTCAAGGGCGACCTTATGTTCCTCATCTTAGTAGTGAATGTCGAAGTGTTCGGTGTGCAGGACCTTGAAGTCGAAGGACTCATGCCGAACCTTGTTCTGTCCAAAATATTGCGCGTGTGAGGTGAACGCGGTGAGAAGAACTGTCGACAGGCACGCAATCACCCACAAGCGAAGGCGTGCATATATTCGGCTGGGCTTTGGGCTGAACCAGTCTCTCGCAACAAGACGCAGAGTTGACGTTTGCATTGGACTGAGCCCTTTCTATGTCATGTCGTCGAATCCGCCACGATTGCGAGCGGGCATTGGCTCAAGCAATTGGTCGATGATCTCAGCCAGTTCTGCGTGAGCTCTCTTGTTTACCAAGGCACTCACACCAAGAGCGCGAAGCTGCCTCTCCTCATGGGGCAACGGGAAGCGGTGGTAGGTGACAATCACGAGCGGTGTCGTTCCCACTCGATGGAACTCTCTGAGGGCCTGAACCGAGTCCTTGTCGGACAGGTAGTCGTCCAGCACGCACAAGTCAAAAGTGTCCTGGGAAAGAAGCTTCAACGCTTCCTCACCGCTGATAGCGGTGACCGTGGTGTAGCACCTGTCTTCCAATGTCCGTTCGAGCGCTACCAGCACATCTTCGTCATTGTCCGCAAGCAGGATCCTTCGCGGTCTTTTCTCCGGCATTCGAGTCCTCCGATGATCGCAACCGATACCCTTATGCTCAGGTTCACCATCGGCTGACTCCCCGTGGTTTGAGTGCGTCAGCCGATGGTCCGCAACTGCCCCGGATGGGGGTTAAAGCCATACCCTCGTCGTGATTAGCTTCCTCCCGACGGGGCCGGCTGAATTTCCAGACCGTCCAAGTGCACTCTGGCGTTCTCGTGGTCGAGGATGGTGTCCAGTTTGGTGTGCAAAGCGTCCGCATGGTCGTATATATTGCTCACCGCCTCGCCATACTCACCCCAGTGGACGTTGCTGCGCCTTTCGTTCACCAACTCGATTGCTTGTGTCAAGTTCTGTGCGACTGAAACCAGATGAGGCCGGACGTGCTCAATGGCCATAGCATGGCCATCACTCGCCAACGGCTTCTGGGCCTCCAACTCCGCCAGAGTCTTGCCCAGTTCGTTCACGTGATCCTTAAGGGCATTCAGCCGATAAGCGTGGGTCTGCCAAGACAGCTGCTTGTTGCGGGTTTGTGACCGGAGCGTGTCGGCTTCGTCTCGCATCTTGAATGCCGTGCTCTTGAAGTCCGCAAGCCGGTCCGCCACTTGCGGGTGCGTTCGAGTTGCCGTTTCCGCGAGCGCCGAGGTTGCGAGTACGACGAGAAGCAACACGGTTAGCGCGGAAGACGCCATGAATAGTTTAGTTGTAAGTAACATCGTTCCTCCTTTTTCTCGTGACGCAGCGGCTTGCAAGTTGTGCACCCCGCCACTTCGACGTGTGAGCGCGTCTCTACTGCGTAATGATTGGTGTGATGCCGTCATGATACTTAAGCAAGCTACAAAATGTGGACGAGATAGTTAACTTTTACTTAGCAATGACGGGAGTGCTTCGCCCGTTGGCCGCCGCCCGTGGACGATGTCGGAGAGATAGAAGCATGGAGCCGGCAATCAGCAAAGCCACGATGGCGAGCGACCAGCCCACGGACAGTTCATAGATGCCGGACAGGAGCATCTTCGAGCCGACGAAGCTCAGCACCAAGGCCAATCCCACCCCGAGGTAGCGAAAGCTTGACATCGCGCCGGCCAGGAGGAAATACAGCGATCGCAGCCCGAGGATGGCAAAGATATTGGAAGTGAAAACGATGAAAGGATCACGTGTGATGGCAAAGATAGCCGGGATGGAATCCAGGGCGAACAACAGGTCGCTTGCCTCGACGGCGACAAGGGAAAGCAGCAACGGGGTGGCACACCGCCGCCGCCCGGATTCGACCACCGTAAAACTGCCTCCCCGATATTCACTTACCACTGGAAACAAGCGAGAGAACAGGCGCAGCAATGGATTGTGCTCTGGACTAAAGCTCTTTTCTCGCCGGAGGAGGAGGCGAATGCCGGTGAGAAGAAGAAATGCTCCAAACACATAAAGCATCCAGTGAAAGCTCTCGAGCAGTGTTGTCCCCGCCGCGATGAAGAGGCCGCGCATCACGAGTGCGCCCAGGATCCCCCAGAACAGGACTCTGTGCTGGAGCGCGGGCGGAATCGCGAAATAGCCGAAGACGACCAGGAAGACGAACAGATTGTCCACTGAGAGTGCCTTCTCGATCAGGTACCCCGTGAAGAACTCGAGTCCCGCCTGGAGGCCGAACCAAAAGTAAACTCCCGCGTTAAACACGAGGCCGAGCCCCACCCACACCACGGTCCAGGCCAGCGATTCCTTCAGCGAGGGCTGGTGTGCTCGACGTTGAAACAGCCCGAGGTCGAGGGCCAGCATCGCCAATACGAACACGATGAAGCCTACCCAGAGCCCTGTGTTGCCGATGCTTGAAATAGGGAAAACTCCTTCGTTCAACGAAATCGCGAGTCACCCAGCCGAACCCATTCCGCCGGAACGCTACCGCGGGTCAAATGCGGTGAAAAAGGCGCCGCCCGTGTGTGTGGCGTGTTTTTGGCGCTGCTCGATATGCAGGCCTCCGATTCCCGATCTCTCCATCCCCGCCTGCTATGCAGCCGGGTAGTAGGAATCGCGATCGACGTGAACTGCCGCATCGGACTTGCGGGCTGCCTCGGGCTGGTGAAGAATCTTTTCGACTCGCAACCGCCTCCTCCCGCCCGCGCCTTTCAAGTCGATCAGAGCACCGGCGCGGGATCCGAGAAGGGCGGTTCCGACAGGGGCAAGCACTGATACCTTTCCCTTCGATATATCGCCGCTCCCAGGAAACACCAACGTGTAAATACTCAGGCGACCGGCATCCAGGTCCGTAACCGCAACCTGTGAATTCATTGTGACCACGTCGCGCGGGATCTCGTCGGTCGGCACTACCTCAAGGGAGTCCAGTTTTTGCGAGAGTACTTCCAGGTGAGTGCGATCCCTGTCTCGAAAACTTTTCCCGGAATCGAGGAAGCCCTGGAGTCTCTCCAGGTTCTCTTGAGTAACCAGAGCCTTGGCAAGCGTCACTGTTATTTCCATTGCCATTTGTTCCCCCCATCCGCGGCCTGGCCCGGGGGTCCTTTCATTCGTACTCACCCCGTCCAGGTTTTCGACTCGCGAGCCCGCTCCAGGCGATGAGCCACTAATCGTTCGACGCGCCCGGCGGCGCGATCGATCGCAGCAAACAAGTCCGTACCTGTCTCCTTCACTGCCAAGGTTCCGGACGGCGCCAAGCGGACCTCGATGTGGCAACTGATTTCATCGATGCCCTGAACTCCATTGAGCCTGCCCATTCGCACCACTACGCGACCGACGCGATTGCCGAATCGGCTCAGGGCGAAGCGCAATCGGCGCTCAACGTAAGCACGCAATCGATCGCGACTTGCGGTGTCCCGGATGCGAAGCTCCACTTGCATGAGTCCTCCGGATCCACCCCGACAGTAGGAGAATCGGGCGCTTAAGAAAAGGATATAATTTGACAATGATTCCACGATTTTCCTTAAACGAGCTCGTACCATGGAATGGCTGAACTACCATCATCTGCACTACTTCTTTGCTGTGGGACGCACCGGCAGCATCAGCAAGGCCAGCGAGGAGTTGCATGTCTCCCCTCCCGCGATCAGCGCCCAGTTGCGGAGTCTCGAGGAACATTTTGGAGAGAAGTTGCTGGTTCGGTCGGGCCGAAACTTGGTGTTGACCGAAATGGGACGCATTGTATTCAGCTATGCAGAAGAGATTTTTACCCTCGGCCAAGAGCTCATGAACACGGTGAAGGACCGGCCTACCGGCAGGCCCTTGCGGCTGGTGGTTGGAGTGGTTGACGTCGTCCCGAAAATGATCGCGCAGTGGCTCATCGAGCCAGCGTTTCGGTTGCGCGAACCGGTTCGAATCATTTGCCGCGAAGGCAGTGCCGACCAGTTACTGGCGCAACTCGCGGTCCACCAATTGGACGTGGTGTTATCGGATGTGCCCATCAATCCGAACGTCAAGGTCCGGGCTTACAACCACCTGCTCGGTGAGTGTGGGACGACATTCGTAGCCACTCCGAAATTGGCGAAAAGCCTGAGGAACGACTTCCCGCAGTCACTCCATCATGCCCCGCTGCTGTTGCCCGCCGAGAATACCGCGATCCGCAGGAGCCTCGACTTCTGGCTGGACTCTCACGGAATCCGCCCAGTGATAACCGGAGAGTTTCAGGACTATGCCCTCCTGCGAGCTTTCGGACAAGCGGGCAGAGGAATCTTTCCGATACCCTCGGTGTTCGAGAAGCAACTGCGGCAGGACAGTCTTCAGCGAATTGGCCGTACCGAGGACATCCGCAGTCGCTTCTACGCCATCTCCGTCGAGAGGAAGCTCAAGCATCCGGCTGTAGTAGCGATCTGCGACACGGCGCGCCAACAACTGTTCAGTCAAGAAGCCGTATCGGCTGCTTAACCGAGGATTTCAGGTGCGGCGATCCGTGTCACAAGAGGACTGTTGTGTTCCGATCGCTTGGATTTTACCTTCACTACCCATTCCCGGATGGTTGCGCGGAACCGCACCACGAGTTGTTTCACGCTTTGCTTGCAGCATTAGTCGTCGAGGCAGGAGACGATGCACCTCCCACCGGAATCGCCAGCTAACCAAGATCAAAAGTCATGAATCTCGTGCCGCGCGCGGCGCCTGCTTCTGCCCCTCCAGCGTTTCTTGCATACCGAGACGACCTGTGCGCTGATATTGCTTGCAGCGGCTCTGGCGGCGGTGATCTGCGCAAACTCTCCGTTCAGCGATTCCGACGTGCAGGGCTGGGACCTTGTCTTTGTTTTCAGACTCGGTACATCTTACGGGTGACGCGCCACAGGACTCCACCTTGAGCCGAGACCGGTCGGTCGGTACCGACTCCATACCTTCAACCCTAGCAAGCTGCATTACGGTCTAGTCCGCGGCACTCGACTCGGGTCTTTGACTCGGAACAACGAGCACTTTGTCGATCGGTTTCCGTCCATATCCACGACCTCAAATCGATTTCCCTCCCATTCGAAGCGGTCAGCCTCGGACGGGGTCTTGCGAAGGTTGTCGATGACGAAACCGGCAACCGTTTGGAAGCGACCAGTTCCATGCCCGGGTAACTCGTTCACGTGAAGAAGGGTCTTCAGATCCTCAACAGGAAGACTGCCATCCACGAGAAAGGAGCCATCGGATCTACGCGCAATGCGCTCCTCTCTGGGGACTTTATCGGGCAGGTCTCCGACCAAAGCCTCAAGAATATCCTTCTCTCTGACCAGTCCAACGACACCACCATATTCGTCTATCACAAGCGCGATGTGAACCGTTGTTTGCCGAAACTGTTCGAGTGTCTTGAGGGCCGGCGTCATCTCGGGAACCACGATGGGCGGTTTCAGCAGCGAGCGAATATCAGACCGAGATTCTGCAAGAAATTCCCTGGCCTCAATAATTCCGATGACGTGATCCAGATCACCGTCGCACACCGGAAAACGTGAATGACAACTGCTCGCAATATTTGCGCGTAGGTCTGCATGTTGGTGGTTCATATCGAGCCATGCAATATCGCCGCGCGGCGTCATGATTGCACTCACCCGGCGGTCGGCAAACTGGAATACACGCTCCACGATCTGCTGCTCTCCCGGTTCGAACACCCCAGTTTGGGCACCCATTCTGATCAGCCCGCGGACAGCGTCCGCCGTCACGGCCGGTTCGTCAGAGTCGCGCACCGAAAAACCTTGAGCAGCGCGTCGGTGGAGAAGCTCAGAATAGCGACCAGGGGCGCCCCAATCCTTGACAGCAGTGACGTGGGACCGGCCACCGCGGCCGCAATTCGCTCGGGACTGTGCAAAGCCAAACGCTTCGGGACAAGTTCACCGACGATAAGAGATAAATAAGTAATGAGCAGCACAACAACCGAGATTCCAATGGTCTCACCGTAGGGGCAAGCCAAACGTATCGGCTCAGGTGCTGAGCGATGGTGTCGGCGATCGTCGCGCCACCGAACGCTCCTGCGAGGACACCGACAAGAGTGACACCGACCTGGACAGTCGACAGAAAGTTATTCGGCTTTTCAATCAAGTGCAGGGCACGCCGTGCCCGAGCATTGCCGTGCTCCGCCAAGTGCTGAAGACGCACCCTACGGGCCGAAAGCAAGGCGACTTCCGACATGGCAAAGATACCGTTGATCACCGCGAGCGCGATGATGACGGCGATTTCCAGGCCGAGTGTCTTCATATGGGTAATGAGATAGTTTAAGCCTTTCCAAGATCATCCCGCCTACTGCCAGAGGGCTTGGTTTCATGACGCGTTAAGGGCCGCGAAGACTCGGACTACGGTTAAGTAGATTTGCATCTTGCCTTAAGGAATTTGGAATTGTTTGCCGCCTACGGCAGCATCGAACTTAATGCGATGAAGGATACGTTCAAAACCACGCTACTGTTGACGGCGCTGACGATCTTTCTGCTCTTGGCAGGCAGCTACATTGGCGGACGCAATGGATTGATCATTGCCATCCTCATCGCTGCGGTGATGAACTTTGTATCGTATTTCTACTCCGACAAGATCGCTCTCGCGCTGTATCGGGCGAAACCACTTGCACTCGGGCACCTCCCCCACCTTCATCGCACCGTGGAGCGCCTGGCACAACGCGCCGGCTTGCCTATGCCCAAGATTTACTTGATCGCGACCCAGTCGCCGAACGCGTTTGCGACCGGTCGTGACCCACGGCACGCCTCGGTAGCCGTCACCGACGGTTTGCTGAATCTACTGAGTGCCGAAGAACTGGAAGGTGTCCTGGCTCACGAGCTTGGACATGTGCACAACCGCGACATCCTGATCAGTTCCATCGCCGCAACCTTGGCGGGGGCCATCACTGTCCTGGCAGGAATGGGTTACTGGGCGGCCTTCTTCGTCGGCCTGGGCGGACGCGATAACGATCGTGAGCGAGGCGGTGAGTTGATGGCATTGCTTATGATCATCCTTGCACCCATTGCGGCGATGCTGATCCAAATGGCGGTTTCGCGGGCGCGGGAGTATCAGGCCGACGCTACGGGTGCGCGGTTCACCGGGAATCCGCACGGGCTCGCCAATGCGCTCAGGAAGCTTGACGCCTATTCGAGGCGCGTCCCTATGGCGGCCACACCAACGACCGCGCATCTGTTCATTGTCCGACCGATGCTGGGCATGCACCTCGGCAGCTTGTTCTCGACCCACCCGCCGATTGCGAAGCGTATTGACCGGCTCATCGGCCCTGACAGGGCGGTGAGCGGATTAGGCAGGGGCTATGACTATCAGTGAGGCACTGGTGCTCGAATTCGACGAAGAGGTGGCTAAGGCCCGCAGGCTGGTGGAGCGTGCGCGGGAAGAAAGCTTCGCCTGGCATCCACCCGGGCAATCGATGACGCTCGGGCTCCTGGTGAACTCCATTGTGGAAGTCCCGACCCAGATAACGACGGCAATCAGCCAGAACTCGTTGGAGCTCACGCGAGTCGACAAAAACGGGACTACCGCAATGGTGGCGCCCTGCTCGGGAACGAGCTACTTGGAGGCCTTTGACTGCAACGTAGTCGCTGCTCGAAACGATATTGTAGGAACGAGCGATGAGCGTCTGCTCGGAAGCTTGTCGTTTGAGTCAAACGGCAAGACCGTTCTTGCCATGCCCCGCGAAGCAGTGATCCGGCACGTGGTACTCGGCCGCTTGAGATGGCACCGTGCACTGTTGGCCAAGTATCTGGATCTTGCTCGCGGTGCGATCCGTCCATCACTAGACAAAATGCAGGACTGTAGTGCAGCGGAGAGCTCTGAATGCCGTCAAGCTTGAGATCTCGTGCAGCGATGGCTCAGAGGTTGTCCAAGCGAGCTGTGCTCTGCAGCCTGTTCCTTGCGTTTGCCACCTCGGCGGCCGCGCAACCGCAGTATTTCACACCGGCTCGTCCTGACGAGCAGCATCGGCCTCAGCAAATCCAGGCATCCCCGAAGGACCAGTTGCGGCCAGAAACAAATACGCGGCGATCGTTGTCTGCAGCCCGAGTCGAGCAGGAAATCCAGAAGAGGATCAAGGCGAACCCAGCAATGGCCACCGCAAACGTGACCGCAAGAGTCGATAACCATTCCGTGGTACTCAGTGGAACTGTGGACAGTAGCCGCCAACATGACCTTGCCCTTCTCATCGCACACTCATGGGCAGGTCAACGAAAAATTGTAGACCACATCAAACGACGAATTTGATCAGAGATCCGGGAGGACCTAATGAAAATCAAGGAAGTGATGACTCCAAATCCAATCTGTTGCGTGCCGGGAGGATACGGCCCAGCAAGCCGCAAGCATCATGCGCGTTCGCAATGTCGGTTCCATACCGGTGGTCGTGGACCGGCAATCACGCAAGCTTCTCGGAATCGTCACGGATCGGGATCTATGCTGCTCGGTTCTTGCAGCGGGTTTGGATCCGAAGATCACGCCGATCGAGAAGCATGTAACCCTGCATCCGGTGACGTGTCGCGATGGTGACAACGTGGAGAAGTGCGAACGCGCCATGCGGGAACACAGGCTCAGGCGGATTCCGATCGTGGATGCCGAGAACCGGTGCATCGGAATCGTCGCCCTGGCCGATGTCGCCCTGAGATACAAACCGGAAAAAGTGTCCAGGATTGTGGCCGAGATTTCCAAACCTAGCTCGCAAGAGCCAATCGCTGGCTGAGGCGAATGTCGGTTTGGCAATCCCGATCGCGAGATTTGGCCCGATGCGCAAACACATGCGTCCGCACAGTTGGAAATTGAGGACAATCTGCGCTTACGATGCCGGGACGGTCGAGGGCGCCCTTTTACGGGGGGACGCCTGTACGCCTTAACGTTCTTTGGGTATTCGGCCACACGAGTGTCGATCTTGTGTATCGCTTGTCCTGCTGTGGCCGACAGATGTCTCGGCGCAGGCGGATGGCAGAAGCGGAGCGGCACCGCGCGGCGGCACACTCCGCGGAACGGTAACTGCAGGAAGCTCAAAACTGGTACTTGCAACGCTGAAAGGTCACGATGTACGGTGTTCCCTTCTTTGCCCCACCGTCATGATGTGAAAAGAACCTGGGGTGCGCAAAAACTCTTTGCGTCGGATTCTAGCGATACGTAACATTGTTACATTGCTTTCCCACAACGAAACGGACCTTAAAGTCTCCTCCGTGAATGTTGCTGATTCCAAACGCATTCAAGCCGGACAACATTTTGACGAAGGACAGGGCTGCGCTGAGCGGTGGAATTCTCTCCATGGCCGTTCTCGCCGGAGTTCATGTGGAATGAAACCCTGCGAGCGCCTGAAAAAGCTTCATCACGTCACTCGTATCGTTGTAAGGAGCAAGGGAGACTCGGACCCGTTCGCCGCGGGCCGAGCATATAATCCTCTGGTCGCGGAGTCTCTCCAGGGTTTCCCGTGCGCGCCTCCGGCTGTGTCCGAGCGAATGATGTGAGGAGATGCGGCCACATCATGAACGTCATGAAACGGTTCCCAGCCATATTCGCGAGCGCCATCGACCAGCAGCGCGGCCAATTGACGTGCATGCTCTTCAATTCGGTTCTCCCCCAG
>Ga0307473_10000194_pt1 | contig 12305 bp, 12 predicted proteins | sample atmos_gasesAM5C__FD_203744 | JGI IMG/M metagenome (GOLD analysis project Ga0307473, IMG submission 203744) | Hardwood forest soil microbial communities from Morgan-Monroe State Forest, Indiana, United States - atmos_gasesAM5C_515 | ecosystem: Environmental > Terrestrial > Soil > Temperate...
CACCGCGCCGGTTTTCAACCACGGATCACCAGGGTGCCCCGGGCTGGAAAATCCTCCCGCGCGGCGCATCTCTTCCAGACGCACAAGTGGCGCAGCAAATGGCAGCCACTCCGTCACGCGAGCCTTCAGCGCTCCCTCGCGTTGCAATTGCTGCAGGAGAAGAAAATTCTGCCAGCCGAAATTGTCGGAGTCGGGTTTGTGGTCAACCGAGTTGTCTTGCAGCGATGTGACGCCGTGCCGCACAGCTTCATCAATGGCAAGCTCGAGGGCGCGGCGGCGCTGCGCGGCGGAATGGGGCGGGATGCGGTCGAAAACCAAATCCATTGCCGTGTCTTCCTCGAGCATGCCAGTGGGCTCGCCAGTGTCTGGATCGCGTTCGATGTGGCCGCCGGGCGGGTCTGGCGTCGCGCGTGTGATTCCGGCGATGGCCAGGGCGCTGGAATTTGCGATTGCCACGTGGCCGTCCACGCGGCTGAAAATCATCAGATGGCCCGTGGAAACGGCGTCGAGATCCCGCCGCGTGGGAAATTTCTTCTCGGGCCAGAGTGTATGGTCCCAGCCGCGGCCAATGATCCATTCTCCCGGCTTGAAATCTTTAAGCCGAATGCGGATGCGCTGCTGAAATTCCGGAAGAGAAGCCGCACCCTCCAGATTAACTTCGAGCATTTGCTGGCCGGCGCCGGCCAGATGGACGTGCGCGTCGTTGAACCCGGGCATGGCGAATTGCCCGCGCAGATCGATGGCGCGCATTTTCGGCCCGATGAAGGATTGCAGATCTGCGTCAGTTGCAGCGACGGCAACGATCGTTTCACCACGAATGGCGACGGCGCTGGCCCAGGGATGCTTCGCGTCGCCTGTATAGATTCGACCGTTGGTGAGAGCAAGACCGGCGGGTGCTTCAGGCGTGCTGGCGCGCATAGTGCGTTGGAGTGGTGCGGAACTCAGTCCATCACTGTCGTGAACGTTAAATGCGGCAAGGCCGCAGACCGCGCCGCAAAATGCAGCCAGGGAAACAAACGCCGCCGCCCGATTCATTCTATGGTTGCACTCCGGCGAGGGCAAGCGTCGTGAGGAGCAGGCGCTTCAAGCCCATTTCGCGGCCGGTGGAGTCGTACCATTCGCTGAGAGTGTGCGAACCGCTCCCCTTCCCTCCGCCGCCGAGCGCGACCGCGGGAATGCCCTGCGAAAGCGGAATGTTCGCGTCGGTTGAACTGCGTTCCAGGCGCGAGCGGTTGCCGAGGTAGCGGTCCACGTTTCTGATTGTCTCGACGAGCGGCGCATCGTCGGGAATTTTCCCCGCGGGGCGCGCGCCGAGCGAGCGAAAACTTACCTGAAGCGAATCGTTGCCAGCATGGTTTGCGGTGAGCTCTTCGCGCAGGCCGGCTTGCATGGCATCGCGCAATGCGGTTTCCATTCGATTCAGCTCGGCATCCTCTTCGGAGCGCAGATCAATTTTCACGGCGGCGCGCGCGGGAATGGAGTTGATCGAAGTACCGCCTTCGATGGAGCCGAAATTGTAAGAGCTGCGCGGCTCGTCTGGAATGTGAATCGAGGAAAACTTCACAATGCCGCGCGAGAGGGCGGTGATTGGATTCGGCGCGCCAAAATCGGACCAGCTGTGCCCGCCCGGGCCGGTAATGCTCACCTCGAATCGACGCGATGCGATGCCCTGCGTGGTGATGTGATCCGTCGAGGCGCCATCCACCGCGATCACAGCGGACAGGCGCGTACCATACGCCTCCACCAGCGCGCGCACCCCTCGCAGATTTCCTTCGCCCTCTTCTCCGACGTCGCCCGCAATCACGATTGTCTTCGTTGTGCGGATGAGCGATTCCCCGAGCGCTCGTGCCAGCCCGGCCAGCGCGGCGAGTCCTGCGCCGTTGTCGGAGATTCCGGGGGCCTCCAACCGCGTACCCTTGATTTTGACATTGACGTCGGTGCCCGCGGGAAACACGGTGTCGAGATGCGCGACGAGCAGGACAACACTCTTCGCGTCCGAGCCCGGCCGTGTGGCGACGACGTCGCCCAATTTGTCTGTCTGGACTCTCAAGCCGCTCGTTTCGAACAGTTTCTTCAGTGCTTCTCCGCGCGGCCCTTCGCCGTATTCAGGCGCAGGGATTTCCGTCAGACGGATTTGTTGCTGCGTTACCCAGTCGGAGTTCTTGTCAATCCAGTCGAGAGCGCGCGCGCAACGGGAATCCTGCGCAAGTTTTTCGATCGAGTCGTCGGTGGCGCGGGCGGAGACGGTAGCCATCACCAAAAAGATACAGCAGATGGGGGCGAGTTTCACGTGATTCGTGCGGGGGATTTTATCGCCAGTCGTCGAGGATGTACACACCCGCGCGATTGTATCCGGAGGATGCGTCACCGGTTTCCATCGCCACGCCTTGCATCTTGGTACGGTAGCCGCATGCAAATAGTGCTTGGAACGCCTCGCGACGTGCCAAGTTGACACCTGCCGTGATTTTGTTCGCACCGCGGCTTCGCGCGAGAAATTCGACGCCACCTAGCAAGCGGGAGAAATTGTCCTCCGCGTGCGGGCCGGGCCTGACGGCGGCGAACTTGGCGTAACAGACGCCACTCCCGGCTTCGGTGCCCGGTCCGATGTGGCACACCGCAAATGCGGCGAGGTTTGGGCCGTCCCACGCAAGAACGGTTTCGCCGAGGGATTGATCAGCTACGGCCCGGATTTCGCGCGAAACGTCCAGGCCTTCGAAGATTGCATCGGTCAGTTGACGAGCGGCGGCGAAAATCTGACTGCGGTCGCCGGACTTAGATTCAGACAGGAGTGAAGTGTCTGGCGGCGGCTCGGCCGATTGCGGCGTGTCCGGTACCTCCTTTTCAAGCGTGGTAACTAGATCGCGCGGCCAGAAGCCGTATTTTTGATAGAGCGCAACATGTTTTGCGCTGCCTGCGAAAGTAAAAAGCCCGCGATGCCGGACGCCCCATCGCTCGAAGATTCCCATTGTTGGCGCGAGCAATAGCTGCGCGATACCGCGATGCCAATAATCAGGGTGAATCGTAAGCGGGCCAAAGAAGCCGAGGCTGCCCCAGTTCGTCACGAAATTTGATCCGATGAGTGTTCCGCTGTGCTCAGCAGCGAGCACCGCAGACGGGTCGGCCTTCCAGCGAGTTTGTGCAAAGTCCGCGTCGCCCATGAATTGAGTTGGATCAGGCATGCCGAGGAATGTGCCGAAGGCGAGGCGTACGATGCGGTCGGCTTCGGCGAGATCGCTCTCAACCAGCGGGCGAATGACGATTTCAATTTGGCGTTGCGGTGTGGCCAAAGGAACCCGCTCCGGCTCAGGGAGTCCCGTTCAGTTTGATTGGCGGTTGCTGCGCGCGGCAACCGGACCGACGAGCAAGAGGATCTCCTCGTCGGTCAGGACGCGATCCGATTTTTTGGCGGCGTCGTAAATTCGCGTTACTAACTCATCGCTTGCAGGAATGTCGCGCTTTTCGAGCCAGTAGAGGACGTTTGATTTCCCGCTCAGGGGTCCTATTTCGATCACCTGCTCGAGGCCAAAGAGATGCGAAGGCACGCCGCTGTAAATAGAATTGGCAAGCTCATGGTCGTCTTTCTTGTAAGCCTTCACGATTGCGGCGGCGTGGACGCCGGTGGCGGTGCGGAAAGCATCGCGGCCGACAACGGGGTAATTCGGCGGGATTTTCGTGTGCGTGGCTTTCGCGACGGCCTCGGAGTATTGCTTGAGCTTCGAGAGATCGTGGTCAATTAATCCTAGCAGGCGCAGGTTCACAAGCATGAGCTCCATCGGCGTATTGCCCACGCGCTCGCCCAGCGAGAGCGCCGCGGCATGCACTTGATTTGCTCCGCCGGCGATTGCCGCCAGTGAATTGGCGATGGCCAGCCCCCGGTCATTGTGGCCGTGCCAATCCACGCGAATTTTTTCGCCAGAGGGCTTCACAACCTCTTCAATCACAAATTTCACCAGATTGTACGCGCCGCGCGGCGTCGCGTGACCGACCGTGTCGCAAAGAACCACTGTGCGCGCACCGCTGCGAATTGCCGCCGAATAAAGTGTGATCACCGTGGGCGGGTCTGTACGGATCGTGTCTTCAGTGACGTACATTACCGGTAGCCCGGCAGAGACGGCGAATTTTACGGCCTCTTCCGTGGTGCGCTGCAATTGGTCCACAGTCCAATCCTCGACCAAGCGGCGGATGGGGCTCGAGCCGATGAACGTGGCCGCCTCAATCGGAAAGCCGACGCGCTCGGAAATTTCGATGATGGGCTTGATGTCGTTTACGTGCGTGCGCGCGGCGCAGTTCGGGCGGATCTTCATGCGCGCTGTAGCAATTTCTGTTGCCAACGCTTCCGTATCTGCATACGCGCGGGCGCCCGCGCCGGGCAGTCCGATATTTACGGTATCAATGCCGAGCGACTCCATCAGGTGAAGGATCTCAATTTTTTCGGCGATGCTCGGGTCGCGGACGGAGGGGTTTTGCAGGCCGTCGCGCAAGGTCTCGTCATTCAACATCACGCGCTGGCCGACGGGAATTTCGTCGCCGGTGAACGTGTTCCAGTCGTGGATGAGTTCGTGCTTCATTCAGTAGCGCAGTGTGTAGCTGTGCGGCGGCTGCGAGGTATCGGGCTTATAGAGCGTCTTGCAGAATTCGCAGCGGTAAATTTCGGCTTTGGGTCCGACGAGGCCTTCGATTTCCTTGGGATAGTCGTACCAGCGCTTCAGATGGCCGCAGCAAAGCTTTCCCTTTTCATCCCTTTCGTCGCAGGCGCGCTGGGTGACTTTCTTCGGCTTGATTTTCGGCGGCGCGGGTGCGGCGGGCTCTGCGGGCGCAGCAGCCGCGGAGGGCGCAGGTGTTGCGGCGGCGGCTTGCGGCGGCGTTTCCGGGGCGGTTGGTTCCGGCATTCGATCGGCTCCCTTGGCTGATTCCTTCACGAAACACTAAATCTACTGCTCCACCGCAGGGATGCAGAGAAAAGGGCAGAAGGCAATTCCGACTCAACGCCTTCTCTTAGCGCGATTCACTCTACTTCAAATTCGGTCGCGGCGGAAAACTACGCCGCGGGCGGCCTGCTTCTGCATCATTGCTTTCAGGCGCCGCTTCCACGTCGGAGCGAATAGCGCCTCAACGAATCCGCCAGCCGCGGCGGTTAATTCTCGCGTATAACCATACCACCACGATTTCGCGAAGCGCGGCAGCCGGTCCACATCAATGTATTTTACTTGAACCATTTCGAGCAGTCCAAGCCGCGAATGCGTACGTCCCCAGCCGCTGGCTCCGGGACCGCCGTGCGGCGCTTCGCAAATGCCGTAGTAGCTGGCCACGTCGTTGACCATCACCGAGCCCGCGCGGATTCGCGACGCTACTTCCCTGCCGCGCTTGGAATTGTCGGTCCAGACGCTCGCGCTCAATCCAAATTGCGAATCGTTCGCAAGCCCGACGGCTTCCTCCGCGGAAGCGACCGGGCGGATGGCCATGACCGGGCCGAAAGTCTCTTCGCGCATGAGCTGCATCGAGTGGTCCACATTCGTGATCACCGCAGGCTCGAGGAAATTCGGGTCGAGGTCGGGGCGGCGATCCCCACCGGTCACTATTTGCGCGCCGCGCTCTACGGCATCCCGCAACTGCTGCTCGACTTTTTCGCGCTGGCGCGGGCGGATCATCGGGCCAACTTCCGCGTCGGGGTCGGCGGGCGGGCCAAGGCGCAGTTTTTTCGTTTTCTCCACACAAAGCTGCATGAAGCGATCTGCGATTGGCTGCTCCACGTAAATCCGCTCGACCGAGATGCACGTCTGGCCGCAATTCATGAAGCTGCCCCAGACGGCGGCGCTCGAAGCGATTTCAAGGTTGGCGTCGGCGAGAACGATCATCGCGTCTTTCCCGCCAAGCTCGAGGACGGAAGGGATCAATTTCCTGGCACAGGCTTCCGCGACGCGCCGCCCAGTGGCGACGCTGCCAGTGAAAAATACTTTGTCGGGGCCGGCTTCGATCAACGCGGCGCCGATCTCCCCCCCGCCTTGAAGGACCTGCACCAGGCCCGTAGGAAATTGTGCGCGAAGGAAAAGCTCCCGCACGAGCCATCCGGTCCAGGGCGTCAGCTCGGAAGGTTTCAGCAGGAGTGCGTTGCCGGCGACGACCGCGGAAATCATTTCGACCATGGGGATCGAGAACGGATAATTCCAGGGCGAAATGATGGCGATGATGCCGTGCGGCTGAAACTCGAGCCAGCCGGATTTCGCCTTCATGGCGATGTTGTGGTGCGGAACACGCTCCGGGCGCAGCCAGCGCAGCGCACGGCGCGCGAGAAAATCGGCGGTGTCGAGTGCCAGCAGAATTTCGGCCAAGATGGCCTCGACGCGCGGCTTGCCAGTCTCGCGCGTGATGATGTCCGCCACTTCCTCGCGATGTTCGAACATCGTGTCGCGGAGCCGGCGCAACATCGCGCAGCGACCGTGCAGCGGGCGCGCAGCCCAATCTATCTGGGCCCGCCGCGCGTTCTCGAAAATTGCGGGAAGCTCGCTGGCGTTCGTCGTTTCGAAGCGGCCGACAACTTCTCCCGTTCCCGGGTCGACCGAATCTACGTGGCTTGCGCCTGGAGTCGGCGGCGAAGGAAGCGACTGTCGGGTGACTGCCATTTCTTTGCAGATTCTACATGAAATTAGACGTGGGAGGTTAGAGGCGGGAAGTTAGACGGACGACGCGCGACGGCGAGAGATCGACGAGGCGAGGGAATCCGTCGGGTCGGGATATTCGAGCGAGACGAGATACAGGCCTTCCGGAGGAGCCGTGGAGCCGGAGCACGAGCGATCGCGGGCTTCGAACAATCGCGGGATGTCGGCGGGCGCGAGTCTTCCCTTCCCGACTTCGATCAGCGTGCCGACAATCTTGCGCACCATGTAGCGCAAGAACGAGCGGCCGCGGACCAGGTAGGCGATTTCTTCCCGCTCGGGCTCGCGGACAATTTCGGAGGAGTAGAGCACGCGCACCATGTCGCGCTCGCTCTCGTCTTCCTCAGAGCCGGAAGAGGCCGCGAAGGATGTGAAATCATGCTCGCCTTCGAACAGGCGCGCCGCGGCGACCACGGCATCTTCGTCGAGCGGCCCGGAATAGTGCAGCGCGCGGCGAAACTCGAACGGCGGCAGCACGCGGCCGCGATAAATCCGATAGCGGTACGTCTTGCCCTGCGCTTGCCAGCGCGCGTGAAAATCCGGGCCTACTTCTTCCGCGACGACGATGCGGATCGCGGGCGGGAGCAGTGCGTTCAATGCACGCTGGAATTCCTCGGCACTGAGCAGCGACTGCGTCTTGAAATGCGCCACTTGGCCGAGCGCGTGAACGCCTGTGTCGGTCCGGCTCGCGCCGTGGATCATGGTTTTTTCTTGCGTGATTTGGTGCGCGGCATCGGTGAGCGCGCCCTGGATCGTGGGCAGGCCAGGCTGGACTTGCCAGCCGCGGAAGTCAGCTCCGTCGTAGGCGATCGTCAGTTTAATGTTGCGCATGCCGCTCGGGGAATTATCTCACGGTGCGCACGTCTCAAGCTGGCGGTTTCGAACAGGAGAACATCAAACGCGCGAGGCAGAGGCCCGCACTGCCGTTATGGCTGCACGCGGGAGAAGCGGGAGCCAGGGCGGGTGGCGATGCCCCCGGCGCGGCAGAGAGGGCAATCGTCAGGCTCGTAGCTCGGGACATCCATCTGAAGCAGCGCGCGCGCGGGTACGTTCAATTCCAGACGGCCACCGCTGCGATCAATCAGCGCGCCTGCTGCAACAACCAGGCCGCCCTCCTGTTCGACCACGCCAATCGCTTCGCGCGTCGAGCCGCCCGTGGTCCACACATCTTCGATCACCAGGACGCGCTCGTTTGGCCTCAGCTCGAAGCCGCGGCGCAGAGCCATCTGGCCGGAGCGGTCGCGTTCGACGAAGAGCGCGCGCACGCCCAAAGCGCGTGCGACTTCATGCCCGATGATGATGCCGCCGAGGGCCGGCGAGACGACGCAGGAAATGGAATGATCTTTGAATAGTTCGCCAAGCGCGCGTCCGAGCGGGTCGGCATGCTGCGGGTACGCTAGCACCAGCGCGCACTGGATGTAGGTGCCGCTGTGTCGGCCGCTCGACAGCTCGAAATGCCCCTGTCGAATGGCGCCGACCTGTTCAAGGACCTTGAGAATCTCGTCGCGTTTCATGCCGCCCCGTGCCGGTGCGCGCGCCTGAGGGCTGCGGAGGCAGCCGGTGGCGGTAGCCTAAAGGCGCAGGCGAAAAGTGTCAATGAGGAACGGCTGTGAATCGTGGTTCGCGATTGGTGAGTCGTCAAAAACCAGACGAACCTCAAGAATGTATTCCGTGGCTGAATTTGACACATGCTTACGGGTCGGATATTCTCGATCATTCGGAATAGACCACGAAGGAGCACTGAATGGCTCAAGGTACGCCCGTAAAGCATAAGAAGAAAACGAAGTCGGTATTGAAGAATATCCGCCAGGCAGAGGCGCGCCAGACGGTCAATCGAATGAACCGCACGCGGGTGCGCACGGCGATGCGTCGGTTGCGCGCGGCACTCGCTGCCGGGGACGCCGCTGCGGCGGAGAAGCTGACTTCGCCGACGTTTTCTGAACTCGACAAGGCCATCCGCAAGCGCACGCTTTCGGAGAACACTGCCAACCGCTACAAGTCGCGGCTGGCGCTGGCGTTGAATGCGCTGAAGAGCAAGAAAAAGGCGTAGGCTGTCGGATTCAGATTGGCCGGGCGTTCCGGTTCGCCGGGGCGCCCTATTTTTTTGCCCAGCGGCGCCGCGACACAAAGAAGTGACGCTATGCAGCGGGCGCAGACGTGAGCCGCGCGATCAGGAATTCCATCAGCGCGCGTGGATCAGGATTCGCGGATTTCAGCTGGCTGTCAGTCTCGGCGAGGGCGACGAGTCCGGCGATGAGTTCAGCCTTCGGAAGGCGGCGCGCGTTGCGAATCGCCACTTCCGCCGCATCGGGACGCATGCCGAGCTGGCGCGCGGCTTGAAAGCCGTTGGTCCCGGCGGGGAGATCGCGCGCTTCGATCAGCTTGCGGTACATCCACGCGAGCGCGCCCACCAGACCGGCCGGCTGTTCGCCTTCGCGCAGGAGATTATCGAGGAAGGCGAGCGCCGCGTCGCGCTTGCGCGTGGCCAGCATATCTGCAAGCTGCCAGACGGTATTTTTTCGCGCAGCGACCACCAGCGATTCGATGTCCTCAGCACGAATGCGCCCGCGGCCCTGGACGTAGGCGGCGAGTTTTTCGAGCTCGATGCGCATGCGCGCGGGCTCGCCGTTCAAAATGTCGGCGAGCAATGCGGCAGCCTCGTGATCAATTTCCACGCCGAGTTCTTTGGCCATCTCTGCGGCGAGCATGACTGCGGATGCGTCGCCGATGTTGAGCTTCACCACCAGCGCCTTTTCGCCGAGCACTTTCGAGAAGCGCTGGCGGCCGTCGAGCGCAGCAGCTTCAAGCAGCAGAATCGTGAATGGCGCAGGCGATTCGAGATATTTTTCGAGGCCCTCCACGATTTCCTCGCGCGACTTTTCGCCAAGGCTCTCCACGGCCTCCGCGTCCTCGACAATGATCACCTGGCGCGGCGCGAGCATGGGCATGGTCTGCGCGCGCTCGAGGGCTTCCTGCCAGCCCTGCGCATTCCCGGATATCCGCGCTACGGCCCAATCGCGCGCGCCCTCTGGAACACAGGCGTCGATTATTTTGTTGCGGCAGAGATCGCGAAGATAAACGTCCGAGCCGAGTAGAACGATCGCGGGTACAGGCTTGCCGCCGGCAAGCCGCTGAATCATTTTTTCTGCCGTTTGCTCGGGCATCAGAATTTCTCCAGAACATTCGACACGAGTCTGGCGGCAAAATCTCGCGACATGCGCTCAAGGGCCGGCTCCTGCTCTTCGAAAAAACTTTGCACGTCGCTCGAAATCTGATACTCCTCGCGAAAAACCATGTCGTCGTTCTGATATACCGGCTTCTGCGTGTGATTGTCCACGAGCAGCACCTTGGTGTGGACAGTGACGAGCGTAGTGGTCACCTGGCCCGTGGTCGAGTCAAACAGAACCGGGGTCGTCTCGATCGTCAGCACTTCGCCATGCAACACGCCGTCGGCGGCCGCTTCATTCTGGATGATGCGGTATTTCGTGCGCGTGATGAACTCGCGAATCACGGCCTGCGTGAAGCGCTGCTCGATGCGGTAGTGTCGTGTGTCGTTCTTGAACGCCGGGACGGCGATTGTTTTCCAGTCCGACGGCAATTGCGAAGCTCGTCCGGCGACGTGGTAGCCGCACCCCGCAGCGATCGTGGCGGCGAGAAGCAGAGCCCCGGTGAACAGCCCCTGATAAATCGAATGCGCGCTCGCTCTATTGGACACGCGATTCTGCAAGCAGTTCCTCCGCGATGCGGACTGCATTCGTAGCCGCCAGGCGCAGATTGTCAGCAACGCCCCAGAGCCACACACCCGTCGAGATATTGGGATCCGGTTCGATGCGCGCCAGTTGGATTTCGCTTTCACCCGCGACACTTATGTTTGTGGGCGCAGGATCGCCGGCTGCGCTGAATTTCACGTCGAGCCCGGCGAACGCAGCCTGCAGCTTTTCGACAGGCACGGGCGATGCGAACTCCGCGTACGCCGCAAAAGCATACCCGTAAAACACGGGCGCCTGCACCAATTGAATTGCCGGAGTAGGTGCGCGCTCTGCCAGATACTGCGCCACTTCGCGGGCCACACCGTTGCGCACGTCTTCCAGGCGAGGTTTCGACACTTCCCCGTAATCCTTCAAGAGATTGAACGCCACCTGCTCATCGAAGACGGTCTTTGAAATCTCGCGAAATGTCAGCAGGTTGGTGGTTTGATTTTCGAGCTCTTCCACTCCGGCCTGGTCGCGCTCAGATACCGGCGGAAAAAATAAAATGATGATGCGTTGTGGCGATAATTTTCCCAGGCCTGCGGCCAGCGTGCAGGCAATCACCACGGGTGACGGAGGAGAACAATAGGGTGCGCCGCGCGCCGAGCCGTTTGCTTTCGAGGGACCCGCAGGCAGAAGCACCGATGAGAGGGATGGAATCCAGCTAGTGGCGCGGCCGAAAGCGGCAATTGCTCCGGTGAGATCGATCACCGTTGAGCCAGCCCGCTGAGCTATCTCCCAGTTGCGTTGCGCATCGGCAGGGCTGCCAGCAAAAAAAACAAAACGTGCCCCTTCGAAGCTGTCCTCCTCCAGCGCGCGAATAAATGTGGGCTCACCAGCGGCTTCCGTAAGAGTTCCAGCCATCACGCTTTCATCGAGCAGGATAATTTCGTCCGCAGGAAAACTGCGTTCCTCGAGCACGAGCTTCAGTTCTTTGCCGCGCAGCGACGATGCGCCGACAATCGCGACGCGACTGGATTTCACGAGGCCCGGAGGCATGGTTCAGGCAGGCTTCGATGCCGTTCGATGACGTACAAAACGGACGAGCTGCATTGCGACGCCGTGGATAGTGTAAGCGCTGGTGATGAGCAGAAGCGTGGGGCGCGAGAACAGGACGATCCCGCAAATCAGGGGAAAGAGTACGATAATCGCGAGCGATGGCCGGCGCTTGGTCCACTGCACGTCCTTAAAACTGTAGTACCGAACGGTGCTTGACATCAGGACGCCGAGAACAAGAACCAGCAGCAGCCACAGCAGCGAAATGCGCACGTCCTGAACCGGATTCGGAAACGCATGCACCACTGCGGCAATCATCCCGGCCGCCGCGGGCGTGGGCATTCCGACAAAGAAGCGATTGCCGCCTGGGGCCATACCTTGAATGTTGAACCGCGCCAGGCGCCACGCGCAGCAGCCGAGAAAGAAGAAGCCGATGAACCAGCCAAGTTCCTTCAGGTGCAAAGATTCGGGCGCATTCGCGGCGGCCATCGAGCGGATGCCCCAGGCGTACGCCAGGATTGCGGGCGCGATTCCAAAGCTGACCACATCGGCGAGTGAATCAAATTCCCTGCCAAACGCGCTCTCGGTATGCATTACACGTGCGATGCGCCCATCCAGCGAGTCAAATAAATACGCAAACCCAATGGCGCAGGCCGCGCGGTCGAAATCAAAGATGCCGCCTTCGACGGTGGCCAAAACGGCGTAATAGCCGCAGAGCATGTTTGCTACGGTGAGCGCGCTGGGGAGGAGGTAGATTCCGCGGCGCAGGCGATGATTGCGGAAGCCTCGCCGGGGCTCGTCTTCTTGGCCGATCGGATCTATGCCGTTGAATTCCATTTCGCCAGGATGCTTTCGCCGCCTTTGACGTTCTGCCCGAGGCGCACAACCACCTGCGTCGCCGCCGGCA
>Ga0307473_10000195_pt1 | contig 12295 bp, 9 predicted proteins | sample atmos_gasesAM5C__FD_203744 | JGI IMG/M metagenome (GOLD analysis project Ga0307473, IMG submission 203744) | Hardwood forest soil microbial communities from Morgan-Monroe State Forest, Indiana, United States - atmos_gasesAM5C_515 | ecosystem: Environmental > Terrestrial > Soil > Temperate forest...
CGTCTCGCGCTGTCGTCGGCGCTGCCAGGTCGGCACCTCGAGCTCGTCTTCCGCGCGCCGGGCGGCACGAGCCTCCGTGCTCCCGGGCCGCTGACTCGCGTCGATCTGCTCGCCGAAGCCGGTCGCGATCACCGTGATCCGCACCTCGTCGCCCATCGATTCGTCGATTACGGCGCCGAAGATGATGTTGGCGTCCTCGTCGGCCTCCTCCTGGATGAGCGAGGCTGCCTCGTTGACCTCGTGGAGCGACAGGTCGGGGCCGCCGGTGATGTTGATGAGCACGCCCCGCGCCCCCGAGATGGAGACGTCCTCGAGGAGTGGGCTCGAGATCGCCTTCTGCGCCGCCTCGATGGCCCGGTTCTCGCCCTGGGCGATCGCCGCTCCCATCATCGCCATGCCCATCTCGCACATGATGGCCCGCACGTCGGCGAAGTCGAGGTTGATGAGGCCATGGACGGTGATCAGGTCGGAGATGCCCCGCACCGCCTGGAAGAGGACGTCGTCGGCCTTCTTGAAGCTCTCGAGGATCGACGAGTTCCGTCCGGCGACCGCGAGCAAACGCTGGTTGGGGATGGCGATCAGGGTATCGCAGCTCGCCTTCAGCTCGCGCATCCCCTCCTCGGCCTGCTTCATGCGGCGCTTGCCCTCGAAGACGAAGGGCTTGGTCACCACGCCGACCGTGAGGGAGCCCAGCTCCTTGGCGATCTTGGCGATCACCGGAGCGGCCCCGGTGCCGGTGCCACCCCCCATGCCCGCCGTCACGAAGATCATGTCGGCGCCCTCGAGCACCTCACGCAGGCGCTCGACGTCTTCCTGGGCGGCGCGTTTTCCGACCTCGGGATTGCCCCCCGCGCCGAGCCCGCGGGTGAGCTTCTCACCGAGCTGGAATTTGATGGGGGAGAGGCTGGCGCGCAGCGCCTGCGCGTCCGTGTTGGCGGCGATGAAGTCGACGCCGGGAAGCCCGGCGGCGATCATCGTGTTCACCGCATTGCCGCCCCCGCCCCCGACACCCACCACCTTGATCCGGGCCCCGCCGCTGGCATCGACGAACTCGATCATCACCGCCTCCTCCACACCAACCGGACCCTCAGAAGAACTCCCGCAGCCATCCCATCATCCGCTCCCGCACCACACCGAGCTGCCCGCGCATGCCGTCCCCGTGACGCATGCGGGGGTCCTGCTTGAGCCCGTGAAGTACCAGACCGACTGCCGTCGAATACATGGGACTCGCGACGACGTCAACCAAACCGCTCAAATGAAGTGGCAACCCGAGACGGACCGGAAGCCGAAAAACGCGCTCGGCAAGTCCGATCACCTGCTGCATCGCGGCCCCTCCACCGGTCAGCACGATCCCGGCAGTGAGAACGTGCGCGCAGCCTGCGCGCTCCAGCTCGCGCTTGACGAAGGTGAAGACCTCTTCCATGCGCGGCTCGATCACCTCGGCGAGGGCCCGCCGCGAGAGATGATGCGCGTCGCGGCCTCCCACCCCGGCGACCTCGACTACCTGGTCGGCGGGCGCGGTGGCGGTGATCGCACAGCCGTGGCGCTGCTTCAGACGCTCGGCCTCCGCGAACGGCGTGCGCAGCGCGGCCGCGAGATCGGTGGTCACGTGGCCACCGCCCACGGGAAGGACGGCAGTGTGACGGATGGCCCCGGCGTGCACCACGACCACGTCGGTCGTCCCGCCGCCCAGGTCGAGGAGCGCCACGCCGAGCTCGCGTTCCTCGGGCGTCAGCACCGCCTCCGCGGCCGCCAGCGGTCCGGCGAGCACGTCGCGCACATGGAGACCGGCGCGATTGCAGCACTTGATGAGGTTCTGGCCGGAGCTGATGGCACCGGTGACGATGTGCACCCGGGCCTCGAGCCGGACGCCCGCCATGCCGATCGGCTCCCGGATCCCGTCCTGATCGTCGACGATGAACTCCTGCGGCAGCACGTGGAGCACCTGGCGGTCCACCGGCAGCGCGATGGCGCGCGCCGCGTCGAGCACCCGGTCCACATCGCCCGGACTCACCTCGCGGCTCTTCACCGCCACCACGCCGTGGCTGTTGAAGCCCTTGATGTGGTTTCCCGCCGAGCCGACGATGACGGAGCGGATCTCGCAGCCCGCCATCAGCTCCGCTTCCTCGGTCGCCTTGCGGATCGCCTCAACGGTCGCCTCGATGTTGACGACGACGCCCTTGCGGAGCCCCTTGGAGGCGGAGGAGCCGATGCCCACGATCTCGGTACCCTGCTCGGTCAGCTCGGCGACGATCGCCCCCACCTTGTAGGTGCCGACGTCCAGCCCGACGATCAGGGGTGCGCGTCTCGCCATCGCGTCAGACTCCCCGGCGGCCACGGGTGCGGCGCGACGCCAGCACCGGCTGGGCTGCATGGGTGCGCACGATCACGTCGTCGTCGAAGAGCAGGCTCACACCGGCGAGCTCGCTCTCGCGTCCGACCCACAGCGCGAGGACCCGCGGCAGGCGCGCGAACTTCGGGCCGAAGCCGCCCCAGCCGAGCTCGATCGGGACCTGCGGCCGGACGGGAAGAAGCGTCAGCCCCCGCACGCGGTCGACGTGGATCTCCGAGACCGCCGCCACCTCCTTGCTCCGACCGGCGAGCCGCAGCAGCCCCAGCGCCCGACGGATCGCGCGCGGCCCAAAGGCGTCCCCCCCGGCGACGTCCGTCGGGGCGAGGCCCGTGATGTAGGGGAAGTCACGCGCGTCACCGCGCGCCACGCCGAACAGCCGGCCGTGGCGGCCGACGAAATACAGGGCCGGCTCCGAGCGTCCGCTCGCGACGGCGAGGATGGCGACCGGTTGCTCCTCCCGGAGCTGGATCACCACCCGATGGGGCAGCTCGCGACGGACCGTGGCCGAGCGGATCCAGGGCCGCGCGCGGAGCCGCTCCTCGGCGGCCTGGCAGTCGACGTCCCAGATGCTGATACCCGGCTCGATTCCCGCGAGGCTCCGGACCTCGTCCGGCGCCAGGCGCGCCCGTCCGCGGACGACCACGTCGTGGACGGCGAAGTACGGATGGTGCCGCAAGCTCTCCCGCAGCCACGGCCAGCCCGTCACCCCGAGCGCGCCGCCGAGCACGAGGCAGACGCCCCACACCACGCCGGCCGGCGTGGCCCGCCGCTCGCGTCGCCGTGCCCGCCGGCGACGATTCCACCGGCCGAGCAGCCGGCTCACCAGCTGCCGAGGAGCCGGACCTCGGGCTCCAGCCATACGCCGCTTTGCTCCCACACCACCCGCTGGGCCAGATCCATCAGTGCCTTCACGTCGACCGCGCACGCCCCGCCTTCGTTCACGATGAAGTTCGCGTGGCGCTCGGAGATGCGCGCCCGCCCCGCCCGCGCCCCCTTCAGACCCGCCACCTCGATCAGTCGCCCGGCGTGGTCGCCGGGTGGATTCTTGAAGATGGAGCCCGCATTGGCCTGCCCGTGCGGCTGGGCAGCGGTGCGCCGGGAACGCGCGTCCTCCATGCGCTCCCGGACGACGGCGGCCCCGTCGCGCTGCAGGCGGAAGCGCACCGCCGTCACGACGAAGCCCGGGGCCAGCTCGGCCCGCCGGTAGCAAAAGGCGAGCGCGTCTCCGGCGAGCGCGAGCAGCTCTCCTTCCGCGGTCACGCCATCGACCGCCGCCACCGCGGCCGCGACCTCTCCGCCGTAGGCGCCCGCGTTCATGAAGAGGGCACCGCCAACCGTCCCCGGAATGCCTTCCGCGTATTCCAGCCCGGAGAGTCCGCGCGCGACCGCCGCCCGCGCGAGACGACCGAACCGCACGGCCGCACCCGCCCGCACCTCGCAGCCGCCCGCCCGCTCCTTCCAGGAGAGATGCGCGAAGCCTCGCCCCAGCTTCACCACGATTCCCGGGATCCCGCCGTCCGCCACCAGCAGGTTCGAGCCGCCGCCGAGGAGTGTCACGCGCACCCCGTGGGTCTTCGCGGCCCGCAGCAGCCCGCCCAGCTCGTCGGGCGTGTCGGGAAGCGCGAGCAGGTCCGCCGGACCGCCGATGCGGAGCGACGTGTGACGCGCGAGCGGCTCGCCCACCCGGACCCGTTCACCGAGCAAGGACGAGAGGGACCTCACGAGCGCTTCCGGGATCGCCATGGTCAGTGAATGGGAACGGACACTCCGGCACGCAGCAGCTCCAGGAGCTCGTCCGCGCTGCGGTGGATGTCGCCCGCGCCGAGCGTGAGCACGAGATCGCCGGCCATGGCGACGGCGCGCAGCGCCTCGGCGACGCGGGCGCGGGTGGCGACGTAGCGCACGTCGAGGTGACCGCGACGACGGAGGGCGTGGAAGAGCGCCTCGCCCGACACGGTGTCGAGACGGGGCTCGCCGGCGGCGTAGACGTCGGTCAGGAGCAGGACGTCGGCATCGTCGAACGCCTCCAAGAAGTCGCCGAACAGATCCCGCGTGCGCGTGTAGCGATGGGGCTGGAAGGCGACCACGAGCCGGCGCGTGAAGCCCTCGCGCGCGGCACGCAGGGTGGCACGGATCTCTTCCGGGTGGTGGCCGTAGTCGTCGACCACCAGCACTCCACCCTCCTCACCCTTCACCTCGAATCGCCGGTGGATGCCGCCGAACTGCTCGAGCGCGCGGCTGGCGCTGCGGAACGGGATCTCGAGCTCCGCCGCCGCCGCCAGGGCGGCGAGGGCGTTCAGCGCGTGATGCCGCCCGGGCATGTGCAGCCGCACCGGCCCGACCCGGCGCTGGTCGCGCCACACCTCGAAGGTCGTCTCCAGTCCCTCGACGCGAAGATCGCGCGCCTGCCAGTCGGCCTCGGGCGACGTCCCGTAGGTGACGAAGCGCTTGCGGATCTGGGGCAGCAGGCCGCGCACGTTGACGTTGTCGATGCAGAGGATCGCGAGGCCATAGAACGGCACGCGATGTATGAACTGCAGGTACGCTTCCCGCACGCGCTCCATGTCGCGGTAGAAGTCCAGGTGCTCGCGGTCGATGTTGGTCACCACGGCGATGATCGGCGAGAGGAGGAGGAAGGTCCCGTCGCTCTCGTCGGCCTCGGCGACCAGGAACTCCGCCTGTCCCAGCCGGACGTTGGTGCCGAGCGCACGGACCTTGCCGCCCACGACCATCGTTGGATCCCGTCCCGCCTCGTGCAGCACTGCGCCGATGAGGGACGTGGTGGTCGTCTTGCCGTGGCTCCCCGCGATCGCGACGCCGTACTTCATGCGCATCAGCTCGGCCAGCATCTCGGCGCGAGGAATGATCGGGATCTTGAGCTCTCGCCCGCGCGCCACCTCGGGGTTGGCAAAGGTCACCGCCGAGGAGATGACCAGCACGTCGATGTCGGGCGTGACGTGCGTCGCGTTGTGGGGACCGAGGTGAATGCGCGCCCCCAGACGGTTCAGCCGCCGTGTCGTCTCGCTGTCGACCAGATCCGACCCCGACACGGTGTAGCCGAGGGTGAGCAGGACCTCGGCGATCCCGCTCATGCCGATGCCGCCGATCCCGACGAAGTGTACCCGGCGCTTGCGCCCGTTCACCGCGGTCGCTCCCTGCGGGTGGAGCCTAGGCCACCCACCCCAGTCGACCACACCGCCCGCCAGCCCCGCCACGTGCGGATGGGTTTACAGAAGCTTGGGGGGGCTGTTCAAGGGGTCGCGGCCATTTTTGCTCGCCGGAATCCGTGTGGGGCCTGCGGCGGCAGCCGCGCGGCGCCCCGGGGTCCCGCCTCGCCACCGAGTCGTCGAGCGCTACGCGCTTGCTAGTTTGCGAGAAGACGAACGCACGCCTCGGCGACGCGGTCCGCCGCGTCGGGTCGGCCGAGGGCTCGTGCCCGCGCCGCCATGGCCGCACGCCGCGCCGGATCGTCGATCAGCGTGCGCAGCGTCGCCGCCAGACGCTCGCCGCTCAGCTCGCGGTCGAGGATCATCTCGGCCGCCCCGGCCCGCACCAGCACTTCCGCATTCCGTCGCTGGTGGTCGTCGGCCGCATACGGGTAGGGAACGAGCACCGCCGGCAGGCCCACCGCGGTCAGCTCGGCGCACGTCATCGCGCCCGCACGGGCGACCACCACGTCGGCCGTCGCGTACGCGTCGCCCATGTCGACTATGAAGGGCTCGACCCGACCGACCAGACCGAGGGCGGCGTAGCCGGCGCGCGTCTCCTCGGCGTCCGCCGTTCCGGTCTGATGCGTGATGGCCAGCTTCTGGGCCGACGGTCCGAGCATGCGCAAGGCGTCGAGGGTCGCCTGGTTGATGCGCCGGGCTCCACCGCTGCCACCGAAGACGAGGAGCCCGAGCGGATGGTCGGCGCGCATGCCCCCCGAGCGCAGGACGTCGGTTCGCACCGGATTCCCGGTGTGCACGACTCGACCGGCGGGGAAGAACGCCGCCGACTCGTCGAAGCCGACGCAGATGCAGCGAGCGATCCTGCCCAGCAGCCGGTTGGCGGCTCCCGGCACGACGTTCTGCTCGAGCAGCATGGTGGGGATGCGTCGGAGCCAGGCGGCCACCACCACGGCCACCGAGACGTAGCCACCCACGCCCACGACCAGGTCGGGCTTGAGCTCGCGCAACAGCCCGAGGGCACCCAGCACCCCGCGCAGGGTCGTCGCGACGGCGGCGACCACCCGCCCCATGCCACCACCCCGCAGCTGCCGGGCAGGTGACACGCGAAACGGATAGCCCGCGGCGGGCACCACCCGCGCCTCGATACCCTCCGCCGAGCCGACGAAGGTGACCGACAGGCCGCGCGCGACGAGCGTGTCGGCGAGTGCGAGTCCGGGATAGAGATGCCCGCCCGTCCCGCCACCCGCGATCACCACCAGCGCCATGGTGCCTCGCGGCGCCCCGCCCACCTCATCCCGTCTCGCGCGCCAGCGCCATCAGCACGCCCGCCTGCGCCAGCGCGGCGACCATCGCCGAGCCACCGTAGGAGAGGAAGGGCAGCGCCAGGCCCTTCGTCGGCAGACACCCGAGGACCACCCCCACGTTGACCAGACCCTGGAGGACGAGGGAGAGCGTCACGCCACAAGCGAGAAGGCTGGCGAAGCGATCGGGATGTCGGAGCGCGATGCGGAAACCGCGTGCCGCGAGCACCGCCAGGAGGCCGAGGACGAGAACGGCGCCCGCCAGGCCCAGCTCCTCGCCGACCACCGAGAAGATGAAATCGGTGTGCGCCTCGGGGAGGTAGAACATCTTCTGCCGACTCCCCCCGAGGCCGACACCCCACAGGCCGCCCGAGCCGAACGCGATGAAGGATTGCTTCAGCTGGAAGTTGACGCCGAGCGGATCGCTGTCGGGGTTGACGAAGGCAAGGATGCGCCGCAGGCGGTACCCTTCCCGGAGCAATCCGAAGACGACGGCGGGCAGCGCCGCGAGGACGGGAACGGCGATCAGGCGCGGCGGGACGCCCCCCACGAACAGCATCAGGACGAGAAGGCCACCAGCAAGGGCCGCCGTCCCGAAGTCCGGTTCGAGCAGGACGAGTCCCCCGATGACGGCGACCACCAGGAAATGGGGAACGATGCCGAGCTTGAAGGTCCGCAGGCGCTCGCCCTTCTTGGTGAGAGACGCCGCCAGGTAGAGCACGAGCGCGAACTTGGCGAACTCGGAGGGCTGCAGGGCGAGCGGCCCCAGATGGAGCCAGCGCCGCGCGCCCCCGCGCGCCACCCCGATGCCCGGCACGAGCACGAGGAGGAGTCCCACCAGGGCGGCCAGGAGCAGCGGATACGCCGCCCGACGGTAGGTCTCCGCGGAGACCCGCGAGGCGACCACGGCCATGACGGCACCGAGCGCGATCGAGATCAGGTGCTTGCGGAAGAACAGGAGCCCGTCGCCGAAGCGCTCCTGTCCGTAGAAGTAGCTCACATTGAAGACCATCACGACGCCGAGACCCACCAGCGCGCCCACCGAGAGGACGAGCCACGGATCGCCGCCGAGCGCGTTCCTGACCCGTGGACGCTGGCCGCTCAGCGGACCGCGGAAGGCGGGCTGCGACGCCGGGAGCTGGCGGGTCCGGGGCTCGACCGGTGAGAGACCCTCCACCTCGCTCACGGCAACGCCTCCACCGCCGCACGGAACACCCGGCCCCTGGCGGCGTAGTCGGGGAACATATCGAAGCTCGCGCAGGCGGGCGCGAGGAGGACGGTGTCGCCCGGCCTCGCCACGGCCGCGGCGGTGGACACCGCGACCTCGAGCGTCGTAACCTCCGCGACCGGCACCCCGGCCGCGGTGAGGGCGCTCGCCATCTCGTCGCGCGCCCGGCCGAAGAGCAGCGCGAGACGGACCTTGCCCGCCGCCGCCCGCGCGAGGAGCTCGTAGCCGCCCCCCTTGCCCACCCCCCCCGCGAGGAGAACCACCGGGCCGGCGAACGATGCGAGGCTCTTGGCGGCCGCGCCGACGTTGGTCGCCTTCGAATCGTCGAACCAGCGGACACCACCGCGCTCGCGCACGAAGGCCAGGCGGTGCGGCAGCGGCTCGATCGTGTCGATCGCCGCCTGCACGGCCTCGGGCGGTGCGCCCCCCAGTCGCGCGACCGTGACGGCGGCGAGGACGTTCTCGACGTTGTGACGTCCCACGAGGCGGGTGCGCGCCAGCGAGTAGCGCTCCTCGGGGCGATCGGGCAGGCGAAGAACGATACCGTCCTCAGTGGTAAAGGCGCCACGATCGACGGGCTCCATGCCGAAGGAGACGACCCGGGCGGCGAGGCCGGTCGCCAGGCGCCACGTCTCGGGATCGTCGCGGTTGAGCACGGCGAAGTCGTCGGCGGTCTGCGCCGCGAAGAGCCGCGCCTTCGCGTCCCGGTACCCGGACAGGCTCCCGTGGCGATCGAGATGATCGGGCGACAGATTGAGCAGGCAGGCAACCTGTGGGCGGAAGCCGTCGACCCACTCGAGCTGGAAGCTCGAAACCTCCACGACCGCGACGTCGGGTGGGCGCTCGAGGGCGGCAATGAGCGGCGTCCCCAAGTTACCGCCCGTGAACGTCCGGCGCCCCGCGCGCTCGAAGGCCAGGCCGATGAGGGTCGTCGTCGTGCTCTTGCCGTTGGTCCCCGTCACGGCGAGGATCGGGCACCCGAGCAGCCGGCACGCGACCTCGATCTCGCTGCGGACGGTCAGGCCCCGCGCGCGAGCGGCGGTGAGCAGACGGGCGCTGGAGGGGACACCGGGGCTCGGCACCACCAGGTCGACGCCCGCGAGCAGCGGCTCGCCGTCCTCCCCCAGGCGGAGCTCCACCGCCCACGGCAGCTCCTCGAGCACGAGCGCCTCGCGCGGGCGGACGTCGGCGAGGCGCACGCCCACGCCGCGCGCCGCGAGGGCGCGCGCGACGGCCTGGCCCGTGCGCCCTGCGCCCAGGACGAGGGTCTGGCGTGGCAACGCCATCAACGGAGCTTCAGGGTGGAGAGCGCGAGCAGCGCGCACACCACGGAGACGATCCAGAAGCGGACGATGATCTGGGGCTCCGGCCAGCCCAGGAGCTCGAAGTGATGGTGAATCGGCGCCATCCGAAAGATGCGCTTGCGACGGAGCTTGAAGGAGACGACCTGGCCGATCACCGACAGCGCCTCGACCACGAAGACGCCGCCCACCACCAGGAGCACGATCTCCTGGCGCGTGATGAGCGCGACGATGCCGAGCGCCGCCCCGAGCGCGAGCGAGCCGACGTCGCCCATGAACATCTGTGCCGGATAGGCGTTGAACCAGAGGAAGCCGAGCCCCGCCGCCGCGAGGGCCCCGCAGAAAATCGCCAGCTCGCCCGCGCCCGGCACGAAGGGAATCTGGAGGTACTCGGCGATGCGCGCATGGCCGGCCGTGTAGGCGAAGACGGCATACGTTCCGCCGGCGATCATCACGGGTCCGATGGCGAGGCCGTCGAGCCCGTCGGTCAGGTTGACGGCGTTGGCAGCGCCGACGACCACCAGGGCCCCGAAGGGAACGTACCACAGCCCCAGGTCGGGGTGGACGTCCTTCAGGAACGGCATGGTGAGCTGCCCGCCGTGCTCCGAGCAGACGTAGAGCGTCATGGCCGCGGTCCCGGCGAGGGCGAACTCGCCCGCGAGGCGGAGCCATCCCGGGAGTCCCTTCGAGTTGCGGCGGCGCACCTTCGCGTAGTCGTCGAGGAAGCCGATCCCGCCATGGCCGAACGTCACCAGCAATGCGATCCACACGTACCAGTCATTCAGATCGGCGAGGAGAAGGGTCGCCAGGCCGAACGAGAAGAGAATCAGCGTGCCGCCCATGGTGGGCGTGCCCGCCTTGCTCGCATGGGCCGCGGGTCCGTCGTCACGGATCGACTGGCCGATCTGAAGCGCGGCCAGGCGGCGAATGAGCCTCGGTCCGAGCAGGAGGGACACCGTCAGGGCGGTGAGTCCCGCCAGCAGCGTCCGGAAGGTGATGTAGCGGAAGACGTTGAGCGGCGGATAGGCGACGCGCAGGGGGTAGAGGAGCAGATAGAGCATCACGGCGTCGTCTCCACCTGTGCGTCGCCCGCGAGATGGCGCAGCACATCCTCCATCGCCGCGCCCCGCGATCCCTTGAGCAGCAAGAGATCGCCGGGGCGGCAGTAGGCCCGCAGCTGCGCGGCCAGCTCCGCGTGGGTCAGCGCAACCACGATCCGGCCACCATCGAGACCGGCTGCCTCCGCGCCGGCTCGCACCGACGCGGCATGCGGGCCGAGGAGAAAGAGCCCGTCCAGGCCCGCCGCGGCGGCCGCGACGCCCAGCTCGCGGTGAGCGTGCTCGGCTTCGCTCCCGAGCTCCCGCATCTCGCCCAGGACGGCGAGCCGGCGCCGCCCGGAGCTGGCGCGGAGCGTGTGCAGCGCCGCGGCCATCGACGCGGGATTGGCGTTGTAGGCGTCGTTCAGCACGGTGACTCCGTTCGGCAGCTGCGTGACCTCCATTCGCATGCCCGGCGGCTGGAACGACTCGAGGCCGGCACGCACCCGATCCAGGCCGACGTCGAGCGCATGGGCGGCGGCCGCCGCCGCGAGCGCATTGGTGACGTTGTGACGACCGGGCACGGCGAGCCGCACGGGGACGTCGTCGCCGCGGACGACGAGCCGGAACTCCACTCCGTCGAGGCCGTGGTCGACGATCGCCGTCGCCGCGACGTCGGCAGGGGCGGTGGCCCCGAAGGTGATCCGGCGCCCGGGGAACGCCTCCGCCCCCGATGCGACCAGGGGGTCATCCGCATTGACCACCGCGGTCGCGGAGGGACGGAGGCGCCGGTACAGCTCCGCCTTCGCCTGGGCCACACCACGAAGCGAGCGCAGCCCTTCGAGATGTGCCGGGGCCACGCAGGTCACGATGCCGACGTCGGGCTCCGCGATCTCGGCGAGGCGCCAGATCTCGCCGGGCCCGTTCATGCCCATCTCCAGTATCACCGCCTCCTCGCTCTCGCCCAGCCGGAGAAGGGTGAGCGGCAAGCCGACCAGGTTGTTCTGTGTGCCGGCGGTGCGCAGCACGCGGCCGGCGCCGAGCGCCTGCTCGAGCACGGCGGTCAACATCTCCTTGGTGGTGGTCTTCCCGTTGCTGCCGGTGATGGCGACCACACGCGGTCGGTAGCGTCGGCGATGGAAGGCGGCGAGGTCCCCGAGGGCGGCGAGCGTGTCGCGCACCACGACCACGCCACAGGGGACGGTCGCGGGGAGCCGCCCGCGCTCGACGACGACCGCTCCCGCCCCCTGGCGTGCGGCCTCCGCAACGAACTCGTGCCCGTCGTGCTGCTCGCCCCGGATGGCGACGAACACCTCGCCGGCACCGAGGCTGCGGCTGTCGGTCGTAACCCCGGGAAAGCGCGTGTAGCGGCCGAGCGACAGGAGCTCCCCGCCCGTGGCGGCGAGGACGTCGGCCACTTCGAACGCCGCGGAGGTCGCCCCCACGGTGCCGCTCACGAGAGGTCTCCGATGGCGCGGCGCACTTCCTGGCGGTCGTCGAACGGACGCTTCTCGGTGCCCACGATCTGGTAGTCCTCGTGCCCCTTTCCTGCGATCAGCACGAGGTCGCCAGGTCGCGCCATCCCGAGGCCCAGCGCGATGGCGGCACGCCGATCGGGCTCGACGACGTAGCCGCGCCCATTGCTCGCTCCCGCGGCGACTCGCGGCAGAGCCGCCGCGCGGATCCCCGCTTCGATCTCGACCAGGATGGCGAGCGGGTCTTCGGTGCGCGGGTTGTCGGAGGTGAGCACCACCAGATCCGCGCGCCGGGCGGCGGCATCGCCCATGAGCGGCCGCTTTCCCCGGTCGCGGTCGCCGCCGCACCCGAAGACCACGATCAAACGGCCGGCGGTGAGCGGACGCAAGACGTCGAGCGCGCGGGCGAGCGCGGCGGGGGTGTGCGCGT
>Ga0307473_10000196_pt1 | contig 12231 bp, 8 predicted proteins | sample atmos_gasesAM5C__FD_203744 | JGI IMG/M metagenome (GOLD analysis project Ga0307473, IMG submission 203744) | Hardwood forest soil microbial communities from Morgan-Monroe State Forest, Indiana, United States - atmos_gasesAM5C_515 | ecosystem: Environmental > Terrestrial > Soil > Temperate forest...
GTTCCACCGAGCAGATACGCGAATTGCTCGACTCGCTCTATCGCGTGGATTCGGGACGAATCCTGGCAACTCTGATCCGCTTGCTCGGTGATTTTGATCTTGCCGAGGAGGCGATGCACGAAGCCTTTGCGGCTGCGCTGAGCCTGTGGCCCAGAAGTGGAGCACCCGGCAACCCGCGCCCATGGCTAATTTCGACCGCCCGATTCAAAGCCATTGATACTCTGCGTCGACGGGCAAGATTTGATGCGTCTCAAGACGAGCTCGCGCGATATCTCGAAGCGCAATGGAGTTCGGCGGAAGGGTCCAATGAAGAGGACAGCCTTGAGGATGATCGGCTGCGCCTGATTTTTACCTGCTGTCATCCATCTCTACCGCCGGAAGCGCACGTTGCGCTCACCTTGCGTGAGGTGTGCGGGCTGACCACCGAGGAGATCGCCAAGGCGTTCCTCACCACTCCGCGCACGCTGGCGCAGCGCATTGTGCGCGCCAAGGCAAAGATTCGCGACACACCGATTCGGTACGAGGTGCCGTCGCCGGAGGAATTGCCGGAGCGACTGGACGCGGTGCTGCAGGTCGTCTATCTCGTCTTTAACGAGGGCTACTGTGCTGCGGCGGGAGCGGAGGTAACGCGGGCCGAATTAACCGGTGAGGCGATTCGACTGGGCCGGTTGCTGACCGAACTTCAGCCGGAGCCGGAAGTTCTTGGGCTGCTTGCGCTGATGTTGCTACAGGAATCCCGTCACGCTGCCAGAACATCGCCGGCCGGAGAGCTGATTTTGCTGGAGAACCAGGATCGCTCGCTCTGGAACCGGGAGCAGATCGCGGAGGGAGTGGCATTGCTGGAGAAAGCCCTGAAGTCCCGCCGCTTCGGCGCCTACACAATGCAGGCTGCGATTGCGGCCGTTCATGCGGAGGCGGAATCGGTCGCTGCGACCGACTGGCGGCAGATTGTTGCACTGTACGACCAATTGGCACGAATTCAACCTTCGCCGGTTGTACAGCTAAATCGTGCCGTGGCAATTGCAATGCGCGATGGTCCAGAGGCTGGTCTGACGCATATTGACGCGGTGCTGGAACATGGCGAATTGGGAAATTATTATCTGGCGCATTCAGCCCGCGCGGATATGTGCCGCAGGCTCGGAAGGACCTCTGAGGCTCGGTCCTCTTATGAGAAAGCTCTAGCGCTGACGCAACAGGAACCCGAGCGGCAATTCCTGCAGGAGCGGATTCGGCAGCTAAAATAAAACCTCGACGACTTGTCGAATTCAGGTGGGGCCGTTCGACTATAGAGTAGCGGCCCGGATACGGTGTCCGCTCAACACTCGAGGAGAAAACGATGCGTTTCATGATGATCCACTTTCCGAAAGTCTACGAAACCGCGAAACCCGGCTGGGTACCCGACTTCAAAGAAATGGAGGAAATGGGCAAGTACAACGAGGAACTAGGGAAAGCCGGCGTGCTGCTCGCGCTCGACGGGCTGACCCCGCCTGCGACGATGAGCGCACGCGTGACCTTCAAAGACGGAAAGTCGAAAGTCACCGACGGCCCGTTTCCCGAAACCAAGGAAGTGATCGGCGGCTTCTGGATTATTCAGGTGAAGTCGCGCGAAGAGGCGCTCGAATGGGCCTCGCGCATCCCGGCGAAGGATAACGAAATGGTAGTCGAAGTCCGCCGGCTGTTTGACTTAACCGACTTCGATCCCGAGACCCAGAAGGAGATCCGAAAGAAGTTCGGCGACGACGTCGCCGATGAGATGAAGCAATAAAAAAACTCTCCGCGCTTTGTCGAATTCCGGTCCGGCCGTTCGTCTATGTAGTGAAGGCAGGGCAACGGCCCGGCCGGAAGACTGTTACAGGAAAAGGAGACATCATGCCGCAGTATTTAGTTGCGATTCACCACCCCGACGGTTACGACGGGTCCCTCGAAGGCGAAGCGATGATACGCGATATAGACGTGCTCAACGAAGAGATGGAGGCTGCCGGTGCCAGGCTTTTCGCTGGCGGCCTCTCCGCGGCCAGCAGCGCGAAGTCCCTGCGGGCGCAGCCTGATGGCAAGGTGCGCATCACCGACGGGCCGTACCTGGAGACCAAGGAGCACATAGGCGGTTTTTGGATACTGAAAGCCGCTAACCTGGACGAGGCACTGGAGTGGGGGCGCAAGGCAGTCGTCGCCTGTCGGGCGCCGGTCGAGGTGCGCGCGTTTCTCTGACGGAGGACCCAATGAAATACATCTGTTTGGGCTATCTCGAGCCCGGCAAGTTCGAAAACATGTCTGAAAGCGAGCGCAACACCGTGCTGGACGAGTGTTTTAGCTACAACGACGAACTGCGGAAGCACGGACATTTGCTCGCTGAGGAACCGCTTCAGCCCCCCAACACGGCGGTGACCGTGAGTTGGAAGAACGGAAAGGTTGCAGTGACAGACGGTCCGTACGCGGAAACGAAGGAGCAATTGGGTGGAATTCAGGTGCTTGAAGCGCGAGATCTGAATCACGCAATTCAGCTCATTTCCCAATCTCCGGGAGTGAAGTTGAAGTGTGGAACAATCGAGATACGCCCAGCGGCGGATATTAGCGAAATGATCCGGGAGAGCGAGCGGCGACGGCGAAATGATACCTCGCGATGAGGGCGGCCCCGAGGGAAAGCACGTGGGAAAGAATGCAACCGAATCGGTGTCCGAATTGGGACATGGGCTGCCGAAAACGACCATTCCCTACGACGCAGCCCGCGGTAAGTGATTTACAATCTGAGTCTTTCTATTGGCACGCGTGGTGCGGGTAAACACCAAGGGGAGGAGAACCATGTCTTTTTTCCGCGATCTTAGAGTTGCGTTTCACTCGCTGATGCGCAGCAAAGGGCTTGCGACCATTGTGATCCTCACGCTGGCTCTTGGCATTGGCGCGAACGCCGCAATCTTCACGCTCGTACGCGGAGTGCTGCTCAAGCCGCTCGTCAACCGCGACGAGCACCGGCTGATGTACATCCGCCAGAGCGCCCCTAGCCTTGGAGACGACAACACAACATTTTCCGTCCCCGAAGTGAAGGACATCGAGGCCAGCGTCCACTCTGTGAGCGAGTTCGGCGATTTCTCGACAATGGGCTTTACGATGATCGGACTCGGTGAACCTCGCGGAGTGCAAGGCGGCGTCGTCAGCGGCAACTACTTTGAAGTAATGGGGCTGCGTCCTGTTCTCGGCCGCCTCATCGGACCTCAGGACGACGGTCCCAATGCCGCCGGCGTCATCGTGCTCACGTATCGTTTCTGGTCCACCGTTTACAAGAAGGATCCTACTGTGATCGGCAAGACCGTTCGCCTCAGCAGCATTGGCGATCGTTCGGCCACGGTGATCGGCGTCCTTGAGCCCAGTGTGCCGTATCCCACGGACACAGAAATCATCGGCAACGTCGTCACCAGCCCGCATCATCTCTCCGCGACCATGGTCACTGGCCGCGTCCATCGCATGACCGAGCTGTTCGGCAAGCTAGCACCCGGCGCCACGCTCGACAAGGCCCGCACCGAGTTGCGCACCGTCTACGCCTCCATGCAGAAGGACCATTCCGAAGCCTATCCCGATAAAGGCGGCTTCCGCATTGATGCGAAGATGCTTCGCGATGAGATTACCTCCGGCGCACGCACCGTTCTCCTTGTCCTTCTGGCTGCCTCTGGCCTCGTCTTCATCATCGCCTGCTCGAACGTTGCCAACCTGATTCTCGCGCGCACGGTCCGCCGTGAGGGCGAACTTTCGATTCGCGCGGCGCTCGGCGCAAGCACCGGCGCGCTGCGACGCATGTTGTTGGCCGAAAGCCTTCTGCTCTGCGGCGCTGGCGCGGCGTTCGGTGTGCTGATCGCGCAGCCCTTGGTCTCCATCCTGGCTCGGTACGCTTCGCGTTTCTCCATCCGCGCCCTCGATTTGACGGTGGACTCGAGCCTGCTTTGGGTAGGAGCGGCGCTTGCAGTAGTCGCCGCCGTGATTTTGGCCTTTGTTCCGCGCCTGCCCTCGGCCACCGCATCCAATGGCATGAACCTCGCAAGCGGCAGCGTCCGCATCACCAGCAGCACCAGCCGCCGGCAGCGTGCGTTTGCAGTCACACAAATCGCCGCGTCTTTCGTTCTGCTCGCGGGCGCCAGCATGCTGGTCACCACGCTGATCGCGCTGCAAAAGATTCAAAGCGGCGTCGACACCCGCCACGTCCTGGCCATCGACGTTCCCGCTTTGTCCTACGGAAAAACGCCTCAGCAAGTCGTCGATTTTTACAAGGAATCGATGCGCCAAATCGACGCGCTGCCCGGCGTCACTGGGACCGCTTTCAGTACGATTGCTCCCTGGCGCGATGCAAACTACACCGGTCTGGGTCTGCAATTCTCAGGTGACGGCCACACTCACGGCAAAAACGATCCTCGCGCTCTGTGGCGCACCGTCTCTCCCGGCTTTTTCGCCACGCTCGGCGTTCCGATTCTTGCAGGCCGCGATTTCAATTCACTCGATGACCAGAATCGAGAGCCCGTCGCGATCGTCAGCGAGACTCTCGCGCAGCGCATGTTCCCCGGTGAGGAAGCCGTCGGCCGCCACGTCTATTGGACCGATCCCGTGCTTGAGTTTCTCCCCGGCAGCGACGCCGAAAAAGCGCGATTTAAGTCGGCCCACCGCATCATTGGCGTCGTCGCCGATGTTGACGACGGACATGTTGTTCCGCAGCCCGCCGTCACCATCTATGGCACTTTCGCAGACGCTCAGATGTTCGGCGGGCACCTTTTCATCCACACCAACGCAAATCCCTATGCGCTTGTGGCCCCAGTCACGAGAATCATTCACCAGTTGTCTTCCGATGAGCCCGTCGAGCATCCCGCCACTCTCGAAGACATCCGCACCGAAGTCCTCGCGCCGGACCGTTTGAACTCGCTGGTCTTTGGCGTCTTCGCCGCAGTGGCCCTACTCATTGCTGTCGTCGGTGTTGCTGCTGTGCTGGCGTTCTCTGTCAGCGCGCGAACCCGCGAATTCGGCATCCGCTTGGCGCTTGGGTCACAGCCGGAAAATCTCCTCAGAGGTGTTGTCGCCGAAGGCGTCGTGATGGCTGCCGTTGGCGTTCTGGCGGGCGCGGCGTTCGGGCTCGTCGTTGCGCGCGTGGCAGGAAGTTATTTCGGTGACTTAAAAATGCCGGGCGCATTGCCCGTGATCGTTTCTGCGTTTGTGCTGTTAGTCGCGGCGGGAGTCGCTTCGATGCTCCCGGCGGCGCGCGCCGCCCGCGTCGACGTCATACAAGCGCTTCGCTCGGAATGATTTTTCCTGCGCGCCCAAGTTTCCTGTAAGCCGACGAATCGTCGAGGCGGAACGACTCCCGGGGCCCGTCATCAAGATTTTCTCTGACCGTCTGTCGGTGGCTAGATGTGTCTCTTGACTTCTTGCTTTCCAATTCTTGTTAAGTAAGCCGGAGTCCTAGCGTTTGGAGCAGGCCGTCGAAGATTCCGCGACCTCCGGCTGGGGCTCGTGGTGGAAGGTTGCAACCCGTTGCAGAAGAAAATCCGTTTCAAGCGTCCCGTCGGGGCGCTTCGAAGCGATCGTTCAACGTAAGACTGAGCATGTGTTTCAGTTGCTCAGCCGCCACGTTTGAGCCCTCTCGTCCAGAGAACGAACGCTCTTAGCCTTAGCCTTGCCGTCGACGCCTCGGTCACGGCGCACTTGAAAATAGTCCAACATGCCTGATTAACGCGGAAACCGGACTAGTAGGTCATTTCGAATACCCGTTAGAAAAAGGCGTGATCGCCTATTAGATTTTTTTGCTGACTCATCGGCATTCTCTGATCGCGCAAGAATCCTCCCGTTGGGCTTGACGGGGCGCATCAAGTGATTAGAGCCGCTGACTTTCTTGTCCAGCCGTACAGGGCGTCTCGAAAGAAAGCCCCTGTACTATCGGCCAAGTTGCTTCTAGGACACGGCCTTGCACTGAACCCAGAACTTCTCATCCCGCGTGGGGTTTAATGGTACGAGGCCTCAAATCGAACAGCAATCATGCCCCAAAACGAGGTGACGCAGATGCACAAATTCCAGCTTTTTCTATGCTCGACAGTAGTTGCGCTCGCGGTTCTCGCCGTGCCGGTAGGTTCTCACGCACAGGTTGCCGTCGGCGTGTCGGTCCATGTTGGCCCTCCCGCGCTGCCAGTTTATACGCAGCCCATTTGCCCTGGCCCCGGCTACGTCTGGACTCCTGGCTATTGGGCCCACGGTGATGATGACTACTACTGGGTGCCCGGCACGTGGGTCGTCGCTCCGGTGGGCATGCTCTGGACGCCGGGCTATTGGGGATGGGGAGCAGGCGTGTATGTATGGCACGCTGGCTACTGGGGTCCCCACGTCGGCTTCTACGGCGGCATTAATTACGGCTTCGGCTACACCGGCGTCGGTTACGCCGGCGGATATTGGCGAGGTCGCGATTTCTACTACAACAGGACGGTCAACAACGTCAACGTCACCAACATCCATAACACGTACAACAAAACCATCATCAACAACCATACGAGAGTAAACAACGTCAGCTATAACGGCGGACGCGGCGGGATCAATGCTCGTGCGACCGCCGCCGAAAACGCAGCGGCCCGCGAACGTCACGTCACGGCCACAACAGAGCAAATGCAGCATGAGCACGCAGCTCGCGGCAACCGCGATCAACTAGCGTCGGTGAATCACGGCCACCCGGCTTTCGGTACAACTCCCAAGGCTGGCGAGTTCAACGGTCACGGCGCGGCCGTTGCCCGCTCCACTCCGCCGCACGGCGCGTCTTCAAGCGGATTCGCCGCGGGCCATGCGCATCCAGACAACGCGAACTCTGCTCGCAGCAATGCTCATACGGCTCCCTCGCGAGGAGACGGTCAGCCCTCGCACCCGCACGGGAACCCGCAGCCTCACGTCGGAAGCACTCCACACTCGTCCGGCGGCGGTCCCGACCACGGTGAACGCGGCGGCAACCATGGTAGTGAGCGCGGCGGATCGCACGGGGCCGAACAAGGCGGGAAACATCAGGGACGCCCCGACGGCCAGCGCTAAGAGATATGCCCAACCCTTTCGGCTCAGTTGTCCGGTAATCCGACTGACCAGGCACTCGCGAGGCGCCCGACATTCAATTAGGGATGGGCCCCAATTCCACGTTGATTGTCATCACCGGCCCGGCAGAGATGCAGGTTACCTGGCTCTCCGCTTTGTATCAATTTGGACGGTTGGGTAACGGCGGTGTCATGATTTCACCAGTTGGAAGCTCTTGTCTTCGATCGCTTTTCGAATCCACCGCATCAGAGTGATCGCCTTGAATTCAGCGAACATCGTCGTGCCGCTCGCATCCTCGACTGGAATTGGAAAGCTGTACTCGCGGTCTTGAACCTTGACCACATAGAAGAAATTGCCGTCCCTGTAATGAGAGAATTTGGCTTTGTTACTATCACGGACAATCGTTTTCAGATCGTGGCTCATGAATTTTTCTCCGCAAGTCATGCTACGGCAATGCCGCTTCACCTGCTCAAGGTCAATCCGCGCTCACACATCCATATGTTAGCAGGTAGGTCCTGATTAACGCGCTTGCCGGAGAAGTAGAGTCATGATACGGAAGGTGTTCGGTAAGCCGACTTGCCGGGAGTTAGCCCGCCGGTGCCAATGCAAATCGCTGGTGATTTGGAAGAGAACGGTACTTAGCCAATGTGCTGGCGCTTGGACAACAGGTATAGAACCAAGGGTACAGGACGTATAGGAAGTTCCTTTCCCATTTGGAGCACTTGCTTTCAGTTGCGCAGAGTTACAGGCAAGGGGCCGATCACAGGACCAGTACCAAGCCAATCCCAATGGAGGTCGGCACCGGTCGTGCGCGCAACGAGGATATTGTCTTGAAGGGCTGTGAAAATCCCCACCGTATCCCACTCGCTGCCGAGTGCCTTCTTCATCAGGCTTGCGAGGGGCGCATTCCGTGACGGATGTAACTACCTCTTTCTGTGAGATTTAGGGCCAGCCCTGAACGCCGTCGGCCGCAATTCGGTGGGAACATGGCCAAAAGAGAGGCATGCGGTACTGCCTAGGCGCGGAGTTGCGAGGGCCCGGTCCACGAAAGCCGGAGTACCTGACCCCCCTCGAGGATCTGCCCCAAGCGGCGTGATTGGCGCAGCTAGGATTTGGTATTCCCTGTGCACATGAACAGCCTAACGGGTTCACCTGGGGGCATTCGTGAACGAGAGCGGCCAACCGATATCCTGTCTGCAGGGCTGCCACACCCCTGTGCCAGCGGAGCTTGAAACTGAGAAGCTCTGCGTGCAGCACTTCCTGTTGAGCGTTGAACATACCTGCGCCGGCATGCGCCGCGAAACCGTTATCGGCGGCTCAAGCCCGATGCGCCGATCCGAGATTACAGCCCACGTGAAAAGCACGGCCGAGAAACTATCCCGCGTCGCTGTTACCAGTCCTCCTTTGACCGATGAGATGAAGATGCGCGTTCTCACCACGTTCCTTACTTTGATGAATCTACAGGAGAGTCTCGACCGCTCGACCCCGCGCAACGCGCCAGGGCCGGTATCTGTAAGGCCGGCCGCGGCTCGTCCACTCGCCACGCTCGCCGTAGCGCACGGCTAGGCCGAGCTACATCGCGATGCCACGGTACGTCCTGAAGTGCGAATCTTGCGCCCGCTATAAACCCTTCCAGGTCCACGAGGACGAACTCCCCCAAGACGCCAAGCAGGGGTCCGTCCAACGGTATTGCCGCACCTGCCGTCGAAACACGAATTGGGGAATAGCTTCGGTGGAACGGCGCGGCGGGCACGATCGCCGATCCGGGTTAGAACGGCGAGAGAAGGAATGAAGTCTCGCGTGAATTGATTCGGGCGCCCTCCGGCTCCGCGTGCCCTGGCAGATTCTAGTGGTTCCCTTTCAGACACGTCCCGTGGATAGATCACTGCGGAGTTCCCATAGAGTGGGAGAAGCGCCCATTGATCATTACAATTCTCATCCTTAGGCTTTTGAGCGCTACATCCGATTCGAGCTTGCAACCGATTGCGGTCGGATGACGGCGTTTTCGGCAACGATCCACTTCTTTCTTAGCCCATGATCACTACTCGGCGTGGTTGTAGGCGGAGCAATAGAGAGGAGATTCCGATTTTCTATCCGTCCGGCGCCTGCGGGTGCCCACACGGTCGCGCTTCGCAGCCCGGGAGAAGTGGTCGAAACCGCTCAGAAAGATTCTTGCTTAGCACGTAAGAGATCGCCGCGAGAGGGAAAAAAGCGCACGAGGAAACCGCCGGTAAAAAAAGGATCACGTAGCGCTGACGTGCGACTGCTTACGCAGCACGCTCGAAGATGCCGGCAGCGCCCATGCCGCCGCCGACGCACATGGTCACCAGGCCGTAGCGCGCGTTACGGCGCTCGAGCTCACGCAAGATCGAGGCCGTAAGTTTTGCACCGGTGCAGCCGAGCGGATGGCCGAGCGCGATGGCGCCACCATTGACATTGACGCGCGCAGGATCGAGGCCTGCAAGCTTGATCACGCTGAGCGCCTGCGCGGCGAATGCTTCGTTGAGCTCGATGACGTCAATCTGGTCAAGCTTGAGGCCAGCGATTTTGAGCGCCTTGGGAATCGCGAATACGGGGCCGACACCCATTTCCTCTGGCGGGCAGCCCGCGGTGGCAAATGCAAGAAACCGGCCGAGCGGCTTGAGCCCCAGGGCGCGAGCGCGTTCTGCGGTCATGACTACGGACGCGGCCGCGCCGTCACTCATCTGCGAGCTATTCCCTGCCGTGACGACGCCGCGCGCATGGAAGGCAGGCTTGAGTTTCGCGAGCACCTCGAGCGAAGTATCTGCGCGCGGGCCTTCGTCAGTCAAAAACGTCACCTTCGTGGTTTTGGGTTTCCCGCCGTTCGAAGAGCCATTGGCGCTGGCCTCTAGAACTGTGTAGCTGACTTCGACCGGCACGATCTCGTCCTTAAATTTTCCGGCGGCGATTGCGGCGATCGATTTCTGGTGGCTGGCAAGCGAAAATTCGTCGGCTTGCTCGCGCGTAATGCCATACTTTTTTGCCAGATTTTCCGCGGTCAGACCCATGCCGAGATAGGCGTCCGGATAGTTGTCCATCAGCCAAGGATTCGGCGAGACTTTGTTGCCACCCATGGGAACCATGCTCATTGACTCAGTGCCGCCGGCGACTGCGACGTCGCCCTGCCCGGACATGATGCGTTCGGCAGCGAGTGCAATGGCTTGAAGGCCGGAAGAGCAGAAGCGATTGATGGTCATCGCGGAGGCATCCACGGGAAGCCCAGCGCGAAGCGAGGCGATTCGCGCGACGTTCATGCCCTGCTCTGCTTCAGGCATGGCGCAGCCGAGGATGACGTCTTCGATTTCTTTGGGGTCGAGGCCTTTGGCGCGGGCGACGGCATCCTTGATGACGGCGGCGGCCAGGTCGTCTGGCCGAGTCGCTCGGAGGGTGCCCTTGGAGGCTTTTCCTACGGCTGTCCGAACTGAGCTGACGATTACAGCTTCTCGCATTGTTCACCTCGAATGATCCAGCCAACTTGCCCGCACTACAATCCTATCATTGGATGCGGCAGAGATGAAAAAGCAACACCGCGGGTGCAGCATGCGCCGGCTGAGGTTGCCGAGGAATTTGCGGGGCCGCAGCGCGGCTAGCGGCGGAACTTGATGGTGACCTGCATCTCGACGGCGACGGGCTGGCCGTTTAGCCGCGAGGGGTCATATTTCCATCGGCGAAGCGCGTCGAGCGCTGCCTGGCGGAGGAGCGGCGGTCCGGAAACGACGCGCATGCCCACAACGCTGCCACTTTTGTCGATGGTGGTGTTTACAACGACCTCCCCTTCGACACCTGATTGCCTTGCCGCCAAAGGATAGACGGGCAGTACGGACGAGATGAGTCGCGGCTCTTTCACGTCGCCGCCGATTTTGGCCGGACCTTCCGGCTGGTTCGTCGGAGTCGGGGGAGGGGGCAATGCCGGAACGCGGGGCGAAGAAGAAATCCCGGAGAGCGCGGCGCTGCTGCCTTCGGATTCGGCAGGCGCAACAACGACAGGCGCCGCGTCTATTCCGCCCGCGTCTGCTCGCTGCGCCGGAGATGGGTGCGAATTCAGGGATTGGGACATCATGCCCGGCTTGACGCTCGGCATCACTTGCTTGGCACTTGCAACGGACGGAGGCGTGACGCTCGCTGTGACTGTCTTGGCGCTGGCAGCCGGCGGCGGCACGCTAGCCGCGTGCATGTGTGCGGTAGCAGGATTTGAATTTCCGACCGGAGCTGCACTATTTGTGGCGTTCAATTGAACAGTGGGTCTGGGCGGCACGATCGGCGGTTGCGCGGTCGAGTTTGCGACTGGCGATTCCACGGAATATGACGGGGCGGGTGGCTGCACTGGCTGCGCGGGCTGCTCCACTGTGGCGGGAGGGTCTGCGGTTGCGGCGCGGCTATTCGTGGAGCGACTGCGGAAGTACAGCCCGCCTCCAAGAACGGTGAGGAGCACGGCTGCGCCTGAGGCAATCAGGAACCAATTGACGCGAGGCTGAGCACCTTGTGAAGTGGATGCACCAAAGCTGGAATCCAGCCGCGCGCCGAAATCATCGGACGAAGAAGAGTGTGTCGCGGCGAGTGTGTTGCCGCCCGCGAGGCTTCCGAAAGTAGTCCGCGAATTTTCGGATGTGGACGCGGCTGCGAGCGCGAGTGTTTCTTCTTCAGCAGCAGAAGCGTAGGAGTCGAGGGCTGCAATTGACGGCTCCGCGGCATCATCACTACGCAGTTCCGAAATCGAAAGCGTTGCGTGAGGCGCGGGCGGACATGCGGACGGGATGTCGATCGGCGCGGGGCTCTTGGGAGGCGCTGGAGCAAATGATTCGTACTTGCACCCAATTGGGGACGTCGAGGAAGCGGCTGGCTGCACTTCCTCCTGCGAACCGATGGAAATGAACGAAGGCTCCGGTCTGGGTGCGGGAACAAAGCGTTCTACCGGGGGCGGAGGCTGCACATAGACTGGCTTTGATTCCTTGGGAATTGAATTCGAGTTGAGCGGCTTCGATGTTGCTGCGCTCGACGGCGGCGCGGGTATCGAGGAAATATCGGAGGCCGGCTTCGTCTCCTCGCTGAATTCTGAGCTACCGGAAACTGCAGGGGCCGCGGGGGTAACTTTAGCCGGAGCAGCGTCGGCATCGCACGGAAAGGAAACGCCCCAGTAACCCGGCTGGCGGTGCGTGAATTCCACTTCGATGTAGG
>Ga0307473_10000197_pt1 | contig 12219 bp, 15 predicted proteins | sample atmos_gasesAM5C__FD_203744 | JGI IMG/M metagenome (GOLD analysis project Ga0307473, IMG submission 203744) | Hardwood forest soil microbial communities from Morgan-Monroe State Forest, Indiana, United States - atmos_gasesAM5C_515 | ecosystem: Environmental > Terrestrial > Soil > Temperate...
TGCGCGAAGGATGCGATGGCGACCGAATTGCCGAACACGTCGTGGAGCCAGCGCACCACAGCCGGCGGCGAGCAATTCAAGCTGGTTCGGATGAGACGAAGGTCGTGACTGTCGCGCGGGCGCAGCATTAGCCGATGGTCGCCGAGCCGGACCGGGCGGCTGTAGCGGTAGACCGTCGTATGCCGCACGTCGAGAACGGCCATGGCAAGGCTCCGTCCGTGTGCGACGGCGCCACCCGTCTCGATCGGCTGGCCGCGCGGCCGACGACGGCGTCCTGAAGCCAGCAGACCCGTTCAGAAATCGGCGGGGCTCAGGTCGTAGGACCCCTTGCGCCCGCGGCCGTAGACCTTGGCCGCGGCGGCGTAGATCAAGTCGCGGTTGGAATCGAAGGCGCCGAGAAGTCCGGCCTCGTCGAACCGCATGTCGGGTGCAATGCGCTTCAACGCGTCTTCGTTGACGAAGAACGAAGCCTCCATTGCGCTGTCGTACCCCCAGAAGCGGACGGCACGCCGCGTCGCGTCAAAGGAGCGGCTGCGATTGGGAAAGCTGAGCGCCATGGTCCGGGTACCGTTCGCAGCTGCCCTGTGCTGCATCATCGAAACATGTTTCAGGACTCGTCGGAGAGCCGCGCGAAGTCCGCGAGCACCGCGGCGATCAACGCCTGTCGCCGCGGATCCTGCACGATCAGCGACGTAGACAACAGACTGAGCAGATAGCGCGCCTTCTCGGCGGCTTCGTGCCAGTTCGCCGCCGGCGCCGCGACCACATGCGCTTCCAGTTCCTGCTGCCGGAGGCGCAAGGACTTTTCGTTGGCTTCGACGTCCGCCAGCATCCGGCGAAGGCTGGTGGCCTGCTGCGCCGCCATGCCGCGATGCTGATCGAGATCGATCGTCGTATCGGTCATAAGCTGCGCCTCGTCGCAGTCGGCGCAGGCATCTGCGCGTCGCGATCCTGTGCCGCCTGGAGGTCGAGAGAGGACGCGAGATGGGATCGCACCGGCAAGAGAATCATCATCGACACACGGCGATAGACCGGGAATGACAAACCCTCGATCAGCTCTTCGTCGGTCACGGCCGGATAATCTCCCGGCGGCAACATCCGATCGACGCCTTTCAGGCTGAAAGGCCCGCTCAAGATGGTCTTACGGTGCGTCCGCGCCGTCACCGAAGCTACGCCGCCGTGCGGCGAGTCAGCGGATAGTCCGCGCTGTTGTACAAGCGGCGGATGCCTTCGCTGTCATATCGGCTCTCGTTCACTTCAAGGTAGGCGCCCAGTAGCAGCTCCCGCGGCAGGTCCTCGATCGCGAAACGGATCGCATCCGCTGCGCGGGAAAATCGCCGGTACCCGAACGTCGAGCGCCGGGGTTTTCGCCCCCTTGTGGGAAACAGCTCGGCTTCGGCGTCGTAGTCGAACAGCCGCGAATCGGTGGCGTGGTCGAGTGTGGGCATTTTCGCCTCTCCGGTTCTACCCGATGGATCCGCGCGGCGCGACGCCGGCGTCGGTGCATCAGTCATTCAAGTATCTGCAAAGTAGATACGAAACATCCCCTGAATGGTTACAATTCAAAAGACCCATCTAACATAAGATCAAAGCGCGAAAAAACCAGTCCCGGAGCGGAAATATTTTACCGATCCCGAGCTCCATCTAGTGATCGAGAAAGGTCCGGAGAATCTTCGACCGACTCGGGTGCTTGAGCTTGCGCACCGCCTTGGCCTCAATCTGGCGGATGCGCTCGCGCGTCACCATGAATTGCTGGCCGACCTCTTCCAACGTGTGGTCGTTGTTCATGCCGATGCCGAAGCGCATACGCAGCACGCGCTCCTCGCGCGGCGTCAGTGACGCCAGCACCCGCGTCGTCGTCTCGCGCAGGTTCGACTGGATCGCCGCGTCGATCGGCGCGATCGCGTTCTTGTCCTCGATGAAATCGCCGAGATGCGAGTCGTCCTCATCGCCGATAGGAGTCTCCAGCGAGACTGGCTCCTTTGCGATCTTGAGAACCTTGCGCACCCGCTCGAGCGGCACGGCGAGCTTCTCGGCGATTTCCTCCGGCGTCGGCTCGCGGCCGATCTCCAGGTATATCCGGCGCGACGTGCGCATGATCTTGCCGATCGATTCGATCATGTGCACGGGGACGCGAATGGTACGCGCCTGATCGGCGGTGGAGCGGGTGATCGCCTGGCGGATCCACCAGGTGGCATAGGTTGAGAACTTGTAGCCGCGACGATACTCGAACTTGTCGACCGCCTTCATCAGGCCGATGTTGCCTTCCTGGATCAGGTCGAGGAACTGCAGGCCGCGGTTGGTGTATTTCTTGGCGATCGAGATAACGAGACGCAGGTTGGCCTCGACCATCTCCTTCTTCGCTTGCCCCGCCTCGCGCTCGCCCTTCTGCACGATCTGCACGATCTTGCGAAACTCGGCGATCTCCAACCCGGCCTGATCGGCGAGCTTGTGGATCTCGGAGCACATCTCGACGACCTGGTCTTTGTCGCGCCCGACCAGGCTCTTCCAGCCCTGGCTGGGGAGCTTCGATATGCGGCCGACCCAGTGCGGGTCGAGCTCGGAGCCGCGATAATTCCGCAGGAAGTCGTCGCGCGCGACGCCATGGCTCTCGGCGAGGCGCATCAGGCGACCTTCGAAGCCGACCAGGCGCTTGTTGATGTCGTAGAGCTGTTCGACCAGCGCATCGATACGGGCCTGATTGATGCACAGCGACTTCACCTCGGCGATCAACTCGTCCTTCAATCGCTTGCACTTGCGCTCCTGCGCCGGCGACAGCGATGCGCTTTTCAGGCGGAACTGGGCATCCTGATCCTGCAGGCGGCGCAGCTGCCTGTAGGTGTCGGCGACCGTGTTGAACGTCTCCAACACCTTCGGCTTGAGCTCGGCCTCGATCGCCGCGAGCGAGATCGCGTTCTCCAGTTCGTCTTCGTCCATGTCGTCGTCGCCGGCCGTCGCGACGGCGGGAAGCGCCTGCGGAACGGCGGCGGCAGGCGGCCCGGCGGTCGGCGCTTCGGGGCCGGCGTCGGCGAGCGGCTTGCCGTCAGGGCCGACCGGCGCCGGCATCGCCTTGGCGTCGGGGCCGGCATAGGTCGCTTCGAGATCGATGATGTCGCGCAGGAAGACCTTGCCGTCATTCAGCTCGTCGCGCCATATGATGATGGCCTGGAACGTCAGCGGGCTCTCACACAGGCCGGCGATCATCGTCTCGCGACCGGCCTCGATGCGCTTCGCGACCGCCACCTCGCCCTCGCGCGAAAGAAGGTCGACCGACCCCATGTCGCGCAAATACATCCGCACGGGATCGTCGGTGCGGTCGCCGGCTACTGGCTTGTCCGGCTTGGCGATAGCCTTCGGCCGCGCTTCGACCAGTTCGCCCTCGCCTTCGTCGTCGTCGTCGGCATTGTCAGACGCACCACCATCGTCTTGCTCGGATTCCTCCTGCTCCACGACATCGATGCCCATCTCGTTGAACCGCGCCAGCAGGTTCTCGATCTGCTCGGAGGTGGCCTCCTCCGTGGGCATTGCCGCATTGAGCTGCTTGTAGGTGACGTAGCCGCGTTTCTTGGCGACCTTCATCATCTTCTTGATGGCGGCATCCGACACGTCGAGCAGCGGGCTATCCGCCGACGCCTGGGAGTCCTCCTTGGCCGGCTCCCCTTCGTCCTCGTGCGGCGTCGCCTTGGTCTTACTTGCCATGGGTCCTCTCCACACAGGCTGCGGCCTGCCGGTCGTCCGTTGACGCTGCTGCGATCCGGCAGCACGGAGGTTGGATCGTTCAGCGGTCGCCTATGTGTCGCTCGTGTAACGTCGGCGTGCCGACACGGGTGCGACCCGCCACGGCGATCGGCCGTGAGCATCGTCGGTACCCCGTCGGCCGCATCGCCAACCGCGGCCTCACGCCGTGTCGGCCGGCGGTTCCGGACGCCTGCCGAGGACTTCATCGATAAGCCCGAAGTCCTTGGCCATGTCCGCGGTCAGAAAATTGTCGCGCTCGAGCGCGTTCTCGATCTTCGGCAACGATTGGCCCGTGTGCTTCATGTAGATCTCGTTCAGGCGCCGCTTCAGGTTCAGGATTTCCTGTGCGTGAAGCATGATGTCGCTCGCCTGCCCCTCGAATCCGCCGGATACCTGGTGAACCATGAGGCGAGCATTGGGCAGCGCAAAACGCAAGCCCTTGCTGCCGCCCGCCAGCAGGAGCGAGCCCATGGACACCGCCTGTCCGATACACAGCGTTGAAATTTCCGGACGGATGAATTGCATCGTATCATAGATCGCGAGCCCGGCGGTGACGCTCCCGCCGGGCGAATTGATGTAGATCGAGATTTCCTTCTTCGGGATCTCCGCCTCCAGGAATAGAAGCTGCGCGACCACGAGCGCGGCCATGTGGTCCTCGATCGGACCGGTGATGAAGATGATGCGCTCCTTCAACAGACGCGAATAGATGTCGTAGGAGCGTTCCCCACGGATGGTCTGCTCGACCACGGTGGGGACGATGTAGTTCTGATAGACGTCGTGAGAATCGCTCATCTCGGCTCTTTTCATCTCACATCGCTGCGGCAATGCGAACACTTGCAGATCGTCATCGACGCACTCAGCGCCTGTTGAACAGCCATCGCAGTCGAACCCTTTTTCCATTTCCAACCGACCCGCGACGTCGAAGCCGCATCGTGGGGCCGTTTTTGTCTCGTGAACTCTGGATGGGGAACGACGCGCCGGCGCGCCCGACCGGGAGGGCCCGCGGCACGTTTCACCGGATGGCGGCGGTTCACGTCAGAACGCACCCAGCAAAACCGAGGCGATGATCACCATCACCGCAGATCGGCCAAGTCGATGTTGCCGTCCAGCCAGTCTTCGTTCTCGGCCAGCGCCCGATAGGCGGTCGCGATCTTCCTGCGATCGCCGCCCTCCTCCGGCGAGCGTGTTGTACCGACCATCCCACGCCTTTCCGGTTGCAGGCGGGAACGCACGTCTCGCGATCGCCGGTGCCTGACGGTCCGACCCCAACATTGGTAACCAAATGTTGGGACAAGTCGGCCCACTATCTCTTGGCGCGGCGGGGCGAGTTATCCAACTGATGGGGAGCCATCCGTTGAGTCGCACCACGCGTTGCTTCTTCCTGTGCCCGACAATGCCGGCAATATGGGCTCGATCGGGTCGAATAGCGAGCGTTATTATCGCGGTGTACGTCGGACGGAACCCTCGCACCACTCCATGACGTGGTTGTGAAAGCCCCGCTCGTCACCAAGTTAGGATGGCAATACAACGCCGATTGTCGGCAGCAGGGGATTGGCATGCCGTTGGTGCGGGATCAGGAACACTTCGAGTTCGCGCGGTTCGAGGGCGTCTATTTCTGGATGCGGGACAGTGCCAAGCAGGTCCTCTGCAAGGTCAGCCACGAGGCTTTGCGCGATCGCAGCGCCCGCGACGGGGACAACGCCAGCTTGGCGGATACCTTCGTGCGCCACCGCCAGCGCATCGAAACGATTGCCGGGGAAAAGTACGACCTGGGACACCGGGCGAACGATTTGATCCTCGTCCTCAGCCGGGATCTGGCGCCGATGCCGGCCTGATCGGCCACGCTAGGGCGCGCTCACGGCCTCACTTCGCCAGCAACCGCTCGGCGAGGAACTGCACACCGCGCACATAGGCGGTGTCGGTGTCGCCGCGAATCTGGCCCTGGGCATGAGCGATGAAGGTTTCGCTCGCGAGGTCGGCAATGCGAATATCCATGGTCGAGATCAAAGTCGAGACCTTGTGCACCACGGCAACGACCACGACCGCCGCGCCTGCCTTCTTCGCCACCATCTGCCAGCACCCGTCGCAGCGATAACGCGGCTCGGTCGCCGCGATCTCGTCGGCGAAGGGCGCGAGATCGACTGCGCGGTAGCGTCCGGATTGCTCCAGGATCTGCGTCAACGTGCGGGTGGCGAGCGCAAGCCGTTCGGCCTGACCGGGTTTCGATCCTTCGCCGCTCGTGTCAAGCAGCTCGAACGGCAGCACGGCGGCCGGGCGTGGCTCCTCGGCGTGCAGCGGCGTCGTTGCCGCAAGCGCCGCCAGCAACGCGACAATGGCGATCGGGCGCCGGCTATGTGACGGCCAGCAGATCATGGAACCTCCTTTCGCTCAACGTAGCGGACGCACCCCGACGGCAGGCGGTCGAACGGGTTGACCGCCGGCACGCGCAGCGGTTCCAAATGCCGCGTGTTGCGTGTCACAATTTGCAACCGGTGGCAACGAGCCGTCGCGGCCAGCACGATGCCGGCGAACGCCGGAGCCAAGCCTTGCTGCACGCGAAATCCGACAAGGTTCTAACAACGTGAGCTGCCGCGACATCGAATGCGAGAATGCGATCGGCGTAGAGATGCAGGAGGGTTTCGAGCCACGCGGTGAGGCCGGCCGCCTTGCGCCCGGCCCTTTCCCGGCGCGCCTTGCCAATTCCGATCTCCGCCACCGCGACCGCCGACAGGTAGAGGCGCTCGTTGTCGGCGCCGCCAGATTGGCCGCGGTAACGCCTTCGCGGGCGCCGCGGCCGCAACGACGTTGGTGTCTACGAGATACACGGGTGAGAATCAGAGCCCGATGCGGCGGATCGGCTGGCGATTGCGTTCTGGCGAATCGCCCGGCGCGAACGGCGCCGACATCAGCAGCCGGCCGAACGGAGTAACGCGCGCCAAGCGCTGGCATTCCGCCCGGGCTTGCAGCCACGCCTCACTCGCCCGGGACGGCGGTTTCCACACGATGGGCCTGTTCCGCCGGCCCCTGCGAGGGGACCAGACCGATGGCTTGAACGAGCTCGCGGATCTCCGCGCGCGCCATCACATGCGATACGGTCGGCTTGACGCCGAGCAGCAATTCGTCCAGCGGATCGAACGCGGTGAGGCCGACGGGAAAGAACTCCCGGAACACGACGCGCTCAGACAGGCCGGGGGCGCTGCGGAAGCCGATCTTCGTCGCGGCGAGGCCGAGGATGTCGGCGACCTGGCGCTGGTTGCGCGAAGCGAGCGGCGAGAGACGGTTGCGGACGATCACCCAGTCGGTCGGCCGGTCGCACACGCGGTGGCGTCCATCGGTTGCCACCGTAACCGCGTCGGAATAGAGCGACGGCTGCGGCGGGCCGCGGCCGGCGAGATCGAACGTTACGATCACGTCGAGATCGATGAAGCTGTCGTTGATCGGCGTCACCAGCGTGTCGGCAAGGCCGTGCGCGAGCAGGCTCAAATGGTCCTCGCCGCTCGGCGTGTCGATGACGATGAAGTCAAAATCACGCTGCACCTTGGCAAGCGACGACGTGAACCATTCCGCTTCGGCCTCGGCATTGATCGCAACGCTGTCGCTGTTCGCCCGCTCAACGGCGCAATGGTCGGGCAGCTCGAGCGGAAAGTTCTGCTCGACCGCCCAGTCCTGCCGGTTCTCGACGTAACGCGTGAGCGTGCGCTGCCGCGAGTCGAGATCGAACGACGCGACGCGCCGTCCTTCCTTCAACAGCGCGACGATGACATGCATGGCGACCGTCGATTTGCCGGTGCCGCCTTTATGGTTACCGACGACGACGACGTGAGGTCGCGAATGCGAAGCGTGATCAAATCCGTCCGACACGAAAGGCCCTTGCTGGACAAAACCGGTGCGCAATCATTCGGCCATTTTTTCCCAGGGCAGCCAAGGTCGTTCTGAAATAAAGCCTAACGGACCTGTGCAATTTCCGGCAATCTTAACGTTTGCCCCATCGCCGCAGCCTGCCCTGGACTTGATCCTGGGCACCGGCTTTCCGAAAGGAAATGCGACCAAGCAAAGAAGCGCGCGTTTCCCATTCAAACCTGACCGGAACGCGCGGCAGGTGATGAGACGCCGTCGAGCACCGCCGTCCGGCAAAGAAATCGCACGTCCTGTGAACCAGCTCACATCGAAGCCGGACCCGCGGGTCCAGGCTGCGATAGCCAACATGCATCGCTGAGGGTCGCGCCATGTCGATCAGCAGGCGTCGTCCGGACAAAACACGCGCGGCACTCGCCTCGACCTATATGGACGAGACCGTGAGGTCGCCGCTGACACGGGCGCGTTCCGCCGCCGACAGCAAGGCGGACAAGCCGCGCTCCAGCGCCATCGACCCCGACCTGCTGAGCGCCGAGATCGGCCTGCTGCTCGATCATATTTCCGGCCTTCCGGGACGCAGCCTGTCCTCCGCGCCGAGCGCGCGGTTGCCGCTCGGCTGCGATACCTACGACCAGGCCCTGGCGCGCTTCTTCGCCATCGACGACGAGGTACGCAAAGGCGAGGTGCCTTCGCCGGCCGACCTTCAGTTCCTGCTCGAGATGCGTGACTATCTCAACGGCCAGGCGTCACCCGCCACCGGCGCGACCATCGCCTTTTCCACGCTCGTGATCCGCAAGACGCCGGAAGCGCCCAATGTGAAGGCGGACGCCGAACGCGCCTATCCGGAATGGATCCCGATGGCGCGCGCGTTGCGGCAGACGATGGCCGGGCTGCAAATCGCCGCACTGCTGATCACGCTGGTTGTCGCATCACTCGGCGCGTATGCTTATTTTGGCAGCTCATTCCTCAATAATCTCGCCGCGCTCACCACACAGGACAAGTCGCTTGGTGCCGACATTGCGCGGGTCGAGGAAAAGGAAGCAAACCACCTCGACGGCGGCGTGATGCGCTATTGCGAAGGCATCACGCTGGTGCCGGATCCCGCCGACCCGAACAACAAGCTTGAGCGGTTCAACACGCCCACCCAGGCGCGGCTATGCGACGATCACAAGGATGTTCTGAGGAAATTTGAACTTGCCTATGCAAGCCTCGCCCGTTTCCACTTTCCGCGTGACGATCGCCAGCTCGTCGCGATGCTGGAAGCCCTGAGAGGCTACCTGCTGCCGGTGCTGATGGGCCTGCTCGGCTCGATCGCCTACGTCCTGCGCCGCTATCTGCGCGCCATCGGCGAGCGCATGCTCAACCCGCGCGACCTGCGCGAATACATCGTGCGCATCGTGCTCGGCACGCTGTGCGGCGTGGTGATCGGCTTCTTCACCAGCTCAAGCGGCGGCGACACCGTGCAGAACGGCAACGCGCTGATCATCCCCGTGTCGTTGACCGCCCCGGCGCTCGCCTTCCTCGCCGGCTACGGCGTCGAAGTGGTGTTCCGCATGCTCGACGGCGTGTCCGAACAGTTCTTCGCCGTGCGCAAATGACGATCATTGCAACAGCAGCAACAGCGAACGACCCGCCTTGGTCGCGAGCTCCTTGGCGTCGAGCGTGCCGTCATTGTCGGGATTCGCCGCTTTGAAGCGTCGCTCGACGATGGCGAGATATTCATTCTTGTCCAACGTGCCGTCGTGGTCGGGATCCGCGGCGGCGAGTTCCTTCGCGCTCACCCTCCCCCGCAGCTCACGCGCGTCGAGCGTACCATCATGGTCGCGGTCGAGTCGGTCGAACAGGGCCGCGCCGGCTTTCCTGGCCTCATCGAGATCCACGGTGCCGTCGTTGTCGGGATCGAGCATCTGCATCAGGCGGCTGCGCCGCGATTGCGCGGGCGCCGATGATCCGACAACGGCCATCGTGACGAACGCGACGGGGGCCGCAATGGCCATACGCTTCGTGATCATGTCGATCTCCTTTCTCGTCGATCCGTTTGGCCGGATTGTCGGGGCAGAAACGTTCGCACGGTGATATCGGTTCCGCCGCCACGATGCTATCGACCGGCTTTCACTTTTCCGGCATGCTTGCTGCTGCGGGGCCAAGTACGACGTTCCCCAAGGTCCAATCGACGCGGCCTTGGCCCGGGCGGCAAACTGAGCCGTCGCGCCGAGCAGGCGTCGCAACACCCACGACAGGCGGTGCGATGGAGGCCGATATGAGATTGATTACGGCGGTGGTGATGGCGGGCGCGGCATCGCTCGTAAGCGTATCCCCGTGTGCGGCGGCGGCGTTGCCGACGGTCACGGCAGCGGTCAAAACGGCTGTCCCGGCGACGCTCGTCGACGTCCATTGGCGGCGCCGCGACTCCAGGCATGGCGGTCATGTCTGGCGCCACGGCCGGGTGGTCAGCGGAATTGCAACGGGATCTTTCCTCGCGACGACGTCCTACGCGCACTGCGACTACTACGGCTGCGTTTTTCCGCCTCCTTATCCACGCTTCTCGTATGGTGGCTACCCCAAGTGTCCGGCTGACAGGGACGCTTTCGACCCCTATGGCAAGGCCTACGTGCCGGTGGGAAGCGCCTATTGCGCTGGCGGATATGTCGGCTATTGACGCGGCGACGTAACGGAACATCGCGGGCATGGACGCACCCGACACGGGCGCGCGGATTGACGCATCTCATTGTCGGATGCCGCGGGCGGTGTAAACTGTGAATTGAGCGACGTCGCGAACATGTATGCGGCCCCGCCATGCGTCGAATCATGATCACGGAAGTCGTCATGTTTCCGATCCGCAAGGATCTGACGCGCGAGCAGGTCGTGGAGCTCTACAAGAGCGCCGTCCCGGCGCCGCGAGCCAATCCCGAGCTCGTCCACGAAAGCTACCTGTACGACGCCGAGCGCAATCGCGGCGGCGGAATCTACGTGTGGAAGACGATCGATGCCGCGAAGCGGCGGCACGACAGCGAATGGTGCGCGCGGATGGCGCAGATTTTCGGCGGTGAGCCGACTTTCGAATATTTCGAGACCCCCGTCATCAACGATTACGCGGCGCGGCTCGAATGAGCTTGGCCGAGGCGCGCGACGGCGTTCGCTTCCCCGTATCGCCGAGCGCCAATCGCAGGGCTACGTCTACCTGCGGCCGTGAGCGGCCGATGCTCGACGCTCTGTCGCCACGAAGCAATGTGTGAACGGCCAGGCGGCGCGCTCGCGCAGGTGCCATCTGCGCGCCGTCTCCTGATCGTGCGCTGGCCACAAGGCGGAAAGCTCCTTGCCGCGGAAGCCGCCACGCACGCTCACCACCGCATCGTACCTGGTCACCTCATCGCAGCCGACCGCCCAGACCAGCCGGCTCGCGGCACTCGCAGTTCTACCGCGGCGCGGCTCGCACGCGACGAACAGCGGTGCGTGGCGCGCCGACCCCGCAGCCAGCGCGGTGATCTCTTCGTCCTCGAACTGATGCAGGAACAGGTTCGACGTGACGACGTCGACGCGCTCGCCCACGCCTTGCGCCAGAACCGCGAACACGTCGGCGATCACGGTTTCGAGCGTCCAGCCCAATGCGGCAAAGGCGGCACGCGTTTCCCCCGTCACGACGTCGTGCCGGTCGACCAGGACCAGCCGCACGGTGGGCCAGTGCGACGCCAGCCGGCGCGCCACGCGCAGCATGAAGATGCCGTCGCTGCCGCCGAGATCGAGGATGGTGCGCATCGCGCCGGTCGGGCCGTATTTCGCCAGCAGCCGCGCCATGATCGCGGCATGCCCCATCAGGCCGTTGAGACGAAGGATGTCGCGGCGCGAGCGCAACGCACGCGGATCGTGCGCGGGCAATTGATCGAGCCATTCGGGTTCGACGCGGCGGGCGTGCGTCATGGGCGGCGCCGTTCGTCAGATCGCGCGGAACAGCATGGTCTCGGCGATCAGGCCGGGACCAAACGACATGGCGCAGCCCACCGCGCCGCGCTCCGGCGAGCGTAGCAGCGCCTCAAGCACGAACATCACCGTCGCCGACGACATGTTGCCATAGCGCCGCAGCACCTCACGCGATGTCGCGAGCGCCGCCGGTGCGAGATCGAACGCGCGTTCGACCGCGTCGAGCACGGTACGCCCGCCAGGATGCACCGCCCACAAGTCGATCGAGCCAATCGGCGCGCCGTCGAGTACCTCGCCGACGCGCAGGCGCAAGGCGTCGTGGATCGCGGCCGGCACTTGACCGGACAAGATCATGTCGAAGCCGAAGTCGCGGATGGTCCAGGTGATGAGCTTGCGGGTGCCGGGCACGAGCAGCGCGCGGAAACTGTCGAGCGCCGCGCCCACCGGGTCGGCGGTGACCAGGCACGCGGCGCAGCCGTCGCCGAACAGCAAGAACGAGAGGATCTGCTCGAGATTGGTCGTCTCCTTGAGATGCAGCGTACACAGTTCCAGGTTCACGACGAGGACCCGGGCGGACGGCTCCGAGCGCACGATGTGGCGGGCGAGCTTGAGCGCGTTGATCGCGGCGTAGCAGCCCATGAATCCGATCATGGTGCGCTCGACCGAGGCCGGCAGTCGGCAGCGTTCGACCACCTCGATGTCGATCCC
>Ga0307473_10000199_pt1 | contig 12191 bp, 9 predicted proteins | sample atmos_gasesAM5C__FD_203744 | JGI IMG/M metagenome (GOLD analysis project Ga0307473, IMG submission 203744) | Hardwood forest soil microbial communities from Morgan-Monroe State Forest, Indiana, United States - atmos_gasesAM5C_515 | ecosystem: Environmental > Terrestrial > Soil > Temperate forest...
TGAGCGTCACCTCGCGCACCGGCACACGCAGCGTCGTCTCGGGGCCGTCGGCGGTCAGGCGCACGGCGCGCTCGTCATAGACCTTGCGGGAGTTCGGATAGGCCGTAGCGAAATCGATCATCATTCCCTCGTGGTGGCGTGGCCCTGTCAGGTCTGCGAGGGAAACGGCAGGATCGCCGCGCTCCCTCCGCCGGTCTAAACCGGTTCAGGTTCCAAGGGTTTCTCTCAATCCCGTTTCTTCGACGCTGGGATACCCCTGGCGGCCTCGGTGATTATACTGCCCCGCGTGACCCGCGCCACGGTGGCCGGACGCGGAATCCTGCTCATCCTGCTTGGCTGGTGGACGTGGCGCTTCGTGCCCCACCCGCTCGATTGGTCCCGCCTCAACGCGTCGTTCCTGCACCTCGTGAACCTCCCGTTTCACGAAGCCGGGCACATCCTCTTCTCGCCATTCGGCGAGTTCCTGACGATCCTGGGCGGTTCGCTGCTGCAGGTCGGCGTCCCCGTCGTCTGCGCGGTGGCGTTCGCGGGACGTGACGACTGGTTCAGCGTGGCGGTCTGCGCCTGGTGGGCGGGGGAAAGCCTGGTCGACCTCGCCCCGTACATCGCCGATGCGCGGGCGCTGCAGATGCCGCTGCTCGGAGGCGGAACGGGCGCCGAGGTCGAGGGCCACGACTGGGAGGCGATTCTCGGCCGGCTCGGCTGGCTGCACCTCGATCACACACTCGGTATGGGCGCTCACGTCGCCGGCAGCGCCCTGATGATCGCGGCGCTCGCCTTCGGTGCCTGGCTGCTTTTGAACGATCGCCGCGCCGAAGCGGTCGGGGCATAATGCCCATATGCGCACGATTACGCTGTTCTGCTTGAGCTTGGTGTTCATGACAGGGACGTCGTTCGCGCAGACGCCGCGGACGGCGCCGCAGACAACGCCGCCTCCGCAGACAGCGCCCGCCGCGCGACGTCCCGCCCCCGCGGCTGCGCCGGCGTCGCGCTCGGGCATCGCGATCACCGTCACCGACGCGCACGGCCTGCCGATTTCCGGCGTGCGAATCACGATTGCCGGCCCGTCGGATCGCAACGGCGAAACGGACGGCAGCGGCCAGGCGAACTTCGTGGGGATGCAGCCGGGCACGTACCGCGCGCGATTCGACGGCGACAAGATCGTCTCGTTCGAACGCGAGGTAGTCGTGCGCGCCGGTCAGCCGACGGGCGTCGACGTGACGCTGAATCTCGCGCCGCCGCCGCCTCCTCCTCCGACAGTGGCGCCACCGCAGGCGCCGGCTGCGGCGGCTTCTGAAACCGACGTCGGTCCACCTGGAATGCCGCTGGTGGTGTCGATCGTGGATCTCGCAGAGAAGCAGTTGTCCGGAAACCAGCCGCGTCGTGAAACGCTCGTCTCGTGCAGCGGCAACACCAGGACCACGCTCGTCGTGATGAACCAGGACCAGCCGGATCGGCTCTACGACGGCGCGGAGACGGAATACTACGTGGTGGCGGGACAGGGAGCGGTGCGGCTCAACGGACGTGACACGGCGCTCTCAGCGGGCAGCTACGTGTCGATCCCGAGGAACACGAGCCACAGCATCATTCGACGCGGCAACCGGGCGTTGATCATCTTGTCCGTGCTCGCGGGCGAACCGTGCGAGCAGGCGAAGTAAACAAATTTACGGATCTACGAATTTACGAATTTACGAATTTCAATTTGCGAATTGCTCCAAATAAATTCGTCGATTCGTAAATTCGTAAATTCCGGCGCCTCCTAAAATCCAGGGCGAATGAGGAAGCTGACCGTCCAGCCGTTCCGCGGCTTGTCGAATGGCCGCACGCCCGTCGTCTCCAGCACGAACCCGCCGAGGTTGGCGCGCACGCCGGCGCCGACGCTGCTGAAGCGATCGCGCTCGAGCGGCTCGTTCGGGTGCGGCGTCCACAACATCGCACCGTCGGCGAAGATCAACGCTTCGATCGGCGTCCTGCCGTAATCGAGGTTGCCGGTCAGCAGTCCGAGCAGCGGCGCGCGCACCTCGACGTTCGCTACCGCGAAGCGGTTCCCCGACAGCTGATCGATCGTCGAGCAGCTCGTCGCCATGCGTCCGCACTGCTGCGCGGCGAACGTGCTCAGGTCGTAGCCGCGCACGAGCGTCTGCAGGCCGAGCAGCAATGGCGTAAGGCGCGCGTCGCGCGAGTCGCGGCCGTAGCGGCCGGTGTGCTGCAGCCGCACGGCAAGCGTCGCCGGGCGCACGGGCATGAAGTAGCGCCGCACGTCGAGACGGACGTCGGCGAACGTCAGGCCGCCGAAGGCGGGCTCGATGTCCAGGCGGACGCGCTGGCCGAGGACAGGGCTCGTCGGCCCCAACACCGCGGTATCCCGCACGTACGCCGCCTGCATCTCCGCGAGGTACACGGCCGGTGCGCCAGGAATGTCCTGCACCATCTGGGTGACGAGCTTGCGGGTCGTCATGCTCGTGGCGCGCGTCACGGTCTGCCACCCGTAGCCGGTCCGCCGCGCGCCGCCGCGGAATTCGAAGCGGGTCGCGCGGCTGACGTTGTAGCGGGCGGTCATGCTCGCGAACTCGTGGGTATACCGCAGGTTCGAGTACTCCTGCGTGACGAGCTCCGGGCTGCGGATAATCGAACGCTTCGCGCCGATGAACCGCGCGGGGACGAACCCGCCGATGAACCCCCAGTTGAGCCGCCCCTTCCGGTTCAGGTACGCGACCTGCGCGGCGTAGTCGTCCTTGTTCGTTCCGACCCGCACCATCGTCTGCAGCTGACGGTTCCGCAGCATGTCGCTGAACGTGATGCCGAAGCTCGCGCGCAGTACGCCGCCGACCATGCCGCCGCCCCCGACGGCCGCGCCGACGTACGGCTCCGCGATCGATTCGACGCGCAGGCGATCGTCGTACTTCGACGTCGCGAACTCGGCGTTGGCAGGCAGCCCGATGTGGGCGTTCGACAGCAGCTGGGCGAGCCGGCCGAGGCGGCCGGGTGTCATCGTCCTGGTCGCGGCACCCGCGGTGACGACCGGTGCGTTCTCCGCGCTCGCCTGCTCGAGCGTCTGGATCTCGTAGCGTCCATTGCGATAGGCGCTGAACGCGAGCTTGCCGCTCGCGGATGCCACGGCAAGCGCCGGGCTGGTCGCGGTAATGCCGCTGACGCCGCCCGGCTCGGATGTCACGCGGCGAATGTCGCCCGACGCGAGCTCGACGCGATAGACGTTGCTGACGCCGTCGGCGTCGGCGACGTAGTACAGCGCCTTGCCGTCGGGCGTCCACTGCGGGCTGATCTGCTTGCCGCCGTCAGCGGATGCCGTCAGCGGGCGCACGATCTTCGTCGTCACGTCGAGCAGCGCGATGCGAACGGCGCCGAACTGCAGCTCGCCGAGCGACGTGGTGAAGCGGTCGGAGGCGAACGCGATCGTCCTGCCGTCAGGTGACCACGACGGGTGCAGGTCCGCGTAGGCGTCGTTGGTGAGCTGGGTCACCGCGCCGTCGGCCAGGCTGTAGACGAACAGGTCCGACAGACCGCCCTTCATCGCGGAGAAGACGATCTGCCGGCCGTCCGGCGACCAGCTCGGGTTGTAGATCTCGCCGAGCCCTTTGACGCGGATGTCGCGGCGGGGCGACGCGCCGTTGGTGTCGACGATGCTCAGCGACGGCGTGCTGTCGATGAGCGCCGCCACCACGAATCGATGGCCGGTGGCGTCCCACGCGCCGGCGGATTGGATGTACTGAAGGCTGTCGAAGTGCGGATCCGCCGCGGTGCTGATCACCTTCTTCATGACCTCGCCGGAGTTGGCGTCGGCCATGAACAGGTCGAGCGACAGACGATCGCGTTCAGACACGAACATGATGCGCCGGCCGTCGGGGCTGATCGCCGGCGCCACGTGGACGCGGCCGCCGTCGGCGGACGTCACGATCGCGCGCGGCGTCACGGCGAGATCGTCGCCGTCCTCCATCGGAATCGATTCGTGCCAGTCGCGGGTCAGCTCGTCACGCGTCTTCCCCGTCGCGTCCTCGAGCCGCGCGACCACGCCGCGCGCCTTCGACCGGAGCAGCCGGCCGACAATCTCGTCCCCGAAGCGCTCACCGAGGTACGACCAGAACGCGTGGCCGTAGCGGTACGGGAAGTAGCGGGGATTGTCGAGCTGCTCGATGGTCGGCAGCCGGTGGTGCCGCTTCGCGTCGCGCAGCCACATGTTCGTGAACGCGTTCGACGGGCCGAGCGACAGGTACTCCGCCATCCCTTCGATGAACCAGCCTGGCAGTTCGAAGGCGTTCTGGTGCTCGCGTTTCGCGATGTCGATCTGGAAGGCGTGCGCCAGCTCGTGGCCGAGCACGTGGTCCGTTTCGCCGAGGCCCGGCGTGAAGGGCATGACGACGCGCGACTTGATGCGCTCGGTGAAACCGCCGGTGCCCTCGTCCACCATGCCCGCGCTGACGTTGGTTTGCGTGAAGTCGGGATGGCTCGCGTAGAGCACGATGACCTGGCGGTGCGTGAACGTGTTGTCGAGCAGCTGCGAGTAGCGGGCGTACCAGCGTTCGGCCATGCGCGCGGCCTGACGCGTGACCTGTTCTTCCTCCGGGTAGTAATAGATGTCGAAGTGCTCGGTCTGCAGCGTCCGGAAGTCGAGCCGCGCGGTCTGCACCTTGTTGCGGCCGAAGTACTGCGCCTCGGCGGAACGCGGCCCCAGCAACATCGTGATCGTCGCGAGAGACACGAATACCGTCGCGCACCGGAACATGGGCACCCCTGAGTTTGGCGTGGAAGAGGCGTTACTTTATCACGGTGCGCCAGCGGGTTCGAAGGGGTCCTGGTGCCTAGCGGCGCATGTCCACCGTATAGATCGCCGACACGGCGTTGTTGCCGTCGCGCAGACCGTGCGCCAGATCAAGACGAAGCGCGCCGGCGCGTCCCGGGTACGCCCCCAGGAGACCGAAGCCGACGTCGACATCCGTAAACGGATCACCAAAGAGGCGTCTGGCGGTACGTCCCGTGTCCACAAACGAGGCAACACCGGCGCGGAAGGGCCCGATAGCCCACCACCGTTGCACTTCTGTTGATTCGTGGATGAACAGGCGGCCGAGGCGTTCGGTCCGGAACGCTTCGCCCTCGGCGAGGATGGGATGCGCGCGCAGCAACAGTGGACGCGCCCGGCCGGTGTCTCCCGTGACCCAGAGATCCGGCGGAGCAGCGCCGTTCAGCGCGGCAGCGCCCCCATCGGCCACGAGCACCGTCCCTCTCATCTGCGCGGAGGAACGCGCAACCACGCGCAGGTCCGCGCGCTGGAACTCGCTGCCGCCGCCAAACCACGTGCGGACCTGTGCACCCACGCTCAGCCGGTCGCCCGACGATACGAGCCGCACGCCGGCTGCCGCGCTGCCGAGGGTGCGAGCGCGGTTCCACCGATCGAGACCGGCGCCGACGTTCCATCGCGCGTTGCCGCTTGCCCAGTCGGCGACGTCGAGCTGAAGCGAATCGTGCACTGTCGGCGCGTATACCGCGGTGAACGGTTGGCGCTCGCGCGAAACACCCAGCCTCCAGACGCCGCGCCACGGCGCAGGCGCCGCAACGGACAGCTGATAGAGCGGGCGATGCGCCCAGAATCGCCAGTCGACGCCTATCTGCTCGCCCCCGCCGGTCGGCGACAACACAGCCGTGTTCAGCTCGCGGGTCACCGACGTCGCCAGCGCCAGCACGCCGAGGTCGAACGCGCCGTGCGGCACGAGCGGCCGCTCCGCGACGGTCGCGCGCACCTCCGCGAGGCCGGACGGCAGCGGTGTGTAGTCGAGCGTGCCGGGCGTCGCCGGCAGTTCGTTCACGCGCCGGCGTCCGCGCAGGAGCGCGCCGCGCGTCAGCGTCTCCCCGGTCTTCAGGCCGATGGCGTGCTCGACGACCTTCTGGCGTGTCCGCGTCAGGCCGGTGACGCGAATGAGATCGATCCGCGGTTCGCGCGCCTGGTTCCACGCGTCGAGCGCCCCCAGCGGGTCGTCGTCGACGAAGCGTGCGGTCGCGAGCAGCTTCGAGGCGTACTCGTCGGATGGATCGCGCGCGAGCGCGGCCGCCGCGAGGTCCGCGGCCTCCGGCCAGCGGCGTTGAAGCACGCGGATGCCGGCAAGCTCGCGAAAGGCGGCGTCGCCCGGGCACGAGATGGCGGCCGCGAGCGTCCGCTCGGCGGCGTCGAAGTCGTTGCCCTGCGCCTGCCGGACGCCCTCGGCCACCTGCTGGTCGCACGGTGTCGCGGCTGCGGCCGCCGGCGGCGGCGGCGTGGCAGCCGCCGCCCTGTCGGCCGTGACCGGCGTCACGACGAGCATCCAGCGGCCGGCCGCCGCCCATCGCTTGTCGAACTCCGCCACGCTCGCCACGCGAAACGGCGTCCTCGCGGGATCGTGGAAGATGACGCCGTCACCGCCGTTGGCGACGACGACAACGTAGTGGTAGGCGCCCGGACGGTCCTCGACCAGCGCGATGACGGGCCGGCCCTGCTGCAGCTGGCTGGCAAGCACGTCGGGCGACCCGTCCACTTCGAGCGCGTTCCAATGACGCGCCCGCAGGGCCGCCGCCAGCGCGTCGGTCCGGATGCCGCCGGCCTTGCTGTCCACGAGCGGCCGGAACGCCTCGGCATCGACGCCGCGTTCGCCCCAGTAGCGCATCACCATCGCCGCGGCCGCGCCCCCGCACAGCAGCTCGGACTGGGCGACGAACGGAACGTCGAGGATGGCGAGCGGCTGAGCGCCGGCAGAAGAAGCGAGGACGGCGAAGACGAGCGCGAGCAGGGCGGCCTGTCCCGGGCGCAATCGAGAGGCCGCCCCCCGCTCGCGTGTCACGGCTAATTGAGCGCCACGATCAGCAGGATCAGCACGAGCAACAAGATGATGATCGTGGTGGTGGAAATGGTGATATTCGACTGACCGCCGGCGAGCGCCTCGTCAGCCTGCCGTGCCTTCGCCGCGATCGACGCGAGGTCCGCCGCGTTCATGGTGGCCACGGCGCTCTCCGCGCGCCGGATGTCTACGCCGTACTGGCCCGCAATTGCCCTGACCTCGCTGCGCTGGAGGAACAGGCGAACCGTGTCGCGGTCCTGTTCCGTCGCGCGGACATGCTGCTGCACCGCCGCGTCGAGCGCCTGCTGCCCGGCTACATGAACCTGCGCAGAAACGCTCGGGGCGGCAACCAGACTGGATAAGACAACTGCAACAATCGAACGTGTCGATCGCATCGGCGATCCTCCTCGCCGCTATTCTAGCCAACCCGCTCATTGATGGGGTGTGAGCCCGGCGTTATACTCTGCGTGGCTGATGCCCCTTTCGCTTCGCACGGCAGGTGCGATCGCGTTGGTCGCCGGAATCGGTGCGCTCGATGCGATCGTGAGCCCCCGGCTGCCGTTCTCGATCCTCTATTTCATTCCGGTGATCGCCGCGGCGTGGTTCGGGAGCCGCGCGCACGGGTTCGTCGTCGCCGTCGCCGCACTCGCGGCGCGCGTCGCCACCGACGTCCAGTGGAACGGCTTCGATCGGCTCGCGGTGATGCAGCTGCTGATCTGGGGCGCCGCGCTCGTGATGGCGCCGGAGCTCGCCGCCTGGGCGCGCACGCGCCGCGACGACGTGAACGCGCTCGAGGAGCGCGTCAACGAGATGCTGCAGATCGAGCGCAGCTTCGCGCACACCGACCCGCTGACGTCGCTCTGCAACCGCCGGGCGTTCGTCGACGCGCTGCAGAAGGCCGAGGCCCGCGGCCGGCGCAACGGCGAGCGCCTTGCCGTGGTGCGGCTCGACATCGACGGCTTCCGCGTCCTCAACGAGTCGTACTCCCGCAATGAAGGGGACCAGCTCCTGCGTGCCGTCGCCACGTCGCTGTCGCTGACGACGCGGATGGGCGACCTGGCCGCCCGGCTCGAAGACGACGAGTTCGCGCTGCTGCTGTACAACTGCGCGCCCGACAATGCGCAGAAGATCGGCCGGCGCCTGGTGGACGAGATCGCGGAGCTGGGACGCGTGTATCCGAACGCGCGGGTCACCGCCAGCGTCGGCATCGCCTGTTTCGTCGCCTCGGGTCCCGATCCCGACGAGATGATCCGGCTTGCCGGCACCGCGCTCCGGCAGGCGCGTCACTCCGGGGGCAACGCCGTGATCCTCGAAACGACGTTGACCGCGCGCGAGGTCTCGACCCTCTCCGAGCCTCCCGCCAACATCTGACCTTCACCTCTCCATCACGTCGAAGGTCCGTTCCCCCTCGTTCATCCTCACCGAATACAGCCGATCGAATCCCTCGGCGATCGTCGGCGGCTCGAGCCGCTTGCGCACGGTGAAGATGGCCACGTCGGGCACGCGCTCGCGTCCCTCGCGCGCCCGGTTGCGCCGCAGCGCGTCGCCAGCCTCGGTGACGAAGAAGTAGCCGGTCACCTCGGCGCCATGCTTCCGTGCCAGCGCGATGACGGGCGCGCGCGCGGCGACGGTCGGGTTCGTGTTGTCGACGACGACGGATCGCCCGGAGGCGAGCGAGGCCGCGATCAGCTGATCCTGGCGGCGCTGCGGCTGCCGATTGTTGCGAAGCAGGTCCTTGCTGACGTGATCGTGCGTGCCCGCGAACCGCTCGCGGAAGAACGTGGACTTGCCCGAGGCCGGCAGGCCGATGAGGATCACGCACTCCATTTGCCGCCTACACTATCTCGCCGGTGGTGGGACTCGAAGAATGGGTCGACGCGCTCGAGCGGCGTCACCTCGCGGATTTTCGCGTCGCCGAAATCACGCGCGCGCTGCGGGCCCTGTCGTCCGCGTACGTCGAGCGGCGCCACACCCGCCTTCGCTCGTCGAGCGCCGGCGGGCGGCCCGCCGGCCGCGGACCGCTCGACAGCGCCGGCAAGCGGGCGGCCTTCGCGCTCTTCTACGCGCCGCTGCATTACCTGGCTGCCGCGCACGTGATCGCATCGATCCCCGGCGCGGCGCAGCCGCGGCCCTCCGCCATCCTGGACATCGGCTGCGGAACCGGCGCGGCGGGCGCCGCGTGGGCCGTTGCCGCGGGCGGTTCGCCCCTGGTCACGGGCATCGATCGTCATCCCTGGGCCGTTGACGAGGCGCGCTGGACCTACCGCGCTCTCGGCCTGAAGGGGTCCGCACGCATCGGAGACATGGCGAGGCTGCCGCACGTTCAGCGGGGTACGGCCGTGATCGCCGCCTACGTGCTCAACGAGCTTGCAAGCGAGACTCGCAGCCGGGCCGAGGAACACCTGTTCGGCGCGGCCGCGCGCGGCGCACGCGTACTGATTCTCGAGCCGATTGCGCGAGCCGTGGCGCCGTGGTGGGACCAGGCGGCCGGACGCGCGCGTGAGGCCGGCGGACGCGCGGACCAATGGCGATTCCCTGCGGACCTGCCGCCGCTGCTGCGGACGCTGGACAAGGCTGCCGGGCTGAACCATCGCGAGCTGACCGTGCGATCGCTCTGGCTGCCCGGCGGGACAGTGCAGGGGCCGGCTTGAGCCGGCCCACGGGTCAGTACTTCGATGTGCCCTGCGGCGTGGTGGTTCCCGATGTGCCGCGCGTGTTCCGGGTGTTGTGGTCGAGGTTGTCCTTGATCTGCTTCGCGCGGTCGAGATGACGCTCGACCGTCGGCAGGACGTCCGCGGCCCACTGGTTGACGCTCGCCGTCACGCGGTTGTCGCTCGACTCCGGCTTCACGGTCGCCGGGTTCTCCGGGTTCTTCCCCGTGACGCGATCGCCGAGGCTGCGGTTCTCGTCGACGCGCGACCGGAGATCGCGCACCACGTCCTCATGGCCGTCCACCATGGCGCCCATGTACTCCTTGTCGAAGTCGGCGCCCCTCAGCTTCGTCAGCTTGTCCATGAGGTCCTTGTGCTTGTCGTCGACCTTCGTGTCCATCGGAATCGCGTTGGTCGTCGCGATCTGTTTCAGCTGATCGCCGGCCTTGGTGTGGTCGTCGATCATCATCTGTGCGAACTGCTTGACCTCGGGGCTGGCCGCGTGATCCTGGGCGAGCCGCGCGAGATCCAGTTCAGCCGAGCCGTCCGCGAGCATGTGGTTGACGAAGTTCTTGTCGCTCGTGCTGACGCCCGCGCCCGCGGTACCCGTCGTGCCTGCTTCGTTGCCCGTCGCAATCGTGTTCGACGTCCGGCTGTTGCAGCCCGCCATCAGCCCGGCCGCGCACACCACTACAAGGAGACCCTTGAATTTCATTGACCCTTCCCTCCCATAGCTGAACGGTGTCCGAATCAACCCACCGCTCCGGCGCTGCAAACCCGAGGACGTCAACGGAGGGTCGAACTCATGCGTGCTATTCTCGGTGTTTTGTGACGGCATCATGACGGCAGCCCGATCAGGCGTATTGACCCGAGCCGGCTCCCGCGTCATCGGCTCCCCGCGGCTGTTTCCGCTGACGCTGACCGCGATCGGCGTTGTCTACGGCGACATCGGCACGAGTCCGCTGTACACGATTCGTGAGTGCTTCTACGGACCGCATGGCTTTCCGCCGACGCATGAAAACGTGCTCGGCGTCCTGTCCCTGGTCGTCTACGCGCTCGTACTGATCATTTCGATCAAGTACATCGCGATCGTGATGCGCGCGGACAACCAGGGCGAGGGCGGCATCCTGACGCTGACGTCGCTGGTGCCGTCGCGCATGCTCGTGACCGGCGCGGCGCCGGCCCTCGTGCTGCTCGGGGTGTTCGGCGCGTCGATGCTGTACGGCGAAGGCATCATCACGCCCGCCATCAGCGTGCTCTCCGCCGTGGAGGGCCTGCAGGTCGAAACGCCGCTCTTCGAGCCGTATGTCGTGCCGATCGCCGTCGTGATTCTCGTCGTGCTCTTCCTGTTCCAGCAGGTCGGCACGCACCGCGTCGGCGGATTGTTCGGCCCGATCATGCTCGTCTGGTTCGTGACGATCGGGGCGCTCGGCATCGTGTGGATCGTCCGCGCCCCGGTCGTGCTGGCCGCGCTCAATCCCGTTCACGCGATCACGTTCTTCCGTGTGCACGGCGGCGCGGGGATCCTGGTGCTTGGCGCCGTCGTGCTCGCCGTGACCGGGGCCGAGGCCCTGTACGTGGACATGGGCCATTTCGGCAAGCGGCCGATCCGCATCGCGTGGTTCGTGATCGTGTTCCCCGCGCTCGTGCTGAACTACTTCGGCCAGGGCGCGCTGTTGCTGCTCGACGGGGCGGCCGCGCGGCAGCCGTTCTTCCTCCTCGTTCCCGCGTGGGGACTGCTGCCGCTCGTGGCCATCGCGACCGCCGCCGCGATCATCGCCTCGCAGGCGCTCATCTCGGGCGCCTTTTCGCTGACGCAGCAGGCCATCCAGCTCGGGTACGCGCCGCGCCTCGACATCGAGCACACCTCCTCGTCGGAGATGGGCCAGGTCTACGTGCCGCAGATCAACTGGGCGCTGATGACGGCGACCATCATCGTCGTCGTCGGCTTCCAGTCGTCCAGCGCGCTGGCCGCGGCGTACGGCATCGCGGTCACGATGACGATGGTCATCACGACGATCCTGCTGTCGATCGTCGCCATCGAGCGCTGGCACTGGAATGCGGCGCTCGTCATCGCCGGGGCCGCGCTGTTCCTCGTCGTCGACCTGACGTTCTTCGGCGCCAACCTCGTGAAGGTGTTCCAGGGCGGGTGGCTGCCGCTCATCATCGGTACGTGCACGTTCACCATCATGACGACGTGGAAGACCGGGCGGCGGATCGTGGCCGAGCGGCTGACCGCGCGCGCGATCCCGATCGATCACTTCATGTCGGTGGTCGTCGCGTCGCCGCCGGTGCGCGTGCCCGGCACGGCGGTGTTCATGACGGCGCAGCCGCGCGGCACGCCGCCGGCGCTCGCGCACAACCTGCGCCATAACAAGGTCATGCACGAGTACGTGGTGATCCTGACCGTCTCGACCGCGCCGGTTCCGCACGTGGCCCCCGACGAGCAGGTCACCTGCGAGGCGCTCGGACACGGCGTGTTCACGATGCGGGCCGTCTACGGGTTCATGCAGGACCCGAACGTGCCCGACGCGCTGCGGGCCGCGCAGAACCGGGGGCTGGAGATCGACGCGGATGACGTGACGTATTTCCTGGGACGTGAGACGATCCTTGTGACCCATCGCCGCGGTATGGCGATGTGGCGGGAAAAGCTCTTCGTGCTCATGACGCGCAACGCCGTACGCGCGACCGCCTTCTTTCGGCTCCCGCCCGAGCGGGT
>Ga0307473_10000200_pt1 | contig 12131 bp, 8 predicted proteins | sample atmos_gasesAM5C__FD_203744 | JGI IMG/M metagenome (GOLD analysis project Ga0307473, IMG submission 203744) | Hardwood forest soil microbial communities from Morgan-Monroe State Forest, Indiana, United States - atmos_gasesAM5C_515 | ecosystem: Environmental > Terrestrial > Soil > Temperate forest...
CGACCATGCCGAACGGTAGCTTCCCGGGCGCGCCCGACCGCAACCTCCCGACCGCGGTCTGGTATCCGACGGCGCCCGACGCGGGAGGCGCGGACGCGGCGCTCGCGAGCGACGGTCGACCGTTCCCGCTCATCGTCTTCGGGCACGCGCTCGGCAGCTACGACAGTCAGTCGACGTTTCTCACCACGCATCTCGCGAGCCACGGCTACATCGTGGCGGCTCCCACCTTCCCGCTCTCCAGCCTCGGGGCCCCGGGCGGAGCGACGGTCGTCGACGTCCCCGCGCAGGCGGGCGACGTGAGCTTCGTGATCGACACGTTCCTCGGCTTCGCCGGCGACGTCTCGAACCGGTTCGCGGGCGGCGTGGATGCGGACCGCATCGGGCTCACCGGACATTCGGGCGGTGCGCTCACCACCCTGGTCGCGACCTACGACGCGCGCCTGCGCGAGCCGCGCATCAAGGCGGCTGTGCCGTTCGCCCCGCCGGCGTGCTTCTTCCAGCCCGGATACTTCGACGCCGCGCGCGTGCCGCTCCTGATCCTCCAGGGCGACCACGACCTGCTCGTCCACGGCGCGAGCGATGCCGAGGACGTCTTCGCGCGCGCCGGCCCACCCAAGATACTCGTCCTGATCCACGGGGGGAACCACGCGGGCTTCGCCGACGTCGGTGCGGGAGTGGACGACGCCGCCATCTGCGCGCTCTTCCCGGATCCGACGCAGCTCGCCACCCAGATCGCCCAGCTCCTCGGAGCGCTCGGGGGCGCCGCGGATCACGTCGCGTCGGACGGCTGTCCGACCGCGTACTGCACGGGCGACCTCACGCACATCGACGGTCGTCGGCAGCAGCAGATCGGCAAGGAGGCCGCGCTCGCGTTCTTCGAGGACGTGCTACGGGGCGACGCTTCGGGCCGCCGCTACCTCGGCACGCTGGCGGCACGCAACCCGGATCTGACGCTGAGCGCCGTGCTTCCCTAGCGTCGCGCCTCCTGGGTGATCGCGCCGCGTCGCGGGTCGACGACCGGCGCATCGAGGTTGACCAGGGTGGTCGGGACCTCCGACCGGCGACAGACCTGCTTGCCCTCGACGACGCGGACGACGGCGAGGAAGCGGGGAACGTAGTCCTTAGTGGTCCGTGGCAGATAGCCGTGGTCGACGAGCTGCCAGAACGTGCCGTTCGGCAGGCGGGCGAGGGCGCGGTCCACGCGGTGCTCACCAGCGTTGTAGGCGGCGATCGCGAGGGGCCAGTCGCCGCGGTAGTGGCGGTGGAGGTAGCGGAGATAGCGCGCGGCGGCCCGGCTGGCGTGGTACGGATGCAGCCGCTGATCGCGGTGCTCGTTCACCACTAGGCCGAAGCGTCGGGCGGTCGTGCTGCGGAACTGCCAGAGCCCGAGGTCATCCCGCCGCCCGCGCGCGGTGCGGTGGAACTCGCTCTCGATCACGGGGAGGAGCGCCAGGCTGGGTGGCACGCCCGCCTCGGCGAAGATGCGCTGCATGCGGGGCAGGTACTCCTGGGCGCGGTCGACGCTCTGCGTGGTCGCGAGCCGGAAGTCAGCGTTGCGGCGGAGGCGGTACTCCCAGAGATCGATGCGGGGATGCTGGATGCAAGCGAGATGGCGTGGAGTGGGTGGAGCGGGGGGCTTCTGAACGATCCGTGCCTCGGGCGGCGGAGCTGGTGGGCCGATGGGTTTGCTTCGAAATGGGAAGCACCCAGCAAGCACGGAAGATAGCAGAAGCAGGGTAGCTTGCGTTCGCATCTGACGGGATACAGCAAGCGGCCTGCCCCCGCGGAGCTCGCGGTGCCATGGGGGGTGCGCAGAGGGAGTGGTAAGGCAGCCTGGCCCCGGCGGATTCCGCCGGGCGGCCGACCGCGATTCGCCCCCCTGCGCGGGCGGGCGCCCATCCGGAAAACACGGCGGCTGCGTGCCGGGGTGCCCGAGCCGTGACGGCCAGCGTCCAAGTTTGGACGCTGTCTCCTTCCCTTGGCAGGGCGATCGCCGCTATCGTCGAGGACCCGTCGAGGAGCCGGGCTCATGCGCTGTCCGTCTTGTGCCTACGAGAATCTGGCCGACTCGCGCTTCTGCGCGCAGTGTGGCGTGCCGCTCGGCCGCGATCCGGCGCGCGTGCCCGATCTGCGGGCCTATACCCCGCGCCATCTCGCCGAGAAGATCCTCTCTCACCGCAGCGCCCTCCATGGCGAGCGGAAGCAGGTGACGGTCTTCTTCGCCGACGTGAAGGGCTCGATGGATCTCGCCGAGCAGGTCGATCCCGAGGCGTGGCATCGCATCATGGACCGCTTCTTCGGCATCCTCGCGGAGGGGGTCCACCGCTTCGAGGGCACGGTCAACCAGTTCACCGGTGACGGGGTCATGGCGCTCTTCGGCGCCCCCATCGCCCACGAGGATCACGCGCAGCGCGCCTGCCATGCGGCGCTGCATCTCTGCGAGGCCCTCGGGCGCTACGGGCGGGACCTCCGCCGGACCGAGGGGCTCAACTTCACCGTCCGCATGGGCATCAACTCGGGGGAGGTGGTGGTCGGCTCGATCGGGGACGACCTGCGCATGGATTACACCGCGCAGGGCCACACCGTCGGCCTCGCACAGCGCATGGAGCGGCTCGCCGAGCCCGGCAAGGTCTACCTGACCGAGCACACGGCGGCGCTGGTCGCGGGCTACTTCAACCTGGAGGACCTGGGGAGCTTCACGTTGAAGGGCGTGCGGGACCCGCTCCGGGTCTACGAGCTGCGCGGCGTCGGTCCGCTGCGAACGCGTCTCGACGTCGCGCGCCGGCGGGGCTTCTCGCGCTTCGTGGGGCGCGATGAGGAAGCCGCCGTGCTCGAGGCGGCGCTGGCGCGCGCGATCGCGGGCGATGGCGGCGTGGTTGCCGTGCTGGGCGAGCCCGGGGTCGGCAAGAGCCGCCTCTGCTACGAGTTCCTGCAGCGCTGCCGGGTGCGGGGCATCCCCGTCTACGAGGCGCACGGCGTGGCCCACGGGAAGTCGGTGCCCTTCCTCGTCGTGCTCGAGCTGGCGCGCTCGTACTTCGGCATCCGCGAGGCCGATGGCGACCAGGTCGCGCGCGAGAAGATCGCCGGCAAGCTCCTGCTGCTCGACCGGGAGCTGGAGGACATCCTTCCCGTCCTCTTCGAGTTCCTCGGTGTCCCGGATCCCGCGCGCCCCGCGCCTCGGATGGATCCCGAGGCGCGGCAGCGCGAGCTCACCACGATGGCCGCGCGCCTGGTGCCGGCCCGCAGCCGGCGCGAGCCGGCGGTGTTCGTGGTGGAGGATCTGCACTGGATCGACGGGGGGAGCGAGAGCTTCATCGCGGCGCACGTCGACGCGGTCCCGGGCACGCGGACGCTGCTCCTGGTGAACTTCCGGCCCGAGTACCAGGCGAGCTGGGTGCTCCGGCCGCACTCCCGGCCGCTCACGCTGGCCCCCCTCGGCCCGGAGGCGACGGCCGAGCTGCTGCACGATCTCCTCGGGGGCGATCCGTCGCTCGCCGGCCTGGCCGAGCTGCTGCACGAGCGCACGCGCGGAAATCCCTTCTTCATCGAGGAGCTGGTGCAGGCGCTGATCGAGGCCGGGAACCTGGTCGGGGGACGCGGTGCCTACCGTCTGGCGCGATCGCTCGAGACGTTGGCCACCCCGGCGAGCGTGCAGGCGGTGCTGGCCTCGCGCATCGACCGCCTTCCCGAGCGAGAGAAGGCCGTGCTGGTGACCGCGGCGGTGATCGGCAAGCGCTTCTCGGAGACGGTGCTCCGCCGGATCGTCGAGGTCGCCGAGAACGAGCTGGCGGATGTCCTCCACACGCTCACCCAGGGCGAGTTCGTCTACAGCGAGACCGTGCACGCCGAGCCGGAATACGCCTTCAAGCATCCGCTCACGCAGGAGGTCGCCTACCACGCGCAGCTCGCCGAGCGGCGGGCACGGGTGCATGGCGCGGTGGCGCGGGCGGTGGCGGAGCTCTACCCGGACAAGCTGGACGAGCGCGCGGCCCTGCTCGCGCACCACTGGGAGGGAGCGGGGGAGCCGCTCGAGGCGGCGCGCTGGAGCGGCCGCGCCGCCGAGTGGGTGCGGGCGAGCAACCTGGGAGAGGCGCTGCACCACTGGCAGAACGTGCGCACCTTCCTGGCCCGGGTTCCCGATTCCGCGGAGCGGGCGCGCCTGGCGATCGAGGGGTGTATCCAGCTCCTCGAGCTCGGATGGCGGTTCGGCATCTCGGCCGAGGAGTCCGCCGCGCTCTTCGCCGAGGGAGAGTCGCTGGCGCGCGGCCGCCGTGACCTCGGGGCCCTCGCGCGCCTCGTCAACGCGTACGGCGTGCTGCGGAGCCACTTCGGGAGCGCGGAGGACTTCGTCGAGGCGGCCCGCGAGGCGACCAGCCTGGCGGAGCAGACCGACGACGCCGGCCTGGCGCTCGCGACCGGGACCCGCCTGGTGATCGCGCTGATCGCGGCGGGAGACCTGCGGCAGGCGCTCGCGCTGAGCCAGCAGGCGCTCGCGCGTCCCCCGGCGAGCCTGAAGCTCGGGAGCGACATCCTCGGCTACAGCCCGTTTCTCCGGCTGATCAACCTGCACGGCAAGTTGCTGATCGACCTCGGGCGACTCGACGAGGGCGCCGTGGAACTCGAGCGGGTCGACCGCCTCGCGCGCGAAGAGGGCGACGTCGAGACCCTCGGCATTACCCACGGTGAGAGCGTCGTCCTGGCGCGCGTGCGCGGAGATGCGGAGGCCGCACTCAGCCATGCCCGCGAGACGCTGCGGATCGCCGAGCGCCTGGGGAGTCCCTTCTTCCGTGCGGGCGCGTACCTCGCCTTCGGTCAGGCGCACATCCTGGGGGCCGAGTGGACCGCTGCGCGCGAGGCGCTCGAGAAGGGGCTCGCCATCGCCCGTGCGGGCGGCGCCTACGTCGAGGCGGAGCCGCTGGCGCTCGCGTGGCTCGCGGCGGCGCACCTGGGAGTGAACGACACTGCCGCGGCGCGGGCCGCCGCCGAGGAGGCGCTGGAAGTGGCGCGCCGCCGTCGCACCAAGCCGGCGGAGTGCATCGCCTACATCGGATGGGCGCGGGTCCTGCTTCGCACCGAGGGCGTACGCTCGCGGGACGCGATCGAGGCCGCCCTCGGTCGGGCGCTCGCCCTGGCCGAGGAAACCGGCGCCATGAACAACGAGCCCTTCATCCGCGTCCAGCGCGCCCGGCTGGCCGCCATCGCGGACGATCGGGAGGGTTGGCGGCGGGAGCTCGAGGCGGCCCGCCGCCTGTTCAGCGAGATGGGGGCCGTCCCCCGGGCGGAACGGCTCGCCCGCGAGCTCGAGTTCGGGACCCAGGTCTGGTAATCGCGCGCGCGGCCATTGACCCTGCTGGAAGGCCGCGCTACGCATCGGAGCCGTCACCCCCACCCGAGAGGAGGTCAACCCAATGGCGATTCAGCTAGGGGACATCGCCCCCGACTTCACCGCCGAGTCGACGGAGGGGCCGATCCACTTCCACGAATGGATCGGCCCTGGCAAGTGGTGCGTGCTCATGTCCCACCCGAAGGATTTCACCCCGGTCTGCACCACCGAGCTCGGCATGGTGGCGAAGATCAAGGCCGAGTTCGAGAAGCGGAACTGCAAGGCGCTCGCCGTCAGCGTCGATCCGGTCGCGTCGCACAAGGGATGGATCGGCGACATCGAGGAGACCCAGAGCACGAAGGTGAACTTCCCCCTCCTGGGTGACCCGGATCGGAAGGTCGCGACGCTCTACGGGATGATCCACCCGAACGCCAACGACACGCTCACCGTGCGCTCGGTCTTCTTCATCGATCCGAACCGCAAGGTGCGCGCGATGATCACCTACCCGGCGAGCACCGGCCGCGACTTCAACGAGATCCTGCGGGTCATCGACTCGCTCCAGCTGACCGACAAGTACCAGGTGGCGACGCCGGTCAACTGGAAGCAGGGGGGCGACTGCGTGATCGTGCCGTCGCTCACCGACCCCGAGGAGCTCAAGAAGAAGTTCCCGAAGGGCTTCAAGGCGCTGAAGCCCTATCTCCGCATGACGCCGCAGCCGGACCGCTGAGCGTGACCCGAGCGCGTGAAGGGGGCGCGCGCCCCCTTCACGCCAGGAACGCCGCCACCACGAGGACCAGCCCGGCGACGTAGGTGCCGAGCGCGCCCACGAAGCGGAGCGGATGGGGCTGATCGAGCGAGGGGCAGACGAGCATCCCCGCCGCGTGGAGGTAGCGGAAAGCGGTGGCCGCCACGAACGTCCACACCATCCACGCCGCCGGCTGGTGGGCACCGATCAGGAGCATCAGGATGGCCAGCATGGGGGAATACTCCGCCGCATTCCCGTGCGCCCGGACCCGCTTGTAGAGGCGGTCGGTCGGGTCCGGCGTGAAGCCGAAGTTCGTCCGGGTCGCCCCCCGCGTCAGCGAGACCGCCAGGCCGAGTCCGAAGACGAGCAGTCCGAGCAGGGCTGTACAGACGATCGCGACGTTCATGGCTCCTCCTTCTCGCCTCTGCTAAGAGGCAGCCGGTGCGGTCGCGTCTGACACGCGGGAGGGGGAGGAGGCAAGCATGCCGGGGAACCTGACGCTCGAGGGCCTCGACAACCTCGTCCGTCGCGGCGACATCGACACGGTCCTCGTCACCTTCCCGGACATGCAGGGGCGGCTGATGGGGAAGCGGGTGACGGCGCCCTTCTTCCTCGATCAGGTGGCGCGCTCGGGGATGCATGCCTGCGCCTACCTGCTCACCGTCGACGTCGACATGACGCCGCTCCCCGGCTACCGGAGCGCGAGCTGGGCGACCGGGTACCAGGATTTCCACGCCGTCTGCGACTGGACGACGCTCCGCCGTATCCCGTGGCTCGAGAAGACCGCCCTCGTCCTCTGCGATCTCGAGGACGAGCACGGACGGCCGGTCGAGGAGTCGCCCCGCCGCATCCTCCGCCGGCAGGTCGAGCGGGCCCATGCCCGGGGCTATCGCGTCTTCGTGGCCTCCGAGCTCGAGTTCGTGCTCTTCCGCGACTCCTACGAGGCCGCACACAAGAAGCGCTACCAGGGCCTCGAGCCGATCGGCTCCTACGCCGAGGACTACCACATCTTCCAGACCAGCAAGGAGGAGTTCGTCCATCGCGAGATCCGTAATGGCATGCTGGGCGCCGGCATCGTGGTCGAATGCAGCAAGGGCGAGTGGAGCCCGGGCCAGCAGGAGATCAACCTCCGCTACGGCGAGCCCATCGTGACCGCGGACGATCACGTGATCTACAAGAACGGCGCCAAGGAGATCGCGCATCAGAAGGGCGTCAGCATCACCTTCATGGCGAAGTACGACATGCAGCAGGCCGGCTCGAGCTTCCACCTCCACTCGAGCCTCACCGACGAGACCGGCAAGCGGAGCCTGTTCCACGAGCAGGGCGCGGCGCACGGCTCCGCGCTCTTCCGCCACTGGGTGGCCGGTCAGCTCGGCCTCGCACGCGAGTTCGCCTACTTCTACGCGCCGTACGTCAACTCCTACAAGCGCTACCAGGCGGGGACCTTCGCGCCCACCCGCATCGGCTGGTCGTGGGACAACCGCACGACCGGCTTCCGCGTCTGCGGCGAGGGACAATCGATCCGGATCGAGAACCGCATCCCCGGTGCCGATGCGAATCCCTACCTCGCCTTCGCCGCGACCATCGCCGCCGGTCTGCACGGCATCGAGCGGGGGCTCGAGCCGCCGCCGCTCTACCAGGGCAACGCCTACGAGGACCCGACGCTGCCCCAGGTGCCCGGCACCCTGCGCGAGGCGATCGTCGAGCTGGAGCGCAGCCGGGCGGCGCGGGAGTTCCTGGGCGAGGCGGTTCACGAGCACTACCTCCACACGGCGCGGCTCGAGCTCGAAGCCCTCGACAAGGTGGTGACGAGCTGGGAGCTAGAACGGAACTTCGAACGCATATGAGACTCCAGGGAAAGGTCGCCTTCATCACCGGGGCAGGGATGGGGCAGGGGCGCGAAGGGGCGTGCCTCTTCGCCCAGGAGGGCGCCCAGGTCGTGGTGGCCGACATCGACAAGAAGGCGGCGGACGAGACGGTACGCCTGATCGAGCGCCGCAAGGGGCAGGCGCTCGCCGTGGTGGGGGACGTCGGCGTCGAGCGCGACGTGAAGCGCATGATCGCCGCGGCGGTGAAGCGCTTCCGCGCGCTCCACATCCTCTACAACAACGCCGGCGTGCTCTGGAAAGACCGCGATCGGTCGGTCCTGGAGACGACCGAGGAGAACTGGGACCGCGTACAGGCGATCAACCTGAAGGGGCCCTTCTTCGTCGCCAAGCACGGGGTGCCGCACCTCATCCGCGCCGGCGGCGGTTCGATCATCAACGTCGGCTCCGTGTCGGCGCTGAATGGCTTCACCGTCGCCCAGGACTCCTATACGAGCGCCAAGGGTGCGCTCATCTCGCTCACCAAGTCGCTCGCCATCCAGTTCGCGCGGCAGAACGTGCGTTGCAACATCATTCACCCGGGCATCATCGAGACCCCAATGCAGGCGCCGTACCTGAAGGATGCGGCGAAGCGGAAGTCCTTCGAGGACGGCATCCCGCTCGGCCGGATCGCCCATCCGCGGGAGATCGCGAGCGTGGCCCTCTTCCTCGCCTCCGATGATTCGTCCTACGTGACGGGTGCGGAGATCGTGGCCGACGGCGGGTTCACGGCGCAATGAGCGCCCGCCGCGGCCGGGCGGGGGTGGTGGCGGTCGTCATCCTCGTCGTGGCCTGTGGGCGCGAGCCGCTCCTGGTGACCCGCCCGGCGGGGGCTTCCCGGTCGCTCGTGGTGCGGAACGTCCGTGTCTTCGACGCGCCAGCGGCCGCGCTCCGCGACGGCCGCTGGGACGTCGTGGTGCGCGAGGGACGGATCGCGGCGATCGAGCGGCCCGGTGCGGCGGCCCCAGGTCTTCCGGAGATCGACGGCGAGGGCGGGACGCTCGTCCCCGGTCTGGTCGACGTCCACACCCACACGGGATCCACCGCGAATCCGCCGTGGCAGATCTCGCTCCTCCCCAACGTCGATGCCACCCTGGCGGCCTTCTTGTATGCGGGTGTTACCACAGTCCTCGATCTCGGCAACCTGAGCCCGGCCGTGTTCGGCGAGCGCGAGCGCCTGGCGAACGGAGCGAAGCTCGGTCCTCGGCTCTACGCCGCAGGGCCCGTCTTCACCGCCCCCGGCGGCCACCCGGCCGAGGTGCTCCGTGCCTGGCTGCCCTGGTACCTCCGTTGGTACGTCCTGCCGCGCGCGACGCGCGAGGTCGCCACCGCGGAGGACGGGCGCCGCGCCGTCGCGGAGCTCCTCCCCCAGCATCCCGACATCCTGAAGCTCGCCATCGACGCCGGGGCGCGTGACGACGTCCCGTGCCTCGCCCCCGAGACGATCGCCGCCATCACCGCCGCGGGCCACGCGGGCGGCGTGCGTTCGATCGCCCACATCGGCAGCTCGGCCGAGGCGGTCGCCGCGCTGCGCGGCGGGGTCGACGCGCTGGCGCACGCACCCTGGCGCGAGGAGCTCTCCGACCAGGCGGTGGCGGCGATCGCGGCGGCCCACGTGCCCGTGGTCGTGACCCTCGCCATCTGGGACGCCGCGGCCATCGTCCGGGCGCATCCGTCGGACTTTCTCCCCATCGAGCGTGAGGTGGCGCGTCCCGATCTCATGGCGGCCCTGCTCGCTCCCGTGCCGCAGCTCGATCCGGCCACCACCGCCTTCCTGCGCGCGGCAGCCGCGGGCCACGGCGCTCGTCGGCGGAACGTCGCCAAGCTCCGGTCGGCGGGCGTGCGGGTGCTGGCGGGGAGCGATGCGGCCAACCCCGGACAGCTCCCGGGCGCCGGCCTGCATCTCGAGCTGGTGAAGCTGGTCGATGCAGGCGTCCCGCCCGGTGAGGCGCTGCGGATCGCCACCTGGGACAATGCCCACTTCCTCGGGGGCGAGCGCGCCGATTTCGGGGAGATCGCCGTCGGCAAGCGCGCGGACCTCGTGCTGGTGGCGGGCGATCCCACGCAACGCATCGAGGACCTCGGCAAGATCAGCCGCGTGATCCTCGGCGGTGCGCCCCTCGAGCGCGCCGCACGGCCGTGAACGCCCAACATCGGCAGCGGGCTCGCCCTGGGCGGCGAACGGCCGCCGCGCTCCCCTGGTGGGATCAGCGCGCGCTGTAACGCACCCGGAACAGCAGGAGGCCGACGGCGGTGAGCGCGAGCCCGTTCGCCACCAGTACGCTCGCCGTCAGCGGGAGCGCCTCGAACCCGCGGTTACGGAGCATCAGGTCGTGGAGCCCCTGCATCGCCCACGTCGTGAACACGACGGACGAGACGTTTTGCATCCACACCGGCGTCACCCAGGGGGGCCACCAGAGCCCGCCGAGACAGGAGAAGCCGAGCACGAACCCGAGCCCGATGGGAAGCGTCTGCTCGCGCGTACGCGCGAGCCCCGCGGCCAGCATGCCGAGACCGACGATGGGAAAGACGATCACGAGCGCGAGGAGCAGGAGCGCGACCGGCGACGGCCCGAGCGAGATGCCGAAGGCGAAGTGGCCGAAGAGCAGGAGCAGGAGGAGCTGGCCGAAGCCCACCGCGATGCGCACGAGGAGCTTGCCGACGAGGATCCAGGTGAACCCGCCGGGGGCGATCAGGAGCCGCGGCAGGGTCCCCCAGCCACGCTCGTCGTGCATCGCCATCGCGGTCCCGAAGATGACCGCGAGCAGCACGAACATGAGCGAGTAGCCCGGCACGGTCTGCTCGAAGGCGGTGATGTCGTAACGGTTGCCCGTGAGGCTCACCTCCTTGAGCGACATCCGCTCTTCCGCGAACGGGTCGGCCAGCGCGGCGGCGCGATTGTCCATCAGGAGGAGCATCACCTTCACCTGCTCGAGCTCGGTGTTGCGGGCGGGGTCCGTCAACAGGAGGATCTCGACCGTCCGCCCCTGCAGGTAGTTCTTGCTCACGTGCTCCGGGAAGACGATCGCGGCCGCGGCTTTGTTGTAATCGCGCACGATCGCCTCGGCCTCCGCCCGGGTCACGAGCTGGACCTCGGCGTGCTCGGCGAGCAGGTTGATGAAGGTGCGCGAAACCGGTCCCTGATCCTCGTCCACGACCGGCACCCGCATCTTGATCTCGTCCTTGCTGCGGTGCAGGGCCTCGGCGATGGTCGTGATCATCAGGAGCGGCACGATGATCGAGATGAAGAGCGCGCCGCGATCGCGGCGGAGCATGAGCAGATCCTTCAGGAAGACGGCGAACATGGGTCAGTCCCGCATCGCCTTGCCCGTGAGCTCGATGAAGACGTTCTCGAGATTGATCGGCGTGACCTTGGTGGTGACGATCGACTGGTCGAGAAACGGCGTCGCCGTGCAGAGCGCCGCGAGCACGCGCTGGGCGCGCGAGGTGAACACGCGGAGCTCGGTTCCCGCCAGCTCGACCCGCAGAACACCCTCCAATCGTTCGACCGCCTCGAGGCTCGCCGGCGGCTCGGAGAGCTTCAGCTCGATCACCTCGTTCGCATGTGAACGGGCGAGGAGCTCGGACAGGGTGCCGAGCGCCACCACCTGCCCTTCGTCCATGATCGCGATGCGCTCGCAGAGCCCCTCGGCCTCCTCGAGGTAGTGCGTCGTGTACACGATCGTCATGCCCTGGGCCCGCAGGTGGCGGACGGCGTCGAAGATGTGCGCCCGCGACTGCGGGTCGACGCCGACGGTGGGCTCGTCGAGGAGGAGAAGCCGCGGCCCGGTCACGAGCGAGGCGGCGAGGTTCAGGCGCCGTCGCATGCCGCCGGAATACGTCGCCACGGGGTCGTCCTTGCGCGGCGTGAGCTGCACCAGTTCGAGGGCCTCCGCGATGCGGCGGTACCGCTCGCGGCGCGGGACGCCGTAGAGCCGCGTGAAGAAGTAGAGGTTCTCCTCTCCCGTGAGGGAGGGGTAGAGCGCCTCCTCCTGGGGCGCGACGTTCAGGAGCCGGCGGGCAGCGTGCACGTTACCCGTGACCGCCTCGCCGTAGACCCAGACCTCGCCGCTCGTCGGCCGGATGCGGCTCGAGATGACGGAGATGGTGGTCGTCTTTCCCGCCCCGTTGGGACCGAGGAGGCCGAAGATCTCCCCCTCCTCGATCTCGAGTGATATCCCTCGCACCGCCTCGCGCG
>Ga0307473_10000201_pt1 | contig 12124 bp, 9 predicted proteins | sample atmos_gasesAM5C__FD_203744 | JGI IMG/M metagenome (GOLD analysis project Ga0307473, IMG submission 203744) | Hardwood forest soil microbial communities from Morgan-Monroe State Forest, Indiana, United States - atmos_gasesAM5C_515 | ecosystem: Environmental > Terrestrial > Soil > Temperate forest...
GCCCGCCCGCCGACTTGAAGTCGGGTCCCTCACACTTCGCGGTCTGATGCACGTGCACGGCGTGCTCACCGGGTGGCAGATTCTTAAGGTCCAGCTTAATTTTCACTCCCGGCTTGCCTTCTTTCAGCGTGGCCGTTCCCACACTTTCACCTTTGCTGTTTTTCATTTCCACAGTCGTGCTCTTATCCGCTGCATGTAGCAGAGCAGTCGTGAGTATGGGGACACACAGCGTTGCGAGAACAGGCGTAATTTTCATGCCTGAATTATAAACGGATTTCGCTTCCCATCGGTGCACACACTGGACTTGATGAGATTTAGCGCTCACGTCGTCCCTACAATTCTGCAACCCTCTTCTGAAGCTCGCGTGCGATCTCGAGCGGTTCCGCCATCGCTTCGAAACGGACCGCTTGGCCGATCCGAATCCGAATCTTCCCCGGCGGCGCGAATCGTTTGCTTGCATGTTTCAGCTCGAACAATCCATCAATTCGCATCGGAACGACTGGCACGCCCAACCGTTTTGCGAGCAATCCTACGCCCCCGCGAAATGGCCGCAACCGACCGTCGGTGGTATGGTGGCCTTCCGGAAAGACCAGTACGCTGTATCCGCGATCGATGCACTCGCCCGCATAAGCGAAGCTCTTGAGAAACGCCGCCTCTCGCGGCAAGGGAAACAGATTCAGCAGCGCTACCCCAGAAATCCATTGCACGCGATCGTAAATTCTTGCCAGGAAATTCCGTCCAGCGGGAGGAGTTCGCAGGGTTTCGAGCGCTTCGCCCCCGGTTGCTGTCGCCAGCCAATGTCGCAGGCGCGCCGGCAGGGCGGTTTGAACGAAGCCTACATCCACGTCATCGATGTGGTTGCACACCACCAGTACCGGACCGTTCACGCCGGCAAGGTTCTCGCGCCCCTCTATCTTCGGCCAGCCCAGCAGCATCATGGCTGGTCGCATCAACAGGTAGTAGGCGGCCATCCGGATCCACCGCACCGGCCAGCTCAGGGTCCAACGCGGATAGTGATACTCCGCGCGACGAATGCCCTTGCCGCCGAGCATCTCTTCCAGATCGCCCACCGTGCGCGCCGCGCTGAAGCTCGCTTCACTGAGATCCACCTGGTACCGGTCCTCCAGCGCGCTCAACAAGTCCACCCGCTCGAGCGAGCTGAGCCGCAGATCATCCTCCAGCTTCGCATCTGCGCGCAGGCCGGTCGCACTACGCCCGGAGATCTTTGAGATCAGCTCCTCCAACGGACTCGCACCCGGAACTGCCGCCGGCCGCTCTTCCCGCGCCGCCAGCACAACATCACGAAGCACGTTCACCCTCGGCTTGCCGGTCGAGGTTCGCGGAAAATCGTTTCCCGGCCACACCAACCACTCCCGCATACGCTGGTACTCAGATAGAGATTCGTTCGCCCGCTGTACGATTGCTCCAGCATCGCCTGAGGGTGCCTCGTCGAGGCTTCGCTTGGGCGGGCCGCCGGCTGCTTCGCGTAAAATCAGCACCGCACAAGGCTCGGTATTGCCTGCGCGCTCGATACCCACCACCACGCAATCCCTCACTTCCGGCTGCCGTCTCAATGCTGCTTCCAGATCTTCGGGATACACGTTCATGCCCGCCGCTGTGACCAGGACATCTTTCTTGCGGCCCTTGAAATAAAGATTGCCCTCCGCATCGAGCGCACCCACGTCACCGGTGCGGTACCAGCCTTCCTCGCTCGCCATGTTCTCGAATCCATGGCCTTTCCAGTAGCCCGCCGCCACCCCGCCACCGCGCACCAGGATTTCTCCATCGTCTGCGAGTTTGATCTCGCGACCCGGGAGCACCTTGCCAATCGACCCTTTTCCCAATTGAAACGGATGATTGACACTCACCAGCGAAGTGGTCTCCGTCCGGCCATACCCCTGGATCACGGCATAGCCAAGACGGCTCCAAAACTCCTCGGTTTCCGAATCGAGCGCCGCGCCGCCCGAAACGAAGGCCCAGAATTTCCATCCCAGCCGACGATGCACATCGCGAAAAATCCACCACCGGCGGAGAAATCTCCGCCTCTCGGCTCTCCGGAACCGCGCCCGAAATGTTTCGATACGTCCCCGGCTCTCGACGTCGCGCTCTATCTTGTCCTTCAAAGATTGCAGCATGCGCGGCACTGCTACCAGCACCGAAACTCGTTGCCGCCGGATAGTTTCGATAATCTCCGCCGGGCTCAGCGATTCCTGGAAAATCACCGTGCCCATCATCAAGGGAGGAAGAAATATACCCAAGAACTGCCCAAACACGTGACTCAGCGGCAGCAGATTCAAGAAACGCACAGGATGCACCCAACGCTCGTACTTGAGATACTTGCGGATTTCCGTTTCGAGCGGCGCTACGTTGCTTAAGACATTCCCGTGCGAAATCACTACGCCCTTGGGCTCGGCCGTGGTTCCAGAAGTGAAAATGATTTCCAGCGGATCGCTCCTGTCAATCGAAACTGACTCGTATGGTCCTGCCGAATGCCTCGCGACGATGCCGCTTAATTCCTCGAGAATGAGGACGGCCGCACCTGGCGCCAGGGGCGGATGCTTCCGGGAGCACACGAGCAGTCGGGCATCGACCTCCGCCCAGACTCGGCCCGCGAAATCGGCCGAAGCTGCGTCGTCCATGGGCACTGTAATCACTCCACGCAGCGCGCATCCCAGGAAGACCGCGACCCACTCCGCACAGTTCTCGCCCCATAGCAAAATGCGATCGCCCTTGGATATTTCGCGTGCTTCCAACTCCCGCGCCACCTGAAGCGCCCCCTCTGCGATCTTCCGGTAGCTCCATCGCTCGGTTCGATATCCGCGCCGCCGCACGTAGGCACACTCTGACCCATGCGCCAGAAAGTCTTCCACATACGCGCCGATGGAATGGCGTTCCATGATCCTTAACTCTATCGCGACCGCTGATTTCGCAGCTTCGAGTCTCGGGTGCGCAGAGTCGTTTGGGCATCAGAGGCGACTCGAAACTAGAAACTTGAAACCCCAAACTGCCTTCCAGTTGCCAGACCGGCCCACCAGGCGGTAGGCTGCTACGGTTGTGGCGATTCCACCCCCAGGCTCAGCCACGTAGAAACAGAACATCCGGGCCCATTCGCAGCGTCAGGCAATTCGATTCCACAAACTGAATGACAGGATTTGAAGGATACGTCCGGCGTCCGCGCGCAGCGCTGCTGCTGTTTCTGGCGGCAACCCTTGCCTGCCAGGCTCCCCAGCCGGGCGGATCAATCACGAGCAGCGGCACGTCGAGCGCCACCTCCGATGTTCCACGAACCACCGGGGCACCCCGCGATTTGTCACAAGACGAATCCGCGGGCGGGCACACACTCCGCAAACACATCGGCCGCAGCGACGCTGAACTTCGCGACCGTCTTCGCCACGAGCGCAACATCAGCGCCGCATCCACCTGGACCGATCGCCAGACTGCCGAACGTGCCGTGGGCATCGCCCTCCAGCAGAGTCGCGACAAAATTGATCGCTGGCTGAACAGATCTGGGGGACATCCAAACCTGGTGATCGATTATGACGGAGACTCCTCGCATCCCATCGGCCGCTCTCTACGCCATGACGCCGACGAGCCTCAACCCTGTGCGCACGCGACCATTGTTTTGAAGTGGATCGCTTCTAATGACTATTACGTTCTAACTTCTTATCCGGAGTGCCGCTGATGAGTACCAAGGCATCTCACCGAGACGACCCTGAAATTACCGCTGCAACTTTTCCCGCGCTACGCAGCTTCATGCGCGGTTATTTTCATGAAGACATGGCCGACGAATACGGCACGCTGGAGGAAGCCGTACGCCAGTTCTGCGAAGATGCGGACACGAACGAGCGCAAAACCGTTGCCGGTGAATGGCAGCGCTTCCTGGCTCAGACCAAAGGTCAACCGCTGGCTGCCGTCAATAAGATCCTCACTGAAAAACTCGGCAGCGCCTGCCGCCTCCAGCCTGAAGACATCGACAAAATCTCCCGTGCCTTCCAAGGCTTGCCTCGTGACTAGTCGTCAGTCTTCAGCAATGCTCAGTCTGCACCGTCCAATTTTTGCCGACTACCGACGATTGACGACCGGGAACTAGGTAATGAACCATAAATTCCTTGCGCCTGCTGTCCCACTCTGCTTACAATCTGGCATCGGTAGGTCGTTGGAGTGAAAGCCGCCTCCTGCTTTGAGGCCCTTCGACGGTTCATTCGCGGACTCCCCCGCGCGGAGAATTGTCTCGATGAGCATCATGGTTTGGCATGTGATACGGCGTCTTCCGAGGCCGGCACTTCTCGGACTTCTCATCTTTGTTCTGACAGCCATCGCCCGCGCTTAGCTCGCACAGCGAGAACCGGATTCCCCGGCCGACTCACGTCCACCACCGAACATCCCTCGCCATGATTACCAGCGGCGTCCAGCCATTGATCTTTTGCTGAAGACTGGCGACTGGAGATTGACGACTGCATTTCCCAATGCGGCCCGATTCCCAGGTGCCTTCCGTAACCCGGTCGTACACTCCCTTTTGGTAACCCTTAGTAACCATGCGATTCTCGGTTACCAGCCTTACAATTGCCCTTGTTGGCCCGACTATCCCTCCCGGCAGTGGACGGGAGGACCGTTCAGACCCGACCGACGTCGCTCCCAGCTTTCGTGAGCAGATCTTCGGCGGGGAAAGGCTGGAGTCCGCACTTTTATGGCGTTTGGTTTCGGCTTCAACAAACAAAAGGTTCTCAGCGCTGCGGAGAAATACGTCCAGCAGGGCAAACTGCAGAACGCCATTGCCGAGTACGAAAAGATCCTCAAAGCCGACCCCAAGGATCTGACGGTGATGAACACCGTGGGCGACCTCTACGCCCGCAACGGGGAAGTCGAGAAAGCTACCGAGTGTTTCAAGAGTGTCGGTGATGCCTACGCCGCACAAGGGTTCACGGTCAAGGGCATTGCCATGTACAAGAAGATTGGCAAGCTCAAGCCCTCCCTCGAAAGTGTCCTCAAGCTTGCCGAACTCTATACCCAGCAGGGCCTGTTCAACGATGCGCGCGCGCAATATCTCCAGGTCGCCGAGGAATTCCTGCGCGCCGGAGAGCTCGAACAGTCGGTACGCATCTTCCAGAAAATTCTGGAAATGGATCCGGAAAACGTCGCCATGCGCGTGCGCTTGGCCGAGGTCTACATTCGACTGGGCAAGAAAAACGATGCCTGGCAGATCTTTTCAGCAGCCGCCGAAACCCTGCGCAGTCGTGGTTCCCGCAGCGGGGCGGAAGAAATCCTGCAGCGCATGCTCACGCTCGACCCGGGCAACAGCTATGCGCTCCTGCTGCGCGCTCGCAATGCGCTGGAATCGGGCGATGCTGCCTCGGCGATCCCGCTTTTTCAGAAGGTCCATGATCTCGACAATCATCCCGACGGCCTGCGCGATCTCTTAAAGGCGTACCTGCAGACGGGCCGGGTTTCGGAAGCGGGCGGTCTTGCTGGAAAACTGCTTGCGGCGCACAGCGACGCGGAGTCGATGTTCTCGTATCTGGAATCGCTCACCCAGAACGGCGGCCACGAAGAAGCACTCGGAATCATCGAAGAACATGCCGACCGCCTCCTGGCTGAAAATTCCGCCAAGGTTCTGGAAATGCTGCGCTCCGCCATCGGACCGGTCAGCAGCAGTCCAGCCACCCTGGAACAACTCGTCCAGTTGTTCAAAAAAGCGGGAGACCAGTCGCACCTCGCCGAAGTCAATGAGTTGCTGGCGCACGCCTACGTACAGTCCGGCGAACTCGCACTCGCTCGCGATCTCTACCAGCTTCTGGCCGAGCAGGAACCCCAGAACCCCATGCACATGCAGAACTATCAGCAGGTAGTTGGCATGATGGGTGGCACGACGGGCTCCAAGCTCCTTAGCGTGGAAGAGGGCATTGTTCTGGTGGAGGAACTGGAAGCCACGGCCCCTCCAGTGGATCAGTCCTATTCGCCGGAAATCGCGAATGCTCTCCGCGCAGCTCTGACTGACACGGAACTGTTCATCTCCTACAACATGCCGGACAAGGCGCTCGGCCCGTTGATGGCCGTGTTGCCGATCGCTCCGAGCGACGTCCGCCTGAACCAGCGGCTGGCTGCCTTGTACACCCGTTCGGAGCGGTTTGCCGATGCCGCCGCCTGCTGCCAGACGCTGGCAACCGTCTATTCCGAAGCCGGTCTCACGGAAGAAGCCTCGCGCTACGAAGACCTGGCGAACCGCTGCGAAGAGCACGCGGCCGCCTCGCCCAAGCCTCCCCAGGCTGCGTCTGCCACCGATGCCGCCGAGATTCCAATGGCCCCATGGCCTTTGACTCCAGCGGTTGGGGCGCAGGAATTTGCCGATAGCCACGCACAGACCCAGGAACCCGTGGAATTCGAGGCCGTGCCGGAGGCTTCGGGCAGCACCGAGATCGATCTTTCCGACGAGTGGCAAGGCTCTATCACCGCAGAAACACCTGAAGTCGCCTCCGAACAATCTGCCGAGGAAGTGGCCGCCGAGCCATCGGTGGAAGAGATTTCAGTCGAGAGCAGTGACGCGGTCGCGGAAACCATCGAAGAGATTCGTTTTTACCTCGAACACTCCATGGTCGACCAGGCCCGCGCTGCCTATGGCAAGCTGCAATCGCAGACCGCGGACTACGAACAACTCGCCTCGATTGAAGCAGAGATTAACGCGGCGAGTGCACCCGCCGAGATCGAGTCGGTTGAAGAACAGCCCGCAGTCGTTGAAGAGGAATCTCCCGCCGCTGAAGCTGTCGTCGAGCCTGAGTCTCAGCCCGAGCCTGCAAGCCCGCTCAACAAGATGGTCGCGGAACTGGATTCTTCATTGGGCGAAGAGTTCCTTCCTAAAACTGTCAGTCACGAAATCGAGCACGAACAGCCCATCACCGCGCAGGCCGGCACCGATTCCTCCCTCGTCAGCCATCTGGAGTTCATGTCAGGACCGAAGTTTTCCAAGCCTGAGCCTGCGGAATCTCCGGCCCCTGAAAGTGGCGTGCTGGGCGAATTCGTAGCCGACCTGGAAAATGCTCTCGGCGACGGATTCCTGCAGGAAGCCCCGGTTGCGACCGCTGAACATCCCCAAGCGCCGCCTCCCACTGCCCAGCCCAAGCCAGAGCCCGCTGCCGCGCATGCTGATTTACACATGGCCGCAAGCGCCGTCTCCGGTGCCTCGGCAATCCCTACGGTCGCTCCAGTTCCCCCGGTAGCGGCGCCTCCAGCCGCAGCGGCATCAGCCACCGTGCAGCCGTCCGCCCCGCCCTCAACGTTCCGCGCGTCAGTGCGGCCGGCGAATGGCCCTGCAGCGTCAACCAAGCACGACATGGCTGCGAGCGTCGACCTAGCCGACATGTTCGGAGAGATCCGTCACGAACTGGAAGAAGATGTCGCCAGCGCCGAGGAGGATCCTGAAACCCATTACAATCTCGGAGTCGCATTCCGCGAGATGGGCCTGCTCGACGAAGCCATCGGTGAACTCCAGAAAGTCTGCCAGTCCATCGATCACGGGCATCCATTCGCCCAAGTCATGCAAACCTACACCTGGCTGGCACAGTGCTTCCTCGACAAGGGAGTGCCGGAAGCCGCCATCCGCTGGTACGAGAAAGCGTTGAAGCTGCCTTCCCTCGACGAGGAAACGCGGATCGCCCTGCACTACGAACTCGCCTCTTCTTATGAAACTGCCGAGGACAAAAACTCCGCTCTGCACCATTTCATGGAAGTCTACGGCAGCAATATCGATTACCGCGATGTAGGCGAGCGCATCCGGGCCCTGAAGTCGTAAAATGTTTGGATGACTGCAGAACGGGTCTCCTTTCCGAAATCGCCGTTTCCCTCTTCGCGCCGGAGCCCCGCCTGATGCCGAACTCCACCTCTCCTCAGGGAAGTGGCCTGCCGGGACGAACGGGGCTTGCTTCCGAGCCCGAGCCGAATGTCGTTTCGGTGGACGAGACCTCTGCTCGCAAAGGTCTCTCGCGGGGGCAAATCTGGCTTCACCGTTTGCTGGTGTTGCTGTTCGTGTTTGTCTGTGCTGCCGCGGGAGTGTTGTTGGTTGTTCTTCCCTGGACCCCCCAGTGGACCGACAACTCCCTCCTGCTGCGTTATCCCGATCTGCGGATCCTGATCACCCACGGCTTTTTCCGAGGACTCTGCAGCGGGCTCGGGCTGCTCGACATCTGGATCGGCTTCTCCGAAGCGATTCACTACCATGAAGACAAGCTTCCGTGATATGTGAGCTGTTCTCGCCCTGACACCCGGCGCGGCAGCAGAGCCCCAGAGCGAAACGATACAATGAGTTCCGGAAAGTTCCCGCATGAGTGACGACCGACTGAAGTCCGCTCCGCTCGCCTACCAGAACGAGCCTTTCCTCAATAGTCCCGATGGCCGCATTCTGCGTATCCTCTCCGAATATAGCGAGCCCCTGTCGCGCTTCCGGCGCGAACAGATTCAGGACACGGTAGTTTTTTTTGGCTCTGCGCGCTTTCATAGCCGTGCGGACGCAGAGGACAGGCTCAAGGAGATCCAGAACGTGACCTCGTTTCAGGAACATGGGGAGGAACTCGCCCGGGCGCAAGCCGCAGTGAAGATGGCGCGCTATTACGAAGACGCGCGCAAGCTTGCCTACATGCTCACCGACTGGTCCATCAAAATACCCGCTCGCCGCCGGCGATTCGTGGTAACCACCGGCGGAGGTCCCGGCATCATGGAAGCCGCCAACCGCGGAGCCAAGGAAGCCGGCGGCAAGACCATCGGACTTAACATCAATCTTCCCTTTGAACAGTACCCGAACCCCTTCATCACACCCTCGCTCAATTTCGAGTTCCACTACTTCTTCATGCGCAAGTTCTGGTTCGCCTACCTCGCGAAGGCGCTGGTGATTTTTCCGGGAGGCTTCGGCACCTTTGACGAGCTCTTTGAGATCCTCACCCTGGCTCAGACCGACAAGCTGGCGAAAAAGATTTTGGTGGTGATTTACGGAAGGGAATACTGGAAAAATCTGATCAACTTCCAGGCCATGATCGACGCGGGCACTATCTCGGCCAAAGACCTCGACTTATTCAAGATCGTCGACTCGCCCGAAGAAGGCTTCGAAGTTCTCCGCGATGGCTTGACGAAGTACCACTTGGGAGGAGTCGTAAAGAAAGAAGGCGAGGTCCTGCCCGATATCGCCAAAACGCGCCCCTGACCCATGCAGGCGAAGTCCCCCTGTGCGACAAACGGCAGACTACCTTCCGCCTTTCGCTCTCTGAAGCCCAGGCCGTAGTACGCTTCGATCCGACATGCACCGCCCCTGCACTCTTTACTACATCACCGACCGCAGTCAGTTCCCGGGAAATGAAGCTGCGCGCCGTCAGCTTCTACTACAAAGAATCTCCGAAGCCACCCGAGCCGGCATCGACTACATCCAACTCCGTGAAAAAGACCTGCCTGCAAGGGAACTCGAGGAACTGGCAGGACAAGCAATTCGCATCCTGGAAGATGAAAGACTGAGAACTGCGAACCGGGATATGAGAACTGCTCTGCTGATTAACTCCCGAACCGATGTTGCCTTGGCGGTCGCAGCCCACGGTGTACATCTCCGCTCCGACGACATCAGCCCGGCAGACGTTCGCCGCATGTGCTCAGCTCGGAGGGATGCTCCGGTCCGCCTTACCATCAGCCAATCCTGTCATCACCCGAACGATGTCCAGCAAGCAGCGAGAGAGGGCGCGAATCTGGCTCTGCTCGCCCCTGTCTTCGAGAAGAAAGACGACCCCAGTGCGAAACCGGCGGGTCTCGAAGCCCTTCGCCGCGCCTGCCAATACAACGTTCCGGTGCTCGCCCTCGGAGGCATTACCCTTACAAACGCCGCCGCCTGCCTCGAAGCCGGAGCCGCCGGGATCGCCGCCATTCGCCTTTTTCAAGAAAACGACATCGCCGAACTCGCCCGCAGACTGCGCGATCTCTAGCCTGTCCACTTCTTCCCATTCTTCAGCGCATCCATCACCTTGGCGAGTCGCCGCACCCGCGTGTCTTCCTGCTTCGCATCCGTAATTAACCGCGCCATCTCTTTCTTGTTCGTGAACGCTTGCTTCTCCCAATTCGCCTGCGCCGGCTTGTTCTTGGCCAGCTCTTTCTTCAAAAGGGGTGGCGGATCAATCGTACGCGACTCCTCATCTCGCGCCATCACGACTGAAACCGTGTCCCCGGCCTTCACTCCAGCGCCATCGCGAATGGTCTTGTTCACGACCATACGGTGACATCTGCCCATCGGCATCAGTGACGAGCGGAAAGGGAAGCCATTGATCGTTCCGCGTACCGGCACGCGTGCGCGAGTGCCGAACGCCTTCTCCACGTCGAAGGGGGCACTCAGCGCCGCCACCTCGCCCGAGGTCACTCCTTCCAACTTCACTTTGAACTTAAGCTCTCTCATCGGCCACGGCGCTTTAAGACGCCTCTCAAAAATTAGCCAGCAAGTTTATGCTACGCTCAACCCGTTGCCAATGACTGCGCTCCCCAATCCCCTTGTGCATGGCGAGATCTCCGAACCGCAACTCGTTACCATCCCAGCCGGTTGGTTTCTGATGGGATCGGAAAACGGGCAGGACAACGAGCGTCCCATTCATCGCGTCTGGATTGACGCCTTCCGTCTCGCCGCGCATCAGGTGACAAATACTGAATACGCCCTGTTTCTCCGCCACGTAGGAAAGTTGCCGCCGCCTTTCTGGCGCGATTCCAATTTCAATCACCCGCAGCAACCTGTCGTGGGAGTCTCTTGGCACGACGCCGTTGCATACAGCGCATGGTTGACAGCGTCCACCAATCGCCCTTATCGGCTTCCCACCGAAGCCGAGTGGGAACGCGCCGCGCGCGGTGGAGTCGAAGGCGCTCTGTTTCCTTGGGGAGACGCTCCCCCTGAGTCACTGCCAAATTACGCGGGCCGCTGGCAAACCGGACCCGAGCCTGTTGGCCAGTCCTCGCCCAACGCCTTCGGCCTTTTCGACATCTGCGCCAACGTGCATGAGTGGTGCGGCGACTGGTATGACCCGAACTACTACGCGATCTCCCCAGATCGCAACCCACGCGGTCCGCAAGGTGGCACACGCCGAGCCTCCCGCGGAGGCTCGTGGCGCCACCACATCAAGGTCACGCGCTGCGCCGCGCGCTCCAGTATTCCACCACATTTCCAGTATGCGGATTACGGATTCCGCGTCGCCTGCAGCGCCGAGCCCGGCACTCTTCTTGCGCCGGCAACCTTGAAATAAGTCCGACCTTCAACGTTCTCATTCCGAAGCCAAGCGCAGCGTAGGCCGAGTAATCTGCTTTACGCCGGCAACACGACGTACCCGCGAGAAAATGAATACAATCAAAGACCCCGGACGGTGTACTCATGTTCCAGAAAAATCTTCTCCAGAACAAACGCATCCTCATCACCGGTGGCGGCACTGGACTTGGCAAAGCCGCTGCCCAGCGATTTCTCGAGCTCGGCGCCACCGTCTACATCTGCGGACGGCGTCACGAAGTCCTCGCCGCGACCGAGGCCGAACTGCGAGACGCTACCGGCGGTACCATCCACTCGCGTCCCTGCGATGTCCGCGACGCCGCCCAAGTGGAAGAAATGATCGAAACCATCTGGAAAGACGGCCCGCTCGATGTCCTCATGAACAACGCCGCCGGCAACTTCCTCGCGCGTACGGAAGAGTTGTCTCTCCGCGCCTTCGAGTCCGTGCTCGGCATCGTGCTGATGGGCACATTGCATACGACCCTTGCCTGCGGTCGGCGCTGGCTCAAGTCCCGGCAATCCGCGGTCGTACTCAACATCACCACCACCTACACCGACAGCGGCTCTGCCTATGTGGTTCCATCCGCGGTGGCAAAATCCGGAGTGCAGGCTCTCACCCGCAGTTTGGCGGTCGAGTGGGGTAACCGCGGCATCCGCATGAACGCCATCGCCCCAGGTCCCGTGCCTACCGAAGGCGCCTTCTCACGCTTGCTCCCGCGCCCCGAACTCGAAGACCTGGCAAAAAAGCGCATCCCGCTTGGTCGCTTCGGCACCGCCGAAGAGTTCGCGAATCTCGCGGCGTTTCTGGTCAGCGACGGTTCCAGCTACATCAACGGCGACACTATTACCATGGACGGCGGCGAA
>Ga0307473_10000202_pt1 | contig 12123 bp, 7 predicted proteins | sample atmos_gasesAM5C__FD_203744 | JGI IMG/M metagenome (GOLD analysis project Ga0307473, IMG submission 203744) | Hardwood forest soil microbial communities from Morgan-Monroe State Forest, Indiana, United States - atmos_gasesAM5C_515 | ecosystem: Environmental > Terrestrial > Soil > Temperate forest...
TTGTTGGCAGTGACGCACGCCTGCCACGTTTCTCCCACGCGCGTCTCGTTGCTGTGGAGCACCGTGGAATGCTTGCTGCTGTTCGTGTCGAGATAGAGCTGGTTGACCTGCTCAGGTGAGAGCGAGCGGTTGAGAATCAACACCTCATCGATGAATCCCTTGAAGCCGCTGCCGCTGCCCTCCCCGAAGCCGATGGTCAGGGATGCGGCAGGGTTCGAAAAGGAGAACGAACTGGTGGCAGTTCCGTCGGCAATTCCGTTGCGGTAAAAGGTGAACAGGGTTCCGTTTCTCGTCAGTGCAAGCTGGTACCAGACGCCTGACGTGATGGTCCAGGCATTGCCGTACAGGCTTGCGCCTGCGGTCTGTGCGTGGAGGATAGTCTTGCTGACGGACGTGTCGTAGGACCAAATCCATTTAGGAACGGTGCCCGAGCCCGCGTCGTGCGCAAGGATGGCGCATTCCCACCAGTTCCCGCATTGCGTCCCGTTGAAGTTCACCCACGCAACCAGGGTGAAGTTGCCCGGGAACGTCCAGTAGTCGTTGTCCGAGATGGAGATTTTTCCTGCCGCTGCGCCAGGAAAGGTGTAGTATCCTCCGGGCTTTCCTGAATTGTTCCACCCCGTGTTGCCTGCGAGCGTTCCGTTGTTTGCGTAGGTGCTGTAGTCCCGGATGGCGCCGGTGCTCGTGCTCGTCGTGTTGGTCTCGAACGGCATGTTGAGGAGCGCGATGGACGTGAAGTTGGTGCCGTTCGAGAGCCGCCAGTCCGTGATGTTCGTCGTGTACGCATCCGTCGTTCCGAGAACCGGGTAGAGCGTGAGGTTCTGGCGCGAATCGTTGGTCAGAGGATTGGTCGAGTTGAGAATCACCTGTGTGACATTCGCGGAGGAAATGCCGAAGCTTGCACCGCCGTAGCCCGAGAAGTGCGTGACCGTGAACGTGACGCTGTTGCCGTTGTCCGTGAACGGGATGCTCGTGCGGACAAAAGACGAGGGACACGTGAAGTGTGCAGTATCGAAGTCCGGGCATTCGACGATGTCCGTCACGGCGCCGCTCTTGGGAAGTGTGATGGTCGCCTGGTCGAGCACGACGTTTTCGGCAGCGAAGACCGGCGTTCCGAGTCCGGGGAAATCGTCGAGCACGGCGTGCACGTGCTTCTTGAGACCGACAAAAGTGATGTCGGAATCGGCACGCCAGTCACGCTTCTTCGACTTCTTGACCTTGAGGTCTGCCGTGTAGCTTTCCGACTTGAACTTCGGACTGTACGAGGCAAGCTCCTTGCCGTGCTTGTCCGTGATGGTGACGTTGATGGTTTCGTTCGTCAGATTCGTCAGGTTCCCGGCAATGTTTGTCGCGTTCGTAAGATTCTCGATGAATGAAGCGTACAACGGCCCGCGAATCACGAGACTCTTGCTCGCGCTTGCGAGGCCGTCGAATGCCGTGAGGTCAACGACTCCTTGCTCAAAGGAAGAATCAACGGAAATCGTCAGTTCGTTATTGTCGACGGTTGCCGTGACGAGCTGCGGCGCCGCTGCCGTGAACGTGAGCTTGTCCCCGTCGATGTCGAAGAACAAATTGTTGAGGTCGAGCGTGAACGTGTCGTTCACGTTGAAGATGATGGAATCGCCGACCCATTCCGGAGGGTTGTTTTCTTCGGTCGTGTACGTGACGCGGTCGAGCGTGATGGTCGCCCCATCTGCGGGCTCAAATTCCACGCTCACGTGTTTGGATGCGCTGCTGAGCGCGCACGTGTCCACACACGCTTCTGCAAACGTGCCGTCCGTGAGTGCGCTCGTGTCGACGGCAAGGAGTTTTGTGCCGTCCTCGAACGTGACGTAGACTTTTCCGCCATCGCCCGTCCACGCGCCGTCGAAGGCCAGCGAGTCAGGCACGCCCTTGAGCGTGAGGGAACCGCTGCTGTCGAGCGCAAGGGGCTCGGAAAGCGTCTTGGTTCCCAACGCGAGGAAGCCGGTGATTTGCGGCCGAGCGATGAGCACGATGGCAAGGAGAATCGCGAGCGTCAGCGGGAGCAGCCAGCGCGGCGGTCTTGGCGCAATTTGGGAACGCTCGAAGACTTCGCGCACGCGCTGGAATGCGAAGTTCTTGACTGCGGGAAGCGCGTCGCTTCTGAGAATCTTTTCGTAGACATCACGGAGCGCGAGATAGTGCTTGCGCGCAGCAGCAGAAGAACTGATGGCAGACGCATAGAGATGGTCAAAACGAACGGCAAGAGAAGAAGGGACTGACTTGTAGGACTGTAACCCTATCAGAGCTTCCCCTCTTTTCAACTAAATCCCCCTTTTACCACACACTTACCGATTTCCTAACACATACCTAACACACACAGCGTCCAACAATGGACAACAGTAGCAGCGAAGGCGAGAGAACAAAATCAATTTATAAAGCTTGCGGTGAACTATAGATAGTGCCAGAGTGCCGGTGAGTGTTGGTGAGTTCCGCTCCCAGGCAGGTTTGAGTCGTCGTTTACTTAATCGTAAGCAACGAAACGTCAAAACTGCCGGGGAACGGATGAGCAAGGAAGGCACGACACAAACGCCAGCAAGCTTTAAATGAGCAGTCTGCTTGAAAGCAGGAAAAGCCCATGCGCTTCTCCGAACTCGCGAGCATCTATGCAGAACTCGAGCGAACGAGCTCGGGCAACAAGCTGCGCGAGATTCTTTCCTCGTTTTTCAAGCGCGTGCCGAAGGAAGACATCGGCCACGTGGCGTTCCTGACGCTCGGCCAGATTGCGCCGCACTACGCGAACGTCAATCTCGGCGTGGCGGACAAGATGGTGCTTCGCGCACTCGCGTCCGCAACCAATAAATCACCGGAATTCTTCCTCAAGCGCTTCAAGAAAACCGGAGACATCGGCGACATCGCCGCGGAGTTCATGCGCGGAAAAAGCACGCTCACCATCCGGGAAGCGTTCGAGGAATTGCACACCATCGCCGCCGCATCCGGAGCCGGCAGCCAGGAACGGAAAGTGACGCGGCTCGCAAAACTGCTGAAGCAGGCGTCTCCCGACGAGGCACGGTACCTCTGCAGGATTGCTCTCGGTAACTTGCGCATGGGCGTTGCGGACAAGACCGCGCTGGACGCGCTCGCGATTGCGTATACGGGAAAGAAGGAAAACAAGAAAATCCTCGAGGCGGCGTACAACATCGCTCCCGACGTCAGCATCATCGCGAAAACGCTTGCCACGAAAGGGCTCAAAGCCGTGGCGAACATCGGCGTGACTCTGGGAACGCCGTTGTTGTCCATGCTCTGCCAGCGCGTGGAGTCTTTGACGGAAATTCCCGGACTGATGGGCACGCCGTTTGCCGTCGAGGTGAAGTACGACGGCGAGCGCATCCAAGTGCACAAGCAGGGAAACACCATCACCCTCTACTCGCGCCGGCTGGAAAATGTGACGTCGCAATTCCCGGACATCGTTGAGCACATCCGGAAAACCGTGCGTGCGAAGTCCGCGGTGCTTGACAGCGAGGCGATGCCGACGGACCCGAAAACCGGGAAGCTCCTGCATTTCCAGGCGCTCATGTCGCGCCGAAGAAAGCACGACATCGATGCGTTTGTCAAGAAGATTCCCGTCACGCTCTTCGTGTTTGACATTTTGTATCTCAACGGCAAATCACTCATCGCAACGCCGTACGATGCGCGCACGCGGTTGCTTGCCAAGAGCGTGAAAGTAAACGCGCGGTTGAAGCTCGCGAATCGCGTTTTCTGCACGAACGTCGATTGCGCCGAAGAACTGTTCAACAGGACCGTGACGCAGGGCGGCGAGGGCGTTGTTTTGAAGAAAATCGACAGCCCGTACCAAGCCGGCGTGCGCGGCTGGAACTGGGTGAAGTGGAAGCCCGAATACGTGAAAGGCATGCAGGACACGTTCGACCTCGTTGTCGTCGGCGGATTCTACGGCGCGGGCAAGCGCGGCGGGATGCTCAGCAGTTATCTCTGTGCGGCGTATGATGAAAGCAAGGACCGCTTCGAAACGTTCACGAAAGTCGCCACCGGATTTTCCGACGAGCAGTTGCGGGAGATGCAGAAGAAAGCATTGAAGTTCAAATCCGCGCACAAGTCCTCGCGGCTGGTTTCGTTGCCGGTGATGACTCCTGACGTGTGGTTCGAGCCCGGACTCGTGATTGAAGTGCTCGGCGCCGAAATCACGAAGAGCCCGATGCACACGGCTGCCGGCGGACTGGCGTTGCGCTTCCCGAGATTCCTCCGCTACCGCGAGGACAAGTCTGCGGAGGAAGCGACGACGACGCGGGAGATTGTGCAGATGGCGAGAAGGAAGAGAGCACACGAGCGATTCTGAGTCACCTTCCCATAACCTTTAAAAAGAGCCAATAAACCTATCGACGTATCGCGAAGGTGCCGGTGCGCCCCGCTGAGGCGGTGGCATCGTCACTTCGCATCGGATATTGGCTCGCACCCATATCTGAATACCCATTCAACGCGAAGGTGCCGGAGTGGCCAAACGGGCTAGGTTCAGGACCTAGTGGCTTAGCGCCTACGCAGGTTCGAATCCTGCCCTTCGCATCGATTCTCGAGTTGCGAAAGACGTAAAAATCCATCCTCATTTCCGCCCTTCTATGCTCGAAGTCATCGTTTCAGGGCACCGGCAGTTGCCGAGAAAGGATTACTGGCTGCCCTATCTCTCCAAGCTCAACTGTGCGGGAAGCGTGCTCAACACGACCGAGACGAGGAACGCCATCTCCGACGGAAGGGCGTGCCTGCTCGTGTACGAATTTGAGCTCGGCATTTTCGAGAAAGGCACGCTGGCATTCGACGACGGTCTCACGCACGTCACCATTCTATCAACGATGGCGCACAACAAGGGCATCCCCGTTCTTGGCGTGACGGACAAGAGCATCTTCAAAGATAGCAGCGCACCGGAGCGGCTTGCGCAAGCGACGCGCTACTGCATCGAGCAGCCCGTCACGAACGGGGAAATGGATAACGCCGTCCGGCAGCTGATTGAGATGAAAGCAGACGTGAAGTACAAGCCGCCGATTGTGGTGCAGAACTACACGCATGATTTCTTTCGGTATTTCACCGAGGAAGCGCGCAAGGCATACTGCCGCGTCACGCTCTGCCTCGAACCCGGCAAGACGTTCCAGCTCAAGAACTACCGGCTTACGCGCGGCACCAGCGGCATGGGTGATGAGTGGATGACCTTCATGCCCGACAGCATCACCTACTTGAGTTCATTGGCAATGATGCTGCGGGAACTGCGGGCGAAGTATGATGAAAAGCGAGCCGATGGAAAGCGGACGACGCTCGAGCTCGGCGTCAGGAAATAGTTTCGTGCCGTTCCACGCGGTTCTCGTCGTAAATGTGGTTGACGGTCCAGCCCTGCTTCGACAACTCATCGGCAATATATCTCCGGTGGCACCGGAAAAAGACGCTTTCGGCGCACATGATGGCGGATTTGCTTGACAACGCCGTGTCCATCAGTTGCTGCATGCCGAGCAGGAATTCTTTGGTGTTCTTGTGCGCCTCGAAGCCGCCCTTGCGGTAGCCGCCAAGCGATTTGCCCATCCAGACGTAGTTGATGCGGTACTTCGGCAATAACAGTTCGAGGTATTCCTTCTTGAACCACGGCATGCGCTGGCTGGCAGGGAAGTGGCGCACGTCGATGATGGTCTCGATGCGGTGCTTGCGGAGAATGTCGACGAACGTGTCGAACTGCCGCGTCGAATGCCCGATGGTCCAGACTTCCATAGTACCTCTTTGCAGAGAAGGAGCGGGTGCGGTTTTTAAAGGTTGTGCGGCTCGAGCTCGGTCTTTCCTCGCTTCCTCGCGAGCATGCATCCCTGCGTGCCGTCATGGGACGCTCCGAGTTCCGCGAGAAAACCCGTGTCCCAGGCCGTTTTGACGTCCGTTCTTAGGACATTTCCAACGGGCTCGTTCCAGCTCGGGCAGGGAAGGATGTCGCCGTTCGGATTAATCGCGATTTCGGTCTTTCCCGCGCCGCACGTGGCGTTTTGCAAAGTGATGTCTTTGAGCAAGAGGTTGTCGGTGGGACCTGCAAGATAGATTTTCATCTTGGTTTTCGCGTTTTGCAGTTCCCGCATGAATGCGGCATACGCTTCTCCAGAAACGACCAAGTCGTTCCAGTTGCGCAACGCGTTTCCACCGGGATACAACCGCGTGAAGCTCGCGATGTCGACGCCGATACCATCCAGGAGCGCAAGATAGTCTTTCAGGGCGTGCGTGTTCTTCGTCGTGATGACGAAGTTGGTGCAGAGCTTGATGCCGTGCCGCTTGACGCGCTTCATGTTCGCAACAATGTGCTCGAAAGAATCGAAGCCGCTCAACACGCGCTGCTCTTCACGCAATCCATGAAGCGAAATCTGGATTCCGCCAATCACGTTCTTGACTTTCGCGAGAAAATCGTCAGAAAGCAACGTGCCGTTGGTCTGCAAGAGGGTCGTCATGCCAAGCGAGCGTGCAAAAAGAATCAATTCCGCAAGCTGCGGATGCAGTGCCGGCTCGCCGCCGGTAAAAGTAACGTGCGTGATGCCTGCCGCCTGCATCTTCTGCAGTGTTTCCCGCTGCTGCGAATACGTTAACTCGTCGTTCGGTCGTGTCTTTCCGCGCCAGTCGTTGAGACAAAAGGAGCACCTCAGGTTGCAGTCGTATTTGAGCAGGAACGTTGCGCTCTTGAGCGGTCGCGTGTCGTTTGCCGTTGCTTTTCCCGTCGTTGCATGCGCGTCGTTGGTAGTCGTGTCGTTGGTTGGTTGCAATGTTTGTCGTACGTTAGTCCGTATTTCAGAAGACGACTCTACAAAACTGCCGGGGAACGGAGACGCCAAGTCACCAGAACGCGTACAACTATTCAGGACGGGGAGCAAGCGCCCTCGCGACTTCTTCATCAGGATGCGTCCGCAGATGCTTGAGCGCGAGGTTGAACCACGGCTTCGTCGTCGCGGTCCGCTTCGCAAGCACGGTTGTGAAGTCGTCCATCGCAATGTCCCGCGCGCGTTTCGTCACAAGATATTCTTTCAGCGGGATGTCGGTTGCGGACTCGCAAATCGCTTTCAGGTCCGCGCCGGAGAACCCTTCGGTTTTCTTGGCAAGCGCGTCGATGTCAACGTCCTCGGCGAGCGGCTTCTCGCGCAAGTGCAGTTCGAGGATGGAACGTCTCGCGTCCATATCCGGAGGCGGAACAAACACGGTCGTGCCGAAACGCCCTTCTCTGCGCAGCGCGATGTCAATCGCCCACGGAACGTTCGTCGCGGCAATCAACAGAATCTTCTGGTTCTTGTTGCCGACGCTGTCCATTTCCGTCAGCAACTGGCTGACGAAGTTGCGTTCGTGGACATCCTCGCCGCGTTCGCCGCCGAGCGACTCGAATTCGTCGAAGAAGATAATCGCTCCTCGGGGCTGCCCGCGCGCGGCCTTGAACAGCGCGGCAATGTTCGCCTCGGTCTCGCCCACGAATTTGCTCTTCAAATCGGATGCTTTCACGTTGAAGAACGCGACTTCTGCCTCTCCGGCAGTCGCTTCCGCAAGCAAGCTTTTTCCACATCCCGGCGGCCCGAACATGAGGATGCCACCACCAACCTTCTTCCCGTACTTCCTGAAAATCTCCGGATGCTTGAACGGTTCGATGATTTTGAGCTTGATGTCGTCTTTCACGGATTCCAAACCGCCGATGTCCTTGAACCGCGTGGTGGGCTTGGCAATAAGCATTCCTTTCACTTTCTCGTCGGGCTCGTGCGCAGGCAGTCCCGCGACTTGCTGTTGCGTTTCACCAACCGTATGCGCCCGCCAGTACAATGAGTTTGCGACCTCGACGTAGCGTTTCTTCGCTTCCGTCACGGGCGTTTCCTTGCTTGCCTGCACCAGCAAATGAGCGGCCGTGAGAAAGGACTTGCGCGCGTCCTCAGGTTTGCGCTGCTCCGCATCGCGGCCTTGCAGAATGTACTGCTTGGCCTGGTCAACGAGCAAATGCTCATCCATGGGTGTTCACCAGCACGTCGATGCTCTTGCTCTGCAGGGCTTCTGCGATTTTGTGCGAAAGGAACCGTTGCTTGTTGTACGTGTCTTCCATGCTCATGAGCTCGGAAAGTTCGCAATGGGTATCGTAACGTGTCATTGCTCGCGCGTCGTTGGTTGGTTGTGATGTTTGTCGTTCGTGCGTCAATGGATTCTGTAAAGACGACGACTCAAAACTACCTGGGACGCTCAACGATGAAAGCTCAGTACGATACACGCGTTCGGGCTCCTTCGAACCTCCATTTCCAACGTAAATTCTTTCCAACGCATAACTGCGCGTCAGGGCAGTCTTCGGTAGCGGCGATTCGTTTCCTTGATAGCGGGCACTGACGGAATACGTCATTGCTTTCGGGCCGCTGCTGCCTTTGTACGACTCGTGTGCGTTGACGCCGGGCCCGCAGCCGCACGATTCCCCGACTAATGCCGAACCGCCGCAGGACATCATGCCCTCGAGCGCGCCATCTTCATCATATCCCTTCTCTAAGACGTTGGGGAATTTAACCCGCATTGCGCAAAACAGCACAGCAGTGCGACAAATGCGTCACTACCACTCCATCACCACTAACGATATATACTTCGCTGAGTGGCAAAAGCGGGGGCGTATGTTACTGAAGGCACTGACCTTGCGGAATATTCGAAGCTACGTTGAACAGCAGATTGAGCTTCCCGCAGGCTCACTCGTTCTTTCCGGCGACATCGGGTGCGGCAAGTCCACGATTCTGCTTGCCATCGAATTCGCGCTGTTCGGATTGCTCCGCGGCGACGTGGAGGGCGCGGCGTTGCTCAGAAACGGCGCGAGAGAGGGCTCGGTCGAGCTCACGTTCTCGCTCGAAAACCAGGAATACACCGTCAAGAGAACCCTGAAGCGCCAGAAGGACAAGGTCGCGCAGGACGCGGGCCTCCTGATTCAGAACGGCTTGCAGAAAGAAGGCACCGCACAAGAACTGCGCGCGTGGATTCTCGACATTCTCGGCTACCCGAAAGAATTCTTGACCAAGAGCAAAGCCCTGCTGTTCCGCTACACCGTCTTCACGCCGCAGGAAGAGATGAAGCGCATCCTCTTCGAGGAAAAGGACGCGCGCCTCGAAACGCTGCGCAAGGTCTTCAACGTGGACAAGTACAAGCGCGTGAAGGAAAACACGCAAATCTTCGTGCGACAATTGAAGGAAGAGCGCAAGAACCTCGAGGGATTCACGCAGGACTTGGAAGCGAAACGCAACCTGCTCACGCTCAAGCGCGAGGAAGCGCTCTCAGTCAGGCAGCGCGCGGAATCCACGGGCAAAGAGCTGGAGGCCGCGCGCGCAAGGACCCTGGCACAACGCGCGCTCGTTGCACGGTACGAGGAAACCGTCAAGAACGGGCAGCGCATCCGTACCGAGCTCGGCATCGTGCAGGGCAGCATCGCGCAGCAGCAGCGCACGCTGGAACGCATGCAGGACGACCATCGCAAGCTCCTCGCGCAGCAAGCATTGTTGGAAAAGGAATTGCAGGACTCGCCCGGAAAACTCGAGGATATCCGCACCGCGTTGGGGCAGAAGAACGCGCAGATGCTTGAGCTGGAAAAAACCATTCGTTCGTTCCACGCAGCCATCGCGCAACTGTCGACGACCAAGACGCTCTCGGAAGAGCTGAAGGCAAAAGTTGCTTCGATGAACCACTGCCCCACTTGTCTGCAGATGGTGACGCAGGACCACAAGAACCGCATTTCATTTGCCGAAGACCAGAAAGTGCGCGAGCTCCAACGCCATCTCGATTACAACACGACGACCAAGGAGCAGCTGGAAACACAGCTCATCCTGATGCGGCAGGAACTCGAAAAACTCCGCCACCAGGAACAGCAGACGTTATTGCTCATCGCGAAACAAAAGGCATTTGCGGACATCACCCAGCAAGTCGCTTCGCGAGCCGATGCGATGCAGCAGGCGCAGATGGAATTAAAGCAGCTGCAGAACAAGCAGCAGGAACTCACGGCACTGGCTGACAGCGTTGCGGGAGCCGAGCGCGAGGCCGCAAAGGCACGCCTCCAACTGGACGCCGTGCTTGCCGAGGAGCGCACGTTCGACATCAACTACCACCGGTTCCTGAAAGAGCTTGAAGGCATTGAGAGTTTTGCTTCAACGGTTCAGGAGGACGTGAACCGCAAGGAACAGGCAAAGGCAAAGCTCCAGAAGACCATTGCGGTGCAGGGCTGGCTCACCGACCAGTTCGGGAACTTGCTTGACGTGATGGAAAAGCACGTGCTCGCGCGCGTTCATCGGGAGTTCAACGACCTCTTCCAGCGCTGGTTTGCCATTCTCGTGGAAGACGAGCTCCTCGCCGCACATTTGGACGACACGTTCAGCCCCGTGATTGTCCAGAACGGCTATGAAGTTGACGTTGCCAATCTTTCCGGCGGCGAGAAGACCGCGTGCGCGCTCGCCTACCGGTTGGCGCTGAACAAGGTCATCAACGACGTCATCAGCACCATCAAGACCAAGGACTTGCTCATTCTCGACGAGCCCACCGACGGCTTCAGCACAGAACAGCTGGACAAGATTCGCGATGTGCTCGAACAGCTCCACCTCAAGCAAGTTATCATCGTGAGCCATGAGAGCAAGATTGAGTCGATGGTGGAGAACGTGATGAGGGTTGAGAAAGAAGGACATGTGAGTAGACTTATTGCGTAATGTTCGTGCCCGCGTCCCAGGCAGGTTTGTCGTATCGTTGCTTTCGACTAAGTAAACGACGCTACAAAACGGCAGGGGCAGAAATGCAAGGAACTCAACGACGCCACCAAACTACCAGGGGCACACGCAAACGTTTATAAATAAGCGCGCGATGAACTGCTCAGGATGGCAAAGAGGTTGCGGTTGCGCGTTGTATTCTATATTCTTGCTCTATTGCTCCTTGCTGCCTCTGCGTTCGCGTTCGAATTCAACGTCGAAATCGACCCCGACCAGGCAAGCACGCGCATCGGCGAAGCCGCAAACTACACGCTGCTCATCTCGCACGACTCCGGAACGTCGGAAACGTTCGATATCTACTCTCCGGACGTCGAGTGGGACATCACCACCGACATCCCGCGCCCCATCACCGTGCAACGAGGCGAAGTGAAGCAGGTCACGCTCTTTGTCAAGCCGCTCTACGCCTCGCCTGGCTACTACGCATTCGCGCTCCACATCCGCCACCCGTCCACGGGAGACTTCATCCGCAAGACGCTCATCATCGGCGTGCAGCCGAAGAACTATGTTCCCGGGCAGTACGCTCCTGCCGTTCGCATCAAGACGAATGTCGCATCGAGCGTGGACCCGCGGCAGCCCGTTGTCGTCACCTTGAACGTCACGAATGCCAACCGCCGGGACCTCTCGAATGTGCAGTTCAAGGTGCGCAGCAACCTCGTGAATGCCGAGGCCGTGCTCGACCTCCAGGGGCTTGAGAAGAAGCAATTGGTCTTCCCGGTCAAGATTCCCGCCAACACGCCTCCGCAGAAGGACACCATCCAGGTCACGGCTCTCGTGCAGGACGGCGACGAAGTCATTCCCTTCACCGCAGAGCCGGTCGAGTACGACGTGATGGAGTACGGCGAAATCGCGCATACCGTCTCGGAAGAGAGCGCGTTCCTCAAGCGCACGTGGACGTACACGCTCGTGAACAACGGCAACGCGCCGAAGCACACTGAATTCCAGCTCCGGAGCAAGTTCTTCCAGGGCTGGTTCACCACGACCGAGCCGTTGGCAAAGAGCGTCAAGCTCGCCGACGGCGTGTATGACGCGTGGGACATCAGTCTTGGCGTTGGCGAAACAACGGAAGTGAAGGTCATCACGAACTATCGGCCGTTGCTCGTCGTGTTCATCGTGCTCGCGCTTGCGATTGCGGCGTACTACACGTTCCGCAGTCCTCTGGTGGTGCGAAAATCCGCAGTCGTCATCGCCGCCCGCGAAGGCGGCATGAGCGAATTGAAAGTCCTCATCGAAGTGGCAAACCGCAGCTCAAAGCCCGTCAAGGACGTGCGCGTGCTCGACAAGGTGCCGCACATCGCCGAGGTCGTGCGGGACTTTGAAGTCGGAACGCTGCGGCCCACGAAGATTGTCCATGACGACAAGAAGGGAACGCTCATGAAGTGGACGCTCGATGAATTGG
>Ga0307473_10000205_pt1 | contig 12094 bp, 7 predicted proteins | sample atmos_gasesAM5C__FD_203744 | JGI IMG/M metagenome (GOLD analysis project Ga0307473, IMG submission 203744) | Hardwood forest soil microbial communities from Morgan-Monroe State Forest, Indiana, United States - atmos_gasesAM5C_515 | ecosystem: Environmental > Terrestrial > Soil > Temperate forest...
CTGCTCGCTGACTGCGAGCACCTGGCCACCAGACTGCAAGACTCCACGCAAGCTTTTCTGCCAAGAGACCGGCGCGCCGATCTTGATTGCGGTGGCCAAAGTTTGCGGATGCGCGACCGGAGTAATGCAATCCGGGAGTGATGAGGCTGTGTCCTGAGGCTGAGCTTTAGCCATTTCGACGAACAATCGAGCCAGAGGAGCGGCGCCTTCGGCTTGAACGACGTGGAGCTTCGGGAGCGTATCAATCAGGCCGAGGCGACGCAATTCGTCAAATCCCTTCGCTAGCGCCGAGCTATTTCCCATGTTGCCGCCGGGGACGACGACGTGACTCGGCATCCGCCAGGCGCACTGCTGCAACAATTCGAAGGCGACGGTCTTCTGGCCTTCAATGCGAAACGGATTGATAGAGTTCGCGAGGTAAATCGAATAGTCCGCGGCGAGATCCTGGACGACGCGCATGGCGTCGTCGAAGTTTCCCTCGATTTCAAGAACCGCAGCGCCGTAGTCCATGCTTTGCGCAAGTTTTGCAGTGGTGATCTGCCCGCGCGGAACGATGATCGCGCACTGCAGATCGGCGCGCGCGGCATAAGCTGCGAGGCTAGCGGCGGTATTGCCGGTGCTGGCGCAAACGACGGTTTGCGCACCGAGCACCACGGCTTGTGTCACGGCGGCCGTCATGCCGGCGTCCTTGAACGAGCCAGTCGGATTGCAGCCGAGGTGCTTGAGACGCAGATGCGAGAGACCGCTGTATTCGGCCGAGCGCGGCGCGTCGTAGAGCGGCGTATTGCCTTCGAACAGCGTTACGACGGGGGCGCCCGCGTCAAACGAAAGCAACTCGCGGTAGCGCCACACGCCGCTACGATCCAAGGGATCTGATGATGCGGCGCGCGCCTCCCACTGTTTGCGCAGTGAGCCGGTGGCAGCGCGCGTTGGAAATTCGCATTGAATTTCGAGAGGGCCGCTGCAACGCGGGCACACATAGATGCGCTCGCGGGTATCAAAGGTGGAACCGCACGTGGGAACGATGCATCGCTGGATGGCGCCCGGGATGCCGGTGGGTCTGTCGCGATCGGTGATGTGGCGCTCACTCATATAGAACTGGCCCTCGCGTTGCCCAGGTTGAATTCGCGGTGAGTGGCTGCCAGTGCGGCTTTCATGGAGTCGCGATCGACGACGAAGGAAATATTGGATTCCGACGAACCCTGCGCAATTGCGATGATGTTGACGTTATCGCGCCCGAGCGCGCTGAACGTGCGGCCAGCAACTCCCGGAATACCGCGCATATTTTCACCTACCACCGCGACGATGGCGATTTGGGGGTCGAGCGTGATGTGCTCGACATTGTGGTGCGCCAAGTCCTGCGAGAACTCTTCGCGCAAAGCTTCGACAGTGCGCCGAGCATCGGCGGAGGAAACAATGAAGCAGATGTCGTTTTGTGAGGAGGACTGCGAAATGAGAAGCACGTTGGCGCGCACCGCAGCAGTAGTCGAAAAGGTCCGGCCGACCACGTCGGGAACGCCAACGATTCCGGGGCCGCCGACGCTTATCAGTGCGGCATCGCTCATCGCAGTAAGGGCTTTTACACCACCCCCATTGGCGAGGCCTTGCGGCGTGATTTTCGTGCCGGGGCGTTCCGGGGCAAAGCTGTTTCGGATCCAGACCGGGATGCCTGCTTCCATGACAGCGCGAAGAGTTTTGGGGTGTAAGACCTTCGCTCCGAAGTAGGCGAGTTCAGCTGCCTCACGGTATGAGATTTCCGGAATCGTGCAGGCTTCCGGCACGAGCCTCGGGTCAGCTGTAAGCACTCCATCCACATCGGTCCAGATGATGACTTCGTCCGCCCCCAGCGCTGCTCCGAGGATGGTGGCAGAATAATCGGAACCGCCGCGACCGAGCGTAGTTAGGACGCCTTCGGGCGTCGCGCCGATAAAACCTGTGACCACGGGGACGATTCCTTCTTGCAAGAGAGGGCGGAGGCGGGACTCGGAGCGTGCTCGAGTCATATCGCGGAGAGGATCGGCGCCACCATAGTGAGAATCGGTGACGATCACCTCAGTGGCGTCAATGGCTTCGGTCGGCACGCCGAGCTCGATGAGGGCACCGGCAACGAGCGGCACGGAAAGGCGTTCACCGAGGCTCGAGATGGAGTCCAGGGCACGTGGCGTGAGTTCCCGAAGCAGCGCCGTGCCTTCGCAAAGGCGCTGCGCTTCGGCGAGGACATCGTTGAGCCTAGACATGACCGAGGAGCGGCGCTCCTGCGCCTGGATCAGGGATTTGAGAGCGAGTTCGTGCTGATCGCGTAGCTCGACAGCAAGTTTCGCGCCTTCTTCGCGGTTGCCTGTCTCCGCGCGAGTGGCGGCTGCGAGGAGGCGGTTAGTGACGCCGCTCATGGCGGAGACAACCACAACAAGCGAAGCTTCGCGGCTGGCCTGAGCGATGATATGCGCGGCGCGGGCGATGCAAGAGGCATCACCCACGGAAGTACCACCGAATTTCATCACCCGGAGAGGCTTGTTCATCTTAAGCCGCTCTGGAGCGGGGCGGACCAAGGTAACCCTTTGCAATCAGCAATTCGGCATTGAGGATCGCCGCGCCAGCGGCGCCCCGAATGGTGTTGTGGCTGAGCGCAACGAAACGATAATCGAGTACACGGTCGGGCATGAGGCGGCCAATCGTGACGCTCATGCCGGCGCCCGCCCATCGGTCCAAGCGCGGCTGAGGCCGATCGGGTTCGTCGCGGACGATCAGTGGATGCTCTGGCGCAGTGTGCAAGCGAAGCTCCTGCGGCAAGCTGGTGAAAGAAAGCAGAGCTTCACGAACTTCCTGCAAGCTGGCAGGGCGCGCGAGCTTCACACGGATGGCGCCCACGTGTCCGTCGGATACGTTGACGCGGTGGCACTGGGCGCTGACCGGAAATGATGCGGCCTCGACCTGCGTGCCGTTCATGCGGCCGAGGATCTTCAGAGTTTCACTTTCGATTTTTTCTTCTTCGTTCTCAATGAATGGCAGCACATTGTCCGTGGCATCGAGCGATGCGACGCCAGGGTAGCCCGCACCGGAGAGGGCTTGCATGGTTGTGACGAGGGCGGCTGTGATTCCAAATCGCGTATGAAGCGGTGCCAGCGCCAACGCGACCATGACGGTGGAGCAATTTGGATTGGTAACGATGAAGCCGCCATCTTCGAATCCGCGAGACGCGCGCTGCGCGTCGAGCTGCCGGAGATGCGCGTGATTGATTTCGGGGATCAACAGCGGCACGTCTTTCTGCATCCTGCAGGCAGCCGAATTGCTGATGACGGGGTAACCAGCGCTGGCAAAGTCCTCTTCGACGGACTGCGCCATACCGGACGGCAGACTCGAAAAAACGAGATCGCAATCGAGAGGTGGCTGGGGGGCCTGAACGCGAAGCCGCTTCACAGCCTCCGGCATTTCTCCAGGGAGTCTCCACGAACAAGCCTCGGCATAGAACTTGTTCTCAGAGCGGTCCGAAGCCGCCACGGCCGTGACTTCAAACTGCGGGTGCCGCTCGAGCATCTGGAGGAAACGCTGGCCGACCGTCCCCGTTGCGCCAAGAATCCCTACTCGAAGCATGCCAGCCATGACGTCCTTTGAATTTCTTTTCTCCCCCGGCATTGTAGCGTGCGCGCTCCCCGGGTCAATTGTTCTGCGCAGATTGCGCCAGCAATTTTCTGATTTCGTCGGCGTGGGGATATTGGGGATTGAGCTTCAAAGCAAGTTCAAACTCCTGCTTGGCCCTCGGGAAGTTGGAAGTTTTTTGATAAGCCATGCCGAGGTGATAATGATAAGTCGGGTTGTCCGGGGTTCCCTTGGCAGCTTCCTGCAACAAGTCAATCGCCGAACCATAGGCACCCTGATAGAAGTAAGCCCAACCGAGAGTGTCCGCGGAGTTGGGAAGGTCGGGCATACCTTTGCGGCCAGTCTGAGCATAGGTCATGGCCGTATTGACATCACCGCCGTGCTCGAGAAGCAGGTAAGCGAGATTGTTTGCGGCGACCGGATAATCGGGCTGAGCCTGCAGCGCCTGCTGATAAAGATCTTCGGCCTGCTGCCATTGGCCGCGACTTTCGAGCAAGATTCCGAGAGAGACGCAAAGGCGCACGTCGCGGGGATTACTCTGCAAGGCACGCTGATACTCACCGATGGCTTGATCCACTGAGCCACGGGCGACCTGAGAGTTGGCCAGGAGCAGGAAGGCGACTACATTGTTCTTGTCGAGCTCAGTCGCTTTTTCGTAGGCCGCCTCGGCCTTGGCCGAATCTTGATTTCGAAATTCCACCTGGCCTAGAAGAAGGTAGAAGGCACTGTTGTTGGGCACGAGCGAGATCTGATCCTGGACCCGGCGCAGAGCCTTGGCCGGCTGCTTGCGGACCAAATCTATATTCACGAGCCCGGCCAGGGCCCCGACCGCGGAAGGATTCCGTTTCAGCGATTCGGCATAGAATTTGTCAGCTTCATCGTAGCGCTTCTGCGCCATACGCAAGTCGCCCATGCGGAGATAGCCAGCCGCGTTATCCGGAGCAACCTCGATGGCCTTCTTCAGATCTGCTTCCGCTCCCGCCAGATTTTTTTGAGCGGCGAGTGCCTGGGCGTGAAAAATATATCCCTCCGGCGATCTTGGCTCGAGCTTGATGAGCTGTTCGCTCGCGCCTAACAGTGGGGCCGAGTCACCGCGGCGCGCGGCGAGAGTCGCTAACGCACGCTGCGGTTCAATCATTCCGGGACGCAACTGCGCCGCTTGTTTCCACTCGGTGATAGCCTGGGCGAAATTCGAATTGGCGGCATAAGCTACGCCCAGGTAGTAGTGGGCCAGCGGGTTGTCGGGTGCGTCCTTCGCGGCTTTTGCGAGGACATGCAATGCGTCAGCCGAATGTCCCTGACGCGTGAGGATATCACCATGAATAATTTCTGCACCGGGGTCTGCGGGAGAAATCTTGAGAACGGCGTCAACCACCTTGGCGGCCTCGTCGATGCGGTTGAACTGAGCGAGCAGCTGCGCATAAGTCTTGCCGATGGCAGGATTCTTCGGATGTTCCGAATAGAGCGATGTGTATTCCGCGAGAGCTTTGTCGGATTGTCCCTGCGCGAGATAAAAATCGCCGAGTAAATTATAGCCGGCGGGATTGTCCTTCATTGCGTTCTTGGCGTCGCGCATCGCCTGCTCGGCCATATCTTTCTGCCCTTCATTCAAGTACAGGCTGGCAAGATTCACACGGGCCGCTGGGTTCTGCGGCTCGAGGGTGGCGGCATCCTGGAATTGCTTTTCCGCATCCGGCCAGCGCTTCTGGCGCTGGTAAAATCTGCCGAGCGCCGTAAGAGCAGGGACAGACTTGGGTTCGAGTGAAACCGCCTTCAGATAATTCTGCTCTGCTCCGGCCGCGTCATTGTTTCGGTCCTGCAGGAGGGCCAGGTTTATGTATGACTGAGAGCGGTTTGGATCGAGGCGAACAGCTTCTTTCGCCTTTTGGACTGCGGCGGGGAGATCGCCTTGCGCCGCGTCCACGTTTGCAAGGAGTAATTGAGCCGCCGTATTCTGCGGATCAGATTTTAGAATCGTCTCCGCGCGGTCTCGAGCATCAGAAAACTTACCGGCTGCAAGATAGAGATTGCCCAATTCAAGCTGTGCCTTCCAGTTCGTGGGTTCGAATTCGACCGCACGCATGAGTTCTTGGTAGGCATGGGTGAAATCGGACTGTTTCATCAGGCATTGCGCGAGCCCATAGTGGGCGTCGGAGAATCGCGGATCAATCTGGATGGCGTTCTGATACATGATGGCGGCCTCGCGGTATTTCCCCTGTTGGAAGAAAGCCGCAGCCTTATCAAAATATTTTCGTTTCTCTGTTTCGGGACTGCGGTGGCACCCGGTAAGAAGCAAAAAGACAGCAACCAGGGTGACCCAAAACGACAATCTGCGGCGAAAATTCATTTTTAATCCTTGCAGCGCCATAAGCTTGCTTCCCCGCGGACCGAGGATATGGTCCTTAATTACCAAGGCAATCCGATGTCCGATCTCCGGGTGCGCGAGAGGACGCGCTGGGTCATCGCAAGTCAGCAAATCTAGTCGATTTATGTGGGGGATTGTCTCATTTTCTAGTCAGGCCTGTAAAGTCTTGGATCGATGTGAGATAGCTAGGTGGGTGAAAATGAATGGAAAAAGTTTCCATCGTGCCTGTCTATAGGAGGGCAGGTACGATCAGATAGATCCCCGTGATGCACCAGAATTCCATAGACTTCAACCAGATGCGATGAAGAAGTGAATGTCCTGGTCGATTAGGAAAAAGGGAAAGACTTTTTCTTATTGGTGGAATATGTTGGGGATTCCCAAAAATGGAAGCCCAATTCTGACAGTCCGCAACAAAAATCGTATGTTGCTGATTGTAATATCCTTAAACTGAGAACCTGGCCTTTCTCAGGTTGGCTGGCAGCTGGCATTCGTCGTGCAGTTCGCAGTTCACCAAACGGAACTGGCGGGCTAACGGTCTTCGCGGAGGTGGGACAATTGGAAGGCCAACCCGAAAGGCATATGGGGTAGAACTTTTATGACGACGAACTCCTTATTGGGGATTGGGGTTGAGAATCGTCAGGACTTCGTACCGGGGATGAGCGCGGCCATGCGAACCTTGGAAGGCGTTCTGACGGAAATCGCAGCGACCAACATCCCGGTGCTCTTAATCGGCGAGAGCGGGACGGGCAAGGAAATGTTTGCACACCGGGTTCACCAGTTGTCGCAACGAAGTGGCCAGCCATTGTCGAGGATCGCCTGCGCCTCCATGAACTCCGCCTCCTTTTCAACTGAACTGGGACTGAACTCGAAGGGCCAAGGCGAATTGCCGCGAGAAGGCGCCGGAACGTTATTTTTTGACGAGATTAGCGAGCTGGACGCAGCATGCCAGCGCACCCTGCTGTATGCGCTCCCGGACGGCGATGAAGCACCACGCCACGGGTCGCTGACCGCACGCGTAATTTCGGCGACCAACCGAAACCTCGATGAAGAGACACGCGCGGGCCGTTTTCGGATTGAATTGTATTACCGCATCAATGGCGTGTGCCTGCGGCTGCCCCCGGTTCGAGAACGCAAGGACGATATTCCGCTGCTGGTGGAATTCATGCTCACGAAGCACGCAGCGCGACTGGGACGCCCGCGCCCCGTCCTCAGCCCTCGAACGCTGCGCATATTTCTGGATTATTCCTGGCCGGGCAATATCAGGGAGCTGGAAAACGTTGTGAAGAAAATAGTGGCACTGGGCGATGAACGGCTGGCCGTGATGGAATTGGGTGCCGCGCGGCGCGAAGCAACTGCACCGGTGGATGCGCCTGAAGTGCGCGGATACTCGCTGAAAGCCGCCGCGCGAGCTGCTTCTCGAGAGGCTGAGCGGGAAATGATTCTAAAAGCATTGGCGCGCACGCGCTGGAACCGGAAACGGGCGGCACAAGAGCTGCAAATCAGCTACAAGTCGCTGCTCTACAAATTGAAGCAAATCGGGGTGCAAGACACGGAAGCGAATTAAGGGCAAGGAGAAACAGATGTCCAGGCGACTACAACTTGTGATGGGCCTTTTGGTGATCGCGCTGCCAATTCCCGCGCGAGCACAGGAGACTACGCAGAATCAGAAACCGGCGAAAGCGGCAGCAGTTGGTTTGGCAGCGAAACCTGCCACCGAGGATCCGAACTACATCATCGGGGCGCAGGATGTGCTGGACATCAGTGTGTGGAAGGAGCCGGAAGTGTCACGGACAGTTCCGGTGCGGCCGGACGGAAAGATATCGTTGCCCTTGCTGAACGACGTGCAGGCGATGGGCCTGACTCCATCGCAGCTAGCGGCGCAGCTCACCGAGAGCCTGAAGAAGTTCGTGACAAATCCGCAAGTGACCGTGATCGTAACGACCATCAACAGCCAGCGAATCTACATTATGGGCGAAGTGCTACGCGCAGGCGCCTACCCACTGTTACCGGGGATGACATTTTTGCAAGCACTGTCCAGCGCGGGCGGTTTCACCCAGTTCGCCAACTTGAAAAAAATCTATTTGCTGCGGCAGGAAAACGGCAAGCAGGTGAAATTTCCTTTCAATTACAAGGAAGTGATTGGCGGCAAGAATCCGGACCAGAACATTGCGTTGAAGGCGGGCGACACGATCGTCGTGCCATAGAGGATAAAGATGCGCACCATACGTAGAACAATCTGGGCGGCCATTTGCATGGTGGGGATGATTGCGCCCATAACCATGGCCCAACAGCAAAGCCAGCAACCGCCGGCGGATCAATCTGCCCCGCCGATTCCGGCCTATCGTTCACCGCTTGCTTCAGCAGCGGACAACGGTGACGACGAAGGCCTCATCGCCGATCCGCATAAAATGATTCCGGACGACCGCTCGCTGACGGGGGCAGAGAGGTTTTCGCTGGGAGAACTGGCGACCGGCCACAGCTATTGGCAACCGCATGTGGATTTCACTTCCACCATCTCTTCGAATGGACTGAGTTCGACAACCAATACCGGCTGGACAAGCTGGAGCACATTTTACGGCGGAATTGATTTGCACCGGGTTGCCGGTAATTCGGACTTGAGCATGCTTTACTCAGGCGGTGCGTCGGTTTCAAATAGTGGCAGCTCCAACACCGGAATTATTCAAAATCTGCAATTTGCGGACAGGCTGGCATACCGGCACGCGACCCTCTCGCTTATAGATCAGTTGAACTATCTTCCGGAAAATGCTTTTGGGTCTCAATTCGGGAATACGGGAACTCCACTGGGGACTGGATCGAATGGATTGCAGCCCGGACTGGTGCCGGGCCAGTCGATTCTGACAACTAGCGGTCAGCGGCTGAGCAATTCGTTCGTGCCGGAGGTCGACGTGAAACTGACGTCACGAACTTCGCTGACATTTGTGGGAAACTATTCGCTGCTGCACTTCTTCGACAACGACCTGCTCAATTATTACAGCGCGGGGGGCAGAATGGGCTACGACCGCCAGTTAACCCGCAAGGACACGATTGGCGTGTCGTACAGTTTCAATGCATACCGCTACTCGAATTTCAATCAATCCATTGACGATCACGTTGTGTATGTGTCCTATGGGAGGCGTGTCACGGGCAAGCTGGCATTTCAAATCGCCGCGGGCCCGGAGTACACCATATTTGAGACTCCCATCACGAGTACCGGCAACACGGGGACAGGGACGGCATCGAGTTCTAGCTCCCATCTGTATTGGTCGCTGAATACCTCGCTGACATATCAGTTGCGGCGGACGGGACTGGGATTGACCTACGCGCATGGGGTAAGCGGCGGGTCGGGCGTGCAGGCCGGTTCAGTCGCGGACACAGTGACCGGGTCGGCCACGCGTCAATTATCGCGGACTTTTTCCGGAATCTGGAGCTTGTCGTACGGCCGAAACAACGGACTGACCGTAAACGCGCCGGGCTCCACAACTGCGAATCAGACGTTCGACTATTGGTCGAGCAATGTCGGGCTGAGTCATACGATGGGACGGACGATGAATCTGGGGCTGAATTATCTGTTGCAATATCAGAACTCAAATTCGGCATTCTGCGTGGGTCCGACGTGCGGATCAAGCTTTGTGGTCAACCAAATAATGGTTTCCTTGGGATGGCACGAGCATCCCATTCCATTCTGAAAGCGAGAGTGAACAAGAAGCGCAGGAAAAGCGAAAAGGGGACGGAATGACTGAGCGTGAATTGACACCGGCAGATTATCTGGCAATGCTTCGCCGGCGGTGGGTGTTGATTTTGGCTTTGACATTGGTGGGTGGGCCGCTGGCATACGGAGTTTCACGATATCTGCCGGACCGGTATAAATCGACGACCCTGGTGCTGGTGCAACAGCCGTCCATCCCACGGGAGATCGTGAACCCATTGGATACAACGGATATTGGTCAGCGGCTGGCGAGCATGCAGCAGCAAATCCTGAGCCGGACGCGTTTGGAGCCGATTATTCGGCAGTTTGGACTGTACGCTGCGGACATTGATCGCGTGTCGATGGAAGAATTGGTTTTCAGGCTGCAAAAGTCGATTGATGTGAGTCCCCTCAGGCCGATGGATGAGACACGAGCGCGTGACTTGCCTGGATTCTATGTGGCCGTGACAATGGATTCGCCGCGAGCGGCCCAACAGGTGTGCACAGCGGTGACTTCAATGTTCATCGAAGAGAATCTGCGGCTTCGCCAGCAGCATTCTGAGGACACAACACAATTTCTAGTGCAGCAACTTGCGGATGCGAAAACCAAACTCGATGAGCAAGATGGCAGACTGGCTAATTTCAAGATCCGTTACATCGGATCGCTGCCGGACGAGGAAAAGACCAATCTGAACCTGCTAATGGGACTGACGTCGCAACTCGATGCGGCCACCCAGGCACTGGCGCGTGCGCAACAGGACAAGACGTTTGCCGAGTCCATGCTGACGCAACAAATTGGAGCGTGGCAAGCGGCACAGAGTGGGCGCAGCCCCGAAACACTGGATCAGCAGTTGGCCACGCTCCAAATCCAATTGGCCAGCTTGCAGTCACGGTACACGGACGACTATCCGGACGTGATCAAAGCAAGAAATGACATCGAGGCACTGAAAAGGAAAATTGCAGAAAATGAAGAGCAGAAAAAGCAGGCTGCTCCGGACAAGAATCCGAAAAGCACGATCGAGCCACAGCAAGTTGCCCAATTAAGAGCCCAGATTCACAACTTTGATCAGGTGATTGCGGAAAAGACGCGTGAACAGGATCAGATCAAGCAACAGATCAGGATTTACCAGGATCGTGTCCAATCGAGTCCAATCATCGAGCAACAATATAAGGAACTTACCCGCGACCACCAAACGGCTCTGGATTTCTATAACGATCTGCTGAGGAAGCGTGATCAATCGGCGATGGCGGCCGACCTGGAGCATCACCAGGAAGGGGAGCAATTTCGCGTGCTGGATCCCGCGAATTTGCCGGACAAGCCTGCGTTTCCGAATCGACCGCTATTCGCGCTCCAGGGCTTCGGTGGAGGGTTGGCGCTGGGGCTGGCAATCGCCTTCCTGCTGGAAATGAAGGACACCTCGTTGCGTACCGAGCGTGATATCGAATTCACGCTGCATTTGCCTGTGCTCGCCATGGTTCCCACGATCGAACCTTTGTCGGAAAAGAAGCTAGACGCGGTGGCGGAGCCTGAGCGGGCGGAAGCGGGCATCGGAGCAGGCGGGAGAGCCTAACGACACTATGTATCAGAAATTTTTTGGGCTGCGCGAAAGCCCGTTCAACGTCAATCCCGATCCTCGTTATCTCTTCTTGACGAAGCAGATTCAGGAGGCGCTGGCAGGGCTGACGTACGGGATACAAAACCGTAAGGGCTTCATCCTGCTGACGGGCGAAGTGGGAACCGGCAAGACCACGCTGCTCAACCGATTACTCGACTGGCTGCACGGGCAGCGGGTGGCGACTGCGTTCATTTTCAATTCGCAATTGGACGTCAGCCAGCTTTTCGATTTCATCATGGCAGATTTCGAAATTTCGTGCGACACGCGCGAGAAAAGCCAGGTGCTGATGCGGCTGAACCAATGGCTGCTCGAGCGGTATCGCGCAGGAGAAACAGCTGTCTTGATCGTGGATGAAGCGCAGAATCTTTCTCTCCAGGTACTCGAGGAGATTCGCTTGCTGACTAATCTCGAGACATCGACTGAAAAACTGCTCCAGATTGTTCTGACCGGCCAGCCCGAGCTGGAGGAGAAGCTGAAGCTGCCTCAGCTGCGACAGCTTCGCCAGCGCATCACGCTGCGCTGCAGCACCACGCCACTGACGCTGGAGGAGACGTTCGGTTACATCGCCGAACGATTGCGAATCGCAGGAGCCAACAGCGAGCCCGTCTTCTCGAAGGAAGCCATTCAAACCGTACACATGTATTCACGAGGGATTCCCCGCGTTGTGAACTTGCTTTGTGAGCATTCGCTCATCAATGCGTACGTGGATCACCTGCGGCCGGTTCCGGCTCTCCTGGTGGAAGAAGTAGCGCGGGAATTTCAACTGGATGAAATTGAGCCTACTGTGTCAGCGGGATCTCTACCACGGGCCAGCCAGGTGGCAGATGCGCA
>Ga0307473_10000206_pt1 | contig 12074 bp, 10 predicted proteins | sample atmos_gasesAM5C__FD_203744 | JGI IMG/M metagenome (GOLD analysis project Ga0307473, IMG submission 203744) | Hardwood forest soil microbial communities from Morgan-Monroe State Forest, Indiana, United States - atmos_gasesAM5C_515 | ecosystem: Environmental > Terrestrial > Soil > Temperate...
GGAACGAGAAAGAAGGCGGCGAGCCACAGATAGGGCACGAGCACGATGAGACGCGCGCCCCGCGATCGCAGCTCTCCCCTCGCCTTGTCCATCGCCGCGCTCCGTTCAGCCCGTCAACACGACGCCGGCCTCGGGCGCCCAGGTCAGATAGACCTCGTCGTCCCAGCCGATTGACCGTTCGACGAGACGCGTGGCGTTGGCGACAGTGGCCTTGATCACGAGATCGTCGGCAATCCGTACCTTGTAGGTCGAGATGTCACCGAGATAGCCGATGTCCCACACCCGCCCCGCGAGGCAATTCTCCGCGACCGCGGGCGGCGGCGTGGCGGTGATCCGTACCTTTTCCGGCCGCAACGCGATCCACGCAATTGCCCCGACCGTGGCTGCGGCGCCTTGGGCGACGCGGAACCGCCGTCCCCGGCCCTCGATCACCGTCTCGTGCGGCGTGAGCGAAACGACCCGTCCCTCGATCAGATTGACGTCGCCGATGAAGTCGGCCACCCAACGCGAGTTCGGCTGCTCATAGATTTCGGCCGGTGTCGCCACCTGCATGAGGCGGCCATGGTCCATCACGCCGATGCGGTGAGCGACCACCATCGCCTCTTCCTGATCGTGGGTCACGATGATGAACGTCGTACCGAGCCGCGCCTGCACGTCCATGAGCTCGAATTGTGTTTCCTCGCGCAGTTTCTTGTCGAGTGCGGCGAGCGGCTCGTCGAGCAGCAGCACCTTGGGGCGTTTCGCGAGCGCGCGAGCCAGCGCAACGCGCTGGCGTTGCCCGCCCGAAAGCTGGTGCGGCTTGCGGGCACCGAGATGCTCAAGCTGGACCAGCGCGAGCATCTCGACGACCCGCGCATCGATCTCCGCTCTCGCCAGTCCGTCCTGCTTGAGGCCGAAGGCGACGTTCCCGGCCACCGTGAGATGCGGAAACAGGGCGTAGTTCTGGAACATCATATTGGTCGGTCGCCGATAAGGCGGCACCGTCGCAATGTCCTGGCCGCCCAGCATGATGCGACCTTCGTCCGCCGTCTCGAAACCGGCGAGCAGGCGTAACAACGTGGTCTTGCCGCAACCCGAGGGACCGAGCAGTGCGAAGAACTCGCCTTGATAGATGTCGAGGCTGAGCCGATCGACCGCAACCAAGTCGCCGAAGCGCTTGGTTACCCCCTCGAACCGCACCAGTGGCGCCACCGCTATGTCGGTCCACGGCGCAAATGCCCGTCTCATCCCCTGCCCGCTCGATCGATGCCGCATCCCTCCCCTTGATGAGGAGCGATTGACAAATGATCAACCGGTTTTTTGGGTGATGTGGACGCCGCAGGATCAGGCCGTCGCCGCCTCCGGCGCCGAACTGTCTGATGCCGGGATCGCGACGGGCTCGTGGAAGTTGCGGCGCGGCTCGGGCCCGTAATAGTCGCCCTTCTGCACCATCGGGCGTGGCTTCGCCATAATCGACACCATGCGGTCGAGCAGCGCCTGAGCGGACACCGGCTTCTTGAGGAATTCATTGACGCCAAGGCGCACCGCCTCGACCACACGCCAGCGCTCGACATGGCCGGTAAGCATAATGATCGGCACGTCGGGCACCGGAAACACGCCCGGCGAGCGCACGATGCGGACGAGTTCGGAGCCGTTGAGCAACGGCATCTCCCAATCGAGGATCACGATGTCGGGAGAGACCGCGCGGATGCATTCGAGTCCGGCGATGCCATCGACGGCTTCATGGATGTTCTTGACGCCGACATTGACCAGCAGATTGCGGACGACCTTCCGCATGTACTGGTTGTCGTCGACCACCAGCACCGTGAGCGATTGCACAAACTTCTCGACATTGCTCGACAGTGAGGATTGCATGACAAGCCCTGGTTTAACGCCGCGGCCGCCGATGGTCTTGCACGCCGCCCTGCATGACAGCAGGTTATCGTTGCACCAAGGTAAAGCTCGCACGGACAAGTTTAGGGGTGCCTGACCACGCGTTACGACGTCACAGAATTGATTAGCGCTTGGTTAAGGTGCGGGCGAGGGCCTCCTGCCAACCGGCGCATTTGCGCGCCCGCCGCGCCGCGTCCATCTGCGGCTCGAAACGGCGGTCGAGCTTCCAGGTGGCGGCAAAGCCGTCGAGGTCGGGACAGACGCCCGCCGCCCGTCCGGCGAGATAGGCAGCGCCCAGCGCCGTCGTTTCCATGACCGTCGGCCGGTCGACCGGCGCGCCGAGGATATCGGCCACGAACTGCATGGTGACGTCACTCGCGGTCATGCCGCCGTCGACGCGCAGGACCGTCCCGGCAGCGGCCGCCGCAGGCCAATCGGCATGCATGGCGATGAGCAGGTCGCGGGTCTGATAGCCAACCGATTCGAGTGCCGCACGGGCAAGCTCGGCCGCGCCGGTATCGCGTGTCAGCCCGAAGATCGCACCGCGCGCCACCGCATCCCACCACGGCGCGCCAAGGCCGACGAAGGCCGGCACCAGGTAAACCTCCGCCTGCTGATCGGCACGCACGGCGAGTTCGCCTGCTTCCGCGGACTTGGCGATGATCCCGAGGCCGTCGCGCAGCCATTGCACCGCCGCGCCGGCAATGAAGATTGCGCCTTCGAGGGCATAGGTGCGGCATCCGTTGAGCTGGTAGGCGATGGTGGTGAGCAGACGCGCATTCGACGCGACCGGCGTTGGCCCAGTATTGAGCAGGGCAAAGCAGCCGGTGCCGTAGGTCGCCTTCATCATGCCAGGCTTGAAGCAGCCCTGCCCCACGGTGGCGGCCTGCTGGTCGCCGGCTACCCCCAAAATGCGGATGGCGCCGCCGAACAACGCCGGATCGGTGGTGCCGAACTCACCCGAGCAGTCGCGCACCTGCGGCAACAGCGCCAGCGGCACGCCGAAGAGTTCGGCGAGGCCGGCATCCCATGTGCCTTGATGGATGTCGAGCAGGAGCGTGCGCGCGGCATTGGTGGCATCGCTGGCATGGACCTTGCCGCCGGTCAGTCGCCACAGGAGGAACGTGTCGATGGTGCCGAAGGCGAGGCGCCCGGCGACGGCGGCCGCCCGCGCGCCGTCGACATGATCGAGGATCCAACCGATCTTGGTCGCTGAAAAATAGGGATCGAGCAGCAGCCCGGTCTTGGCGGTGATCGCCAGCTCGTGGCCGGCCGCACGCAAGTCGTTGCAGCGCGCGACGGTGCGGCGGTCCTGCCACACGATCGCATGATGGATTGGCTTGCCGGTCGTGCGATCCCACACGACCGTGGTCTCGCGCTGGTTGGTGATGCCGACGCCGGCAACGTCGCCCGCCGTCACGCCGGCCTTGGCCATCGCGCCGCGAACGGTTGCGACCACGGTCGTCCAGATCTCTTCGGCATCGTGCTCGACAAGACCGGGGGCCGGATAGATTTGCTTGAATTCCTGCTGAACCTGTGCGATCGGCGTCAACGCCTCGTCGAATATGATCGCGCGCGTCGAGGTCGTACCCTGGTCGATGGCGAGAAGGTGCGTCGGCAAAACCCCGGCCCCAGCCACGCTGTCACATATTTATTCCAAATTTGTTCCACGCCGTCCGGCCGACCCCGTTGTAACCGTGCGTAAAGGTGGCCGGGTACAGCATATATTATACCCACCTATCGACGATTCCATGCCAGACGAATATAATCGCGTGTGTTTGTGCTACATTGTCTCAGAAGGTCCGTCCAGCGGGGATCTGGTTTTGGCTGCAGGCCATCTCAAAATACTGTTCGGGACAATGTTCGGGCGCGTCCAGGCAGATCCAGAATGAGCGAAGACCGTACAAAACTGCTGCATTCCCTGTCGATCGAGCGGGCGGAGACCAAGGCGTCGCCGGCCGGGCGAGGGCTGTGGTGGAAGCTCGGCGCCGGCATCGCCGCGACGATGATCGTCGCCGTCGCGGTCTGGCTTCTGGCCCCGGCGCTCTCGGTCGGCGGCCGGTCGGATCAGGTCGCCGCGCAAGAGGCTCAGCCGGCACCGGCGCCGAAGCCGCCGGCACCCATGGCAGTCACCGACCCGCGGCCTGCCGGTGGGCTCGCCGCCTCCGGCTATATCGTCGCCCGCCGCAAGGCGACTGTCGCGGCCGAGATCACCGGCAAGGTCGTCGAGGTTCTGGTGGAAGAAGGCATGATGGTCGATCGCGGCCAGCTTGTCGCCCATATCGACAGCGTGCTCGCTGAGAAGGATCTCGCACTCGCGCAGTCGAAGTCTACGGCAGCGGAGGCCGCGGTCGCAGCGGTCGCCGCCGATCTCCGCGACGCTGAGCGCATTTTGACCCGCGTCCACAACCTCTCGCAGAAGAGCTTCGCCAGCGAGGCCGAATTCACCAAGGCCGAAGCACGGGTCGGCGTGCTGCGCGCCCAGTTGAGCCAGTCGCAGGCCCAGTTGGAAACGGCGCGGCTCGATGCGCAGCGCAGCGCAGAGGTGGTAGAGAAGCATCGCATCCGTGCGCCTTTTTCCGGCGTGGTCGTGGAACGCAGCGCCCAGCCGGGCGAGATGATCTCGCCGATGTCGGCCGGCGGGAGCTTCACGCGCACCGGCATCTGCACCATCGTCGATATGAGTTCGATCGAGATCGAGGTCGACGTCAACGAGGCTTTCATCGGCCGCGTGCACCAGAATGGTGCGGTCGCGGCCGTGCTCGACGCCTATCCCAACTGGACCATTCCGGCCGCCGTGATTGCGGTAGTGCCGACAGCCAATCGCGAGAAGGCGACCGTCAAGGTCCGCATCGGATTGCAGCAGAAGGACCCGCGCATCCTTCCCGACATGGCCGTCAAGGTCACGTTCCTCGACGATGTTGCGCCGGCGAGCGCCGCGACAGCCGTGAAATCGCCGGCTGCGAATTGAAAGAGAGCATTTCCCGTTCAAGCGGGCGGCACTTCGCGGTAGACAGTGCGGTCCAACAGAGAAGCTGCGTGCACTGAGTGGAGAGCCTGAAGTCCATGTCCGACAATCCTCTGGTCCGCTTGACCGGCCTGCACAAGCGTTTCGTCAAGGGGCAGGAGACGATCTCGATCTTCGAGTCGCTCGATCTGGCGATTGCTGCCGGCGATTTCGTCGCCGTGATGGGCCCGTCGGGCTCGGGCAAGACGACGTTGCTCAACCTCCTCGGCGGCATCGACGGCGCCGACGGCGGCGAAATTCATGTCGCCGGCCGGCGGATCGACGGCCTGTCGGAAAACGAACTGGCGCGCTGGCGGGCCGCCAATATCGGCTTCGTCTTCCAGTTCTACAATCTGATGCCGATGCTGACCGCGGCACAGAACGTCGAACTGCCGCTGCTGCTCACCAAGCTGCCGGCAAGGAAACGACGGCAGAATGTCGCGACGGCACTCGAGATCGTCGATCTCGTCGACCGCATGAAGCACTATCCGCGCGAGATGTCGGGGGGGCAGCAGCAGCGGGTTGCGATCGCACGCGCCATCGTGTCCGATCCCAAGCTTCTGCTGTGCGACGAGCCGACCGGCGATCTCGACCGCACGACGGCCGATCAAATTCTATCGACGCTGCAGATCCTCAACCGCGACCTCGGCAAGACGATCGTCATGGTGACGCACGATCCCGCCGCGGCAAGATACGCACGGCGCACGCTCCATCTCGACAAGGGCCACTTCGTCGAAAAGGATCTCGCGGCATGAGCGATTTCTCGCTCATCTGCAGGAACCTGTTCCGCCGCAAGCTGCGTGCGTTCCTGATGATCGTGTCGATCCTCATCGCTTTCCTGATCTTCGGCGTGCTCGCCGCGTTCGAGCGGTCCCTCAACCGCGGAGAGGACGACGCGGCCGCCGATCGGCTTGTCACGGTGAACAAGGTTAATTTCACCCAGCCGATGCCGATCGCGTACTACAACCGCGTACGCGGTGTGGCGGGCGTCCGCCAAGTCACCTACGCCAACTGGTTCGGCGGCTATTATCAGGATCCGAAGAACATCCTGGTGGTGTTCGCCGTCGATCCGACCAGTTATCTTGATGTCTTTTCAAACGAGATTGCCGTCACGCCGGATGCCAGGGAAGCGTTCGTGCGGGAACGGACGAGCGCCCTGGTGGGCGAGACCATGGCAACGAAATGGGGATGGAAGATCGGCGACCGGGTGCCGATCGCGAGCAACATCTTCTCGCAAAAGAGTGGGGCGCGAAGCTGGGATTTCACCATTGCCGGCATCTTCACCAACAAGACGCCGCAGTTCTCCACCAACCTCATGCTGTTTCACCATGACTATTTCAACGAGACGCGTACGTTCGGAAAGGACACAATCGGCTGGATGGTGCTGCAGACGACGTCGCCGGCAGCGAATGACCGCGTGGCCAAGACGATCGACGCGATGTTCGCCAACTCGTCCGATGAGACATCCACCGATACCGAGAAGGCTTTCAACAGGGCATTCGCCGCCCAGCTCGGCAACATCGCGTTGATCGTCGTCCTGGTTGTCGGGGCGGCATTCGCCACCATCCTGATGATCGTGGGCAATACGATGGTCATGACCGTGCGTGAGCGAACGCGCGAGATCGGCGTGCTCAAGGCGCTGGGGTTCCCGCGCGGCCGCATCCTGCGCCTCGTGCTCGGGGAATCCGTCGTGCTGGCGCTACTGGGCGGACTTGTCGGCATGGCGCTTGCGGTGCTGGCGATCTGGGCAATGCGCCCAGGCCTCGCCCAGTTCGGCGCCAGAATGGCGATGACGCCGGGCATCCTCTTTTTCGCGATCGGCCTGATGCTGGCGCTCGGTATTCTCACGGGTACCGTCCCGGCGATCAATGCGATGCGCTTGAACATCGCCGAATCCCTGGGCCGGAGCTGAACCATGGGGCCATTCTTTCGCCAGCTGATCGCGGTGACGATCATCAACGTGAAAAGCATTCCGCAGCGGTTCTGGCTGTCGCTGTCCACCGTGGTCGCGATCACGCTCGTGGTCGTCGTCCTGCTGTCGTTCCTCGCGATGGCGAACGGCTTCCGGCGCACGATCGCAGGGTCCGGCGCGGACGATGTCGCCATCATCCTGCGCGGCGGCTCCCAATCGGAAATCAACAGCACCGTGTCGCGCGATCAGGTCCGTCTCATCGAGGATAGCCCCGGCATCCTGCGCAATACGGAAGGCAAGCCGGTGGTGTCGGCCGAACTCTATCTCACCGTTGACGGCGTCAAACGGTCGAGCGGTACCAAGGCCAATCTGCCGCTGCGCGGCATCGGTCAGGCAGGCTTGGCGGCGCGCAAGCACGTCGACATCGTTGCCGGCCGCATGTTCAATGCCGGCGCCAACGAACTCGTGGTGGGCAAGGGGCTGCTGAGCGAATTCGAAGGCTTTGAGATCGGCAAGACCGTGACGTTCGGCACGACGCGATGGACCATCGTCGGCGTCTTCGAGGCCGCAGGCAGCGTGTTCGAATCGGAAATCTGGGCCGATCTGCCGGTGGTGCAGAGCCTGTTCAAGCGGACAAATTTCTTCCAGACGGTTCGCGCCCGCTTGCAGAACCCCGGAACGCTCGCCGCGCTTAAGGCCTATGTCGACGGTGATCCGCGCCTCAAGCTCGACGTCAAGTCCGAAGCCGAGTACTTCGCCGAGCAGGCTGCGCAGACGACCGACCTGATCCAGAAGCTCGGCTGGCCGCTGGCGATCGCGATGGCATTCGGCGCGCTCGCCGGCGCGCTCAACACCATGTACTCGTCGGTCGCCGCGCGCGCCGTGGAGATAGCGACCCTGCGTGCCATCGGTTTCGGGGCATTTCCTGCGTTCGTCGGCACACTGATCGAGTCACTCATTCTCGCCGCGGCCGGTGGGACGATCGGAGCGGTCACCACGTTCCTGCTGTTCGACGGTTTCACCGCTTCGACGCTGGGCGCGAGCTTCACGCAGGTCGTTTTCAGCTTCAAACTGAGCCCTGCTCTCATTGCTCAGGGCATAGGCCTCGCCTTGGCCGTGGGCGTGATCGGCGGCCTGTTTCCCGCCATCCGCGCCGCACGCATGCCGATCGTATCGGGGCTCTACGGCTGATCGATCGCGGCCGTCGCGCCGAGCGCCATCACTCCGCCGCGCGGATGTCCTCGGCGGCCATGAAACGGGCGAGCGCCGCGCGCTGTGGCTCGGTCAGCCACAGGCCGAGCTTCGAGCGGCGCCATAAGACGTCATCGGCGGTCTCCGCCCATTCGTGCCGCATCAGGTAACGAACCTCGGCCGCACTCAGCCCGGCGCCGAACGGCGTGCCGAGATCGCCAATGCTCGCGGCGTTGCCGAGGATACGTTCGACGCGCGTGCCATAGGCGCAGACGAGTCGATGCGCGTCGGCCTCGGTGAGGAACGGCCAACGCGCATGCGCCCGTGCCACTTCCGCCGCAAGCTGATCATGGGCGAACTCGCCGCCCGGCAGCGGCGCCCAGGCCGTCCATGGCGGGCCGGCCGGGAACAGATCGGCGACCTTGGCGAGCGCCGATTCCGCCAGCCGGCGGTAGGTTGTGATCTTGCCGCCATAGACGGTGATGAGTGGTGCCACACGGAAGCCGTGATCGAACGCCAGCACGTAATCGCGCGTGATGTCCTCCGGCTTGGCGCTGCCGTCGTCGTAGAGCGAGCGCACGCCGGCGAATGCCCACACGGCATCCACCGGCAGCAGCAGGTCGCGAAAATATTCGTTCATTGACCGACACAGGTAGTTGATCTCGTCGTTGGTCGCCACGACGGTCGCGGGATCGCCGGAAAATTCCTCATCTGTCGTGCCGATCAGCGTGAATTCGCGGTGAAAGGGCAGCGCGAACACGACGCGATTGTCGGCGCCCGGGAAAATATAGCCGCGATCGTGGTCGAACAGCCGCTTGACCACGATGTGACTGCCCTTGGCGAGCCGCACCGGCGGCCGCCCTTCGGTTCGGATCACGGTCTCGGCCACCGGTCCGACCCACGGGCCCGCGGCGTTGATCAGCACGCGCGCAGTCGCGACCTCGCGGCGGCCATGATTGGTAAGCACGAGACGCCATTCCTCGCCGCGCTCGGCGCGCACACAACGCGCGCGCGTACGGATATCGGCTCCGCGCTCCGCGGCATCGAGCGCATTGAGGACGACGAGGCGGGCATCATCCACCCAGCAATCGGAATATTCGAAGCCTAGCAGAAAGCGGCGCTTGAGCGGCTGACCGAAAGGGTGATGGGTGAGATCGACCGACCTCGTGGCCGGCAGGATCTTGCGCCCGCCGAGGTGGTCGTAGACAAACAGGCCAAGGCGCAGGAGCCAGCCCGGCCGCCGGCCGCCCTGCGCCGGCAGCACGAAACGCATGGGCCGGACCACGTGCGGCGCCATGCGCAGCAGCACCTCCCGTTCGGCCAGCGCCTCGCGCACCAACCGAAAGGCGCCGTGCTCGAGGTAGCGCAATCCGCCGTGAACCAGCTTGGTCGAGGCCGACGACGTGCCGCAGGCGAGATCGTTCTGCTCGACCAGCAGGACCCTCAGCCCCCGTCCGGCCGCGTCTCGCGCAATCCCCGCTCCGTTGATGCCCCCGCCGATGATGGCGAGATCGAACTCGGCCATTTGGCCCTCAGCGATTCGTATGCCCCGTCGCAGCATGGCGCGGCAACGTGGCCCAACTCAAGGTCCCGTTGCGTTTCGGGTGTTGCGTGGTCGCATTTTGGGGGTCCGCCAGCGCGGCGAGAAACCGGATTCCACTTTTCCTGAAAATGGGCCAGCGGTTCCGGCGAATCAGTTCGCTGATAAGAACATGCACCCTCAAGACTCGACAGTCATTTTCCGAAACGGATCTGCAACAAGATCCGGTTCCATTCGATTGGAAATGGCTGTAGCCATGTGAAGGGGTGCGTAACCTCTTGGTAGGAGGAACCCGGCATGAACTTTCGCGATCGTCATGTAGTGGTGACCGGCGGCACCGGCGCGCTCGGCGGTGCGGTCGTCGGTGCCCTGCTCGACACCGGCGCCCTTTGCCACGTTCCTTATCTCCACGACGCCGAAGTCACCCATTTCGCGCATCGTGGGCATGCCCGCGTCACCCTTGTGGCGGGCAGTGATCTCTCCGACGAGACAGCGGTCGCCCGGCTCTACGACGGGCTGCCGGCACTGTGGGGCTCGATCCATCTCGCCGGCGGCTTCGCCTTCGGTCCGATCGGCGAGACCAATAAGGCGGCGTTGATGCGACAGGTGGAGATGAACCTGGTCACTTCGTTTCTGTGCTGCCGCGCCGCGGTGCACGTCATGCGCAACGGCGGCCAGGGCGGGCGCATCGTCAATGTCGCGGCGCGCCCCGCGCTTGAATGGCGACTAGGCGCGAACATGACCGCCTATACGGCGAGCAAGGCCGCCGTCGCGGCACTCACCGCCGCGCTCGCCGAGGAAGTGGCGAAGGAGAATATCCTGGTCAATGCGGTGGCGCCCTCGATCATGGACACGCCGACCAACCGCAAGGACATGCCCAAGGCCGATCACGCCGCCTGGCCGAAGGTCGAGGAAGTCGCGGCCAGCATTCTCTTTCTCGCCTCGCCCGACAACAAGGTCACCCGCGGCGGCGTGGTGCCGGTGTATGGCAAAGCATAAGGCCGTCCGCAGCTAGTCTCGAGCCGCGTTCCGGTTAAATTGGATCGGAATGGAACCGGATCTGGTTGCAGATTCGCGCGGAAATGGCTGTTGATTCTTGAGTGCGCATGGTCGTGCCGGCGAACCGGCATCCACTTCGCCGGCGCTAGAGAATTGAACACACCTCGTCGAACGACAGGCGTGGCGTCGCCGGCGCGAGCGTCGCGGGATCGCCCCTGCCGAGATTGCAAAGGAAATTCGACTTGCAGCGGCCGTCGGGGAAGAACGCGGCGTCGACCTTGGCATTGTCGAACCCCGACATCGGTCCGCAATCGAGTCCGACGGCGCGTGCGGCCAACATGAAATAGGCGCCTTGCAGCGTCGCATTGCGAAAGCCGGTGGTCTCGATGACGGCGGGCTTGCCCTCAAACCAGCTCCGCGCCTGCGGATTATGGAACATGCGCGGCAGGTGCTCGTAGAAGCGTAGGTCGTAGGCGAGGAGCGCCGTCACCGGCGCCGCTATCGTCTTCGTCGCGTTGCTCGCCGACAGGGCCGGCCGCAAGCGTTCCTTCGCCTCCGCACCAATGAGAAAAAGAATGCGCTGCGGCTGGCAGTTCGCCGAGGTCGGCCCGCATTTCATCAGGTCGTAGAGCGCGCGCAACTGGTTCTCGGATACCGAACCCGGTACGAACGTGTTGTAGGTGCGTGCCCTGCGAAAAAGGACGTCGAGCGCGTCGCCCGCTATCACCGCACGCTGTGGTGCGTCATTCATCGCTTCACCTCGCAGCGGCCTGAGTGCGATCCGGCGCGCCTCACTCTGTCGCTCCGGCGCACCGGGTCAGCCATCCGATTGCTCACGGAATTCCGACGACGGACGTAAGGCGCCGTGGCGTGACCGCGCGCCATGCGCGTTTAATTTTCTGTGCCGCAGACGCTGCCCATCTGCCCATCATAGTGGGGCGGATGCTCCAACGCTCAGCTCGCCATCGACGGCACGACGTCGCGCGCCGGAGCGCGCACCAGGCGGGTCACCGCACTCGAGGCGACGACCATGTGCTGCTGCGCATAGGCCTCGTGATTACGCTCGATGTCGGCGAGGTCGTAGAGATAGTTGACCATCAGGCCATGCGACTGGCGCAGCGCCCGCGCCGACATGTCGGCCGGAAAGTTCAGCCGCTCGAGCCGCGCGCCGTTGCCGAGATGGAAGCGCGCGACCGAATCGATCGGCGTGCCGCGTCGGTTGCGCGCGTGCACGTAGTACCACGCCGCCGCGCGCATCAGCGGATCCGATACTGCTTCGACGTCTTGCGGGCTATTCCACCACTCATCGCGGTCGAGTGCGGTGAGCACGGTGCGATCGTCTTCGGTAACGACACGCGAGTCTTCCCGCGCCCGTTCGCTGTGCAGCCAAGCGGCGAAATTGGGCGCCGGCGACAACGTGACGAAGGTCGACAGACGCGGGATCTCGCGCGAGATTTCCTCGGCCACCTGCTTGATGAGAAAATTGCCGAACGACACGCCGGCGAGCCCGCGCTGGCAGTTGGAGATCGAGTAGAACACGGCGGTGGTCGCAC
>Ga0307473_10000208_pt1 | contig 12022 bp, 10 predicted proteins | sample atmos_gasesAM5C__FD_203744 | JGI IMG/M metagenome (GOLD analysis project Ga0307473, IMG submission 203744) | Hardwood forest soil microbial communities from Morgan-Monroe State Forest, Indiana, United States - atmos_gasesAM5C_515 | ecosystem: Environmental > Terrestrial > Soil > Temperate...
CAACCGTCGAGGTCAGGTTCCCCGCCCTGCCGCCCAGCAGCCGCACCGTAATCAGTTCCCCTGGCGCTCCTTTCCACGTCTCCTCGATCTGAAATGTCGTCACCGTCCAGATTTCTCCGGCATCCCAGCCGGTCTCATTGGCAACGCACCGCGCCCGCACCACCATCTCCGCCGTGCGCGCCATTTTCTCAACCGACATCCGCATCAGTGTTGTCGCTTGAGCCACCGCGCACGCCACCAACGCTGCAAAAACCCAAAGCAGCGCAATCCCGCGAATTCGCTTCATCATTTCACCTTCAGCATGCCTGTGGCTGCGGCGCGATCATGATTCAACGTGGTGATAAGAAGCGTCCGCACGCCGGGCAGTGTTGTGCTCGCGATCTGCAAATCAAGCTCGATGGTGTTGGGAAAAACTCCCGTCACCGACGAAGCAGTGATCCCGATGTCTCCGCCGCCCGGGCCCGTGAACGCGTACGTAAACGTCGGGTCGAGGCCATTCCCATGCACGCAGATGCTCACAGTGGCCGTTCCCGTTGAGGGACGCGACACGCTGAGCGGCGATCCTTGCACACCGCAATTGTTGCCACCCGTCAGCAGCCCAATGAAATCCACGTTGATTGCAGCGGACGAAGCCGCCGTCGTCGGCTCAACGACCACGATGTCTTTCCCCGTGGCGGCAGCCTGACCAGCGCTCAGCGCGATCACGTCTTCCGTCACCACGAATGGCGCAATCACGAATGGCACAGGATTCGACAGCGCTCCGGGTGCTCCCGGATTCTGCACCTGTACCGTTAGCGCTCTCGCAGTTTGCACATCAGCAGGATTCAGCGCCGTCGAGCAACTCGTCGCCGCCGGGCACGAAGTGCCGCGCGCCGTCCCATTCAGCAGAATCACCGAAGCATTACTTCCACTGCCGGCGACGAAATTCATTCCCTGGACCGTCAACGGAAAGCTGATCACCGTCCCGGCCAGCACGCTCGAGGGCAAAATCACATCAATCAGTGGGCCTGAGGTCAGAGCAATCGTTCCCGTTGCGGATTTGGTGGGATCAGCCTGGCTCGTCGCCACAATTGAAATCGCGTTCGGCGAAGGCGCTGCCGTCGGTGCCGTGTACAGCCCGTTCGCATCCACCGAGCCGCACGCAGCGCCCTGGCAACCCTGTCCGGCGACGCCGCTTTGCACTCCCCACGTAACGCTCTGATTGCTCGTCACGGCCACGCTGGCGAAAAATTGGCGCATGCTCAGCATCCCCGTCGAGCGCGCCACAAACGCGTACGGCGGAGATATTTCGACGCTCAGCGGTCCCACCGGCCCCGCAATCGCCGCAATTGCGTTCCCGCTCTTTGACGCATCCGCGCGGCTCGTGGCCACGAGCGTCACTGGATTTGCCGCGGGCACAGCAGCAGGCGCCAGAATGTCCACGCTCCCGCTCACAGGCGCGGCCGGAGCGACGCACGGATTCGAGCCGGTCAGGCAAACTTGCCCCACGATCGTGTTGCCGTTCGGCACGCCGTTCACCGTCCAGCTCACCGCCGTGTTAGTCGTATTCGCGGCATTCGCTGCAAACGATTTGCGCTGGCCCACCGAAACCGTCGCAGACGCGGGAGAAACGCTCACGCTCACATTGCTCGTCACGGTGACTGTGGCGCTCGCTATCCCTGTGCCGCCCGTCGCCAGACTGCCCGTCGCGTGAATCGTCACCGGATCGGGGGAGGGAAGATCAGCCGGTGCGGTGTAAAGCGCCATATTTGTGCTCGTCGTCCCAATCGTCCCCAGCGTCGCGCTCCCGCCCACAGTTCCATTCACGTCCCAGGTGATTGTTGCGCCAGGCACAAGACAAAATGTCGCGGCAAAACTTTGCGTCTGCCCCAGAGCCACGCTCGCGGCGCTCGGCGCAATCGTATTGTCGCTCGAGCAAGTGATCGTCACGCTCGCGTTTCCAAACTTCGCCGCATCGGCGACGCTCGTCGCCCTCACGCTCACCGTCGCGAGAGCAGGTGGCGTCGCCGGAGCCGTATATTAGGCTGTGTTCGCGCCATTCGCAGCGACCGTCCCCACCGTCGCATTGCCTCCCGCAACTCCGTCCACGCTCCAGGTCACACCCGCATCTGGATAGCCCGTGCCGGTGACACTCGCTGTAAACACCTGCGCCCCGCCGGCCGCCAGGCTCACTGGACTGGGCGTCACGCTCACCACGATGTCGTCCATCAAAGTGACACCCGCCGAAGCGCTCGCCTGCGAATTCGCTTCGCTCACTGCTGCCACCGTCACGCTCGCAGGCGACGGCAGATCCACCGGCGCGGTGTACAGTCCCTCCGCCGTGATCGTCCCCACGCTAGCGTTTCCCTGCGGCACATTGTTCACCAGCCACCGCACGCTCTGGTCCGTTGCTCCCGTCACCGTGGCCTGAAACTGCTGCGACTTGCCCAGAAACAGGCGCACGCTCCCCGGCTGCACGCTCACCACAACGCTTGAAGGAGTCGTCGAGGACGATCCAGTCGTCCCGCAGCCCGGCAGCATCACTACATCCCCGCAGAAAAGTGACAGAAGAAATAGTGGGACGGAGCTTCCCTTACGAAAGTGAAACGCTCTCCCGCTCTTCAAGCGCGCCCGCTGCAATCGCCCGCATCCGTCCAATGGCTTCATGTGCGCAGAGGCCTAACGCACGGCATGTGCCATTGCGGAGCAACATTTACACATCTTCGCGGGCACCTCGTTCAAATTGCGATCGCGCCAGAAAAACTGCCAACCCCTGCCCGCACATCAAATTGCGCACAACATCAGACAGACGCCGCTCAGCCCCCACAAATCGCGCACAAGAAAATCTCTCAGCGGCTCTCCCTCCCTCGTTCCACATAGGCACAAGCCCCGCCCGTTTCGGGAGCGCGCCACTCGCCTTGACACCCCTGCCCCTCGGCCGAATAATGCCCCCATGGCGAAGCCCGAGACCGTCCGACGCATCAAAAGCTATTCCGCTGCCACCGGCTTCGTGTACCAGTATCAATTCCAGGACGTGCGTCCCGCTCGGCCGGGCCCCATCCCCGGAAACGAATATATCTACTACGTCTCCGCCGACCGCAAGACCATGTTCCCCGTCCGCATCTTCGTCAGTCGCCCTGCGCTCGAGCGCTTTAGCAAGCAAACCGACCGCGTCCTAACGGGAACAGAGGAATACGCGGTCGCAAAGATGCGCTTGTTTCAAGCGTTCGATGAGGTGGAAAACTTTGCCAAATCGCGGCCCATGCTGACCGTGGACGAGTCAAACCTCGGCGCCCTGCTCGAGCGACTGGATTTATAGAATCGGATGTGGGGAAGTGGTCTCCGTCAGGGCACGACTTTAGTCGTGCCGTCGCCGGCGCTCATTCACTGCGGCTTTAGCCGCTGAGGGAATTTTTTACGTCTTGCCTCCGAGAATTGCCCGCAACGCACCCTCAAGATTCTCAAACCGAAACTTGTACCCTGCCGCACGCAGCTTTTCTGGAATCACGCGCTGGCTCGCAAGCAGCAGTCCATCCGCCATCTCGCCCAGCGCGATCCGCAGAGCGAAGGGAGGCGCCGGAAAAATTGCCGGCCTGTGCAGCACCTTCGCCAGCACGCGCGTGAACTCCGCATTTTGCACCGGCCCCGGCGCCGCCACATTCACAGGCCCTCGCATCCGTTCATCCGCAATCGCGGTGCGAATGATTTCCACCACATCGTCCAGCGCCACCCACGACATCCACTGCTTGCCGCTCCCCAGTCGCCCGCCCGCGCCGAGCTTGAACGGCAGCACCATCCGTGCGAGCGCGCCGCCCTTCGGCGAAAGAATCACGGCAAAACGCAGAATCACCGTGCGAATCCCTGCAGCCTCTGCCCGCATGGATTCCGTCTCCCAATCGCGCGCGAGCTGCGCGATGAAACCATTTCCCGCCGCGCTCGATTCGGTCAAAATTTCGTCGCCGCGGTTCCCGTAATATCCGACCGCGGACGCTGCAACGAAAACGCGCGGCTTCTGCTTCAGCCGCCCCAGCGAATCCACCAGCACCCGGGTCAGGTCCACACGGCTGCTCCGCAGAACTTTCTTGCGCTCCGCCGTCCAGCGGCCTTCGCCCACGCTCGCGCCGCTCAGACAAATCACGGCGTCCACTCCCTCCATCGCTGCCAGATCCGCCGTCCCGCTCGCGGGGTCCCTGCGCACATCCCCGGCACGCGCCGTTGCGCCGGGCCGCACAAGCTGTGCCACCATGTGCCCGTCCCTTCGCAGCGCATCCGCAGCCGCAGTGCCGACCAATCCGCCTGCGCCCGAGATCAGTATTTTCATAATCGCTCTCTCCCCGCGTCACGCCGCCTGCGTCCGCAACTCAGGGCCACGCGCAATTCTACCCCACGAGCCGCGCACTCTTGCGCAAAGTAACCTCGGCATCGCCGCCATCTGCGATCTCGCCAGTTTTTCAAAAATCGCCCGGTTGAGATACCATGTCCGTTCGTTTCGCGAGGTGCGCGTGAACCATTTCCTTCGCTGGCTCAGTGCCGCAGCACTTTTCTCAGCCACATTCCTGTTTTCCGTAGTCATTTCGAGTGGCACAGAAGGCGGCGGAGGCATTCGCGGCTTCCAGCCCGCGCGCGTCGAAGCCGAACGCACGCTCGAGCAAAAGTTCCGCGATATCCCCGACGCCGCGCACGCCGAAAGCAATCTGCGCCACCTTACCGCCGAGCCGCACATGGCCGGGACCGAAGCCAGCCATCGCGTCGCCCAGTGGCTGCAAGAGCAATTCCGCAGCTTCGGCTTCGACGCCGAAATCGCCAGCTACAGCGTCTGGCTTTCCCAACCGCGCGAAGTGAAACTCGAACTCACCGCGCCCGAATCAAAGTCGCTTGCCTCTCCCGAGCAGCCCTATGAAGTGGACAAAGACACCTTTGACGCGCGCGCCGTCGCCGGGTTCAACGCCTACTCTCCCTCTGCGGACGTCACCGCTCCGGTCGTGTACGTGAATTACGGCGGCCCCGAAGATTACCGCGAGCTCGATGGGCGCGGCATCAGTGTCGAAGGAAAAATCGCCATCGCCCGCTATGGCCACAGCTATCGCGGCATCAAGACCAAGCTCGCCGAGGAGCACAGAGCCGTGGGCCTGATCATTTACTCCGATCCCCAGGACGATGGCTACGTCGCCGGCGATCCTTTCCCGCGCGGCCCCTGGCGTCCCATGAGCGGCATCCAGCGCGGCTCCATTCTCTACACGCAGCTTTACCCGGGTGATCCGCTCACGCCCGGCGTCGCCGCCACGCCCGATGCCAAGCGCATCGCGCCCGCCGATGCTGTAAACGTTTCGCACATTCCCACGCTCCCCATCAACGCGCAGGACGCTGCAACAATCCTGCAGAATCTGACTGGCCCGCAAGTGGCCAAAGGCTGGCAAGGCGGCCTGCCGTTCACCTATCACCTTGGCCCCGGTGATGCCACTGCGCACATCAAGCTCGTGATGGATTATCAGCAGCGCCCGATCTACGACGTTATCGCACGCCTCCGCGGCACGGACGACAGCCAGTGGGTTGTCATGGGTAATCACCATGATGCCTGGGTATTTGGCGCCGCTGATCCCGGCAGCGGCACTGCAGTAATGCTCGAAACTGCGCGCGCGCTGGGCCAACTCGCTCGCAGCGGATGGAAGCCGCGCCGCACTATCGTCATGTGCGAATGGGACGGCGAAGAGCCCGGCCTCATCGGCTCGACCGAATGGGTGGAAGCAAATCGCGCCGAGCTGGAGTCGAAAGCGGTGGCATACATTAACATCGATGTCGGCGTGATCGGCTCCAAATTCAACGCCTCCGCCACGCCTTCGCTCAAAGAACTCATCCGCGACGCCACACGAGAAGTCCAGGACCCGCATTCGACGTCCAACCGCAGCGTATATGAAGTTTGGCGCGAGCGCGCCACGCATCCGAAAGACGAGGCCACCGGCACAGCCCGCCCTGAGCCAAAATCAGAAACTCCCGGCGAGGCCTCGCTCAGCGCCCTTGGCGCCGGCTCAGATTTCTGTCCGTTCCTCGACCACGCCGGAATTCCTTCGATGGACATTGGCTTCGGTGGTGATTATGGCGTTTATCACGCGCTCTACGACGATTTCTACTGGATGAAACATTTCGGCGATCCCACCTTTGCCTACCACGCCGCACTTGTGCGCATCATTGGCACCATCGCCTTACGCCTCGATGAGGCCGACGTCCTGCCGTACGATTTCACCGCCTACGCCTCCGAGATCGCGCGCGCCTCAGCCGACTTGGCCTCGCGCGCCGTGCAGCCGGGCGGCGATCCCGCCGCGGCGAAAGCAGTCTCGGAAGCCTCCGTTCAATTAACGGCCGCCGCAGCGCGCGCCGCTCAGGCGCTGCAATCGCTCTCCGGTTCGCCGCTCACCCCGGCAGAAGAAGCAGAACTCAATCGCACGCTCGCCGCAATCGAGCAATCATTGCTCTCGCCGGAAGGTCTCGCGGGCCGCCCTTGGTACCGCCATACCATCTACGCCCCCGGCATCCACGCCGGCTACGCCGCTGAAATCTTTCCCGGCCCCAATGAAGCATTGGAACGCAAGGATCGCGCTGCCTTCCGTCACGAAGCCGACGCGCTCGCCGCCGCCCTCCGCCGCGCCGCCGACCGTCTCGAAGAGGTCGCTCGCCTAGCTCACCCGTAGCCGTGCTGTATTTTCATCGTTCAAGCGTGCACTAGACCCGGTTTGCGCAACGCTCCAACCAATGTGACAATATGCGCATGCGAAAAATACTATTCATCGCGGCAAACATATTGGCACTCTCGATTTCATTTCTCGGAACCGCTCGCGCACAGCAACCTGCCGCTCCCACTTCTCAACAAACTCCGGCGGCGAGTCCCGCGCAGGCTCCCGCGGCAAATACTCAACAGGCGCCCGCGAAGAAGCTAGCCCAGGCGTCTGCAACCAAGACCCAGAAGCCCCTGGCTCTCGAAACGCAGAAGGACAAGGAAAGCTACGCCATCGGCATGAGTTTCGGCTCGAGCTTGCACAAGCAATCTGTAGAAGTTGACACCTATATCCTGATTAAAGGCCTGAAAGATTCGCTCGCCGGCGGCAAAACGCTCCTCACCGAAGATGAATCGCGCACCATCATCAGCCAGCTGCAAGCCGCAATCCGGAAAAAACAGGAGGAAAAGATGGCGCAGGCCGGAGAAGCAAACATTAAGGAAGGGCAGGAATTTCTAGCCGCCAACAAATCGAAAGAGGGCATAGTCACGCTCCCCAGCGGTCTTCAGTACAAGATTCTGCAGGCTGGCACAGGTCCAAAGCCCACCTCCACCGACTCCGTGGTCTGCAACTATCGTGGCACGCTCATCAACGGCACGGAATTCGACAGCTCTTACAAGCGCGGCCAGCCCGCAACGTTTCCGGTCTCAGGCGTCATCAAGGGTTGGACCGAAGCCCTGCAACTCATGCCCGTGGGCTCGAAGTGGCAATTGTTCGTTCCCGCTGACCTTGCCTACGGCGCGCGCGGCGCCGGCCCCGGCATCGGTCCCAACTCCACTCTTATTTTTGAAGTCGAGTTGATATCCATTCAGGGCAAGAGCAATTGATGGGCGACTAGGTAATGGCATCACGCCACCGGTCACAATACTACCGTCTCGGCGCTCTTTCCTTCTCCTCCGCCTATTGCCCGAGATAGAATGAACTCGATGCGCGTTCACGTCCTCTTCTTCGGCCAGCTCAAGGAAATTACCGGCGTTTCGGAAGAAGACGCTGACCTTTCCGAAGGCGCTCGCGTGGAAGATCTCTTCGAGCGATACGGCCGCCGCTTCCCAAAGCTCGCCGAATTCCGGCCCTCCATCGCCGCTTCCGTGAATCAGGAATACGCCGGCTGGCGCGCTCCACTCTCGACCGGCGACGAAGTCGCTTTCCTACCCCCCGTCAGCGGTGGCCAGCAAGCCGCCGTTGCGGACGATATTTTTCTGCTTGTCCGCGAGCCCATCCAGCCGCGCGAACTGGTCGAGAGCCTGAAAGCTCCCGAGGACGGAGCCGTCGTAGTCTTCGACGGCTTCGTGCGCAACAATTTCAAAGGCCGCCGCACGCTTTACCTCGAGTACGAAGCCTACGAGCCCATGGCCTACGCCAAGATGCGCGAGATCGGCGCTCAAATCCGCGCGAAATTCAAGATCCATCGCCTCGCCATCGTCCATCGCCTAGACCGCCTCGAAATAGGCGACACCAGCGTGCTCATTGCCGTCAGCTCCCCGCATCGCAGCGCCGCTTTCGATGCCTGCCGTTACGCCATCGACACGCTCAAGCGCGCAGTGCCCATCTGGAAAAAAGAATATTTCGCCGGCGGCGCTGTCTGGGCCGAGGGAGAAACTCCGTCGCAGCAAGCCATTTCCAGCCCGGATGAATCTAACCCCCAGTGAAATTGATGACGAAAATTTCCTTGGCAGCTCCTGCCTGCAGTGGAATCGCCGTCCCCAGCCGAAGATTTGCCGCAACGATCATCGCGATTCTCGCCTCCGCCGCGCCTACCGCGCCTCTGCGCGCCCAGGAGCGCCAGAAATCCGTCCCGATCCGCGTGGAGACCAATCTCGTAAACATTCTCGCCAGCGTCAATGATCCCAACGGCCGTCCCATCCCCGATCTCACCGTGGATGCCTTCACACTTGTTGAGGAAGGCGTCCCCCAGAAAATCGAACGCTTCGAAGCGGAAACAAATCGCCCGCTCGATCTGGCCCTTATGGTGGACTCCAGCATGAGCACTTTCAAAGATCTAAAATTCGAAAATGAAGCCGCCGCGCATTTTATCCGCCAGGTCGTCCGCTCCGGCGACACGCTCGGTGTTTTCGAATTTTCCGAAACCGTCACCGAGCTGTCCGAATATTCCGACAAAGTGCCGGAACTCCAGGCCGCTGCGCGCCGCATCACTCCCGGCGCAGGCACTTCGATTTACGACGCCATCGTTCTCGGCTCGCAAACCCTAAAACGTCGCCCGACCGGCCGCCGCCGCGCAATCGTCCTCGTCACCGACGCGGGCGAAACCACCAGCGTCTCGAAATTTGAAGACGCGCGCCGCACTGCCATCGCTTCCGAAGCGCTGCTCTATTCGATCGTCATCCGCCCGGTAAAAAACGAAAGCGGCCGAAACACCGCCGGCGAACACGCGCTGATCACCATCACCGACAGCACCGGCGGCGCCATGTTCATCCTTGACGAGCTTACCCAGCTCGACGCCATGTTCGATCGCATTGATCGCGAGCTTCGCACGCAATACTTATTGGGCTATTATCCAACTCCGGCGCCGCCGCCCAATAGCGCGCGCCATGTCGCCGTCGCGGTAAAGTCCGGCGACTTGGTGCGCTACCGCAAGCAATATTTCACCGCGCCCGCGCCACGCTAGATGAACCAATTCCTCGAAATCGCCGCCGATGCCGCCCGCGAAGCAGGCGCCCTCCTGCTCGCAGAATTCGACCGGCCCAAGAACATCAGCTACAAAGGCGAAGTGGACATCGTCACGGAATCCGACCGCCGCTCCGAAGCGCTCATTGTTGGCCGCTTGCGTGATCATTTCCCCACGCACGCCATCGTCGCCGAAGAGGGCGGGGAAGGAGCGGCCGCCGGCGCGCGCTATTGCTGGCACGTGGATCCGCTCGACGGCACTACAAATTTCGCCCACGGCTATCCCTGCTTCGCCGTCTCGCTCGGCCTGCTTGAAGACGGCGACCCGGTCCTCGCCGTCGTTTACAATCCTGTGATCCGCGAACTTTTCACTGCCCTCCGCGGCGAAGGCGCTTACCTGGGCCAGAAGCGCATCCACGTCTCGCCCATCGAGAAACTTTCCACCAGCCTCCTCGCCACCGGCTTTCCCACCGACAAAGTCCGCCAGAGCCAGAACATCAATTATTACTGGGCCTACACGCTTCGTTCCCACGGCGTCCGTCGTGACGGCTCCGCCGCCCTCGATCTTTGCTCCGTGGCCTGCGGCCGCTTCGACGCCTTCTGGGAATTTGGCCTGAGATCCTGGGATACCGCCGCAGGCATCCTCATGGTGAAAGAAGCCGGCGGCACCGTCAGTGATTTTTCTGGCCGCCTGTACCGCCCCGGCGACCCGGCGCTCCTCGCCTCCAACGGCCACATCCACATGGAAATGCAAAAAGTCGCCGCCGACGTTGCCGAGCGCGCCGAGAAAATCTAGATTCCTGCCCGTGCCGAGTGTTAATTCGTGAGGCTGGAAGAGTTCGAATTATTCCGCCGAGGATTTATCGCAGAATATAGATTCGCAATCGCGTAGGTGACACCAACGAAAAAGTGCTGTTGTGGCGCGCCGTGACTGAGCCCAATCTCAATCCCCGCGTCAATTATCAGCCTCGGCGTGACCGCGAACGTCGGCGCCCACAAACTGGAAACGAATCCCGGGGTGGCGCGATTCAATTCCGTGTTCCCGTAAAATTCCCCCGTAAATCCCAGGCGCCCCTTGATCGTGCGTGAAAATGCGAGGTTCAGCTGAAAATTCTGATCGAATCCGGATCCCGCAGGCTTTCCGATCCAGAAGGAAGTCGCATTAAAATCGAAATGAATCTTCTTGATGTCCTTGCTGGCGAGAAAGGTAACGGAGTGGTCCACGACCCCCGAGCCGAGGCCCTTGCTGCTGCTCGCCGTGGGTGCCTTCACGGCGTAATTCAGGGCAAGGGTGGGAACGTGCGCGGTCTGGCGATAAAAGCGAACCTGCGGGCCAAACCAATTGTCCCCCGTGCCGGATTGATTCCCGGCCAGTGGGCTCTGCCAGATGTAATTCGTCATCGTCCAACGCAGCTCGATGTCGCAAAGCAGGCCAAATTTGAGCAATCCCTCCAACTCCGTCTGATGCGCCCCGGCGCCGAGTGAAGTTCGGTCCCAGCCGTACTCGAGTTCGAGTACACCGTATTGAGTGATGTCCGCTGGATTTGCCACCGTCGGCCGGTTTGGATTCGCTGCGATCGAAGGTGCATAGCAGCCAGTCTGACGCCCCATCCACTGTGCGAACAGACCCGGCGAGCCGCTCAGGACGAGCAAGGCGACCGTGGCACCTCGAAATGTTCGAAGCAGTCTCATCACTGCGAGGACTGCTGCCGCAACCTGCGTGCGCGTGCTGTCCTCCGCACTTCGCAACCCATTATCCCGGTTCTTTAGCGCCGGGCGCGTCAAAAATCGACGTGCAATCGAACTCCTGGCACCACCGCCGGCCCGCGATCCTTGTTATATCCGGGGTTGTTGATGTGGTGGATATCGAACGAAGCGAAGATGCCGCGCCAGACGTGCGCAGTATAGAAGCCCTCGAAGATCTTTTCATGCCCATAGGTCAGCGCCCCGTCGCCCAGCAGAAAACCCTTCCCACCCAGTTCGAGATACTGCTGATGAGCCGCGACAATCCCGTTCATGACAATCGCTGCGCCGGCCCGATCGTTGCGCCGCTTCCAGCGTTCCCCCGTTGTGAACCCGCCAATCTCGAACGTTCGATCGTCTTCCGTGTATGCGAAAGATTCGTTGCGCCCGTCGCTCCACCCGAGTCGCCCGAACAACCCGATCTTCCCCGGTAGTTCTTGCTCGAAATTCAATCCGAAGCCGTATTTGTGGCGCCCCTCTCGGCGAGTGGCAATGATGTCCGGAATGGTGTGGCTGATTTCGGCATCGCGGATGGCCTCTTCGTAATTACCCATGTCCGCGTGATTGAGATAAGCCAGCAAACGCACCACGCCGGCGCGATGCATAAAGAGATTCCCGCGTGCCTCCGCTTCAAAATTCTCTGCCCGGGCCCGCGCCACATCCGCATCCAGATTAATGCCGTTGGCCACCTTGGGCATCAACGTTTCTGCGAATCTGGCGGCAAACCAGTGATCGTCGTACTCCAGAATCACCCCGTCCGTGTAGCCGCGCGTGTTCGCCGCGTAATCGTAGGCGCCGTTGTTATCCACCGTCCAGTTGAGGAATTGCAGGTGGCTGTCCTGCCCCCATGTGTTCAGATCGAAGAAATCCACCATGCTGAATTTTCCGGCGCGTATTTCGATGCG
>Ga0307473_10000209_pt1 | contig 12002 bp, 12 predicted proteins | sample atmos_gasesAM5C__FD_203744 | JGI IMG/M metagenome (GOLD analysis project Ga0307473, IMG submission 203744) | Hardwood forest soil microbial communities from Morgan-Monroe State Forest, Indiana, United States - atmos_gasesAM5C_515 | ecosystem: Environmental > Terrestrial > Soil > Temperate...
CGCCGACGCTGGCGTGAACATCGACCGCGCCAATCGGACCAAGCAGCGCATCAAGTACCTCGCCCATAAAACCTTCACCAAGGGAGTGCTGAGCGAAATCGGAGGATTTGGGGGCTTGTTCTCCGTCGCCAAAACCTACCTCGACCCGGTCCTGGTTTCGAGCGTCGACGGGGTAGGAACGAAATTGAAGGTCGCCTTCGAGATGAAGGTCCACCACACGGTGGGCGCCGACCTGGTGAATCATTGCGTAAATGACATCCTGGTGCAGGGAGCGGCGCCGTTATTTTTCATGGATTACCTGGCCACGGGCACTCTGCAGCCAGAAGTCGCGGAAAAGGTTGTCGAAGGCATTGCCGAGGCCTGCAAGCACAATGGCTGCGCGCTGATCGGCGGCGAAACAGCCGAAATGCCGGGCTTTTATCCGGAGGGCGAGTACGACCTCGCCGGCTTCATCCTGGGCGTGGTGGAGAAAGAGAAGATCATCACCGGCAAGCTGGTTGAAATCGGCGACATTATTATCGGTCTGCCTTCCAATGGCTTGCACACCAACGGCTATGCACTAGCCCGCAAGTTGCTTTTCGAGGTTGCGAAGTACTCTCCGGAAACCTACGTCAACGAAATCAAAAACAAAGTCGGCAACGAACTGATGCGCGCCCACAAGAGCTATTGGCCGTCTCTGAAGAAACTGGTGGACGCGGAAGTCATCTCAGCCATGGCCCACATTACGGGCGGAGGTATCACCGAGAACCTGCCGCGCGTGCTGCCCAGAGGTATGTCCGCTGTGATCGAGTTGGGTAGTTGGCCCGCGATGCCGATCTTCGAGCACCTGCAGACGCTCGGGAATGTTCCCCAGGACGAGATGCTGCGCACTTTCAACATGGGCGTGGGCATGCTGCTGGTGATCAATCCTAAAAAATTCAAGAAGGCACAAACGCTGCTGGAGCGCGCGGGCGAGAAGTACCACAACGTCGGTCGCATCGTGAAGGGCGAGCGCAAAGTGATGTACTCGTAGGGAGGCTGAGAATCCGCGCGTCTCGCTGCCGTGAATTGCCCATATTAGGCTGCAATGCGTGATTAACGAGCGGACTCTGACAGCCGCTTGATCGTGAGCAGCATCTTCCTCTCCATCACAAAGTGTGCAGGCTCCCAAAACGCGGCCCCGGCAATGCGCGCGCCTATGCTCGGTGTGGGTCCGGAACGAAGCCGGGAAATCAGGCGCGTGTGATCGGCGTCGATCGGCTTCAGAACAAATCCCCAACTTCCCTGGCTGCCTTTTCCGCTCTGCAAAATTCTTTCCCAGTCGTCGGGCATCACCATGACGAACGCCTGGGGAGGATCGACGATCGCCGCAATCATCCTTCCCTGCCCCTTGAAACGTTTCGGCGTCGCAAACCACACGGTTTCGCCGAGGTCGCGGGCGTTCCAATTGGAGCGCAGCCGATGCACTTCAGGCATGTCGGCGCCAACCATGTTTTCCAAGACCGTGTAGCTGTAGAAACCGCCGCGGTCTTGCCCCATCTGCATCAACCAGGGCCAGATTCTTTCCGGAGGAGCGTTGATGGTGATGGCGCGCGTCACCTGGGCGAGGTTGCCTTCCAGGAGACCGTCGCCGGGCAAGGTTTCCGCTGCCTCGGTTGGTGTCGTGCCCCAACGCAAGTGCCAGGGGCGCAGCACAGCGACGTAAACTGCCAGCAGAATTGCGAGAACTGCGGCCGCAATGCCAAGGAGAACGCTCAGGCGCATAGCGAGCCTCCTTCGTCTTCCCGCGAGCGAGTCTAGTCGGCGGAGCAGGAATTGTCGGTGATGTGAAGCACGAACAGATGGTTGGGTTTGAGGGATAGTGGACGGAGTTGTGTGAAGCGCGGATGCGCGTGGTGAAATTGAGTCGAGTAAGGAATAATGTGGTGCTTGCCAGTCATCGGCGAGGGACCTTGTCGCTGATGCGGCCAGCGACTTTTCCGAGGCGTGACGGTCGATCTCATGAAGAACCTTGGCATCCTGCTTTCGGGGCGCGGCTCGAATTTTGAGGCGATCGCCAACAATGTTGCTGCCGGAAAGATTCCAGGGACGCGCATCGCAGTCGTGATCTCGAACAAACCGGATGCGGACGGCCTAACTACCGCCAAGAAGCTGGGCCTGACTGTGTTGGCGATACCTTCAAAAGGCGTTGCGCGCGAGGAGCACGATCGTGCTGTCGTGGCTGCGCTTCAAGAACACAAAGTTGACCTCATCTGCCTCGCAGGCTACATGCGGCTGCTTTCGCCCTGGTTCGTGCAGCAGTTTCCACGGCGCATTTTGAATATCCATCCGTCGCTGTTACCCGCCTTTCCCGGGCTCGAGGCACAGGAACAGGCATTTGCCTATGGAGTGAAGGTCTCAGGATGCACGGTGCATTTTGTGGATGAGGAACTGGATCACGGACCCATCATCGTGCAGAAGGCGGTGACGGTGCTCGATTCCGACGATGAACACACGCTGGCCGCGCGGATTCTGGAGCAGGAACACATCGCGTATTCGGAGGCGATCCGGATCGTGCTGGAGGGGAGGTATGAGGTGGTGGGCAGGAGGTTCGTGAGGACGGTCACAGCCAAGTAAGTCTTGGGCCAGTACATTTCAGATTGAAGATTTTAGATTTCAGATTTCCAGACTTGGGGCTTTCACGTGCCTGCCAGCTTCACCGCTGAGTCAATGAAGGAGCGGACGAAACAGTTCGCCATTCATGCGATTCGACTATGCAGAACGCTACCAAAGAGCTCTGAGTCCACCATCATCACTCGCCAACTGATGCGCTCAGCAACTTCGGTAGGCGCGAATTACAGAGCGGTCTGTCGCGCCAGATCGACAGCAGAATTTGTCTCCAAGTTAGGAGTCGTTCTGGAGGAAGCGGACGAATCGCTGTTCTGGATTGAATTATTGGTTGATACCGGGCTTATTTCGAACGACGAGATTCGTGCAATCAGAACTGAAGCCAACGAATTAGTGGCGATCTTCGTGGCATCCCTCCGCACCGCCAAACACTCGACAAAACCTGAAATCTGAAATCTGAAATCTGAAATCTGAAATCTGAAATCTGCAATCTGTTACCTCCCGCTCACGTTAGCCTCACCGTCTTAATCTTCCTCCCGACTCTTACGGTGAGCGCTTTTCTCACTGAAACGACGATCGCCAGACTCTCAACCACCCTGCCGTCGATGTGAACTGCCTTTTCTTTGATCTTGCGGCCAGCCTCGGAGGTTGACGAGACCATGCCCGCTTCCCGAATCAGCTTGTCCGCGCGAACAACAATGCGATCAGAATCCTCCGGATCGCAGTTGATGTTCTGAGCCGCGTCTCCTTCTCCCGCATTCGGCAGGGCATCCGGGATGGTGACCTTAGCTGCGCTGACCTTAACCTCCTCAATATTCTCCGGCACTTCATCTTTTTGAAATTGCCTGGCCCAATCTTCCCCGGCGTTCGCGGCCGCTTCGGGGGTGTGGAAGTCAGCGACGATGCGCCGCGCCAGATCTTTCTTCAGCGTCATGGGGTGCGCTGCGCCCGTGGTTGCGTCTTGCTTCATCTTGCTGATGTCGGCGAGCGAAACGTCGGTGAGCACCTCATAATATCGCCACATCATCTCGTCGGAAATCGACATGATCTTGCCGTACATCTCGAGCGGCGGCTCGTGAATGCCGATCGCGTTGCCGAGCGATTTCGACATCTTATTGACGCCATCCAAACCTTCGAGGATGGGCGTGGTCAGCACGATCTGCGATTCCTGGCCGTAGGCGCGCTGCAGTTCGCGGCCGACCAGCAGGTTGAATTTCTGATCGGTGCCGCCGAGCTCGACGTCCGCTTCAAGGGCGACCGAGTCGTAGCCCTGCGCCAGCGGATAAATCAGCTCGTGCATGGCAATGGGCTTTTCTTCCTGGAAACGCTTGTGGAAGTCCTCGCGCTCGAGCATCTGCGAGACGGTGGACTTCGCCGTCAGGCGGATGAAATCTTCGGCGCTGAATTTCGAGAACCAGCGGCTGTTGAAGTCGATGACCGTCTTCACGGGGTCGAGAATTTTGAAGACTTGCGCCTTGTAAGTCTCGGCGTTCTCCTCGATCTGCTCGCGGGTAAGGGGCGGGCGTGTGGCGGACCGTCCCGTCGGGTCGCCGATCATACCGGTGAAATCGCCGATCAGGAAGATGATGGTGTGGCCGAGGTCCTGAAAGTGTTTGAGCTTGCGCAGTACGACGGTGTGGCCCAGGTGGAGGTCAGGCGCGGTCGGGTCCATGCCCAGCTTCACGCGCAGGGGCTTGCCAGTGGCGTGGGATTTTACGAGTTTGGCGCGGAGTTCCGATTCGCGGATGATTTCCGCCGCGCCTTTCTTAATGTAGGCGAGTTGCTCGTCAACCGAGGCGAAGTTGGGCATGCGGTTCGATTATAACGAGCAATCCTCCGCAATCAGCCATCAGCTCCGTGATCCCCCATTTCACCATCCGCACTGCTCTCTGTTACGCTTCGTGCCGCGAAAATGCGAGTTGCCGCCATTCTCGGGCTGGGATCGTCGATGCGGGACTTGCGCCCGTTTCAGCAGGAGTCGACGGAGTGGGTGATGGGTTTGCCTTCCGACCCTGCGAACCTGGATGCGATCCTCGTCTTCGGCGGCGATGGCACCGTCCATCGTCATCTGAGTGCTTTGGTGAAGTTGGGGCTTCCTGTACTCGTGGTCCCGGCCGGGAGCGGAAATGATTTTGCACGGGCGCTCGGCTTGTTGCGGGTGCGGGATTCGCTCGAGGCATGGCGAAAATTTCGATCTGGTTCCGGAAATCTGCGAATCGTTGATCTTGGATTGATTACGCCCTTGATTGTGGAGCGACGGGCAGCCTGCCCTGAGCCTGCCGAAGGGTCCCCGCCCGTCGTTGACCGCGGAAGCGTAGTTTATTTTTCCTGCGCGGCTGGCGTCGGCCTCGATGGTGAAATCTCGCGCCGAGCCAACGCTCTCCCGCGCTGGCTGCGGGCGCATGGCGGATACGCGCTCAGTTTGCCGGCGGCTTTATTGCGCTTCCGGCCCGTTCTGCTGAAGCTAAGCGTGGCCGGGAGTTCCCAGTCGGATCAGTTTCTCCTGCGCAGCCAACAACCGGTGACTGCGGCCGTGTTCGCCAATACTCCCGTCTACGGAGGCGGCATGCGCGTCGCGCCCAAAGCGAAAATGGACGACGGGCTACTTGACGTCTGCCTCATCCGCGAAATGTCGAAGCTCAAGCTGCTGGGCGTGTTCCCGTCGGTCTATTTCGGACGACACCTCGGCATCCGCGAAGTTGATTATTTTGCGGTCCCAGGTGCGCGTGTGGAGACAGAACGTCCCCTGGATGTTTTTGCCGACGGCGAGTACGTCTGCCGCACTCCAGTCGAAATCGGGATCGCGCAAAGCGCACTGCGCGTAATCGGAACCGCGTAGGGGCAGACGCCCTCGTCTGCCCGGCGGAGCGAAGCTCCGCTACGACGTCTGCGCGAAATCTGAACTATTCAGCGGTGCTGACTCGATACCTGGGTTCTGTGTTCCACCGCCGCTACCAGATCGCGAGTTGCCGGCACCGCAATTCCGTGGCGCGTGCCACCGCGCAGGACCGGGCCGCCGATTGCATCAAGCTCGGGCGGGTTCCCGCGATCGACATCCTTCTGCATTGAGCTGCGCATCTCTTTGGGCACCATGGAAAACGCGGCCACCACTTTGTCGGGATTCACCTGCGCCCCCTCGGCGAGCGCTACGGAACAAAATTCGCGGATGCAAGTCTCAAGCTTCTGATGCCACGATCCGTTCGCGAGCACCTCGCCGATGGGCGCACCGAAGGCCGAAGTCGCCAGCGCAAACGGCCCGAGGAAGACGAGTTTGTTCCACATCAGCGTGGTTTCGTCATCCACGAAGCGGCAGGAAAATCCCAGCGTTTCGAGCTTCGCAAGGACATCGGCCAGCAAATCCCGTCCGCTGCCGGCGACGTTGAGCATGGCAAATGGCGACGGGTGCACGTAGCGTCCCGGCGCCACACGCTCCATCTCCCCGGCGATCGTCGCGGGAATTACGCGTTCCCGGCCAAACAACGCACACAACCTGGCCACGTGATCGATCCCGTTGAGCAGCGGCACCACCGCCTTCACCGCATTCGGATCAGGAACTGTTTGCAACGCCTCCTCGAGTTGCGTCGCTTTCACCGTCACCCACAACACATCGCAGGAAGGAACCTGCGCCGCCTTCCGCACGGCCGCGGAAAAGTTTCCGAGTAACGGGCTCTCCAGCCGCAGCTCTGCCGGAAATCTCTCGACCAAGCCCGGCCGGACCACCATCGTCACCTGCTCGCCCACATGGGCCAGGCAAGCGCCCATCGTTCCGCCGACCCCGCCCGCTCCTAAGATTGCATGGTGCATTCTGGCATTATGCACTGAAGTCCGGTCGTCAGTCTTCAGTCGTCAGTCGTCAGCGATGCAACAGCAAGCGCATTACGAAAGATGGCTAATGGCTGACGACTCAACGCTGACTGGCGACGCGCCTGAGAATGGAGCGACGGGCGTCCTCGCCCGTCGAGAGAAGCAACAGCCGTCAACAACTGCCTATTGCCGGAAACTGTTTTAGCTGAAGACTGACGACTGACGACTGGTTGGTTCGCCTCCGCGTCGGGGCGGGCCTGGAATGCTAAACTACCCGTTTAGCTATGACTGAAGAAAAGCGTTCGCGCACCTTTCTCTGGATCGTGATTGGCGGGGGAGCCTTTTTCCTGTTCGTGCTGGCGGTGTTTGCGCTGGTGTACGTGACCCTGCACGCGGGCAAAGACACCTCGCTTGCGTTTGGCGACAAGATTGGCGTGGTCGATCTGGAGGGCGTAATTCTCTCTCCCAACCCGGTCGTGCAGCAGCTCAAGAAATTCGGGGACGACGATTCGATCAAAGCGATCATCCTGCACGTGAATTCGCCGGGTGGGGGGGTGGCTGCGTCGGAGGAAATTTATCGCGAGGTCAAGCGCATTCGCGACGAGAAGAAGAAGCGCATTGTGGCCGCTATCGAAACAGTGGGAGCAAGCGGGGCCTATTACGTGTCTTCCGCGACCAACAAGATCTACGCCGATAACGGCAGCATCGTGGGATCGATTGGCGTGATTGCCCAGTGGGTCAATTACGGACAGCTGCTGCAATGGGCAAAGCTGAAAGATATGACCCTGAAGGCGGGCGAGTTCAAGGACACCGGTTCCCCTACCCGCGACATGACGCCGGCGGAGCGTGAATATTTGCAGGGCATGATCGATAACATGCATGGGCAGTTTATTCAGGCCGTGGCCGACGGCCGCAACATGAAGTTCGAGGATGTGAAGTCGATCGCCAACGGCAAGGTCTGGACGGGGCAACAGGCATTGCCAATGAAGCTGGTCGATCAGTTGGCCGATTTCCAGGCGGCTGTTGACGATACGGCTAAAGCCGTCAATATCAAGGGCGAACCCGTCCTGGTGCGGCCCGAGAAAGACCGTAAAACGTTGAGCGACTTGCTGTTTGGAGATATTTCCGAGTGGATCCCGACGCGCGAGAAGTTGATGGACCAGCATGTTGGGTTCTATTACGTGTGGAAATAGGGAAGCAGGCTCTGGGCTTTAGGCTCTGGGCTCTAGCAGAATCCCAAAGTCGATTGCGTGGGCTTGTTTTCCCAGCCGTGTTTGGCTAGAGCCCAGAGCCTAAAGCCTAGAGCCTATTCCACAACTTGCGTGAAGTACCTGAAATTTGAGAGAGTTATGTAGGCCCCGGCAGAGGGCCAAGTCGCCGGCCCCGGCGGCTACTCGTGAAAATTCACTACGGAGCCTAGAGGCGTATGACAAAAGCGGATCTGATTGATGAGGTCTCGCGTCTGGCGGAACTCACACGGAAAGACAGCGAAGTGATTGTAGAGACGATCTTTGACAGCATCGTGCGCTCGCTGCGGGTGGGTGACAAGATCGAGATCCGCGGTTTTGGAAGCTTCCGCACGCGCCAGCGCAAGCCGCGCGTGGGACGCAATCCCAAGACCGGGGACCGGGTGGAAGTTCCCGCCAAAAAGATTCCTTTCTTCAAGCCCAGCAAGGAGTTGAAGGACCTGGTAAATCACGGCGAGGGCGAGCATGCCGCCGCGGCCACTCCGCCCGCACCGCCTGCGCCGGCGCAATAGTCCGCGAATGTCTTCGGGCGCCGCATAGCGCGCGCCCTCTCCCTCTTCCCGACATCTCTATCTCGTGGTGAATCATGGGCAAGGCCTACTTCGGTCCCGAGTTTCTGCAGTTCCTCAAGCAGATAAAACGAAACAACCGGCGGCCGTGGTTTTTGAAAAACCGTGAGCGCTATGAGGAAGTTGTGCGGAAAACGGGGCTGCGGTTTGTGGTCGACTTCGGGTTCCGGCTGAAGGAAATCAGCCCGTGGATTGTGGTGGATGCCAAGCCGAACGGCGGATCGCTGCAAAGGATCTATCGCGATGTGCGGTTCTCGTCCGATAAGCGTCCGTACAAGACTTCGGTTGGCATGGTCTTCCCGCACACCAGCCGGAGCGAGGAGGTGCGCGCCGTCGGTTATTTCCTGCACCTCGAGCCAGGCGCAAGCGCGCTGTATGGCGGCACCTGGCGTCCGGATCGAAGGTCGTTGGCGAAGATTCGCGATGCGATTGCGTGGAAAGCGGAGCAGTGGAAGACGGCGAAGCGCGGATTGACGTTGGAAGGAGATTGCCTGACTCGGGCGCCGCGCGGCTACGCGGAGAACCATCCTCTGATCGACGACCTCAAGCGGCAGGATTTCGTTGTGAGCGTGGCATTCTCCGATGCCCAGTTGTGTGGTGCGGGATTTCTGCGTGACGTCACTGCTGCGGCGAAGAAGATGAGGCCTTTGCTGGAATTCCTGGCGCAGGCGCAGGGATTGCAGTTCTAAAAGCGGTCGTCGGTCGCCGGTCTTCGGTCGTCGGCTTAAACCTCAGTCTTCAGCCGTCAGTCTTCAGCTTTGGTCGTTGGTCGTTAGCAACTTGCGTTGCATTCTTCGGCTCGCCTGAATCGCGTAGGGGCAGACGCCCTCGTCTGCCCAAGTCGAGAAGCTGGAAGCTGAAAGCTAAGAGTTGACGGCTGAAAGCTCGAAGCGCGTAGCTCGAAGCGCGACGCTCGGAGCTTTCCTACTTCGCTTTCAAATAAACGTCCGCTGTCTTCAAGGCTATGTCGATCGCGCTCAGGTCGGCGCGGTTCGCAAGCACGATGACGGTCAGGCGATCTTTCGGAAAGCGCTGGATCGACGTGCGAAAGCCCACGGTTTCGCCGTAGTGCCACATGCGCTCGTGGCCGCGGTACGGATCGATGAACCATCCGAACCCGTAGCTGACCGGGTGGCCATTCTCTTCCGCCGGAGTGCTGGTCGGGTGCACAGCGGTGAGCGCGGGCTGCATTTCTTTTTCGCTCAGCAGAGTGTGGCGCTGCAAAGCATCATCCCAGCGGGCCATGTCGGCGAGCGAGGTGTAGACTCCGCCGTCGCCTAGCGTGGCGGAGGTGGAACTCTGGTCGGTTTCGCGGAACCCGTTGCCGTCCGGCGTGTGGCCGTAGGCGCGGTTTGGGACTTCGTTCTTTCCCTTCTCATACGCAAGCGTGCTCGTCATGTGGAGCGGCGCGAAGATGCGGTTATGCAGAAACTGGCCGAAGGGCTGGCCGGAGACTTTCTCCACCACCATCGCGAGCACACAATATCCTGAGTTGCTGTATTGCCACCTCGTGCCGGCGGGGAAATTCGTGGTCGTCGCCTTCTCCAGGAGCGTGAGCACGCCGGCGTAGTGAATCTGGGGAATTTGATCGTCGGGCGTGTTGCCGTACTGCTTGGCCATGAGGTCTTCATAGTCGAGCAGACCGGAGGTGTGGTTCAGGAGATGGCGAACGGTGATGGTCTTTCCGTAGGCGGGGAACTCGGGAAAGATCTCGGTGAGTGACTCGTCGTAGCGGAGTTTACCGTCGTGGACGAGGAGCATGACGGCCATGGCTGTGAACTGCTTGCTGACGGACGCGAGGCGGAAATTGGTGTGCTCATCAATTCGGTGGAGCGTGCGAAGATCGGTTACGCCATAGCCGCGCTGGAAGACCGCGCGGCCATCTTTGATGACAACGACAGCCGCACCGGGAGAGGACGGCGCGATGTTCGCGAACAGGGCATCCACCTTGGCCGGTTCTGGATCGGCTGCCCAGACGGCGTGGGCGATGATTATCATGCTCACAACCAGCATGCCGGCTCGCATCATTCAGGCACCCCTCTTGCCTTGCTCGGGCTTGATTCCGGCGACCCCCATCAGTCTTCCTGTGACGCCCTTTTCAGCTCGGTAAGAAAATAGCAAGTCGACATTGCACGATGTGCACAAGGGCGAGGCGTCAATGTTTTTCTTCGGCACGCCGGCGGCGAGCAATTGCCGGCGATTGGCTTCTACCAGGTCAAGAAAGATCTTGATGGGAAGATTGCTGTGGCCGGGCGCGCGCGCTGTAAGAAAGAGCATGGGGTACTTGTCGCGGACGGGGTCGGACTCTTTTACTTCATGGAAAAGAGCGGCGGCGTAGGCGAACTGTGATTCGAATTTCTCGCGCACCTCTTCGCCGACGGTGTAACAGCAGTTGTGAACGCCTGGGCCGATGGCGGCTTCCAGGTCTTCGGGGCGACTGCTGAAGTAGCGGTGCATCTCGCCGATGCCCTTTTCGACGATGCGTTTTGCGGTGCCTCGCCAACCGGCATGGAAGACTCCGATCGCGCGCTGCCTGCGGTCAACCACAACGACGGGAAGGCAATCGGCGGTCTGAATGGCGAGCAGGAGGCCAGGCGTGTTGGTGAGTAGTCCGTCGCCGGAGGGTGGTTCATCGGGAAGCTCTGTGATCGCGTGAATGATGTCGGAGTGGATCTGGCGGAGCGTCGCTAGCGGCCAGGGATGGGGTCCGCCCGCGCCCAGTTGGGCGAGGAACTCGGCGCGATTGCGCTCGACGGTAGCCTTGGAGTCTGTCTTTGTAAAGCCGAGGTTTAGGGACCTGCCGGCATACACGCGCGAGTAGCCGCCTTGTCGGGTCGAGAACCCATGAATGAGCCAGGGGAGCTTCTGAAGACGAGGGGATTGGAGGATCGTCAGTTTGGATTGCGCGGGGACCCGGGTTGCCACGGGAACCATCTTAGCTGATCGAAAGGCGCCAGGTATCAGGTCTCCGCTGTCACGTCTCAGGTTTTGACTCGTCAATCGTTAGTTGCCGGCCAAACCTGATTGGCTCCGGTTCGAATTTTCAGCAGCAGGCCGCCTCTCCACGTTTTTGTTGTTAGCCGGCGAGACGCCGGCGCTACCTAATATTTCCAGCTGGTCAGATCCGCACCCTTGGGCGCGGTCTGCTCCATGTGCTTCACCATGGCAGGCAGGAAACGTTGCAACACCGTCGAGCCAGCGGGGCCGGAAGAGTCGGCAGCACCGGTGTAGCAGTGCGGTTGGCGTACGCCAAAATCGAATGTGCCCTGGTAGTACGGGTCGGTGGTGGTCTCGAGGTAATCGTGCAAGAGATGGACGGCACGGTCGAGGTACCAGGTATCGGATTCACCGACGAAGAAATGCAGTTTGCCGGCGAGTTTGGGGCCGAGCGTCTTCCAGTCGCGCTGGATAATCGCGCTGAGGTCGTAGTGCTCTTTCCAATAGTTGGCAACTTCGGGATCAATCTCGCCGGTGAGCTTGTTGTAGATCGGCTTGGGATACCCGTCGGTGCCGATCGGACTGAACGTGGCCTGCCAGATGTCGAACTGCTCGCCGGAACGCGCATGCGTCCCCGCCACCAACTCGTAGTGATTGGCTTGTTCCATGGTGGCTCGCACCAGTCCATCGGTGTCGCGCTTTTCCGGGCGGGGTACTCGTCCGAAGGTGCCTTCGATGAAATAGGCGTTCTTGTCTTCATACAGGTTGGTCGTGACATACGCACGGAAGTCGACCACGTCCGGGCACGACACCCAGGCGCCGTTGTACATGTCGGGATAGAAAACTTGCGAGGCGAGCG
>Ga0307473_10000210_pt1 | contig 12002 bp, 6 predicted proteins | sample atmos_gasesAM5C__FD_203744 | JGI IMG/M metagenome (GOLD analysis project Ga0307473, IMG submission 203744) | Hardwood forest soil microbial communities from Morgan-Monroe State Forest, Indiana, United States - atmos_gasesAM5C_515 | ecosystem: Environmental > Terrestrial > Soil > Temperate forest...
CCAACAGCTAATACCTTTTCTTCGGACTCCGTTCGTAGATGTACTCGCTCACCACGTGTTTCCACTTCCCTTGTGCTTTCAGGATGTACTCGATGGCATCGCGGGCGGCGCCGTCTCCGCCGGCGTGTTCGGTGATGATGTGCGCTTCTCTCTTTACTTCCTTGCGGGCGTTCGCCACGGCGATGGCGAACCCGCAATTGCGCATGACAGGGAGATCGATCACGTCGTCGCCGACGAACGCCGCCTCGGAAGACTGCAGATTCACTTTTTTCAGGACGCCCTCGAAGCAGGTGAGCTTGTCCTGAATTCCCTGATGGACGTGTTCGATTTTCAGGTCGCGGGCGCGCAGGGCGACAGTTTCGGAGATGCGCTTGGTGATCAGCCCGGTTTGGATTCCGCCGAGGCGCGCCAGTGAGAAGGCGGCGCCGTCATGCGCGTGGAAGCCCTTGGCCTCGATCATGGTCTGGCTCAGCAGGCCGTAGCCGCCCTTGTCCTCGAAACTGGCGACATGTTCGCGCGTGCTCTGATGGGCTCCGGCGGGCGCAGGGAAAATCCAGATTTTGCCATCGGTGAGAACACCGTCGACATCGAATAGTATGAGCTTGATTTTCTTCGCCCGAGCCTGGGCGGAATTTTTGCTTGGCATCGCCGGATTCTAGCATTCGCGGAATAACCGGCGTTGCGGCAAGATTTTACGGGTATAGGCGAACAATTTACGAAAGTTCGAAATCCCGATAAAATAACCGAATGTCCTTTCCTGTTCCCGAATCGCTGGCGTGGGCGCACCCTTTGGTACAGGACTGGTTCGTCCAGCGCTTTGGAACACCCACGGAACCGCAGGAACAGGGATGGCCGCACATTCTGGCGGGTCGAACGACTCTGATTTCGGCGCCTACGGGCTCAGGCAAAACGCTGGCCGCTTTTCTGGCGTGCATTGATCGCCTGGTGCGCAAAGCTCTGGCTGGGGAGTTGCAGGACCGCACGGAAGTTCTGTACGTGTCTCCGCTGAAGGCTCTGGGCAACGACATTCAGAAGAACCTCGAAATTCCTCTGGGCGAAATCCTGCAAATGGCGGGCGAGCGCGGCCTGCTGATGCCAGAGATCCGCACCGCGGTCCGCACTGGGGATACCCTGATGCCGGAGCGGCGGGCCATGCTGAAGCGGCCGCCGCACATCCTTGTCACGACGCCAGAATCGCTTTACATTCTGCTGACTGCGGAAAAGAGCCGGGCCATCCTGCGCGATATCGAAACGGTGATCGTGGATGAAATCCACGCCGTCGCCGACGACAAGCGCGGAGCCCACTTGGCAGTTTCGCTCGAGCGACTGCAAGCTCTCACACATAATCCGCCCGTCCGAATTGGTCTTTCCGCAACGCAGAAGCCGATCGAGGCAGTCGCCCACTTCCTGACCGGCAACGGGCGTCCCGATCCCGTGATCGTCAACATCGGGCACAAGCGGCAACTCGACCTGTGCGTCGAAGTTCCGCCCAGCCCGCTCGGGCCGGTGGCCTCGAATGAGATGTGGGACGAGATCTACGCGCGCGTGATTGAGCTAGTCGAGCAGCATCGTTCCACCCTTGTGTTCGTGAACACCCGCCGCATGGCCGAGCGCATGGCGCACCAGTTGGGTGAGCGCATTGGCGAGGATAATGTCGCGGCGCACCATGGAAGTCTGTCGCGCAAGTTGAGGCTGGCAGCGGAAAAGAAGCTGAAAGAGGGACAGGTCAAAGTACTGGTGGCGACCGCGTCGCTGGAGCTTGGGATCGATATCGGCACGGTCGATCTGGTCGTGCAGATCAATTCTCCGCGGTCGATCGCGGTGGGGTTACAGCGGGTGGGGCGTTCCGGACACTGGCGTGGCGCGGTTCCGAAAGGCAGATTTTTTGCCACTACGCGCGATGACCTCCTGGAATGTGCTGCGCTGGTGCACGCGATCCGACACGGCGATCTCGATCGGCTTATCATTCCGGAATCTCCGCTGGATATCCTGGCGCAGCAGATCGTGGCGGCGTGCGCGGCCGAAGAGTGCGGCGAAGTCGAACTGTTTGACCTGATGCGGCGGGCCTATCCCTACCGCCATCTTTCCCTCGAAACCTACCATGCGATTCTCGAAATGCTTTCGGAGGGCATCGCCGCGCGGCGCGGGCGCTACGGCGCATATCTGCATCGGGATCGAGTGAACGGGAAATTGCGGGCACGACGGGGGAGCCGGCTCGCAGCTATTACCAGTGGTGGGGCCATCCCGGACAACGCGTTGTACACGGTGGTCGCTGAGCCGGAAGGCATTGTCGTCGGAACGGTGGATGAGGACTTCGCGGTGGAGAGCAACAAGGGCGACATCATGTTGCTGGGGAATACGTCGTGGATGATTCGCCGCGTGGAATCGACCGCCGGCCGCGTGCTTGTCCAGGACGCGCACGGAGCACCCCCGAGTGTGCCCTTCTGGCGGGGTGAAGCGCCGGCGCGGACGGAAGAACTCTCGGCGCATGTCGCGGAACTGCGCCAGAAAACAAGTGAGATGTTAGTTGACACTCCGCCAGTGGGGATCTCGCAGAACAATCCTAAAGTGGCTGCGGCGGTGCAGTGGCTGAAACAGGAATCCGGGCTGGACGATTCGGGCGCGGAACAGGCGATCGAGTACATCCTGCAGGGGCGCGCAGTGTTGGGCACGGTACCCACACAGAACACCGTCGTCGCGGAACGCTTTTTCGATGAAGGCGGCGGGATGCAGTTGGTGATCCATGCGCCTTTCGGCGGAAGGATCAACAAGGCCTGGGGATTGGCGCTTCGCAAACGCTTCTGTCGCAGTTTTAATTTCGAGTTGCAGGCTGCGGCGACCGATAACGGGCTGAACATCGCCCTCGCGGAACAGCACAGTTTCCCGCTGGCAGACGTATTTCAGTTTTTGCAGGCCGAGACGGTGCAGCCCATTCTCGAGCAGGCCTCCCTGGCATCGCCGATTTTTGGCACGCGCTGGCGTTGGGATGCTTGCCGCGCTCTGGCATTGCTGCGTTTTCAGGGCGGAAAGAAAGTGCCGCCCCAGATTCAGCGCATCCGCTCCGACGATTTGCTGGCATCGGTGTTTCCGGACGTCGCCGCCTGCCAGGAGAATGTTGAGGGCGATATCCAGATTCCCGACCATCCGCTGGTGCACGAGGTGATGAAGGACGTGCTCACCGAGGCGATGGACCTCGAAGGCTTACAAAAATTGCTGCGTGGTGTTTCGGACGGGAGCATTCGTTGCGTGGCTGTGGATACCCCGGTGCCCTCACAGTTTTCGCACGAAATCCTGAATGCGAATCCGTACGCCTATCTGGATGACGCGCCTCTGGAGGAACGGCGGGCGCGCGCGGTCGAGATGCGGCGGGTGCTGCCGGAGTCGGTGCTGGAGGAAGTCGGCAAGCTCGAACCGGCTGCGATTGCTCAAGTACGCGAAGAAGCCTGGCCAGATGTGCGCGACGCAGATGAATTGCACGATGTGCTGCATACGCTGGGAGCGCTGCCGGAGGACTGCCCGAGCCCGGTAAAGTCGATCGACGGCGAAGCGCTGGATTCAAGCACAGGGAGAGCGGCAGATTTGTGGCGTCCGTTGTTCGAACGTTTGTTATCTCAGAACCGGGCTGCGGTTGCTACCGTGGCCGAGGGCGAGACGCCCCCGGGACAGCCGGCGGGACGCCGGCGCTACTGGGTTCCGGCGGAGCGAGTCCGGGCCTTCCTGGCGCTCTTTCCTTCCGCGAAGTTTGAGCAGGCCTTGGCGGAGGTTCCGGGGACGATTGCTACTTATGACGATGCGCTTCTGTCGATGGTGATGGGGTGGATGTCGCACCTCGGGCCGACCAGCGCAACCCAACTCGGGAACACGCTCGGTCTGCATGCCGGCGAAATTGAGAAGGCGCTGCTTCGTATGGAAGCTAGCGGCAGTATTCTGCGCGGGAAGTTTACGGATCCGAAGGTCCCGGAGATCGAGTGGTGTGACCGGCGACTGCTGGCGCGGATTCATCGGCTGACGGTCGCGACCTTGCGCAAGCAGATCGAACCGGTTACGGCGGCTCAGTTTATGCGATGGCTGCTGCGCTGGCAGCACATTGCACCGGGCACGCAAGTGGTGGGTGAGCGGGGAACGCTAGAAGTATTGCGTCAGTTACAGGGTTTTGAAATTCCAGCAAACGCCTGGGAGCGGCACGTGCTCGGGCGGCGCATCGCCGACTATGATCCCAAGTGGCTGGATCAGCTTTGCCTGACCGGCGCAGTGGGCTGGGGACGGTTGTCGCCTCATCCGGCAACGCTCGAAGATTCCGCCGACGGCAAAAGGCGCGTCATACCGACCAGTGTTGCGCCCATCACATTCTTTATTCGCGAAGAAGCAGACTGGATGACTCCGAAACACCCTGGAGCCGAGCAGCCGGAAGGCCGGGGACTGAGCCCGGGAGCACGGCAAGTGCTCGACTTTCTGCGTCAGCGCGGCGCGTCGTTCTTTGCGGACGTGGTGCGCGGGACGGGCAAGCTCAAGGCTGAAATTGAAACCGCGTTGTGGGAACTGGTGGCCGGTGGGCTGATCACGGCGGACGGGTTCGATAATCTGCGATCGCTGATCGATCCGAAGCGGCGCGCGGGACAAGGCAGCGGTCGCATGGCTCGTCCGCGGCACAGCAGCGGGCGCTGGGCGCTGCTTCACACCGACGACGGTGTGGAGAAAAACCGCTCCGTCGAGTCGGCCTGCTGGATGCTGGTGAAACGCTACGGAGTTGTGTTTCGGGACGTGATCGCGCGCGAGGCCAACTTACCCACATGGCGAGAACTGCTGATGGCTTTCCGGCGGCTTGAGGATCGTGGAGAGATTCGCGGTGGGCGCTTCATCGATGGATTTCTCGGCGAGCAGTTTGCGTTGCCGGTAGCGGTGGAGTCGGTACGTGCCGTGCGGAAGGTACCAACTTCCGGAGAGGCCATCACCATCTCCGCAGCTGATCCTCTGAACCTGGTGGGCATTCTGGTTCCGGGGGAGCGCGTGCCGGCGATCTCCGGGAAAACCGTGACTTTCAGAGACGGTGTTGCGGAAATGCCGGTCGCGCAAAGCGCTATTCACAACGATGTGGCGGCCATCGGCTAAGCGATCGCCCAGCCGGCGTTCACCGCTTCCGTCGCCCAAAAAAAAGGGGAATCGCGGATCCTATGAGGGGGTCCCTAGGTGTCCTCGATTCCCGACGTTGCCTAGCAGAGAAAATGAAGCGCTTCCCCCGTCGCTTTTGCCAGGCCAGTCGTCGCCTGATGGAAAAGCAAGTGCATTGCCAAGTCTGAAAGTCTCCCAGACCGGTGGATCAAAATCCATCGAAGCTGCTGATATTAAGCCGTTTAGCTTTATTTATGGGAGAATGAAGCAGTTCTGGCTATTTCTCTCACTATAAGAAAAACACTAACCAATCGGATAGTCGACTATCCTGTCGGTTAATCGGGGCGAGCAGATTAGGAAAAACAGCATGGCGACGAACCCTAGGAACGAGGCGGAAAGCGAGAATCGCGAGCGACTGAATCCCAGACTGGTGGCGATCTCCGGACCGCTGAGGGATTCCGTGTTTGCGTTGCCCATGGAGGAGTTGTCGCTGGGCCGCGATGCTTCGAATGGGTTGCCCATCAACGACCCTTCCGTCTCGCGGCGGCACTGCCTCATTCATCGCGAAGGCGGTGGCTTCAAACTGCGCGATCTGGAAAGCCGGAACGGCACGCTCGTGAATGGGGAGGCCGTGACCGATCACTGGCTGCATCATCAAGATGAGATTGCGGTAGGCGATTCAGTATTTCGTTTTCTTACTGACGAAGACGAGCACACGACCGGCACAACTCGCGCGGTGGAGTTCGAAGATGAAAAGGAGACGCACTCCGTCGCTGAGATCCGTCCGCAGGACGTTCTGTACCTGCAGCCGGAAAAGATTCTCAGCGAGCTTCCGGCCACGTCGCGGCTGGCGCGCAATCTGAATGCGCTGCTGAAAATCAGCCGGGTGGTGCACTCGATTCGCGACCTGGATGAACTCCAGGCACAGATTCTGGAATCGCTGTTCGCGATTGTTCCCGCCGAGCGCGGAGCCATCCTGCTGGATGGAACGAATGGACGCGAGTTCAACTCCACGTTCGCCCGCCATCGTGACTCGGGCAACGAACGTCCGGTGCGTGTGAGCCGGACCATTGCGCATCGGGTTCTCGAGCAGGGATTGGCGCTGCTCGGCTCGGACGTCCCCGGCAGCAGCCAACTGGGCGCGGTCGAGAGCCTGATCGAGATGCAAGTGCGCTCGTTGCTGTGCGTGCCGCTGATCGTTTTCCAACGCACCGTCGGCTGTATTTACCTGGATACGATCAACCTTGCCGACCGGTTCAATGAGGACCACCTGCAGTTGGTGACGGCGATCGCCGGGATTTCCGCAGTGGCTCTGGAAAATGCCCGCCGGCTGCAGTGGCTGGAGAACGAGAACCAGCGATTGCTGACGGAAATCACGCCGGATCGGACGCTGATTGGCGAGAGCCCGCGCATGAAGAATGTATTCCAGTTCCTGGCACGCGTCGCACCCAGCGATGCCACGGTCCTGATCGGGGGAGAAAGCGGCACCGGCAAAGAACTGGCTGCCCGATCGATTCACCGCAAAAGTCCCCGCGCCAATAAACCGTTTGTCGCGATCAACTGCGCTGCCATTCCGGAAGCTTTGCTGGAGAGCGAACTTTTTGGCTACGAGAAGGGCGCATTCACAGGAGCCGTCTCGCAGAAAAAGGGGCGGCTCGAGATCGCGGATGGAGGAGTGTTGTTTCTGGACGAAATCGGCGAACTGGCGCCTTCGCTGCAGGTCAAGCTGCTGCGCGTGCTGCAGGAGCGTGAGTTCGAGCGCGTGGGTGGTCATCGGCCCATTCACGTGGACATTCGCCTGATTGCCGCCACCAACCGCAACCTGGAGGAAGCATCCCGCACGGGAGAATTTCGCCAGGATCTGTATTTTCGACTGAACGTGGTGAGCCTGACCATGCCTCCTTTACGGGAGCATAAAGACGACATCCCGCTGCTGGTCAGCTTTCTCGTGGAGAAGCATTGCAAACGATGCGGCGCGAAGCCGAAGCCGCTGTCGCGAGAGGCGCTCGCTTGCCTGCTCAACTATGACTGGCCGGGCAATGTGCGGGAACTGGAAAACGTGATCGAGCGCGCGCTGGTGCTGGGGTCATCCGAGGACATTTTGCCAGACGATCTGCCCGAGAATCTGCTGGAACGTGCTCCTACCCCGGGAGTTGGCGAAGCGAAATATCATGCGGCGGTAAAGGATTTGAAGAAGCGCCTGATTCAGAGTGCGCTGGAGGAAGCGAAGGGCAGTTGCACGGAGGCCGCGAAGAGTTTGGGCGTGCATCCGAATTATTTGCACCGGTTGATTCGCAATCTCGATTTGAAGGAGACGGCGAAGGGGATGACCAGCTCACGGCCTGCGGGCAGAAGTCCGGGGGCTCGGCTCTAGGCACGGCTGGAAAACGGCTCGCGTCAGAGTAAATGCAATCGTCGGCGTGACCGACCCACCCGAGGGTCAGCAACGAACGCCGATTTGATTGGATATCGCCCCTCCGGGGCTTCCCGTCCAACACGATCCTTTCCCAGCGCTGACGCGCTGGGCTAATGAATTCCGCCGCCTTTGGCGGCTGGGAGCGAAAGCATTCCGGGCTGGCGCGAAACATTCTCAAATGCGACTGGAGTGTGTCGAGAGGCGGCATACCTCCGGACTCGATTTCAAAGAGATGGCACAAGGATGACGAGGGCGAGCTTTTGGAGGAAATCCAGGCCGCGACTCCGGAGAGAGAGCTTCCCTCGCCGGGCCTCATGCGTTCGCTTCCACCACCAGCCGCCAAAGGCGGCGGAATTCATTAGCCCAGCCCGTCAGGGCTGGGAAAGTCGTTTTGGACCGGAAGCCCCCAGGGGCGACATCAAAATCCTGGCGTCACGCAAAAAATTCTGCCGATCCGTCACTTTCGCGCGGCTTTCGAATTCGCGTCCGGAAGCGGAAGTTTCAGCAACGCCGCCGGGTTCAGGTAGACGCCCTGCCAGCGCACAGCCAGATGCAGATGCGGACCGGTCGCTCTTCCCGTGGCGCCGCTTAATCCAACCGGCGTTCCCCGCTCAACCTGCTGGCCTTCTTTGACTTTGAGTTCGGCGAGATGCATGTAGAGGCTCAGCAATCCTTGACCATGGTCGATCACGACACAATTGCCTTCGAAATAGAGCGGCCGCGCGAGAATCACTGTCCCGCGGTTCACGGCGGAAACGGGCGTGTTCGGGCCAACGCGGTAATCGAGTCCCTGATGAACGCTCTTGGTGACGCCATTGAAAATCCGGCGTGTGCCGAACGGGTCAGAGGTCTCGGCGTTTACCGGAGCGGAAAACGAACCGGACCATTCCCGCTCGGGAGAGACACGGCTGAAGATGTCGTGTTTGAGTTCCTGGTCAGCCTTGATTTTTTCCTGCTGCTCGGGGGACGGCGCGGTGAATTCCTTGGAGACGGTCAACTTCACAGTGGGATATTTCGCGGCCGTGACCAGCAGCGTGCGCTCGAATAGGACTTTCTCTCCGCTTGCGGTGATGCCTTCGAGTTTCAATGGATACTTGCCGGGCTTGGTCTCGAGGCTGACCCCGGCCAAGGCGAACCAGTTATTGCCGCTGGCGTGATCGAAAACCAATTCGTGCCCCATCCACGTGCCGCTGAGAGAATTCAGAGTAGCCGGCGCGGCGACGGCCAGCAACACGGGCGCGCCATTCACGACTCGCTGCGGCGTAATCCGGACCGACCAGCTATTTTGCGGGACTCCAGGAGCAGCCATGGCAGACACAGCCAGGCACACGGCCAGCACGATACTGAGGGGCACCATGCGAATCAAGGGCATGCAAGAAGCGTAGCATCCGGGCGCTTGCCTCAACTGATAATCTGCAGGTTGCTAGTCTTGTTCCGCTATCCACATGAGTCGAATGAGTCGAGTCCTCCCGATTACCAGCCTGGCAGCCGCTGCCTTTCTCGCATGTCAAACAGGTCCATGCCTTGCGGAGGAAAAACTTCCGGATGGAGCACGCGCCGACAGGGTTGTTGTCATGAAGAAAGAGCGGACGCTCTCATTACTGGTCCACGGCAAGATCCTGAAAACCTATAAGGTCGCGCTAGGGGGAGACCCCGTCGGGCCAAAGATGAAGAACGGCGATCACAAGACGCCAGAGGGCATCTACGTTCTCGATCGCCGCAACGAACACAGCCATTATTACCGTTCGCTGCACATCTCCTATCCCACTGCGGAGGACCGAGCACGGGCTGCGAAGGCAGGCGTCGAACCCGGCGGCGACGTCATGATTCATGGTCTACCGAACGGTCTGGGTTGGATCGGAAGCAAGCATCGCATTCGGGATTGGACTGACGGCTGTATCGCTGTCACAGATGAAGAGATGGATGAGATCTGGCGGGCTGTGCCAGATGGAACCGTGATTGAAATCAATCCCTAGATTCAATTCGTCGCGGCGCTCTGCTCCAATCTATACTCTTTACTCTTTCCCATGAACCGAATCAGATTCAGTCGATACCTTCTAAGCGTCTCTGCCACAATTGCCGCGCTACTGTCACCAACGTCCCTATTTGCCGGCGACACGCTCTTGATTCACGGCCATGTCTACACCGGGAATCCCAAAGCGCCTTGGGCGCAGGCATTGGCTATCACGGGTACACGCATTGAAGCGGTGGGTAGCGACCAGGAAATATTGCGCCGGCAGCAGGCGAAAAGTGACGTCATCGATCTACACGGACAAACCGTGATTCCCGGCATTTCGGATTCCCACACGCACATGTGGTTCGGCGCCATGGAACTGCACGGCTTCAATCTGTCGACGCCCGAGTCCAGCATTACCCCTGACAATCCCGATGCGATTGTCGCGAAGATCAAAGCCTTCGCAGCGGATCATCCCAATGACAAGGTGCTTATTGGCCGCGCCGACTTCGGCACTGTGCCGCCCGCGGTGCCGACGCATGAGCTTCTTGATCGCGCAGTTTCCGACCGCCCAGTGATCATTCACAACACCAGCGAGCATGCACTGTGGGTGAATGCCAAAGCGCTCGCATTTGCGGGAATCACCGACCAGCCGGTCGCCGATCGTGCGGAAGAGCGCAACGTCATCCGCGACGCCAGCGGCCATCCCAGCGGCCTACTCCTCGAAGCTGCCATGGAACTGGTCGAGCGCGCAGTATTTGCTGCCCTGTCGCGCGAGGAAAAGCTCGCACTCCTGCGGGATGCCTCCCACTACTTGAACACCTTCGGCATCACCAGCGTTGTGAATGCGACCGGCAGCCTACCCGAAATCGAACTGTACGCCGCGCTGCGCGATCGTGGCGAGTTGACCGTACGCACGCGCAACTCGTTCGGCGCCGTAGCCGTCAACCATCACCTTGCGCCCCAGTTCCTGGCCGACTTGGAAAAAGCCCGCAGCCAGTATCATGACGACTGGGTTTCCGCCAACCTCGTGAAATTCTTCACCGACGGCGGTAGCGGGATGATCCCGCCGCTCACCTACGAACCCGCGGAATACAAGAAGCTCGTAATGGAATTGGACAAGCGCGGCTATCAAATCATGACCCATGCTCTGCGGGGCGATTCGGCGCACATGGTTCTGGACACCTACGAAGAAGTGGAGAAGGCAAATGGGCCGCGCGATCGCCGTTTGCGCATGGAGCACGCAGAAATATTCCCGACGGAAGACCTGCCTCGCTTCGCGAAGCTGTCGGTGGTGGTCAGCACGCAGCCATCCTTCTGCTGCAGCGACATCGGCTCCAATTTCGATCCGCAGGACAAGACTCCCACCGATCGCTGGCGCAGTCTGGAGCAAAGCGGCGCCACGCTCGCCTTTGGAAGCGATTGGCCCTGCACCTGGCCGCCTGATCCCTTTGTCGGAATGCAGCAGGTCATTCGCCGCACGGTGTGGCACTCCGCGGCCGCAAGTGCCATGGTAGGCGGCGTGTTCGACGGCGGAGGCCAAGGCGGCGCCGTTCCAACTTTGTCGTCGTACGTGCCTGAAGAAAGCATTACCGTCGAGCAGGCCGTGAACGCCTACACGCTAGGCTCCGCCTACGCAAGATTCTCCGAAAACCAGCTGGGTACACTGGTACCCGGAAAGGAAGCTGACCTCGCCGTTCTTTCGCAGGATATTTTCTCTGCCCCTGCGGGAGGAATTGCAAAGATTCACGTGGTAATGACCATGGTTGGCGGCAAGGTTGTCTTCACTGCGATGAAGTAGTCATCGCCAAACACCTTCTACCGAGAGAAAACAGAGTGGTAACGACTGCTCGAGCAAAGAGGGAAATGGTGGACCTGGTCGGGATCGAACCGACAATGCTCTCTCTGAATCCTATGCCCGTGTGAAACGCGCACTCCGAGCAGAGAAACCATGTGTTCGCCAGATACTCCGGGACGTTCGTGCCATACGCGCTGCCACCTTGGTGCCATTGTATATGCACCGCCACGGGTGCATTGTGCTCGGCGGCAGATAGACATTCGCCGGTTTCCAAGGGAAGCCGAGCAAACTGGCCCGAGGAGCCTTGGGGGAGGACATCTCGGGCCTTGATTTTTCTGCGAGTTGCCCGCCCCCGTTAGGGGCAGAGCACGTGGCATGCGCTCTGCCCCGTCCAATTCAAAGGCCTTCTAGTCCCGAACTTTTCCGCAGATCACGCCCCCGATGTCTGGGAGGCTTTCATTCACATGCGGAAGGCAAGCGCGACAACTGTCGAAAGCACCGATCTGACTCAAGACTCTGGCGCTCGCGGTCAATGCATTATGAGAGAGCGGCCTTGTTGAGTGGAGTACAGCCGGACGCAGGGCAAGAATCAGAGGAGAAGATAGGCAAATCGGCTGAAGAATGACACTTTACCTTGAGGGAAAGAGATCCGTTGCGTGCGAATGATCTTTCCCTCAAGGAGGCAACTGCATGAGTTGCGACATCAAGTATATCGGCATGGACGT
>Ga0307473_10000211_pt1 | contig 11983 bp, 7 predicted proteins | sample atmos_gasesAM5C__FD_203744 | JGI IMG/M metagenome (GOLD analysis project Ga0307473, IMG submission 203744) | Hardwood forest soil microbial communities from Morgan-Monroe State Forest, Indiana, United States - atmos_gasesAM5C_515 | ecosystem: Environmental > Terrestrial > Soil > Temperate forest...
TGTTGCTCCAGGTTTAAAGGCACCGCCAGTGGCAATTCCTCCGCCTCCGGCGCCTCCACCAGCACCATACATTGCTGTCCCACCATTGGCTCCCGTTGCTCCGACTGAATCGCCGCCGCCTCCGCCGCCGCCCCCACCGTATTCGGTTATACCTCCGTTATTGGCTCCGGCGCCACCCCTTCCTCCCTCTCCCGCGCTTGCGAAAGTTAAAGCACCATTAGCTGGAGCCCCACCAGCCGCATCCACCGTTCCGGTCCCGGTATCTCCCACACCAGCACTGCCGCCGCCGCCGCCACCGACTCCAGAAACTCCCGAGGAAGCTCCCGAAGCAGCTCCTTTTCCGCCGCCGCCTCCGCCGGCCAAAACAAACGCTCCGAAAGTAGAATTGACTCCAGCGGTTCCATTTCCTCCGCTTGCTGCTCCGGTTCCGGCGCCTCCAGAAGAACCAGTGGCTACGGTCACAGCAACTGAAGCAGGTAAATCAGAGGCGTTGAAATTCTTTTCAACCCGTGCTCCGCCTCCACCGCCGCCTCCTCCAGAGCGTTTTCCAGTTGCTCCAGTGATAGCGCAACCTCCCCCGCCTCCACCGCCCGCTCCGATGGCGATTACAAAAACTGCTTTAGCATTTGCGGGTTTAGTCCATGTTCCGTTCCCAGTAAAAACTTGAACGTCCGCATTGCTTCCCGTTGGACCTGTTGGACCGGTGGGTCCAGTCGGTCCCGTTGGCCCGGTTGCTCCTGTCGCACCTGTCGGTCCTGTAGGTCCAGTTGCACCTGTTGGCCCAGGTGGTCCATCAAGTCCATCTTGACCATCATTTCCTGTTGGGCCAGTTGCGCCCGTGGCTCCGGTCGCTCCTGTAGCGCCCGTTGGTCCAGTGGCTCCCGTGGCACCAGTAGCACCAGTCGGTCCCGTCGGTCCAGTTGGTCCAGTTGGTCCAGTCGGACCAGTTGGTCCATCAAGTCCGTCTTGACCATCGGTCCCAGTAGGACCCGTCGGACCAGTTGGTCCTGTAGCTCCGGTGCCTCCGGTTGGTCCAGTCGGTCCAGTAGCACCTGTGGCGCCGGTGGCACCAGTTGCTCCAGTTGGCCCCGTTGGTCCAGTCGGACCAGTCGGTCCTGTTGGTCCATCAAGTCCATCTTGACCATCGGCGCCCGTAGGACCCGTTGGCCCGGTAGGTCCCGTAGCGCCCGTAGCACCCGTAGCACCAGTTGGCCCGGTAGGTCCCGTAGGTCCCGTTGCTCCTGTGGCACCGGTAGCACCAGTTGGTCCCGTCGGTCCAGTTGGTCCAGTAGAACCTGTAGGACCAGTGGGTCCAGTGACTCCGCTTGGTCCATCAAGTCCATCCTGACCATCCGCGCCGGTAGGACCCGTAGGTCCAGTTGCTCCGGTAGCACCGGTTGGTCCTGTTGGACCGGTGGGACCGGTCGGTCCAGTAGCTCCGGTAGCGCCCGTCGGTCCGGTTGGTCCGGTTGGTCCTGTTGGTCCAGTAGCGCCGGTAGCGCCCGTTGCTCCTGTGGCACCAGTAGCACCAGTTGGTCCCGTTGGCCCGGTCGGTCCCGTAGGACCCGTTGGTCCAATTGGCCCCGCCGGTCCATCAAGTCCATCCTGGCCATCAGCTCCTGTCGGTCCCGTGGGTCCCGTCGGTCCAGTTGGTCCGGTCGGTCCCGTAGGACCAGTTGGACCGGTTGGTCCAGTCGGTCCAGTTGGACCGCCGGCTGGACCCGTTGGTCCTGTTGGACCAGTTGGACCAGTCGTTCCATTTCCTTTGAGCCGTCCTTGTGAATCGTAAACTTTCATGTCACTTCAACTCCCATGACCGAAAAATCGACAGTCGCGGCATCCGTCGTTTGAGCTTCGAGGACATCACCCGCCTCCAAAGTGCCGATGTCTTCCTCATGAGCAAATTCATTTGCATCAAGCTGAGCCCGAGAAAAAACTCGGCTGGTGCTGCCAAATTTCTTTACGTAAAGAATGATGATTTGTGTTCCGCCCGCCACTTGACAAAAGGACACCGTTCGGATGATTGCCTGCGTCGCCGCCGGCACGGTGTAAATCGTCGTCTTGGTATTCGCTACCTGACCTTCCGCCAAAAATGTTGGGGTCGTCGCCATACTTTACAAATTCATCCAGCTCAAAACTGAATCTCCTGCTCCAGACGGACCTGTAGGTCCCGTTGGGCCGGTGGTTCCTGACGGCCCAGGAGGACCGGTTGGTCCCGTCGAGCCATTCGCGCCGGCAGGACCTGTTGGTCCGGTTGGACCAGTTCCCGAACCAGAGCCGGCGGCTGTTGCTTCCAATGTGAAACCGGCATAGAGTCCACTTCCATTCGAAACGTCCGCGTTTAAAACGAGCGTTCGATTGACCAGAGAAACAAGTGGCCCCTCGACGTAAAGCGAAGGGTTGGCAACCGAAGTCGCCCGCACTCGTGTCCCTGGCGTGATAACGAAGTCACTGACTTGAACTCGAAGGATGAAAGTTTGCTCCCCCGTCCCTAATCGAATTGTGGACGGGCTCGAATTCTTGAACTGGACTTCGCTGGCCACGGATTACGAGTTACCGGTCCGGGCATTTTCCTGCGTCTTCGGGCGAGCGGGAGCCTGATGAATTTCGCTCAGGTCTTCGCCTCGCGCATACGCATACTGGTCAGGAATTCCGTTGTGACCTTCCATGAGAGCTTTTCGACGCTCTTCGGGGTCAGCGGTGGTTTCGGAATTCGGATACGAATCATGGGGGTTACACATACGTTTAAACGATTGGGTGTGTCAAAACGACACACGGTTACACTGCGGGTTTGAGAATGTTGTTCAGCAGACGGCCTGCTCCAGGAGCTGGGCCAGAAGTGGGTGAGCCGGGTGCCAAATTGGCCTGCCGGCTCGTGGCGAGCTTTTGCTGCACCGAAGGGGCTGGTTGGCTTTCGGGCACCTGGGCGGGCGCCTGGGGCGCAGCCGCAGCCATTCCTGTGCCAGATGTAGCGGGCTGTCCGGGACTCGCGGTCTTGACGCTGGAAAATGGCGGGGCGACCTCCAAAAGCTTGCCGGCGGCGTCCGCGTCATGCAAATCGCTTGTCGAGATGGCTTGAGTGTTGAAAAGCACCCAATTCTTTCCATCCATCGACTCGTAAATTCCAAATCCGCTGGCCACAAGGGATTGCGCGTGTTTCGTGATGGCTTTGACCGCCGGGTCATCCATGTTATCCGGCGCAGAAACGGCTGGCGGAGAGCCCTTTGCGACGTTGTAGATGATGGGAAGGTCCACAATATCCGCCGGGAGGGTTTCAAGAGCGGCGGCAGGATTTACGCCTTTGCCGGGCTCGCCGGCATAATCCTGGCTGCCTTCAGGCGCCGCTTCCGGCGCGGGCGGCGCGGCTTCCGGGGCGGCAGCCGGCCCAGGGGTGCCCACCGGGTTAGCGGGACTTTGGCCGAGAACGGTGTTCAGGTCGAGAGGCATGTTCGTGCTCCTGGGGAATCGGTTCCCCGTGGTCGTCAGTCGGTGTCAAAAATTTCTGCGCACCCTTGACGATGATTTCTTTTTGTTCTGGCGTCAGGTCGAAATCCTCGACCGTCAGCGGTTTGAATGTAGTTTTCATCACTTAAAGGTTCCCAAGATTGAGCTGATTGTCAACCTTCTCCAGCTTTCCTTCTGAAGTCTTGACGGTCTCGCCCAGGAGGGTGTTATAGTCGGATTTCTTGGCGCCGACGGATTTCGTCCAGCCATTTTTCTCCCACCGGTCCTTCTCGGCGAACCACAAAACGGCTTGAAGCGCGTCCGGCTGCATACCGAGAGCCTTCGCGGCTTTTCGGAAGGCTTTCTGGCCGATGAAAAAGTCGATGTCTTCAACCCCGGACTCATTGGCGGCTTGAATGCGCCAACGCTTCTTGTTTCCTTCGTTGCTGATTCGATGAAGCATCCGAGCTGCCCAAACGTCAATCGTCGCCTCGAAGGTCGTGCCCGTGAGGTTACCGGTGAAGTTCGGAGTCTTCGGACCCTTGACTTGCTGGAGCCAGGAGCCGTCGAGAACGCGCATTACCGCTCGCGAATTCATTTCGAATCGCTTACCGTTGCTCTTTGTGGGAATCAACTGGTTCTTCTCGACCCACCAGGACATGAAAGCATCATACGTTGCCTTCTTGCCGGTCTTCCCGGTCTCTTTTTCGAACTCGGCAAGTTCGTTGTTAGCGAAAGCTTTTTTGCCCTCCCGATATTTTTCAATCAGGTCATCAAAGGCACCGCGCTTGAATTGGTTGTAGGCTTCAACTGCCGAACCGAAGTTCACATCGACAGAAGTCTGCGCGGAGGTTGCTCCCAGCAGCTCAGCGAAAAATTTCGAATCGTCACCCAGGAGATTGCGCAGCTTCTCGCGGCAGGTTGAATACCACGTCTCTCCCTCGGCGATGGCAGGATTCTTCTTGGCGTCGTTATACTCCTTGACCAGCTTCTTAGAGAGCGCCGAAGTGTATTTCTCTTCGGTCTCGGCTGCCGTCTTGCCCTTCGACTCTTTGGCAAGAGGCGTGCCGAGAAAATCGTAGTTCTGAGCCACCATGATGGGCTCGCCGTTGAACCCGGCTTTGTAGTTGCCGTTCTCGTCCTGGCGGAACTGAAGAGGCAGAGCTTCAGGAAATTTTTTGCTGTCGCGGATGCGCTCCTGAACGTAGCTGTTGAACTCGGGCGTCCCGCCTTCTGGCAAGAACGAACCGCCCATCGCGCGAGCCCGTTGAATGTCTGTCGGACCTGAGCCAGCTTTGCTCTCAGACGAAGAACCTTTCAACTGGTCCAGAGCATCCTTCATCGCCGAGATTTTTTCCTCGCCCTCCAAGGTGAAAACATTCCCACCGGCGGTGTCCTGAGTAATCCCGTTCTTGTCAAGCAGAGAGACGCGAAGATTGTCGATGTTGTCCGCGTGTTTTTCGAGCAAATCCAACACCGCTTTTTTCGTCTTCAGGCTCCAAGTGGACGCCGGTGCTTCAATGTTGATTCCTCCATTTGAAGGAGTGTATCGAACCCGAACGAATCCTTTGTTTAGCGCGTCCAAACGGTGACCCACGTCCGCGACCTTATCGAACTCAGTGCCAAACTTCTTGTTGAGCTTTACCGAATTCTCAGCCAAAAATTGTTCATGATACGCCGCATCAATCGGGACAAACTTCCCATCGGGAAGAATCCATCCCGTGGCATTCCCTGCCTTCGGAACCTCCGGCACGTTATATTTGGAGTAGTCCGTTTCTTCCACAGTCTTTTCTTTACGCCGGCTCTTTGAACCTTCCCCAGACGGAGAAAATTGTCCCCGGCGCGCGGCTTCAACCACATCCTCGGGCAGGAGGGCATTCTTCTGAGGAGCGAATGGACGCTCGGTCAGTGGCTTGAAGCCCGCTTCGCCCTTGGCCGGCACGTTACCAGCCTCGTCGCGTAGGTGTTCGCCATAGTTGACCCATGCGTTTTGTCCAAGCGTTTCCGCCGCGAGTGCCGGGCGAGCTTCAGGCGAGTAAATCTCGTCGTGAGACCGCCACGCATTGTATTCGCCGCGCGGACCGAAAGTGTATCCTTCTTTGGCGTGACCAAAAAAGTCGTGAACCGCTCGGAAGATGTCGTTGATGGGAAGTTCCTGACCATTGATGCTGATGCCCGAAGGTTCCAGCATCAAATTCTTGCCCTCTGAAGTAAAAGCTTCGTCCGTTCGGAGAAAATACAGGTGTTTGTTGTCGCGAACATCCGCGAGCATCTCGGCGCTGTTCTTGTAAGGCTCGCCCTTGCCTTCGAAAGGCTCAATCTTGTAGCCTGCGTCCACGATGGAATTGTATTGGTCCACCGTTTCCTTTTTCAAGGCTTCGTAGGACGCCTTCACTGCCGGGTCATCCGGGTTGTTCTTCGCGACTTCGTAAGCCTCGGCGATTTTCTTCGCCATCGGGATGTCCAAAGGCACGTAATCTTTTTTCGGCGCGTAGTCGATGCCTCGACTCTTCGCATAGATGGAAGCGATGGTGCGGACATCTTCGCTGGGAGCCGGGCTGGGAGAAAATTTGCCCTGACCAGCGAACGGGGGCTTCGCATCCGGGAAAACTCGGCGCCAACCGTAGGTTCCAGCGGCGCTGCCCGTGTCTGTGGCCGCTTCAATGGCTTCCCGGAAGAACTGCGTCTTCGTCGCCGCTGCGTAGGCGGCAGGTTGCGCCTCTGCATCACCCGCCGTGACCTTCGCAATCAGGTCCCGATATTCTGCATTTGATTTTTCCTGGGCGGACCGTAACTGGCCAAGCTCTTCTTGCGTCTTCAGGCCGAGACCGAATTCAAAAGCCGCAGGAGTGAGGGTCTTGTTCGGACCGAAAAAGGTCTGCCATTGCTCGGGAGTAGCTTTGAGCACGTCGGCAACCGTTTCAGCCGTTGGCTTAGACGGCAAAAAGCTGAACGACTGTTCCAAATCGAACGTCGGAGGCTTGACTTCAGTGTCGAGCGGCTTGGCCTGCCGGAGGTCTCGGTCACCGAGAATGAAATTGTCTCCGCCGGGGAATCGACTTTTCTTCGCGCGAGCGAAGGCGTCTTTTGCAGATTCAATCGTCAGGTCCACCCAACTCAGGCGCGGACCAAAGGTCGCTGCCTTCTCGGGATTGGCTGCGAAGAACGCGCCGCCGGTGCCGCCGCCCTGGGGACCGCCCTCTCCGTGGAACAGCCGGATGAATCCGGGCTTGACCGGGGGAAGCTTGGCGATTGCTTCATTGACGTTGCTCTCTGCTCCGCTTGGCAAAAATCCACTGCGAATGATGTCGGTGACGCCCGGCTTCACTTCACCCAGGTCAGGGCGAGGCGTAGCGGACACGATGTCGTCGGCATTGAGCCGCTCAGTCACTTCAATCAGCTCACGAACTGGCACATCAGCTTTCAACATCTCGGCGCGAAGCGGGTTGACCTCGGCAATCTCAAATTTGCGTCCAGCGACGGGAGTTTTGAATTCGCGCTTTGTGATGTCGCTTGGGAGAATAGCCTTCTGAGGCTTCCCGCCTTGAAGCTCGTTCAAGAGCTGGGCTTTGACATTCCCCGGAATCTTGCCCTTGACTTCCCGAACCGTGAGAGGCGCCGGCAGACCTTGGGCAGCATTCAAAAACTGCACTTTCTCCGTAGAGAGCTGAACCGGCGAGTAGCCGGGATTCTCCGGCGGCAGGGAAACTTGGATGTCCTCAACCGGACGCACAAAAGGCTTGCCGTCGCCTCGGAATCCATTGGCTTGATTGTTGTAGTAGTCCTTCAGGTCCTGAACAACCTCGCGCCAGGATTCTGGCGTCGCGCTGTAGGGAACCTCGACGCCCTTTTCATTGGACCAACGAATCAAGTGTTCGATGTTAGCAATGGCTTTGTCGAGCGAGTAGCCAATGAACTGGGGAGTGCCATCCTTGAGCACGTCCCAACGCACGAAGCTGGAAACTTTTTGGTGAGGAGTCCGCACGTCTTCCGGCAAGGCACCCATCGACTCGGCGATGTATGCCTCTTCCTGCTCCGTCCGACGGGGAGTGCGCGCAGAAGGTTTCTCCGGTGTGGATTCCGACTTTACGCCCTTGTGTTCGATTTCAAAAACAGTCTGGCCGGCGTCGATGCCCGCATTCACGTCACTGACCACCTTTTGCACTTCAGGTGCGCCGACGCGAGCCGCAGCCGCTGCCGCTTCAGCCTCGTTGGTGACAGCCGCGCGCTTTGCAGCAAAATCAAGTTGCTTCTCAGCCGGCACACGAATGTTCGGCGCGGTCGGCCCGAGTCCCAATTCGAGCTGCGGCGCTGCCGGCGCTTTGGGAGCCACGGTAACCGGAACCGTGGGAGCCACAGGAGCCGGAGCTGGAGCCGGAGCTGGAGCCGGAGCTGGAGCCGGGGCCGGCCCCGGAGTGGGCGCGGGCGCCGGAGGAGCCGCCGGGGGCGGCGTCGGCGGAGGAGCCTTGCGAGAAATCTCGCCTGGGACCAGTTCATCCAACGGAATCGCCGGCTTGGGAGTGCCGATGGCGCTGCCCGTTTCTTTGACTCGCCCGGTCAAATTGGTGATGAAGTCCTGGGCAGCATCAAACTGTTTAGCAGTCGCGCGAACGCCAAGTTCCGAAACACCCGGCCCGGCGGCTTGTTTAGTTCCGCCCAAGGGGAACCCAATTTTCTCCAGGACACCGGACAAGAAACGAGCCGTGCGCTTTTGAATCGTAGGCGCCACCCCAGTAAGGTCAGTTGCGTCAAGGACACGTCCAAAAACTTCCGCAGCCGCTTCGCTGCGCAGTTCTTCATCGGTCAAATGATGCGTCCAATCCTTTTCCTGCTTCCCGCCATTCAAGGCGGATTCGTAGGTTTGTTTCCAATCTTTCGTTTCTTCCGGCGTCCACTCTTTGGCGATTTCAGTCTTGAGCTGGGCCGCGCCATCCGGGTCGATGTCCTCGAAGGCGTGGAAAAGCTCGTGGCCGATTGCATCAGCCGAACCATTCAGGAAAACTTGGTTGACGGGCGTTTGTGTGCCGTCGGGATTGACGCGAACGCCCCGCTTGACGTAGTAGCCCTTCGCTTTGGCAGCGCCGCCCACAGGGTCCACGTTCTTAACGAAATCGTTCTTGTCCATCGCGTAGATTTCGACTCCCGAAGGGCGAAGAAACTCGCGGAAATAGTTCACGACATTCTTCGTTGCCGAACCAGTGTTCTGCATTTGGGTGTCGTGCGCCACGTCCAAGTCCGGGTCAGTGCCATACGACGGAGATTCAGTCGTCGGGGCACGTTCAACGGACTTGTAAAGGTCCGCCGCAACTTTATCCCGAGTCCAGTTAGCAGCCGCACGGGCGCCGAGCCCGACAGCGGTTCCGCCGGCACGAAGCCCCGCCGCAAGTCCAATGTTGCCCAAAAGAGCTTCGCGCTCTTCGGGAGTGGCGCCGATAGTGAGCGGGAAAGTAATGGCGGCAGCTTCAGCCGCACCCTTCAAGCCTTCGGCAGCGATGACGCCAGTGACTGGAGCGGTTTCGCGGATTCCTTTGCCGACAACACGAAAAGGTTTAGCCGCCAGTTCAACGCCGAGCCCTACACCTTTGACTGCGGTTCCAAGTGAGCCGCCCAGGGGTGCCTTGCGTAGCGCGCGTCCGGCGGTTTCGGCTGCACCGAGTTTCTCAGCCAGTGAACCGATGCCTTCGATGCCCTTGGTTGCGCCAACCCGAGCGGCATTGTTAAGAACCACCGCAAGCTGTTCCGCGCGTTCTGCCGTGGTTGCAGTCGCGACCACCATTTTACCGAATCGGCCAACAGCACCAACCGCGCCGCCAACCGGGATGAAATTGATAGGGTCTTCGACAATAGAGAGCTTATCAACCGCGTCAGGATTCACCGTTACGCCGGCTTCCTTCAATTCGTCGGTGCTCACCCCGAGGGCTTTCGCCAACTCACCATTTCCGGCGCGAGCTTCGTTCTCCTGTTTCTTCATCTCCAGGTCGAAGAAAAGTCGGTTCCGATAATCCTCCGGCGTCTCGGGTCCAAATCCAACCTTTTCCTTCACCCCGCGAAGAGTTTTCAGGACAAGATTCACATCTCGTCGTTCGCTTGCACTGAGAGCCTGACCCGCCGCCGCTGCTTCGCCCGCCGCCGCTTTGATGTCACCAGTTGAAAGGTGCCCTGCGGTGCGCCCGGCAACGGCAGGAACTTCTGCAACTCCTCCCGCAAGTGCTTTTGCGACTTCGAAAGTTCCCTTGGCAGCCTTAATGGGGTGAAGGGGCAAGGTTACAAGGTCGTGAAGAGCGCCCTTGTCAGTTTTCAACTTCTGCGTATAAACATCCTGGACCTTCTCCATGAGCTTGGGGTCGGCTAGGGCGTTCTTTTCATTGTCCGCGAGCCAATCCACCGGACGAAAATTTTTGTCAGCCACGAGAGACGCGACATCCGCGCCTTTAACTTGCTCCGTGGTGTAGATTCCCGGGATACCTGACAATGAAATGGCGCCTTCGTTCGGCTCGGGAGCCGCCAAAGGAATCGCGCCCGCGTTCGGGTCCTGGGGCGCCGGAGCCGGGGCTTCCGGCAACAAAGCAGGAGGAATCGGAGCATGGCCGGGGCCAGTGGACGCCGGCAAAGAAATGTAGGGCGGCGCTACCTCACTCGGGTCGAGGTATTCAGACAACGGGATTGCTCCCGCGTTCGGATTATCAGGCGTTGCCGCGCTGGGAATCGGAAGCGGCTTTGGCTTCGTGGCCATTACTGCTTGTAGTTTGGATTCCCCCAGAGTTTACCGTCTGGGGTTTTGTAAACGCGGACATTCGGCGGCACTGCGTTGAGAGCCGGGTATGTCGGCGCCGCCGCTGCTTCCTGAGAAGTGGGCGGAGCGAAGTTTGTGGGAAGACCAGTCTTTGGAGCCGTCGGCGCCGGAGCCACACCACCGCTTTCGAGAAGCGCGCGATGTTCAAGAGGAACCACAGTGCCAGGAGCCAGCCCCTGCTCCTGTTCCTGCTTTACATACTGCTTGATTCGAGGAGCGATGTTTTGAACTTGGGCGTTATATTGACCGATTGACGCTTCTCGCAATTCCCGCCGTTGCTCGGGAGTCAAAATCTGACCGGACAGAGCTTGGTTGTAGAAATTACGAATGCGGTCTGGCACACCACGAGCGTTTTTCACGGACGCGTATTCACCTTCCCGGACTGTCGAACCGGGGTCCAACGTCTTCATCCATGAAAAGATGGCGGCTTGGTCACGCAAGGGAGTGGCCGGGAGAGTCGGGTCCGTCGAGGCGAGGAGTTTGTGATACGCAGCATCGACTTTTTCAAAGTCGTGAAGCTGGGGAAGCTGGGAGTATTCCTTGCGCATCTCGGCAGCCGTCGCCGCAGACTTCGTCGGACGTTCCGCCGCCGCTTTGGCTTGAGCCACCGCAGACTCCTTCATCACGTCAAAATTGATTTGAGCGAGCTGCTCATACGTGAGGGCTTCATGAACGTGCTCACGCAACGCCTTCTTGTATTCGGGAGTGCCAGGAGTGAGCGGGACCTTCTCGTCCTTCACCGCCTTTTTGTATTTGGAGTATTCCTCACCCTGCTCACCCTTTTCTTCCAGGTGATTCTGATATTCAGCGCGAGCCTTGTCCGTGCCCTGAAAAGCATTGACCTGACGATTCACCCAGGATTGAAACTCTTCGGGCTCTCGTTCCGTCGATTTGAAAAGATTAGGCGAGGGCGTTCCATACACTGCCGCTGCTTGCGCTTCGAGCTGTCGATTGGCAAACTCTTCGCGCGCCGGGTGTGAAACCTCCGGGTCCGTCGAATTCATCCGATTGAGCAACGACTGCTCCGTGGTTGCGCCTTCCAGTTGCTGAGTTACCAGCGCCCGCTGACGCGGACGAATTTCGCCGATGTCAATTTGTGATTGTTCCGCACCCGCCTTGCGCGCGATGTTTTCTTCCCGAGCTGCTTCAGCATCAGTAGTGCCGACGATTCCTCGTTTCTTAATGTCTTCCGTCGTGATGAATCCCGAACGAAAAGAATTCATCAGGTTATCGAAAGACGGCAAAGAGCCGAGTGACGACACGTTAACATCCGGCGCTGAATCCAGCGGAGAGCTGGCTCCGAGTGCGAGCTGAGAGGGGGGTTGGTCTGCAATTCCAGCCATATTTAATCCTTACGATGGGCCTTGACCCTTGGCGCCTCCGAGAAGACTGCCGATTCCGCCGGCCCCGCCTCCACCGCCGCCACCATACGAGCCGAGAGCAGAGCTGGCGAATTGAGCGCCGGCCTGAATATACGCCGCATTTGCCTCGCCGTGTGCGAGTGCTTGCTGAGCCGAGATGGCGCCCCGTTTGCCCCGAATTTTCATCAGAGTGTTGCCCTTGTTGATTTGTAAATTAGCCGCTTCCTGACCGGTGAGACCGGCTTGCGGCAAAGTTTGTTCTCCGATGCCAAACGTCGAGGCGGCAATCTGCCGCTGCGTCGCTTCAGACGTGGAAATCGTCGGGAAAATGCTTTCGAGCAATCGCGCCCGCGAAGATTCCAAGTCGTTCGCCGTGTTGGCGAGT
>Ga0307473_10000212_pt1 | contig 11974 bp, 10 predicted proteins | sample atmos_gasesAM5C__FD_203744 | JGI IMG/M metagenome (GOLD analysis project Ga0307473, IMG submission 203744) | Hardwood forest soil microbial communities from Morgan-Monroe State Forest, Indiana, United States - atmos_gasesAM5C_515 | ecosystem: Environmental > Terrestrial > Soil > Temperate...
GCAGGCGACCAGATGATCGGGCAAACGACCCTCGGCTTGGAGGATTTGCGCGCGCGATTCTTCTCCGATGACCTTCTGAAAATCTCGGACGATTTGAGGATAGGGATGCGCGCCGAGCACAGAGCCGAGGAGATAGTGCGAGGTGCGCACGTTGGTGACCCAGTCGCGCATGGCCTCGTTGATGGCGTCCTTCAAGGTGCGGCTGCCAGAATCAACGCCAATTACTTCTGCGCCAAGGAGCCGCATGCGGAAGACATTGAGCCGCTGGCGCTCCATATCTTCGGTGCCCATGTACACAGCGCATGTGAGCCCGAGGCGCGCGGCGACGGTTGCCGTTGCGACGCCGTGCTGGCCTGCGCCTGTTTCAGCGATCACGCGTGACTTGCCCATGCGCGTGATCAGTAAACCCTGGCCGAGGCAATTATTGATTTTGTGCGCGCCGGTGTGGAGCAGGTCTTCACGCTTAAGATAAATGCGTGCGCCACCGAGATGCCCGGTCAGGCGCGAAGCAAATTGCAGCGGCGTCGGACGCCCGGCAAAATTGTGGAGCAGCGAATCGAGTTCCGCTCGAAACTTCGGATCGGCTTGAGCGGCAGTGTAAGCTTGCTCGAGCTCTTCGAGCGGCGCCATCAAAGTTTCCGGGACATAGCGCCCGCCGTATGGGCCGTAACGGCCGCGCGAATCAGGAACAGGCTGTGCGACTGAGCTCATCGTGATTTCCGCTGTGAATTTTGTACCGCCTGCATCATTGCTTTGACGCGCGAGGGATCTTTTTTGCCCGGGCGGGCTTCCACGCCGCTGCAAACATCCACCCCGTACGGCCTTGCGGCGCGGATTGCGGCGGCCACATTCTGCGGCGTGAGACCACCAGCAAGGAATATTTTCCCGTTGCCCCTGGCGCGGCGTGCCATGCTCCAGTTGAATGTTTTTCCCGTTCCGCCGTAACGGCGCGGTTGAAATCCATCGAGCAGGAACGCCGAGGCGCGCTTGAATTGCGCGAGCTGTGCCAGGCGGAAAGTTTTTTGTACGCGGAGGGCCTTGATCACCGGAAAGGCGGGCTTGAGGCGCGAAACGAGTTCGGGCGACTCGTCGCCGTGAAGCTGCAGATAATCGAGCCCGACGGCGCGCGCAATTTCGAGCATTTTTGCTTCCGACTCGTTCACGAAGACTCCGACCACAGTGATGCGCTCCGGCAAGCGGCGAACAATCCGGCGTGCTTTTGCGGGTGTGATGTAGCGGGGGCTCGGCGGGTAAAAATTAAAGCCGAGGAAATCCGCGCCGGCAGCGACGGCGCGGCGCGCGTCGATCCAATTGGTGATGCCGCAGATTTTGACCTTTACCATGACAGCCTTGAAGCGCCCAGAAACCGAAAAAGTTGGCGATTAGGCTTGGTCCCAGCCCTTTGTTTTGTGCAAGTTACAGCGAATTCTAATCGCAGGAGTTGGCAATTAGAACTAGCCATTCGGCAGCCCTGCACTCGGCGGGCGAAGGGTGATTTGTGGTCCGGGAAAATGTCTACAACCAATGTGCTTCCCCGCCCCGGGCAATTCGGGATGATAGGGGCAAGGGCCAGCCGAATCCGGCCTAGGCCGAGGTGAAGCTGGCCGAGTTTGGGCGACAAATCCACGACAATCATCTTAGGTAGAGGCACGCAAATGCGCAAGGGAACCGTGCGGTGGATATGGTGCACGCCTGGGGACAAATTGGAGTCATGACTTTATTCCGGATGGCCCGATCTGATTTTCTGACGACCCGATGAGGGCGCGCATGCTGACTGCAGGATCAGGGTCGGTCATCAAATGTTCGCCGATAAGGAAAGCGTCGAAGCCGGCGCGGCGGAGGCGCGAAAGATCCTCATGCGAACGCAAACCGGATTCGCTGACGGCGATGCAGTCGTTGGGAATGGCTTCGACCAGGCTGAGCGAGGTTTCGAGATGAACTTGAAAATCGCGAAGATCGCGATTGTTCACACCGATGATACATGCGCCCGTGGCGAGGACGCGGTCCAGTTCCTCGCGCGTGTGGACTTCGACGAGCGGCTCCATCTTCAGGGTGCGGCCGAGCTCGAGAAGTTCGCGCAGCGATGCGTCCGAGAGGATTGCGGCGATTAGAAGGAACGCATCGGCGCCGGAAGCGCGCGTCTCCCACACCTGCCACGGGTCCACGATGAAATCCTTACGCAGGATGGGAATCTTCGTGACGCGGCTTGCTTCTTTGAGGTCGGCAAGCGAGCCGGAAAAGAAATCTTCTTCGGTGAGAACGGACAGCGCCGCGGCGCCGGCGTGCTCAAGTGCCTCGGCCAGAACTGCAGGCGCGTATTCCGGGCGCAGGACGCCGCGCGAGGGAGAGGCTTTCTTCAACTCGGCGATGACGTTAATGGAGTCGCGGGAAAGGGCTGCTGCAAAATCCCGCGGCGGCGGGACTTTCTTTTCCACAGCGATTTTGAGCGCCACCTCTGGAAGCACACGTTTGCGGTGCGCGACGGATTCACGGCGCGCTGCGACAATTCGGTCGAGAATATTTTTCGAGCGTGATCCTGTTTCCATGAGCCGAGAGACCGGCCAACCCAAAGTGTGGCAGGGTATGCCCCCTGGCCATGCGCTCAACTTTAGCCTGAGTTCGGGCCTGAAGGGGATTTCGCTGCGGGTATGCTAGTCGCGCTGGACGGGAGATGTCAATTTTCAGAGCCACGCAGCAGTGAGCCGGTTTCGTTTTTCCAGATCTCGCCGGACTCAAGACTGCTTTTCGGCGTATGGATGAGCTGCAGCGCGGATATCCTTGGTCTCCAAAATTTTTTTCGGATACCCATGTCTTGCTACGGCCAGCATGGCCCGCCCGATCTGTTCCGTCGTCAACACATAATCGGGGAATACCAGCCGGAGCAGGGGCAGCAATGGTTTGCCGAGTTTGTAAAAAGCTCGAACGAAGGTCGTCTTGGAGCGCGCTCCGTAAAGGGGCTGGATGATGCCAGGACGAAACATGTATGCTGCCGCGAATGGCAAGCGAAGCAGCGCATTTTCCGTTTTTCCTTTGATTCGCGCCCACATGGTCCGCCCCTGCTCCGAGCTATCGGTCCCAGCGCCAGAAACAAACATAAACGTCATCTGAGGATTGAGGCGGGATAGGATCTCTGCGGCTGCCATGGTGACTCCGTAGGTCACGTGTTCGTAGTCCTGTTCCTTCATCCCGCTGGATGACACGCCAAGGCAGAAGAAGCATGCATCGAAGCCCGAAAGCTTCGCCGCGATCGCCTGATAGTGCCACAAATCGTGATGAACAATCTCCCGGAATTTCGGGGACTGCGCGCCGACAGATGTTCGACCAACGGCCTGAACCAAATGTACATCTGGGTCCAGAAGACACTCGCGCAGCACGCCCTGGCCGACCATGCCGGTCGCACCAAAGAGCAGAACATTCATCGCTTGACCACCTCCGTTCTCTTTTCGAATTACGGCGCGAGGAGAGGCTGTGAGAAGCGGATGGGGATTCCGAAATTCGAGCCGCCGAAGCCCCGCAGGACGGCGACTGTTACGCCAATCACTTTTCCCTGCTGGTTGAACAGCGGGCCGCCGGAACCGCCGGAGGTGGTTTGCGCGTCGAAAACGATTTTGTCGGCGAGGACGTCGCCGATGTGGCCTTGGGTGATGAGCGGGCGGATCAAATTCCGGCGCGCGAGCTCGTCGAGCACTTGCGAAACGTCATTGCCCCCGCGATTGAGGATCTGCTGCGCGGTGTCTTCATCGGTGCGCGCCAGGATGGCGGCCAGACCTGTGGCATAACCCATCACGACGATGGGCTCGCCAGTGGCGGCGGCTCCTTTGCCCGAGTCGAGCGTGAGAACTGTGCGCTTGAGGCCCTGCATATCCACGCGCATGGCAGCGAGATCGGCTTCCTTCGAGATGTTCTGGATTTCAGCGTGGAAGGCGCGCACATCACCGGGAAAGTAGGCGCGGATGGCGGAAATTTCCGGCTGAAAGCCCTGGCTGGTGATGTCTTTGAGCTCGTCATTTTTCCACCAGGGCTCGGCGACGTGGCGATTAGTGACCACGCGGCCGTTTGATGCAGCAAGAAAAGCGGTGCCAAAAACATCAAATTTTACTTCCGGGCCGGTGCCGTCGAGCGTGAGGATCGGATTGCCTTCGCTATCTTGAATCGGCTCGCCCTTGCTGTTGATTCCGCCGTAGCGAAGGCGCTTGCCACTCGAATGACGGAATGCGACAGCGACGTGGAGCAGGCAAACGCTCTGCACGTCCATGGAAATCATGCCGGGAGCGCCAGAGCCTTCTCTTTCGATGCGCTTCAGGCGGGCGTTCGTTTCTTCGAGCTGCTTCTGAAGGGCGGCCACCTCATCGGAATTCGCACCGGCGATTTTTGATTTCAAATCATCGGCCTGCATCTTGAGCTCGTCCTTGCTGACGGGCGCGACAAGCGCTGCTGCCGGATCGCTGCGAAGTTTGCGCGCCTCGGCGATAAGATCCTGTTGACGCATCAGGCCGCCTTCGAGGCGGGAGATGATGGCGTTGGCGCGCAGGATTCCCTTCTCAGCACTGCGGGCGAAAAGAAAATACATTCCGGCCATGATGAGAGCCAAAACGAAGACGGCGGCGAAACCGATTTTCAGGCGGCGGTCGAGCGTGAATGCGTCGCTGGTCATTTTCTCAGTGACGGCGAGGGCTTCGAAGGCGGTGTGCGCGATCTGCTGGCCTTCGTCGGCGATGCGCATTTTGTCGCGGAGCTGCTGCTCGGCGCGGCGGACGCGCAGCAGGGCTCGCATGCGTGCGAGGAGTTCTTGGGAGTCCCAGGGGCGGGAGACAGCGTCATCCGCGAGCAGGTCGAGAGCGGCTGCGCGATCTTCGGCGCTTGGGCCGACCAGGAGGATTACGCGCAAGCCCTCTGTCGCGGATGAGCCGCGAATGATGGCCAATAATTCGCGGGCGGTCGGAGCGCGCAAGGCTGCATCGAGGATCAAGACATCGGCGGCGGATTGGTGGATGGCGTCGAGCGCTTCGCGACTGGTGGCATACGCGGTGACTTCATAGCCGGCCTCTTGCAGATTGATGCGCAGATTTTCGCGGGTGGCTGAGTCAGCTTCGACGATGAGGATTTTCTCGCGGGTGCTGTTCATGGGGCTGGGAACTCCGGGCGTTTTGAGGCACCTATCCTAGTGGAAAAGTCGCCGAGTGCAAAGACCTGCTTCGGCGTTCTACTTCGGCAAGTTAGATGACCGCCGGGAGCTGGCGGTTTCATGATAGCTTTCGGGGGCCGTGAATTTTGTAAAGTCACTGGGACAACTGAATGAGGAGATCGTTCACTGCCGAAAGTGTCCGCGGCTGGTGGAATATCGCGAAAAAATTGCGCGCGAAAAGCGGCGGGCGTTTCGCGATTGGGAATATTGGGGCAGGCCCGTGCCGGGGTTCGGCGATTCGCACGCTAAATTGCTGATCCTGGGGCTGGCGCCCGCTGCCCATGGCGGCAACAGGACGGGGCGCGTCTTCACGGGAGATCGCTCAGGGGATTTTCTGTACGAGGCGCTCTACCGCGCGGGCTTTGCGAATCAACCGGACTCGACGCGGCGGGATGACGGGCTCAAGCTGAAGGATGCGTACATCGCGGCGGCAGTGCGCTGCGCCCCGCCGGCGAATAAGCCGCTGCCTTCGGAGTTGGCTAATTGCCGGCCATATTTTGAAGCGGAACTTCGATCGATCCGCCCGCGGGCGATTCTTGCGCTGGGGAATATCGCCATGCGGGCGTATCTCGGCATGCTTAAAGAGCGAGGCGAGATCAAGAGTTTTGCGGAATTTCCATTTCGTCATGGCGCGAGCTACCGATTGCCGGGCGAATTACCGCGATTGTTTGCCTCCTATCATCCCAGCCAGCAGAATACGTTTACGGGCAAGCTTACGGAAGCAATGCTTGTGCGTGTGCTCCGGGACATCCGGAGATTTTTGCAGTGCGCTTAGCCAGCGAGAAGAAAGTCAGCGCTGGCGCGGCATCAAGGCCAGATAGATGAAGAAAGAAACGCCGAATCCCACGAACCATGCGTATTGGTAGAGGCTGTGGAGAGCGGATACTTTGAGGCCGATGAGCGCGACGAGGATGCCCGCGGCGAGGGCTGCGATGGCGCGCCAGTTGAATCCGCTGGAGAATTCGTAAATGCCGCCCCGCTTGAAGAGGTCGTCGGTGATGATCACTCTCTTCCGAATGATGAAGTAATCCGCGATCATCACGCCCGCAATCGGGCCAAGAAAACTTGAATAGCCGACGAGCCAGCCCATGACGTAGCTGCCGTGACTCTCAAGCCAGCGCCAGGGCTGCATCAGCAGGCCGATAACGCAGGTGATGAGCCCGCCCACCTTGAAACTGACGCGGCGTGGATAGAGGTTCGAGAAATCGTTGGCGGGGGAAACAACATTGGCTGCGACATTGACATTGAGCGTGGCAAGCAGCAGCGCCACCATCGCAATCACTACCGCGATCGGATTTCCAAGCCGACTCAGGACGATCACTGGATCCCAGATAGCCTGGCCAAATACGATTACGGTGGCTGATGTGACGGCGATGCCTATGAAGGAATAAAACGTCATCGTGGTGGGCAGGCCGAGAGCCTGGCCAACCATTTGTTCGCGCTGGCCCTTTGCATAGCGCGTGAAGTCCGGGATATTCAGCGCGACGGTGGCCCAGAAAGCGACTACACCGGTGAGCGAAGGGATGAAGAAGGCGAAGAATTCATCGAACGTGCGGAACTTCGAAGGCGCGGATAGCATGGGCCCGAAACCGCCGGCTTTTGTGTAAGCCCAGCCAAGCATAGCGATGCCGAGAATCAGGAGCGCGGGAGCCGTGATGCCCTGCAGAAAACGGATGGTGCTGATGCCGCGGAGAATGACGGCGAGGTTCAGCAGCCAGAAGAGGAAGAAGCAGAGCCAGGGATGACTCCAGCCGCTGATGATCGCTGCGAGCAGCGTGTTGATAGCTTCGCCGCCGATCCAGGTCTGAATGCCGAACCATCCGCAGGCGACCAGCGCGCGCAGCACGGCTGGAACATTCGCACCGAGGACTCCGAAGGACGAACGCGCAAACACCGGAAAGGGGATGCCGTACTCGGCTCCAGCGTGGGCATTCAGGAGCATGGGGATCAACACGATGATGTTGCCCAGGAAGACGGTGAAGAGCGCCTGCTTCCAATCCATGCCGCCGGCAATCATGGCGCTTGCCATCAGATAGGTGGGGATGTTGACGCTCATGGCGATCCACAACGCGGCGTAGTTGTAGGTTCCCCAAGTGCGGCGTTCGGGCGGGATCGGGGCGAGGTCTTTATTCCACAGCCAGCTTGAAGAGGCGGGCGGAGACGCCAGTGCGCTAGAACCTTCTCCAGGAAATTCGGTCATCGGTCTCTCACACCGGTCTCCGTGTCGGTCTCCTTCGATTGCACGCTCCCGAATCGCGCAGCATATACCGCCGACAGAGTGCGGGGGCAACAGTTTTCTCGCTGATTCGCGCGGATGCGTTTGACAGGGCGCAGAGGCGCTTGCTAGCCTGCGCGAGACGCGGCATGATTTGCCGCGCCCACCCGCAATGAGTTCCATAACCAATCGCCCTTCCGGCCGCGAGCCCGTAATCGAGTTTCGCCACGCAAGCTACCAGCTGAACGGAGGGCAGGAACTGCTCAGTCACGTGACCTTCTCCGTGGAGCGCAGCGAGACGCTGGTCCTGCTTGGCCGCAGCGGCGCGGGAAAGACGACGGCGCTCAAATTGATCAACCGGCTGCTCGAACCGACCGAAGGAGAAGTGCGGGTTGAGGGGCGCTCGACGATTGCATGGGATCCTATCGCACTGCGGCGGCACATTGGCTACGTGATCCAGGAAATCGGGTTGTTCCCGCATTTCACCGTGGAGCGCAATATTTCACTCGTCCCGCGCCTGGAGGGCTGGGAGGAAGGTCGCACTCACGCGCGCGTGAAGGAATTGCTCGAAATGGTCGGGCTCAACGCGGCAAAATTTGCGCGCCGGTATCCGCATGAACTTTCCGGGGGCCAGCGCCAGCGAGTTGGAGTGGCGCGGGCGCTGGCGGCTGACCCGCCTATTCTGCTGATGGATGAACCGTTTGGCGCGCTGGATCCGTTGACACGCGGTGAAGTGCAGCGCGAGTTTCAGGCGCTGGAGCGGCGGCTGCGGAAGACGGTGGTCATCGTCACGCACCACGTGAGCGAGTCATTGGCGCTGGGTACGCGCATCGGTTTGCTGGAAGCGGGAAAACTGGCAGGAATCTATTCGCCAAAGGAATTTTTGGAGTCAACCGAGCCGACGACAGCCGCTTACGTGGCGCATCTGAGGATGCACGAGGGCATCGAGGGGGGCGAATGAGCCTGCTTGAATATTTTCTCCGCCACCAGAGAGAGATTTTGCAAGCGACTGTGGAGCACATCTGGCTGGTGGGCGTGACGATGATTCTGTCGGTTGCGATTGGCGTTCCGCTGGGGGTGCTGGTGACGCGCCGGCCCTGGCTATCGAGACCAATTCTCGGCGGCGCGAATATAGCCGAGACAATTCCGAGCCTCGCGCTGTTTGGTTTCCTGCTGCCGGTTCCATGGCTGGGCGGACGCGCCGACCGGTTGGCAATCGCGGCACTGACGCTGTATGCGCTGCTGCCCATCATTCGTAACACGTCGGCGGGGATCGCCGGAGTGGACGCCGCCGTGCGCGAGGCTGCGCGAGGGATGGGAATGACGGAAGGGCAAATTCTGTTTCAAGTGGAGCTGCCGCTTTCTCTCTCAACCGTGCTTGCGGGAGTGCGGGTCGCAACGGTGCTGACCATCGGCATCGCCACCATCGCGGCGGCCGTGGGAGCGGGAGGGTTGGGCGAATTCATCTTCCGCGGGCTGGCGATGGTGAACAATCAATTGATTCTCGCTGGAGCGATCCCCGCTGCTCTTCTCGCGCTGGGCGCAGATTTCTTGCTCAGTGTGCTCGAGCGGCGGCTGCGACCCGCGCGATGAAGATTGCACGCACACGCTGCACCTGCCTGCTTCTGTGCTTCGTGGCGCTGCTTGCCGGCTGCGGCCCGGCCCGGCGGGACACTATCGTTGTCGGGTCGAAGAATTTTTCGGAGCAAGCTCTTCTTGGCGAAATCCTGGCACAGCACCTGGAAGCGCGAACAAAACTTACCGTGTCGCGCAGGTTTTATCTCGCCGGCTCCTACATTTGCCAGCAGGCGCTGCTGGCAGGACGGATTGATACCTATGTCGAATACACCGGCACTGCATTAACTGCGATCCTGCACGATCCAATCGGGAGCGATCCTGCGGTGGTATTCGACCGCGTGCGGGAAGAATACAAAGCGCGGTTCGGGTTTGAGGTGATGCCATCACTCGGATTCAATAATACGTTTGCAATCGTTGTCCGCGGGGGAGATGCACGCCGCATGAATTTGAAGAAACTCTCGGAGGCGTCACGCTTCCCGCGGCAATGGCGGGCCGGGTTCGGCTACGAATTCATGGAGCGCCCCGACGGCTACGCGGGGCTTGCGCATACTTATGGTCTCCACTTCGGATCGCCGCCGCGGATTCTGGATCTGGGATTGCTGTACAGGGCACTGCTGGAAAAGCAAGTGGACATCGTCGCGGGGAATTCGACGGATGGGCTGCTGGCGGCGCGCGATCTCGTGATTCTGGAGGACGACAAACATTATTTTCCGCCATATGAAGCGGCCCCGATCGTGAGGCGAGAGACGTTCGAACGACATCCAGAGGTGCGCGCGGCCATCGCAGAACTTGCCGGGAAAATCTCAGATGCGGAAATGCAGAAGATGAATTACGCGGTGGACGGGGAACATCGCGACATCAGCGAGGTGGCGCTCGTGTTTCTTCGCGCAAAAGGGCTTGATTGAGAGGGGGGGGCTGGCGCTGTCTCGCAGGATTTCAGTCCGAGGTCGAGACTTTCGTGGGCGTCCCTTTGGGTTTCGGATCGTCCCGGAACGCAAATTCATTCTTCAGCCCTTCGAAGGGTTTCCCATCGAGCTCAGCGTAGGGATAGACAAAATAATTCAGCAGGTCCCCTTTTTGGCCCGGCTTCAGGCGGATGTCGCGCCCGAGGGTGAACATCACCCGATTCTGATCCGTGGCGCCGAAAAAATAATCCGCCATGTCTTTGTTCTTCGAAGCCTCGGAAGCGTCCACAGGAATCCAGCCGATGCCCTGCACATAGAACTCCGCCCAGCAGTGGTAGCCGCCGATAGCGTTCTGCGAGACGCCGATGGGCAGCGAAAATCCGATTTCAAAGCGCGCGGGAATTCCGGCGGCGCGGGCCATGGCGATAAAGAGCGAGTGAAAATCGGTGCAGTTCCCGTGCTTATTTTCGCAAGCCCAGACGGCGTCGCCGCGGCCCCAGCCGGTACCGTCATGATCGTAGTGCATGGTCGACACCACATAGTTGTAGATGCGTCGCGCCTTTTCCACCGGCTCAGTGGCACCTTCCGTCTGCTGTCCGGAAAGCTGAGCGATCTCTCCGCTGATGGGCACAAGCCGGTCGGGAAGCAGAAAGCGAGCTGGAGAGACTAGTGGCTGAGCCGGCAGATCATCGGTCATTTTGAGCGCGACGCGATGCTCGAACCTCTGCGCATGAAACGTCAAACGAACGTCGAAGGGGCCTTTGACATCGTCCGAGTCCAAAGCGAAGTAGGCGTAGCGGTTGCCGTATTCCTTCTCATGCTCGATCTTGAACCGAGCAGGTGTTTCGACCTTCAAGTCTGAAACTGCCTGGGATCGCTCTTCGTAGGGCAGCGGGAGCCAGATACGAAGCTGGTGGGTTCCGGAGGGAATGGCGGAAACATGAGTGACGTAGGTGAACGTAAAGCTCCGCGAAGGAGCTAGCTGTACATCCGCCTCGCGCATGCCGCCGGCAAACTTTCCGGACGAAAGCAGAGCGAGGCTGATGATCACCGCCAGAGACACTGTAGTGCGCTTCATGTCAGACTATCCCGACCCGATTGCTCCACCTGCGCTCCGGAAGTAGGAATTCTGCCACTCTGAACGGGGAATGCCAAGCGCGATTGGGCGGGGAGTACTGCAAACCTTTTTTGGGCGGGAAGGAAACGGAGCTGGGCTCAGGACTTCACGGTCAACAGTTTCCGGAGCTCTTCAGCGACTTCGTTCCGGCCGAGGATACCCTTCCGAAAAAGGACGCGGAGAACGGCTTCGACCGAATCGGCAGTTGACGGCCGTCCCGCGACCACGGATTTCGTCGCAACCGCTGGGGTCGGCTGCGTTCGCCCCGGTTGCTAATCGTCTTCCTGGACTTTTTTGAAATGGACTTCCAGCGCCGCGCAATATTGATGTTCTGCCTCGAGTTCTGCTTGAAGCTTCTTTACGAGTAGTTCGAGGCGGCGAATTTCGTTGCGCAGCTTCTGAACCTCTGTCGACTGTGGCGCTGTGGGAGGCGGCGCGGTGGGCGCGACTGTGCGTGGCGTTGGCGCGACGGCAGCTGGTTCAAGCCGTCCTGCGGGGAAGGCTGGTGCAGCCGGCGAAAACAGATTCGACAATGGACTTGGAGGGGCCGGCGACGCAGCGGGAGACATTGCGCGCTTGGAATCGCCCGAATCAATTCCGATTGCCGTGGCAGCTGCTTTTGGATACAGCAGATTCTTCACGCGAATGATCAGGTCTTGCGGCTGAAAGGGTTTTCGAATCAGCTCGTCGGCCTTCACGGCCATCGCTTTTTCGGCAACCGCGCGATTTACGACGCCGGACATCAGAATCACGGGCGTTTTCCCGAGCAGTTCGTGCTGCTTAATGAATTCGCAAACTTCGTAGCCGTCTTTGTCGGGCATGATCACGTCGGTAATCACGGCATCGGGCGCCGCTTCGCCAAACTGGGCGAGCGCGGAGGCCGCGTCGGGGCAGGTGATGACGTGGATGTTCTCCTTGCGGAAAGCAATTTTGATGACTTCGCGCATGGTTGCACTGTCGTCAATAAAATAAAC
>Ga0307473_10000215_pt1 | contig 11956 bp, 9 predicted proteins | sample atmos_gasesAM5C__FD_203744 | JGI IMG/M metagenome (GOLD analysis project Ga0307473, IMG submission 203744) | Hardwood forest soil microbial communities from Morgan-Monroe State Forest, Indiana, United States - atmos_gasesAM5C_515 | ecosystem: Environmental > Terrestrial > Soil > Temperate forest...
AAAACGCCGCGGGGATTTGAACTTCCTTCGCGCTGTCCGGCCCGCCGGCTTCGAGCAGCAGGACCCGTGCCTGAGGATTTTCGGTGAGGCGCGCCGCGAGCACGCATCCGGCTGATCCGGCGCCGACCACGATGTAGTCGTAGGATGAGTTTCCGCTGGCTATGGCCACGAGGAGGATTAAATGATGATGAGGGTGCCGACGCAACCCCTTCTTTGCAATGTCTAGGCTGGGAGAGGACAGAGAAGAAAAGCGCTGGGAGTAGCGAAAAATGCGAAGACGCCCAGAAAGTTTGACCACGAAAGTTCCGATTTTGTTGCAGTTAGAAAGTAGCGATCTCCAATGTTTTGAGGGAGTTAATCTGAATTCTAAATTGGGCACTGTTGCGATTAGCCTTTTCTTCGCCTCGCCATTGAAGTTCATCTCCGACGCGTGTTTGCTGATGGATTGGATTCGGAATTTTTCGCGATTAGAACTGGTGCCGGTTGTTTGTTTTGAGTGAGTTAGGGGGCGTTCTAATATTCCGTTCGCGATTAGATTCTGGACGCTCGAGGCTCGGAACCGAATGTTAGGTCCGCCTGCGCGACCCCTGCATGCTTCGCCGGGTTCAGTGCGCCGCGTGAGCCGAGAGGTACGACGCCGACACCGCGCAGGTTTGTTGTTGCCCATCACCATAGAATTCTCCAGAGTTAGCGTGGCACGAGTAGGCGCTGAGCGCAAGGGATCGCGACTGTGGATACTAGGGGTTCGAGGTGAAAAGTTTGAGGTTCGAAGCGGATGTGGCTACAGCACTAGGGCAGCGGCAACTTCATTTCACTTAACCGATGTCAAAACCCACAGGCTCTGCAAACGACGCAAAGGGTGCGGCATCCTGAAAATCCAAGAGCTACACGGCAAATTCGCGCAAGGCTGCGCCACCCGCCCAAGGGGGATGGAACAACTTGCGTCGGGTGGGCAATTACGCTGCTTTGCGTTGGTTGCGGAGGGCGGTCGCAACCCAGCCGTCCTTCTCAACTGTGGACTTCGCCAGGTAAACCAAGAAGCCGGCGGCGATCAGCATCGCGCCAAACAAAATCCCGTTCATGCCGAGTATCTGCTCGCTCTGGCCGTGAACTGCTGCGAACACGAGGAGCAGGGCGGGGCAGACGCCAACCAGGATCGCTCCCGCAAGGCCTCCCGGTACGCGGAAAGGCCGCCGCAGCTCCGGCTCCTTGATACGCAGCGCGACGAGGGCGATGAATTCAAGCAGCAGGGCCATGCCATAGAGGAGGATATCAATCGTAACCAGCCGTTCGAAACCGAGGCCGAGGCACATGGCCCAGCAGATGGCCAAGACGACGATTGCGACCCAGGGAGCGCGCGTCTTCGGCTGCAGCTTGCCAAACACGACTGGCAGCATGCCATCCTGCGCCATCGCCAGTGGTAGCCGCGAGTAGCTCATCACCAGCGCATTAAACATCCCAAACGCGCTCATCATCCCGCCCAACACCAGCGCGACGCGGAAAGCGCGCGCCATCAGCGGCCCGCCCACTAGTCCGCCCATCATTCCAGCGAGATCGGCCCATGAACCTGTCTCGAACGCGGAGGAGGGAACGCCTGTGAGCCACATGGCTGCGAAGGGCAGCACGTAGCTGAGGGCGACAACGATCACCGCCAGGATCATCGCTCTCGGGTAAGTGCGCTGCGGCCGGCGCACCTCGGCGGCAATCGTCGAGGCATTGTCCCAGCCCATGTAGTTCCACATGCAGATCAGCAAGCCGCCGATCAGACCGACAGTCGAGGTGGTCGGGGCAGTAGCTGCATCCGAGAGCGCGCCGATTTTGGTGGGCGCAATCAGCACAATCAGCGCAAACGGCGCGGAGAGCAGGAAGAAAAGCCACAGCGAGGAAATAGCCACCACGCGGATGCCCGCAATATTCATCAGCGCGCACACTGTCACAACGGCGAGGCCCACCATCACGCCGCGATGACCCACCGCGAACCAGGGGAACAGGCGCGTCAGGTAGAGGACGAACAGCGTCGGGTAGATCGCCATGTCGAAGATGCTCGCCACCAGCGACAGCCAGGCCTCCTGAAATCCCCAGAAATTGCCAAGCGCACGGCGCACCCAGGCGTAGTAGCCGCCTTCGGCCGGCAGGGCGCTCGATAGCTCGCCGATCATGTATGCGGTCGGGAGGCTCCAAATCAGCGGCGTCAGCAGCAGCAACAGGATGCCGCGGCCATAGCCCGCGCCGTGAATGATGTCTTCCGTGCCATAGGTGCCGCCGGAGACCATGAAGAAAGTGGCAGCGACGAGTGGCCAGAGAGTCAGCTTCGCAACTCTCTTGGTGGAGGGAATCGCCCGGGAGGGAAATTGGGCTGGGAGGGATAAGGTGCTCAATTGGTTGTCGCGTCCTCCAAAAGCGTTCCTCGCTCTCTCACTGCCGCGCATATGGAGCGAGTGCGCAGATGCAGAATACGGAAAAGATTTTCCGATGCAAGGGAAATGTGCATCGAAGACGAAGATTTTTTCGCGGCACGATGGATTGGCTGAGGAAATTCGTGCGGGGCTATGCACCGCAGAGTCAAAACCGAAGAGAGATCCTTCGGCTGCGGCCCGCGCCCGCCAAAATGCGGCAGGAGACACAAAGTCGCGCGAGTCTCCGCTCAGGATGACAGTCCTCACTTCGTGGAGGCGTTGGGATCGAAATGCCTCGGGTCAGTGCCGACAGACACGGCCGGGATGGGACCCGAGCTACAAGTTCCGGGCGCGGGGGCAAGGCTACTGGGATTTCGGAGGCTGCGATTTGGCTTCGTGCTTCTCGTGCTGCTCCCAGGACCAGATTTTTTGCTGGTCGGGGGTGAGAACGGCGAAGACTTGGGCGCGAGCGGTCTTGCGGATTAGCTTGATCTTGCGTTCCTTCTGGTCGGCGGTGAGCGTAGCGTCCTTTTGGGTTGTCTGGATTTGCTGGTTGGCGTCGTCGCGGATGGTTTTGATTTTGGCTTTCTGGTCGTCGGTGAGCTGGAGGGCCGGGTTGTTTTCGGGCGCGTCGGCGTTGCCGTAAGGTTTAGGAGTCGGCGCGTCTTTGGAGGGGGCGACGGCTTTGGGAGGAGGAGTCGTGCCGTTCTGCTGGGGGCTGGCGAGTGCTGCCGTGCCAAGAGAGAAGAATAGAGCGATTTGAAATAAAGGGGCCATCATTCGCTTCATCAGTATTTCCTCCCGAGTGCGCTTCAGCCGAGCTAATCATCCCACAAGTGGCCGGTGCGGAGCACGCACGCTTTGCCGAGCCCGCTCCTCAGTTCGGATACTTGACGGAGCAGCCGTAGGGACGCGTGGACGATGTGCCGACAGGTTTACCTGCCAGGGCTTCACCGAGAGCAAGCGAGACGTAGTTTTTGGCGCCGTTTATGTCGGCGACATCTGTCGTTGCTCTGTCATCGATCGCGCCGTTGTAGATGAGAGTTCCGTGCGGGTCGATGATGAACATCTGCGGCGTGGTTTTCGCGTCGTACAAGTGGCCGAGCGCGCCGGTAGGGTCGAGCAGGACAGCGGTGGGCGCGGCGTTCGATTGCTTGAGGAACGCGTTTTCATCGGCGGCGGTAATGTATCCCTGCTGGCCGGGCGCGGAGGAAATCACGGTCAGCCAGATGATGCCGCGGGCCGTCCATTCGCGCTGCAGGCGCTGCATGTTGCCGCTGTCGTAGTGCTTCGCGGTGTAAGGGCAGCCGCGGTTGTGCCACTCGAGGACGACGTACTTGCCGGAGTACTCAGAGAGCTTGTGGACTCTGCCGTTGCTGTCGGTGGCAGTGAAGTCAGGCGCGCGCTCGCCGACGCGGGCGGCCCAGACCGTTGAGAGAGCGAGCGCGACAGTGAAACCGACTGCCGCGATCCAGATGATGAGTCTCCTGTTCATTTTGACCTCCCGAAATGGCTGAAGAATATCTTATCCATGCCTAAGACGATTTTACAGGAACTGCGATTTCATACGCGCGATCCTGGTCTAGAACAATCACGCCTCTCAGAGTCGAGACCGGCTTCGCGAGTTGCTCAGATTTCTTGAGTGTTAGGCTGAATCCATTCTTGTCCGAAGCGAGGGTCTGAGGTGCGGCATTTTCGATTACGCCCGGCTGGAGTGGGAAAAATCTCATCTCTTGTGCCGTCCCACCGCGAAACGTAAGCACAAAATTTGAAGCCGTCGAAACAGCGGAGACATTCCATTGCGGCGGAAGCCGCTTGGGCATTTGCGCACGTGTGCTGTTGAAGAGCTTGCTCGATCCGGTCGTCTCGATGTTCGTCGCTTCGCTGACAGGAAGCAAGAGTTTCAGATCAGTCTGGCCAGGAACGCAAACCTCGCGGCAGACAATATATTTCACAGTCGCCGCAATCGCGACCGAAGTCGCGACTGGGTGATCCGGCTGAAGCGTGGTCATCAGCAGTACCTGGCCCTCGTAGCCATAATCTCTCACTGAGCCTTTGCCGAGCAGGATTGGCCGCGGCCAGCGAATGGCGCCGGCGCGGAAACCCGGTGGCAGTCGCCACTCGATTTTCGGAGGCTCGCCGGAATCCCCGGGGTTTTTCCAATAGATGTGCCAGCCCGGATCAAGCTGGAAAAGGATGCCGACCCAGAACGGGCCGCTGGGGCGGACGGATTTTTCCTCTGAGACCAGCTGGATATTCTCGTGCGTCTCCGCTGGGGATTGAGCGCTCACTCCAGGGGTAAAAATAAGAAAGAGAGCCAGCGCGAGGAAGAGGAGGGAAGCAGACCGCGGCGAGTTCGAATGCAAAGTCATGGTTGGCCCGACATTCTATTTGACGAAGTGAGGCGGCATTTCGTTGCCGGCGCGAGGCGCTATTTGATCGCGCCGACGGTGAACCCGGCGATGAAGCGGTCGAGGAACGTATTGTAGAGAAGAGCGATCGGAACGCTCGTTATCAGGCACGCAGCCATGAGCGAGCCCCAGAAGTAAACGTCGCCACGAACTAAGAATATTGGAATGCCTACTCCGACCATTTGCTGCGATTCAGGAGAGATAAACGTCAGCGCATAGACGAATTCCTGAGTCACCAGAGTGAAAGTGAAAATGACCACCGTCAGAATTCCGGACGTGGAAATGGGGACCACAAGCTTGTAGAAGGCCTCGAAATGTGTCAACCCATCCACCATTGCGGCGTCTTCCAGTTCGCTCGGGATTGACTTGAAGAAGCCCATCAGAAGCCAAATGGAGAAGGGAACAGTGAAGCTGGGATAAACCAGCACAAGCGACCAGATCGTATCCTGAAGTCCCAGCAAAGCTACGACTCGGGAAAGCGGAATAAACAGAAGTGTCGGTGGGACGAGATACGTGAGAAAGATGGCGATGCCGATCCGCTGGCCCCAGCGACCGGTGAGGCGCGCCAGAGCATAGGCGGCGGGCAGGGCCAAGACCAACGTGATGAAAACCACAAGCACTCCCACGAGCGCGGTGTTGGCGAGCCAGCGCACGTAGCCGGTATCAAAGAACAGCAGCTTCAGGTGGTCGAGTGTGGGCCGGAGGTTGAAGATGAACGGATTATTTTCGACATTGTAGAGGTCGATGTTCTGTTTGAAGGTGGCGATCACCATCCAGTAGAACGGAAACGCCAGCAACACGACGAATACAGCGAGCACTGAAATATGCAACGCCCTGGCCCAGAACCGTTGCTCGTTTCTACTTGGCATCAGGCCACCTCCGCGCGATGCGCCGCACGGAGCATGAAATACGCAATCAAGACCAGAACAGGAACCAGGAATATGGAGATGGCAGCGCCCGCAGCCAAGTCGCTTCCTTGGATTCCGGTAGCAAACGCAAGCGACGGCAGCACCTGCGTGGAATCAAACGGGCCCCCCGCGGTGAGAATGTAAACGACGGTCATGTCCGTGAACGTGAAAATCGTTCCAAACAGCACAGCCACGCTGATGATCGGCGCCATCATCGGGATATTGATCTGGAACAGGGTGCGCCAGAATCCGGCGCCGTCAATCGCCGCGGCCTCGGGGATGTCCTTGGGGATGGCGGTCCGTCCCGCAAGCATAATGACTGTCGAAAACGGAATCAGCCGCCAGCAGTGCACTAGAATCACGGAAGCCATGGCCAGATGAGGCTCACCCAGCCACATGGGCGCGCTATATGGCTTGAAAACGTGGGCCCACACGAGCACCCAGGTGATCACGCTATAAATGGAGTCCAGGATCCATTTCCATCCGATGGCGCCGAGCGAAATCGGAGCCACCCAGGGGAGCAGGATCAGGAAGCGCACGAATTTGCGGCCGCGAAAGGGTTTTTCGAGCGCGATGGAGAGGATCGTCGAGCAGACAATCACGATAATCTGCGCGCACACGGTGAAGACGATGGAGTTCCTGAGCGCGGCTTGAAAACTGGGGCTCTGGAGGATGCTGCGGAAATTCTCGAAGCCGACATAATGGAAACCGGGGCTGCCGATGCGCGCGTCGCTGAACGCATACATGACCGCGAGAGCAAAGGGCGCGCCAATCAAGAGCACGATGAAAGCGATCGCCGGAAAAAACATCGCGGCGCCGAGCCTGCGATTCTCTACTGCCACGAGAGAGGCCTCGGCGTGATCCGTTTGCCGGTTTTTGCGTCGAAGAACTTCAGCTCGTGCTCGGGCACGGCGAAGTCGTAGCTGGTGTCAGGCGTGTAGGTCTCGAGCACGCTGGAAGAGACGCGCGCACAGACAGGCTTGTCGCGGAATCGAGTTCCTTCGAGGGTGCCATAGAGGATGCGCTCGGCGCCGAGAAATTCCGAGTGCTCCACTCGGAAGCGCAAAGAGATTCGTTTCCCCGAACTTTGCAGGTCAGCGGGAAGAAGGTTTTCGGGCCGGAGGGTCTTGGCAATCTCACCCATAGGCGCCCATGGCGCGATGAGTCCGGCAGGAAGAAAACGCTCGGGCCGGAATCCGACGATCGCATCATCGGCCTCGAGCAAATTCATCGGCGGGGAACCGAGAAAGGTGGCCACAAAAGTGTCCGCCGGCTCGTCGTACACTTCGCGTGGCGTGCCAATCTGTCGCACAACACCCTGATGCAAGACGACCACGCGATCTCCCAGCGCCATTGCTTCCACTTGATCATGCGTGACATAGATGGTCGTGGTCTTTATGCGATCGTGAAATTCATCGAGCTCTTCGCGAGCGGAAGCGCGAAGTTTGGCGTCGAGGTTTGAAAGCGGTTCATCCAGCAGGAAAACGCGAGGCTCGCGCACGATCGCGCGCGCCAGCGCCACCCGCTGCCGCTCGCCGCCGGAAAGCTCGCGCGGCTTCCGTTGCAGCAACTTCTCAATACCAAGAAGCCCCGCGGCCCATTCCACCTTTTGCTTGTGCTGTTCCTTCGGGACTTTTTGAGCTTTCAGCGGAAATGCGATGTTGTTGTAAACACTCAGGTGGGGATAAAGCGCGTAGCTCTGGAACACCATGGCGATTCCGCGCTCGCGCGGCGTCAGGTGGTTTACGACGTCGCCACCGATGCGGATCTCGCCGGACGTAGGCGTTTCGAGGCCCGCGATCATCCGCAGCAGCGTAGTCTTGCCGGAACCGGAAGGTCCCAGCAGGACCAGGAACTCCCCTTCGCGGGTCTCCAGATTAACGTTGTTGACTGCTCCGAGCTCTCCTTGTTTGAAAACCTTGGTCAGATTCCGCGCTTCAACGACGGCCATCGAACCCCCACACTATTTCCACCTCGCGAAGATTCGGTTGTACTCCGCTTCCGCCGCCTTCACGGCGTCCTCGGGGGATTCGTCGCCGCGCGCGACTTTGGCGAACATAGTGGGTATCACCCAGGTTTTAAATGACTCGTCAATCGCCGCCGAAGCATAGCCCGGATAGCCGACGTTGGTGGCCCAGTCGAGCACATCGCCCAGAACTTTGTACTTGTCTGATGGGTTTGCCCGCGGATCGTTCGTGATTTCCTTCTTCAGGTCGGGCACGAGGCTTGGGAAGCAGGGGAAGTTGTAGAACTGCCCGGCCTCGAATCCCTCATGAAAATGGTCCATGTAGTCGATCAGGAATTGCTGTGCGCCTTCCTTGTTCTCCGCAAAATTCCAGATGACGTAGCAGTCCATTACGTGCTCGGCGGCGATGCGGCGCACGGGCCCCTTCAATGCGCGGCTGATCATGATCTTGCTGTCAATGGGCAGGTGCTCGCGCTCAGATTGCCGACTAATGGAAATGGCGTTCATCACAAAGGAAACGCGGCCGGCGAGCATGGCCTGGTTGTTCGAGGGTGGAGTCCATGTAAACACCTCCGGCGTTTCGGTCTCCTGGTAGAGAGCGCGCATATATTTGAGAGCTTCGATGGTGTTCTTGGAATTGATGGTCACGTGCCCGCCTTCGTCCTGCTCCGCTCCGCCGAAGGACCACAGAATCGCGCGCATGGCCATGCTGGAATCGAGCTCCTGTGAGAGCCCGAGCCCGCACGGGTGACCGCTCTTGTCTCGAATCTTTTTCGCGCCGGCCCGCAGCTCATCGTACGTGTCGGGTCCATTGGGGTAGCCCGCCTCGGCCCACCAGTCCTTGTGCCAGTTGCCCGGATCGGGCGTGTAGGCGTCTGAAAAAGCGAAATACCGTTTCGTCTTCGGGTTGAATGTGGACTTGTGCGCGAGATCGATCTTCTTGCCGTGCTTTTTTTCTACTTCCTGATACACGTGAGTCATGTCGATCGTCGCGTTCTCGTAGGCCGCGGGCGGCGAGAGGAACAAGAAGATGTCGTGGCCCTTCTGCGCCGAGACTTCGGACGCGGCTCTAGCCGGCAGATCAACCAGGTTGATGTTGTCCACGATGACGTTGGTGTTGTTCTTCTGTCCCCATTCCTTGGTGTACGTTCCGTTGAACCAGGTGTCCCAAGCCGGGACGAAGTGGCTCCACTGAATTATTTTCAGCGTCTTTTGCTGCGCCTGAGCGCGCTCGGGAAAGAGAAAAGCCGGCCCGATTCCGGCGGCGAGTGCGCCAGTGCCGGCGAGCTTGACGAATTCTCTCCGAGAAATTCCCCTGCCCCTCTTTTTTGCCATGGCGATCCTCCTCCTTCGAATCCAATGCGTCGATTTATTTCAGTTCGTCTTACTCGACGGAGCCGAATTGCTTGATGTCTTCGGGCCCTTCCTTCTTCGCCACTTTTTCTTTTCCCTGCACCTGCACGCGAATCTGCTCGACGATGTCGGGATTTGCCAGCGTGGTAATGTCGCCCACATCGAGTGTGTTGGAAATCGCAGCCAGCACGCGGCGCATGATTTTCCCGGAGCGTGTTTTGGGCATGTCGGGGACGATCTGCACGGTCTTGGGCCGCGCGATTTTTCCAATCATCGTCTCGATCGTGCGCGTTACCTTTTCCGCCATATCCTTGTGGGAAGTGGTCACGCCGGGCTTGAGCGCGATGTAAATTTCCGGCATGCGCCCCTTGATTTCATCCACCACAGGAACGACGGCGGCTTCGGCCACCTCATCGAGCGTCAGGCACGCGGATTCGAGCTCCTTCGTGCCCAGGCGATGGCCCGCGACGTTGATCACATCATCCACGCGCCCGAGAATTCGGAAGTATCCGTCCTTGGCGAGCAGCGCGCCGTCGCCCGCAAAATACGGCCAGTCGTGCCAGTCCTTGCTCTTCGGATTCTTGTTGTACTTCTGGTAGTACTGCCGGACGAAGCGCTCGCGATCTCCCCAGATTGTTTGCATCACTCCCGGCCACGGATTCCGGATGCAAATGTTTCCGGCTTTCACGGAACCGGCCGGCAATTCTTGGCCGTTTTCATCGTAGATGACCGGATAAATCCCCAACACGCCGGGCCCGGCGCTGCCCGGCTTCATCGGATCGAGCGCCGGCCTGGTGCTGCACAGAAATCCGCCGGTTTCCGTTTGCCACCAGGTGTCCACGATCACCGCTTCACGCTTCCCGACCGTGTCGTAATACCAGCGCCAGACGTCGGGCTCGATCGGCTCGCCCACAGTGGTCATATGTTTGAAATGGAAATTAGATTTTTTCGGTTCCTCGGGGCCTGTTTTTCTCAACATGCGAATCGCCGTGGGCGACGTATGGAAGATATTCACGTTCAGGCGCTCGGCGATCCTCCACGGCCGTGCCGGGTCCGGATAGTTGGGAACTCCTTCATAAATGACGCTGGTGGCGGCCAGCGCCAGCGGCCCATAGACAATGTAGGAATGGCCGGTGATCCAGCCGATGTCCGCCATACACCAGTAAACGTCTTCAAGATGGATGTCCTGATAATATTTCGAAGTGCCGGTGACGTAGGCCAGGTAGCCGCCGGTGCGATGCTGGCAGCCTTTCGGCTTGCCCGTGGATCCGCTGGTGTACATCAGGAAGAGCGCGGCCTCAGCATCCATCGCCACGGGTTCCACTTTCTTGCCGCGAAAGTCCTTCAGCACTTCATCCACGAAAAAGTCGCGCCCCTTTACCATCGGCGCGGCGGAACCGTTCTTGCCCGGGTAGCGCCGCCAGACGAGCACTTTTTCGATTCGCTGGCCGTCACGCTTCGCTGTCTCGACGGCGGTTTCGACCACGGATTTATGATCAATCAGCTTCCCGCTGCGGTAGTAGCTGTCCGCATAAATCAGCACGCGGCTTTTGGAGTCTGCCGCGCGCATCCCGCTGGCCTCGCCGCTGAAGCCCCCGAACACAACCGAATGCACCACGCCCAGCCGCGCGCAGGCCAGCATGGTGATCGGCAATTCAGGAATCATGGGCATGTGAATCGTCACGCGGTCGCCTGCTTTCAATCCTGCGGAATCGCGCAGCATCGCCGCCGTCTCGTTCACGCGGTTGTAGAGTTCCTGGTAGGTGATGACGACGGGATCCTCGTTTTCCGGCTCGGGCACGAAAATAATCGCGGCCTTGTTCCGGTGTTTCGCCAGGTGGCGGTCCACACAGTTGTAGCAGGCATTCAGCTTCCCGCCGACAAACCATTTCCAGAAGGGGGGATCATTCGTATCGAGGACGGTATGCCATTTCTCGGACCAGGACAGCATCTCGGCGTAGTCTTCGAAGCATTTCGGGAAGTTCTTCTCGTTGAACTTTTCTACGGTGGCGGGATCTTTCAGATTGGCCTGCTCGATGAATTTCTTCGCCGGATAAAAATATTCCTCTTCTTTCCAGTGCACTGCAATGTGGGCTTCGTCTTTTCCGGCAGTCACATTTTTTTCTTTGGCCTCAGCCACAGCGATGGCTCCTTTATGAGGAACAGGTCTGGATCGAATGCGAGCGAAACCGACAAGCGCGTTGCAGCGCAACCGGAACCATGCGTCCGCGCCGCGCCCCGGCCTTCAGCGCGGAAGATGCATCCGGGCCGAAGGCCTTGGCGCAACCATCATCTCTCTGTGGCGAAATGCCGTCAATCCGCGGGGCTGCGGGCCGGTTGTCCGCCCACCTCGTCCCAGATCTTCGTGCCATGGGTCTCACGCAAGAACAGGCTGCCGACTATAAAGGTTACGCTTGCCACAATCATCGGGTAATAGAGTCCGGCGTAGATGTTGCCGGTGGCCGCGCATGACGAGAGCCCGATGAGTGGCAGCATTCCGCCGAATACGCCGTTGCCTATGTGATAGGGCAAGGAAAGCGATGTGTAACGTACTTTGGCCGGGAACGACTCCACCAGGAACGCTGCGATCGGCCCGTAGACCATGCAGACGTAAATCACCTGAATGAATACCAGCAGCCCGAGCATGAATTTGTCGGGATTTGCTGCTTCCTTGACGGGAACGAGTGCGCCGGTCGCGGGGTCAGTGGTCATTGACGTCAAACTGATTGCACCGGTCACCTTGTTGCGTGTGGATTGAACGCTGACTACATTGTTTCCCGCGGCCCGCTGCATCGCGTGATAGATCGGGATGTATGTCAGCACGGCGATCAGGCAGCCTGCCATCATGATCTTCTTCCGCCCGATCCGGTCCGAGAGTGCTCCGAACACCGTAAACAGGGGCATGCCGGCCAGCAAAGCCCA
>Ga0307473_10000216_pt1 | contig 11939 bp, 9 predicted proteins | sample atmos_gasesAM5C__FD_203744 | JGI IMG/M metagenome (GOLD analysis project Ga0307473, IMG submission 203744) | Hardwood forest soil microbial communities from Morgan-Monroe State Forest, Indiana, United States - atmos_gasesAM5C_515 | ecosystem: Environmental > Terrestrial > Soil > Temperate forest...
GTGAGGCCGACAGATCCAGTGACGTTTGCGGGTGTCGCGCTTCTTCTCATCGGTGTCGCTCTGCTTGCTTGTTATATACCGGCGAGGCGCGCGATACGCGTCGATCCGCTGGTTGCGCTGAGACACGAATAGCTCGGGCCGGAGGGTACCCCAAGTCATGTCGAATGCGAAAGCACTCCACATGCCTGATTAACGCGGTGGTCTCAATGGGTCGATGCAACACTCAGGTCGAACCCGACTTGCATTGAAAACAAAGGCTAAATCGCTCGCTAGGGTTAGATCAGCCGGAACACTACCTTGGCGAGGTTTTGACCGAATACAGCCAAACAGATCGCTTCTCCCGGGGAAGCATTGTCGAATCAAGGCATTGGAGGGTGTTGCATCGACCGGTTGAGCTGGCAGCGTTTATCGGGACTTGAGCCTTTTCGCTGCTAGGTGGTGGGGTACTTTGAATTTGGCTTTTTTTTCGAAGTAATAGAACCATCAGCAGGGAGTACACGGCAAGGCACCTAATCCCTAGCCACCAAGGGTGAGAGACAATCAGAAACAGAAAAAATAGAATATGTATGCCCACCAGCGCCACGCTTCTGGCGGGTCGGGGTCCAAACTTGGGAACTTCACTTTTTGTTCGTCCCATGCTGCTCTCTATACTTCTTCTGCTTCCCACAGGTCAACTAGGTCGGAGCCCGCGTATTGGAGTCGATTGAAGCCTGAAAAAGTTTGGTGTCTTCGCGGCTACAAGTTCGTTTACTCGACGAGATTTCACCGTACGATGCTTGGCCTGTGGCGGTCGGCGATCAGCTCATGATCCCTTGTTCTGCGAGTTCAAATTCCGCAATCACGAGCTTTTTTCGTTGATGGCACTCGGCGATTGGGGTGCGGGAAGAATCTTGGCGAGAGAAAGATTCTGCGTACCCGGTTCTTCTGCGACAAGCTCTTGCGCGGGGCGATTTCGAAAGACAGCGAGACTCAGATAGCGGCCGTCCATCTCCGCCATCAACCGAGCATCCCGGAAGGAGTGCAGCAACGCGCGAACTTCGGATTCGGGAATGGGATTGCCAAGTTTCCGGGCAATACTCGCAGGCGATTGGGCCGTATCACACCCGAGATAGAGTTTGGCCTCGACACCACTGAGTACGAAGGTCGGTCTGACGGCGCAGGGGCGGGTATCGGTGATGAGGGCGAGGGAGTCTGTCTGGAAAAGGTCAAGTCTCGGCCTGTCCGGGCTGGTCCATGCCGGCCAGCGCGCCACTGCTTCAGCCACGGCGCGCGCATATTCAGCCGGTATCCTGGCATGGGAGTAGTCAAATTCAAAGAAATAGGCCAGGTTCCCGAGTTGTTGAGGATTCAGAGGATAAACATAGGAATAGGCGGAGGCTGGACGCGGGTCGGTGATGCCGAATTCCGGACTGGTGAACAGAGGGCTGAAACGATCCACATGGATTTTTCCGCAATAGCCGGGCCGCTGGAGATGAGTCAGCATGGGAAGCAGTTCGGCCATGCGCGCATACTCGGCCGGAGATTCGTTGGGGAATCCGTACAGAAGATTCCAAAAGACAGTGATGCCCAGCTCCTCGCACCAGCGCAAGATTTGAATATTCTGGAGACCGGTGCACCCTTTTCGCATCAACTGCAAAACGTGATTGCTGAAACTCTCGATCCCGGGCTGGATGACGCGAACCCCTCCCCGCCGAAGGGTTCGAAGCTGCCCAAAGCGCATGTTTGACTTGGTCTCTAAGAATATTTCCAGAGTCGAGCCAGTGCGGCTCAGCTCCTGGAACAGCGTATCGACATACTCCAAATCCAGAATATTATCGACAAACTCGACCTGCTTTACGCCGTAGGTTTCGGAGAGATATGACAATTCTTCAAACACTCTTCGTGGCGACTTGCTGCGATAGGCCATGGTGAGTCCATTCAGCCCGCAGAAAGTGCAATGCTGCTTTTCTCCCCACCAGCAGCCGCGCGCCGATTCAATCAGCAGCCGGGGCCGGATGCTCGGACCAATCGGCGAAGAGCTCAGGGCTTCGAAGTAGGAGGAATAATTTGGCACCGGCAGCGAATCCATTTGCAGGACCGGCGGAGGTGTGGTGAGCGAGGGAGCCTCTCCCTGCTTGAGAATTCCGGGGATCGGACGTGCGCTGCCGTCGCGGACCAAGTCATGAAGAAACTGCGGGACTATCTCGTCACCCTCACCCGTACATACATAGTCGATACACGGAAATGCGGTGATCAATTCCAAGCCCATCGCACCTTCACAATTGGCGCCCCCGAAAATAACCACGGGAGGATTCTCGGTCTGCTTCAGCCGCTGGGCTACGGCCAGACAGGCGCATGTTTGGTGAAAGGTGGTGGTAAAACCGACGACCCGGGGATGGTGCCGCCGAATCTCTCGCACACAGTTGTCAACAAAGATCTGCCGGTGCCGGCGGGCCTCCAGAATCTCGGGGATAAGCTTGGACATGCTCGGGTCCGGCTGGAAAAACCTCGAAAGATACTCGCTCTCAGCGGGAATCCGGCCGGGGGAGACCAAGTCAGCGAAAAACCATTCACCGGCAAGGTACTCGGAAGGTGCGACGGTGGAAAGCAATTCCTGGTCTGTTGTGCATTGCGAAAACCAGCCGTAGAGACGCGCGCCAATTCGCTCGGCAAGGTCCAGATTGAAATACCGGATCGAGGATGAAAAGCCGCGCCGCTGAAGTTGCGCGTCGATCAGGCTGACTCCCAGGGCGGGACGCCCCGGGTCTGAAAACGGGAGAACAGCAAAAAGAATATCCACTGAGGACTCGTCTCCGCTGGCCTCGTTCCGCTGGACCTGTTTCCGCGCGGTAGGAGTCCGGCTGATTCGGCTTCGGTTGCGGTCTGTCGACCGAGGGATTCTACTCCACAATGCAGAAATTTGGTTTGAGAGATAGAGGAGAAAGGCAGACCTTATGAATGGACTTATTGCTGGTTCGTCCACGAGGGAATGTGCGGTCATTGACTTGCCCGAGAACGCAGCACTAAAATGACCGCCGGAGCCCGGCCTATAAATGATCGGTCAGACGGTCAGCCGCTACCACATTCTCGAAAAAATCGGGGCCGGTGGGATGGGCGTAGTTTACCGCGCCCATGATGAGAAGCTTGACCGGGATGTGGCGCTGAAGGTACTGCCCCCAGGAATTTTCCGCGACGAAGCCGCGCGCAAGCGATTTCGTAAAGAAGCTCTCGCACTTTCGAAACTGAACCACCCCAACATTGCTACCATCCACGACTTCGATACACAAGACGGTACCGATTTCCTGGTGATGGAATACATCACGGGAACCACTCTTTCGCACCGACTGAGCAGCGAGGCCTTGTCGGAGAAAGAAGTGGCGGCTTTTGGCCTGCAAATCGCAACGGCACTTGAGGAAGCGCACGAGCGCGGAATCGTCCACCGAGACCTGAAGCCGAGCAACATCCTGGTGACGCCGAAGGACCAGATAAAGATGCTCGATTTCGGTCTGGCGGTCCTGCTGAAGCCAAGCGCCGCAGGCGAGGCGACCCAAAGCGAAACAGAACTGGGCGGCATTTCCGGAACGCTCCCGTATATGGCGCCGGAACAGTTGTTGGGAAAGCCGGTGGACACCCGCAGTGACATCTACGCAGTCGGAACAATCCTGTTTGAAATGGTCACCGGGAGGCGCCCATTTGACGAGAAACTGTCAACGGCGCTCTGCAATGAAATCATTTACAAGCCGCCTCCCCGCCCCGGAGCTATAAGGCGCAACCTCTCGGCCAGACTGGAAGATGTCATCCTGAAGTGTCTGGAGAAAGAACCGGAGAACCGCTACCAGTCGGCCAAGGAATTGGCAGTGGACCTGAGACGGTTGAGCACGCCCGCGACGGGAACTGTGTATCCCCCGGAACGTCCACGATCGGGAGTCAGGCGCTGGCAAGCTGTCGTGGCCCTCTGCCTTGCTGTCGTCGCAATCGGTGGGCTGCTCCTGGCTCGTTACCATATGTTGCATGGAGGAAGCCAAGCCATCGACTCCCTGGCCATTCTGCCCTTTGAGAACGTGAGTGCCAACCCTGATGCGGAGTACCTCAGCGATGGGCTTACCGAAAGCCTGATCAACAGCATCTCGCACTTGCCAAACCTGAAAGTGATCGCCCGCAGCTCAGTTTTCCGATACAAGGGCCGAAGCGTGGATCCACGCGTGGTAGGAAAAGAACTGTCCGCCCGCGCAATCCTCACGGGCCGAATGGTTGTTCGTGGCGAGGATCTTTCCATCAGTACCGAACTCACAGACGCGCGCGAGGACCAGCACATCTGGGGTGAGCAATACAATGTCAAGCTTACGGACCTTCTGGCGACCCAGGAAAGAATTTCAAAGGAAATTACCGCCAACCTTCGATCGCAATTGAGCGGCAAAGAGGAGGCCGTGCTTCCGAAGCAATACACCAGGAACGCTGAAGCGTTTCAGCTGTACCTCAAAGGACGATACTACTCGGACCAGCTGACCGTGGCAGGCGTGCACCGCGGGGTGAAATATTTTCATCAGGCGATTGATTTGGACCCCCATTACGCGCTTGCCTATGGGGGCATCGCGGATGCCTATTTCCTGCTGTCGAGCCAGTTCTTGCCTCCCCGAGAAGCCATGCCCAAGGTGAAAGAAGCGGCCATGCAAGCCCTGCAATTGGACGAAACACTGGCCGAGGCACACACGATGCTGGCAATGGTGAAGGCGTTCTACGACTACGATTTCCCCGGTGCGGAATCAGAATTCAAACGAGGTGTCGAACTGGATCCCAACTTGGCATCAGCTCACCAATGGCGTGGATATTTTTTGATTGCGATGGGGCGACAACAAGAGGCTCTTGCCGAACTGATAAAAGCCAGAGACCTGGATCCGCTCTCAGATACCGTCCGCCTCCTGCTCTCAGTGAACTATTTGTTCTCGCGGCAATACGACCAGGCCATTGAGCAAGCGCGGAAAATGATAGAGGCGGAGCCTGATTTCTGGTGGGGGCATTTCCTGCTGGGATGGGCGGAGACCGAAACCGGCAGGTATGACGAAGCCACCAAGGCGCTGGACCGGGCAACTCAGTTGGATGCCAGCCCCTACCCTCTGGCCTATCTCGGCTACGCAAATGCCCGGTCGGGGAACAAAGACCGAGCTCGAAAGGCGCTGCAGGAGTTGGAGCTGAAGTCACATCAACTGTACGTACCGCGTTACCAAATTGCTGCTGTCTACGCAGGTCTGGGGGAGAAGCACAATGCCTTGGAAAGTCTGCAACAAGCTTTCGTGAATCGTGAAGAAATCATAACGTTTTTAAAGGTTGACCCGACCTGGGACACACTGCGTTCCGACCCAGGATTTCAAACTATTTTGCATCGCGCCGGTTTAAACTGACACCGAATTGCCATTGACTCCCGGCGAACCACAACTCTCAAGGGATCTCTCCAAGAATTAGAGAGCGCGCGAAAAAAAGAGGCCGTTACCTCTCCTCAACCTAATTTGAATTGCGCTTGAATCCTGCAAGGTGTACCGGCGGGCCCTAGGACGCGGTAGCCCTCATGGCCGTTTCTTTGGGGTGCGCTGCGACAAGTTCCTCGAAAATCTGGCGAACGAGCGCGACCGTTTGAAAAGCGCTTATGGCAAGGATGTTTGCATGCTGCGTTGAGAGCGGCATGCGATCAAGGGCCTGGTGCAGATCGTCTCGGTGGTTTCGATCGACGTCCGCGTGTTGGAAATATGTTCGGAAAGCCTCCCGAGGGAGACCGGTCCTCTGAATTACCCTCTCAAGAAACTCTGCGACTGGAGGTTCGCCTTCCAAGACCTCCAGGTAACCCAGAAGCGCAACGGGATGGACGTTCAGAATCCAGTAATACTGTGCTCCCACCAGCGCCGCCATGGTGGGAGACGGGATTCGCCGAGCCACCATTTCCCGCGAAACTCCAAGAACGGCCAGGTCGTCGAGCACGTTCTCATCGTGATGGCGTTCTTCCGGGATATGACGGCGGCAATAGTCAGCGACGTGGGCAGCGACTGGATCAATGTCCCGCTGGGGGCTCGCCGCGGTGAACGCCGACTCAAGCAGCGAGACAGTGGAGCGGCCAACGCAGTAGGTTGTGAACAAGAACTCCGGGAAAATCTCCGGCATACGCGGGTGGGTCCAGAAGGCATGGATGGTCCGGTGCATGCTGGGAGCCACTAACTCGATCTTTTCACGAAGGTGCCGGCTGTGGCTCATGGACATGAGCAACGGAGAACTACAAGATCAAGGTGGTATTTCTCTCGATGAAATCGTCGCCAAGTTGTGACTTGATGGCAACCAGTGCATCCACTTCCGAAGGATCCAGGGCGTTGACCTTGTCCTCATCCGAATCAGACAGCCTGCTTGGTACCGGCAAGATTTTGGCCGCTTGCAACTTTTCGACATTTGTCATTTGCGTTCTCCTCCGTGCCAGTTCCAGATTGTTACTGAGCTATTGAGTTACACCCCCCTGACAGGGGGGCCGACGGCCTACGCAGCAGCCTTCTATCACATTTGCGGCAACATTCAACATTACTTTCGCAATGCGGGGTGGCCCGAGATGAGCCCTACGGTCATACCTGGTTCCTATGCTCAGTTCATCAGAATCCGGCCCGCCAGTTATCGGGGATGTCGATTTACCGAGGATAGGGTGCGGCGCTGATCTGCTCTGCTTGATTGAATCGCGCGTTCACTCAACGGAGTGACTGTTTTTGACTTTCCGCAGTCCCTCGCCAGAGATCACTTACAAAGGCCAATGAGCGAACGCCAGCGAAGCTATCTCGCCTATCCATTCTTTCTTCTAAGCTAGGGCACACTCGGTTCAGCTAAGTAGGTAAATTTTGCATAGAGACATTCGTTCCCTTGCGGGACGAGTGTCTCTATGCCCAGACTCCCTTCCGGTCCCTAGAAAGGTCTCGGCATTTCTATCGGAAAGATCGGAGGCAAATACGATGCGTTCATTTGCAAGTCTCAATCGACAGCTACCTGAAGGGATACGTCGCACTCTACGCTGGAGATTACAAGACGGCGCTTGAAGAGCTGCTGGTGGCGAACCAGGACAACGCGTACATCCAATGCATGATTGGTCAGACCTACGAGAGGCTAGGCGACGAGGACAAAGCCTTGGAGTACTGCCGCAAGGCGTCGACAGCAATCTCCCACAACCCTGCGGCAGCGTTGGTTCGCCCAACCCCGTTGGCCGATTGTCGGTCTTCAGGAAATGGACTTCGATCTCTGGCGATGCCTGCGACAATCGGACGGGCGGATACCCGCGGAAGTTGGTTTGCATCGCGCAGCCGCGCTCGATCGTAATCTCGTAGCCCATCAAATGACTCAGCCCTTCGATCAGAGCCCCCTGCACATCGTTCACCCTAACGGCAACATGAATATGTCAACCCCTGAGGATTTTGGTGTACATTGGAACCGTGGGGCTGAGTGGTTCTTAGTTTCTCTTATTGCTTGAAAGGGTAGGGAGATGAATCCGGCCAAAGCTGCCACGGAACTAAACAACGCAACGCCCCCTGGCGCGCGCCGCGACTCGCTAACGATCACGGACAACCGCACGGGCCGCCAATACGAAATCCCCATCAAGTACGACAGCATTCGTGCCATGGATCTGCGGCAAATCAAAGTACACGAATCGGATTTCGGAATGATGAGTTACGACCCGGCTTATTCCAATACCGCTTCCTGTATCAGCAAAATTACGTTTATTGATGGTGATAAGGGGATCCTGCGCTACCGCGGATATTCCATCGAAGAGCTGGCGGAAAAAAGCTCGTATCTCGAGACAGCCTATCTGATTCTGTATGGCGAACTCCCCACGAAATCCCAGCTTGCCGATTGGACCTACCACGTCACGCATCACACTTTCATCCACGAGAGCATCAAGAAATTTCTCGACGGATTTCATTACGACGCCCACCCTATGGGCATGCTCATTTCCACCGTCGCCGCGCTCTCCACTTTTTATCCCGACGCCAAAGATATTTTCAATCCCGACTCGCGCCGCAAGCAGACTTACCGCTTGATCGGCAAGATGCCCACGCTCGCTGCCTTCGCTTACCGGCATAGCCTGGGGATGCCTTTTGCGTATCCCGACAACGATTTGAGCTACTCCGGCAATTTCCTGAACATGCTTTTCCGCACCACGGAGCTGAAGTACCGCCCGAATCCCACGCTCGAGCGCGCGCTTGACATACTGTTCATCTTGCACGCGGACCACGAACAGAATTGTTCCTCCAGCGCCATGCGCGGCGTGGGCAGTTCGCATGTGGATCCCTATTCCGCCACTGCCGCCGCCACCGCTGCGCTCTATGGCCCGCTCCATGGCGGCGCGAACGAGCAGGTCCTGCGCATGCTCATCGAGATCGGCTCAGTCAAGAACGTGCCCGAATATATCAAGCGCGTGAAGGCCGGCGAAAAGTTGCTCATGGGTTTTGGCCATCGCATTTACAAGAACTACGATCCGCGCGCCAAAATTGTGAAGCACATTGCCTATGAGGTTTTCGACGTGATGGGGCGCAACCCGCTGATTGATATTGCGCTTGAATGCGAGCGCATCGCTCTCGAAGATGAATATTTCGTGAGCCGACGCCTCTATCCCAACGTGGATTTTTATACCGGCCTGATCTATCAGTCCATGGGTTTTCCGGTGACCATGTTCCCTGTGCTCTTCGCTATTCCTCGCACTTCCGGCTGGATTGCGCAGTGGGAAGAGATGCTGCTTGACCCGGAACAGAAAATTTCCCGCCCGCGCCAGATCTATCTGGGCTACGATTTGCGCGGCTACGTTCCGCTCGAACAGCGCGGCTGACCGCTTTCGCCTCTATTTTCGCCCTCCTCCGCGCTCTCCCTTCTGATACGAGTCCTCCGCTGCCCTTCCGCGACGAAAAGTGATTGCATCTGGGTCCAATCTCTGGCAAAACACTCTGCACGTCCCGCAGAGGGCCATGACTCCATGGAAATATCAACACGACAATCCGGCGTCGCCACAATCGTGGATGTGACCGGCGATATCACGCTCTATAACTCGCCTGAAATGCGCAAGGTCTTGTTGGACCTGCTGAAGGAGAAGCGCGCGGCACGCGTGATCGTCAACATGCTGAATGTGAAATACATTGACAGCGCCGGGGTCGCCTCGCTGGTTGAAGGCCTCAAGATTTCGCGCGATTTGAAGAGCACTTTTGCGCTCTATGGACTCAGCCGCACGGCGCGGGAAGTTCTTGAGCTGACGCGGCTGATCAAAGTTTTCGAGGTTTATAACAACGAAGAGGAAGCCCTGCGTGGGGACAGCAGCGCGAAGGCCCCTGCCAGGTAAGGTTTCGCACGCCCTCGGCGCGGATTTCTTCTGGAGTTTCCGCCCGTCTCGAACCAAAGATGGCACTCACTGAATCCATCGGCGCCGCCACCATTGACGGGCTGGCATATGTAGGGGGACTGGCGCGCCTGACAGCCGGCTCGGCGCGCGCCATTTTCATCGAGCCGTTCCGCGGCAGAAAACTCCACCTCGGCCGTGCCCTTCATCAGGCCATGGCTGTCGGCGTCGAAGCCCTTCCGATCGTATCGTTGATCTCGTTTTTTATCGGCGTGATCTTCGCGCTCCAGAGCGCCTACGAGTTGCGCAAATTGGGTGGCTTGCAATTCGTCGCCGATGCGGTCGCGATCGCCATTACGCGCGAGTTGGGCCCGCTCATGACCGCCATCATGGTGATCGGCAGGTCGGGATCGTCTTTTGCCGCAGAAATCGGCACCATGAAGGTGAATGAAGAAATTGACGCCCTTGAGACCATGGCTCTTGAGCCGGTTGGATTCCTAGTCGCTCCGAAATTCCTGGCCATGATCCTCATGTTGCCCTGTCTGACCACTTGGGCCGATTTCATGGGAGTCGTAGGGGGAGGCACGTTTGGCGTGGCCAAGGCCGGCTTCACATGGGCTTCTTATTTCCACCGCACTCTTGATGCGCTGGTCTTGCGAGACATTACGACCGGCCTGATCAAGAGTGTCATGTTCGGTGTCGTCATCACTGCCGTTGGATGCACGGAGGGATTCTCCACCGGCCTCGGCTCGGAACAGGTGGGGCGCTCGACCACCTCGGCCGTCGTGAAATCCATCTTCATGGTCATTCTCGTGGATCTGATTTTTACGGCGCTCTTTTACTTTACCGCGCCTCGGTAGGAATGATGGCGACGAACCCGTTAACCAAGCAGCCTGCTTCCGAACCCCCCGCTGGCCCGGCGATCGCGGTCCGCAACCTGCGCGTGAAATACGGCGATCGGGAAATTCTCCACGGGATTAATTTTGAAATCACCGCGGGCGAGACACTGGTAATTCTAGGCGGTTCCGGCTCGGGAAAGAGCACGCTCCTGCGCACACTTATCGGCCTCGAACTTCCCAGCAGCGGCGAAATCTGGATACGTGGCAAGAATTTCGCGGCCATGTCGGATGCCGAACGCGATGAACTGCTCAAGAAAATGGGCATGTCGTTTCAGGGCGGCGCGCTGTTCGGCTCGATGAGCGTGGCCGACAACGTCGCGCTCCCACTCCGCGAACACACCGAGCTCGATGAATCCACTATCGAGATCATTGTGCGCCTGAAACTCGATCAGGTAGGCCTCTCCGGCTTCGACAATTACATGCCCGCGCAGCTTAGCGGCGGCATGAAGAAGCGGGCCGCCATCGCCCGCGCCCTGGCCATGGACCCGGAAATTCTTTTTTTTGACGAGCCTTCTGCCGGCCTCGATCCGATTATCGCTGCCGGAATCGACGAGCTGATACTGAAGCTGAAGAAAGCTTTCCGAATCACCATCGTGGTGGTCACGCACGAGCTGGCGAGCGCATTTTTGATCGGCGATCGGATGATTCTGCTCGATAAAGGCGTCATCGTGGCCAATGGCACGCCCCAGGAGCTGCAGGCAAGTAAGCAGCCCCGCGTGCGCCAGTTTCTAGACCGTATTCCGGAGCCCGAATTATCGGAAGAAATGGACTATCTGCAGATGCTGACGGGAGAAATCCCGCCGCAGCGGCGGTAGGTCTGGCGGGACGCGGGGCTCATGATATACTCCCCGCGCCTGAGGGGGCCTGCCCGGTTCATCGGCCAGGATTCATAGAGGAAAACTATGGAATCGAAGCGGGAGCAAGCTCTCGTCGGTCTTTTCGTGCTCGTGGCTTCCGGGCTGCTCATCGCCACGGTCTTCGCCCTCTCCGGGAGCCTTGAGAGCGGACAGACTCCATACCGCACATACTTCAAGAACGCCGGTGGGCTGGCGCCGGGAGCGGAAGTGCGCTACGCCGGCGGCCCGCCCGTGGGCCGGGTGAAAACCGTTCGTCCGGATCCGAGTGATCCCACGCGAATGGAAATTAGTTTCACTCTCCGTCCCGACACCCCCGTGAAAACGGATAGCTTGGCCATCATCACCAGCGATAGCCCTCTGGGGGACAACCATCTGGGGATCCTGGCCGGAACTTCCGCCGCCCCGCGCGCCCAACCCGGTGCAACCCTCAAATCTAAGGAATTCACGAGTTTCGCAGACATCAGCGCTACGATTGCCGACTTGACCCCGACCGCTAAGAAATTGCTGAATAATTTGAATGACCGCGTCGTGGAACTGCAACTCACCCTCAACCGCGTGAACGACCTTCTCAACGACCAGAACCGCGCCAACATCTCCGCCAGCCTCTCGAACGTTCGCGGCATGCTCGAGGAGAACCGCCCGGGGATTCGTACAACTGTCGGCAATCTGAGTGCCTCGAGCGCCAAGCTCGACAAGGTCCTCGACGATTTGAAAAAGACCATGGCTCAGGCCAACGACGCGCTCGCTCATATTGACGCGACCATCACCGAAAATCGTCCCGATCTTCGCGCCTCGATCCAGAACCTCCGCAAGTCCTTGAGCTCGACTGCCTCGCTCACAGACCAGCTCGACCGCACCCTGGCC
>Ga0307473_10000218_pt1 | contig 11873 bp, 8 predicted proteins | sample atmos_gasesAM5C__FD_203744 | JGI IMG/M metagenome (GOLD analysis project Ga0307473, IMG submission 203744) | Hardwood forest soil microbial communities from Morgan-Monroe State Forest, Indiana, United States - atmos_gasesAM5C_515 | ecosystem: Environmental > Terrestrial > Soil > Temperate forest...
ATGTCAGCTTCCATCGGATGCTCGCGCGCCAGCAGTCGTCCCAGCCGCTCGCGGCTCTCGTTCACCGGACGGCCGAACACCAGGCTGTCGGGCCGCGAAAAATAGACATGCTCGAAAATGCAGTATTGATGCGGCTTTTCCGCTGCGAAGCGGATGGACTCGACGCCCGAGCGCGATATCCGCACCATCTCCCCCGGCTCCACTTCGCGCACGTACTCGGCATCAATCAAGTCGAACGCGCAGGTTTCCGACGCCACCACCCACGCGCCATCCAGGCGTCCGAGACACAGCGGCCGGAAACCGCGCGGGTCGCGAATCGCATAAATTTCATCGCGCGTCAGCAGCAGCAGCGAGTACGCGCCTTCCACCTGGTTGAGCGCGTCAGCGATCGCTCCGGAGAGATTGCGCGCCGCGCTGCGAGCGATCAAATGCACGATCACTTCCGTGTCGCTGGTGGTCTGGAAAATCGAGCCGCGATGCTCCAGGCGCCGGCGCACTTCGAGTGCATTCGTCAGGTTCCCGTTGTGCCCCAGCGCCAGCTTGCCCTTGTTGCAATCAATCACCACCGGCTGGGCATTCATCAGCACCGTATCGCCCGCGGTCGAGTAGCGCGTGTGCCCCATCGCCGCCGCGCCCGGCAATTGCGCAATCACCCCCGGCGTGAATATTTCCTGCACGTGCCCCATAGCCTTGTGCACGTGCACGTTCGCGCCGTCCGTCGAAGCGATCCCCGCTGACTCCTGCCCGCGATGCTGCAGCGCGTAGAGCCCCAAATAGGTCATCTTCGCGGCCTCGGCATGTCCGTAAATTCCGAACACGCCGCAGTGATCGTGAAAATGCTCGTCGTCGAGACGGAATGTCTTCGTCACGCGATCTGATTTCTCCGAGAGTACTCTGCGCGCACCGCTGGTAGCCGAAGCCAAATCAATGCGACACAAATAAGTGCAGTGAACATAACCGTGCTTGCATCGACCACGTGCAAACCGGCGAGGGCCACTACGATCACGATCGATAACAGTTCGAATATAGAGAGCCCGATCGCCAAGTCACGGGCCCAGTTCTCCCATTTCAGAATTCCCCAGGCGCAAACAAAAAACGGGAGCGACCCCAAATACCTGATGTACTCCGGGTAGGGAGCCCGGTCGCCGCGAACCGCATAAACGAGATCCGGAAGAATCCTATTAGCCATAAAGAATAAGCCACTGGCTGTGAACACCGCAGCGACCAGCCAATGCCCCCAATTGACGAGCTTGCTCATTTGCTTTCTGCGCCCTCAACTGCCCGCGCCAGCGAATCGGACCAGGCCTTACGGAGAGAATCCACATCCCCGTGTATCACAGGCGAAGCATTATATTGGATGCGAAATTCTCCGTGTGTGACGGTACCGATGCGCTGCGCGTTGACCTTGTATTGTGCCGCAATCGCGCTCACGCGGGCAAGCGACGCGGGCGAAAGCGATACCACCGCGCGCGCCCCCCGTTCGCCGAAAAGCGCCGTCTCGGCCGGTTCGTCGCCCACCAGTGATATCTCGGCGGCCAACCCCTCAGCCCCAAAGCAGCTCTCCGCGAGCGTGACCGCAAGCCCGCCATCGCTCACGTCGTGCGCCGAAAGAATTGCGCCTTCTGCTGCGAGCGCGACCAAACATTCGATCAGCCGCCTTTCCGCTGCCAAGTCCAACGCAGGAGGCGCGCCGGCAACGATTCCGTGAATTGTCTTCGCGTATTCGGAAGAGGAAAACGCGCGCCAGTCCTCACCAGGGCCTGCCAGGCTCGATTCTGGCAGCCGTTTCTCGATGGCTGCGGTCCATTGCTGCGCAGAATTTTTCATCAGCGCCGAAAACTCTTTCCAGAATACATTCTTCGCCGCCTGGCTCCATTTGCCCGCACCGTCGAGCAACACGATCGCGTCGCCATCATTCCGAAACGCAGACCCGAGCGCGCGCTCTGCATCTTCCACCAGGCCGAGCACGCCCAGAATCGGCGTGGGATAAATAGGCTTGCCCAGTGTTTCGTTGTAGAAGCTGACATTTCCGCCGGTGATGGGAATTTCAAGCGCCGTGCAGGCTTGCGCGATGCCGTCCACCGCCTCGCTGAATTGCCACATCACCTCCGGCTTTTCCGGGTTGCCGAAATTTAGGCAATTCGTTGCCGCCACGGGACGCGCACCCGCGCAGGCCACGTTGCGCGCAGCTTCCGCGACGGCGTGCATCGCGCCCAGTCGCGGCGCAAGCGAGCACCACCGCCCGTTGCCGTCGGTTGCAAGCGCGAGCGCGCGTTTCGTTTCCTTCAGCCGCAGGACCGCCGCATCGCCGCTGCCCGGACCAACACGCGTGTTGGTGCGCACCATCGAGTCATACTGCTCGGTGATCCAGTATTTCGATGCAATCGCCGGCGACGCGAGCAAGCTGCGAAAATTCTCCGTGAGGTTGCTGCCAACACGCTCAAATTCAACGAGCGGCGTGTGCGCCTGCTTCTCAGCGGCCGTCGCGACCGGCTTTCCCATCGGCCGCTCGTACCGCGGCCCTTCCTCCGCGATCGCGTGAGCAGGAATTTCCGCCGCCACGCGCCCGTGAACGAGGATGCGCAGTTTGCCGTCCACGGTCACGCGCCCCACTTCCACTGCATCCAGCTCCCACTTGTGGAACACATCAAAAACTTCCCGCTCGCGACCACGCTCGGCCACCAGCAGCATGCGCTCCTGCGATTCCGAGAGCATGATTTCGTAGGGCGTCATTCCTGTCTCGCGTTGCGGCACGCGCGCAAGTTCGATTTCGATTCCCATGCCGCCGCGTGAAGCCATCTCCGAGCTCGAGCTGGTCAGCCCGGCGGCGCCCATATCCTGAATCGCGACCACCGCGCCAGTCTTCATCGCTTCGAGGCACGCTTCGAGCAGCAATTTCTCCATGAACGGGTCGCCCACCTGCACGTTCGGCCGCTTCTGCTGCGATTCCTCGCTGAATTCCGCGGAGGCGAGCAGCGAAGCGCCATGAATCCCATCGCGCCCCGTTTTTGCGCCTGCATAAATCACCGGATTGCCCGCCCCGCGCGCCCGCGCAAAGAAAAGCTCTTCGCGCCGCGCGATGCCCAGCGCCAGCGCATTCACCAGTGGGTTATTCGAGTAGCACGGCTCGAATTGCACTTCACCGCCCACGGTGGGCACGCCGAAACAGTTGCCGTAGAAGCCTATCCCGCGCACCACGCCATCGAAGATGCGCCGGTTGCGCGCGATTTCATCGTCAGGGCACGGCTTTAGCCGTGCCGTATCGCGTCCCTGGCCCCTAGGGGCTTCAGCCTCTGAGGTGATCGGCCCGAATCGCAGCGAATCGAGCACGGCGATCGGCCGCGCTCCCATTGTGAAAATATCGCGCAGGATTCCTCCCACGCCGGTGGCCGCGCCCTGAAACGGCTCGACGAAGCTCGGATGATTGTGCGACTCGATTTTAAAAACGGCGCAGAGCCCGTCGCCGATGTCCACCACGCCCGCGTTTTCTCCCGGCCCCTGTACCACGCGAGTGCCGCTGGTCGGCAGCCGCTTCAGGTGCACGCGCGAGGATTTGTACGAGCAGTGCTCGCTCCACATCACGCTGAAAATTCCCAGCTCGGTGAAGTTCGGGTCGCGCCCCAGGATTTTCTGAATGCGCGCGTATTCTTCAGGCGTCAGCCCATGCTCCGCCGCGATCTGCGGCGTCACTTTTATCGATGTCCCCGTGGTTGCCATGTCATTCCAGTCGTCTGTCTCACGTGCGCCGCCAGAGCGTAGGAGAATGAGTCAAGAAAGATCCCTCGGCTCCCGTTGGTCGCTCGGGATGCCGACCCTCGCCGGGTCGGAATTTGTGTCGATTAGAACGGCTTCGCCTCTTTTATTTTCAATTACTTGGCTCGTGTTCCAATTTCGAGTTGTGTAGATTAGAATTCCCCTTTCTCGCGGTACGCAGGACCCGCCACCGCGCAGTCTGCGCGCGATTCGCGCGGCGATTGTGGCAGGAAATTCCGTCGAGGGCAATGGTACTAAGCTGTGGAGATTTTTGGCGCCTCGCGATATCACTATGCGGGGATGGCGACGCGGCGCGAAAGACTCTCAACCACCGAGCGGAAGAGGGCGAGGCCGTCGGCGGAACCGAGCGCAGATTCCACGGCGCGCTCCGGGTGCGGCATCAGGCCCAGGACGTTGCGCCCACGATTGCAGATTCCGGCGATCGCGCCCAGCGAGCCGTTGGGATTCGCAACGCGGTCATTTTCCGGCGGCCCTTGCCGGGTGCCGTCACCCTCACCAGCGTCGCGCCCGTCCGGATGAACATAATGAAAAATAATTTGCCGGTTGCGTTCAAGTTCCGCGAGCGCAGCCGCATCGCAGAAATAGTTGCCGTCCATGTGCGCGATGGGCATTTTGAGCACTTGGCCGGGCCGCGCCGCGCAAGTAAACGGCGTATCCGTGCTTTCCATGCGGATATGCACCTGGCGGCAGAGGAAGCGCAGACCCTTGTTGCGCATCATCGCACCGGGCAGCAGTCCGGCTTCGAGCAGAATCTGAAATCCGTTGCAGATGCCAAGGACCAGACCGCCCGAACGCGCGAAACGATCCACCGCTTTCATCACTGGCGAAAAGCGCGCGATGGCGCCGGTGCGTAGGTAATCGCCGAAAGCGAACCCGCCCGGAAGGATGATGACGTCGCAGCCCGACAACTCTTCGGATTGGTGCCAGATGAATTCAACCAGCTGACCCAGGACAGCGCCAATTGCATGGAACGCGTCGTCGTCGCAATTCGATCCAGGAAATTTCACCACGCCGAATTTCATCGCAAGATTTCTCCTCGCGCCGCATTTTATCATACCCGACACGTGGAGTGCGGGAGGGTGATCCTGCACTGCACATGTGGGCATCAGTTCTTCGGCGGGCTCTTCAGCACAATCTGCAGCACCTTCAAGTCGCCATCGATCTTTCCAACCGGCAGGCCCAGAATCTGCGCGATCAGCGGATAAACATTCACGTTTTCGAACGGCTGCACGGTTACTCCCGCACGGATGTCCGGCCCGGTGGCGACGAACAGCGCCTTCATGCTGGGCATCAGGCGCGGGTCATAGCCGTGCTGGCCCACACTTGGTGGCTTATCCAGTTCTCCGGCAGCCGGCCCACGCGCGCGGATGGAATAGGGGCCGGTAGCAACCACGACGGGATCTCCCGCGCGCGGGTTCGTGTCGTAGTGCAGTTCCGCAGGCACATTCGCGCGCCGATACACCTTGAACTTGTCACCCGCTCCCTTCAGCGACTGGTAAGCCTTCTCGGCGTCGGCAGCGCTCGGCGCATACATCAGCGGCCCGGCGGATTTGAACTGGGATAAATCCGCAAACTTTTCAAGCGTGATCCAGCCCCCGCTCGTGGTTTCCATCCCGTGATCGGCGAGGACGATCAAATCAATTGGGAGGTGCAGCGCGTCGAGACCAGCGATCAACTTGCCGACTTCCGCGTCCACAAACTTTACTGCGTCGGCAGTCTCTTTGCTGTCAGGCCCGTGCTCGTGGCCCGCCCCGTCCACTTCCGCCATGTAGAGCGTGATGAAATGCGGCCGCTGTGGTGCCGGCAGCCGCAACCAGGCCAGCACCTGCTCGATTCGCAGATCGTTTGGAACCGTGGGATCAAATTTCAGGTAGTAGCTCGGGCGCTTTCCTGCGATTTCCGCTTCCGAGCCGGGCCAGAAATAGCAGGCCGCGCGCATCTGGTTCTGCTCCGCCAGCGACCAGAGCGGCACGCCGCTGTACCAGCTTCCATCTTGGACGGCCGCGGGATCGCCGTATGTGTAGCGCTGCTGCCGCGCGGGATCGTAGAAAATGTTCGCGACGATGCCATGGTGCTCCGGGTATAGGCCGGTGATCAGCGCAAGGTGATTCGGAAACGTGGTGGAGGGATATGACGGAATCATGCCGTCCGGCGCGCTCACGCCCCGCGCCGCCATGGCCGCAATGTTCGGCGCGGAATATTTCTTCTCGTAGTCGTAGCGGAAGCCGTCGAGCGAAACCAGCACGACGTACGGCTTGGCCTGCTGTACGGTTGCGTTCGGCGGATTCGCAACTTCGATGACCTTGCCAGAGGTTTGCGCGAGTACGCCCGCGTCAACGAGCAGCAAGAATGCAAAGAGGAACGCGGCGCGTGCCCAGATTCTCGGCCGGCACGAGCTAACCATTGTCTCTCTCATCGCTTTTCCTCGTTCGAGGCGCAGTCCACTGCCCAGCAAATTCAGGAAACGAGCAAGGGCGCGACCACGGGCTGCCCTAACGGCGAGATTTGACGCGGCGGTGTGGTTTTGGTCTTGCGCGGCGTGTAGGCTTGCGGCGGGATTTCGATTTTGCGCGCCCTTTGCCGCGGTTCGCATCCTTCAAGGACCGCAAGCGTTTGGCGGCCCATCCGGGCTTGTTCTCCTGGCGGCCGCGCGCGATAGCCAGCGCGTCGGCAGGAACATTGTGCGTGATCGTCGATCCCGCGGCGACATACGCGCCGTCGCCAACGCGCACGGGTGCCACCAGCGCCGTATCGCTGCCAATGAACACGCGATTGCCGATGGTAGTCTGATACTTCGCCGCTCCGTCGTAGTTGCAGGTGATCGTTCCCGCGCCGATGTTTGAATTGCGTCCAATCGTAGAGTCGCCGAGATAAGTGAGATGCATGGCCTTCGAGCCTTCGTGAATCACCGAATTTTTCATCTCCACGAAATTTCCCAGGCGCGCGCCGGCCCGCACATCGCTGCCGGGACGCAGACGTGAGAAAGGTCCCACACTCGCTTTTGCGCCCAAGCGCGAGTTATCGAGAATCGAGTGCGCCAGCACAGTCGCGTCGTCATCCAGTCGCGCGTCGCGCAGCACGCTGCCCGTTTGAATCCTGCAACGCGCGCCCAGGCGCGTCTTGCCCAGAAGTTGCACGCAAGGCTCGATGATTGTGTCGGGCCCGGCCGTCACTTCCGGGTCAATCACCACAGTTTCCGGCAGGTAGATCGTGACGCCCGCATCCATCAGCTCATCGGCCTTGCGAGCGCGCAAAATGCGGTCCGCGCCGGCCAGTTGCGCGCGCGTGTTGCAGCCGAGAATTTGTTCCGCCTCAGCGGCCGACTGCGCCAGGACGCGTTCGTTGCGCTCGCGCAGCAGCGCGATCGCGTCGGTCAGATAAAGCTCGTGGTGCGCGTCATTGGGCCGCAGCGCATTCAAGCATGGCCACAGCTTTTCGAGCGTGAAGCAGTAAATGCTGGAATTCACTTCGTGAATGGCGCGCTGCTCGGGGGTGGCCGCGCTCTCTTCGACAATGGCCTGCACACGGCCTTCGGCATCGCGCACGATGCGGCCGTAGCCGCTCGGATCGTCCAGCTCAGCCGTCAGGATGGTTGCAGCGGCTTCCCCGCGGCGGTGCGCGTCCAGCAGCGACGCGAGAGTTGCCGGACAGAGCAGCGGCGCGTCTCCGGGCACAACCAGCACCAGTTTCGCGCTCTTGCGCATCGCGCGCCGCGCCACTTGCACGGCATGGCCGGTCCCGCGCTGCGGCTGCTGTACCACCGTCTGCGCGTCGAGTTCCGTGACAACCGCTGCCACTTCGGCCGCTTGGTGGCCGACGACGGCCAGAATTTGCGCGGGCTTCAGCGGCTGGCAGGCGCGCACCACGTGCTCGATCAGCGGCCGCCCGCTGGCGCGATGCAGCACCTTGGCAAGCTCGGAACGCATCCGCGTCCCCTTGCCCGCAGCCAGAATCACAACGACTGTGTCGCTCGCAGCCATGTCGCGGCTATTGTCGCTTCCCGGCAAACCTTTGGCAATCGAAACAGCGGGAACGACCGCTATTTATCAGCAGGAACCTGCGAAACGACTAACGGCGGATTTCTAAGGGCAGGTGCAATCGAGCCATGCCGCGGTCCACCAGCATGACGGCGGCCACCACCATCGCCGCGCCAAGAACCACGTTCAGGGTCAACGCCTCGCCCGCGAATATCCAACCGAGCAGCACCGCCACGATTGGGTTCACGTAGGTGTGCGTGGCCACCAGTGTCGGCGAGTAATGCTCCAGCAGCCAGTTGTACGCCGTAAACGCCACTACCGACCCGAAGAGGATCAGGTAAGCCAGCGCGACCCATGAGAGATTCGATACAGTGCGGGGCGAGAACCGTCGCCATTCGCCCGCAATTGTTCCAGCGATAAGCAACATGATAGAGCCGCTTAGCAGTGAAAGCGCCGACAGCAGCAGCGGCTGCCCGGAAAGCTTCGACCGCCGCGAATATACAATTCCTCCCGCCCAAGACACCGCGCCAACCAGTATGGCAATCGCGCCCGTAGCCATACCCGGCGCGGACATCAAGATGCCCTTACCGAAAAGCAACGCCACCCCCGCGAGACCTAGCACTACTCCAGCGAACAACGTGGCGTTCATGCGCCAGCGCCGGTCGGCCGCCTCCGAAAGCGCGAAGACAAAGATCGGCTCCACAGCAACCAATAGCGCCGCCAGGCCCGACGGGACAATCTGCTCCGCCCAGTGCACCGTCCCATGGCCGATCAGGAAAAAAAGCGCGCCGATCACCACGCTTGCGTGCCACTGCGCGAGCGTCGGCCGCAGCCGCTTCCACACGCACCACACTAGCAATATCAACCCCGCCGTCAGGTGCCGAATGCCCGCGGTGTAAAGCGGCGGAATGGTAGCCACGGCATAGCGGATGGCCAGGTACGTCGAGCCCCAGATGAGGTAAATAGAGAGAAACGCAAAAATCACGGTGATGCGATGCGTCCGCGCGCGAGCGTGCGCGGAAATTCCTGCCGCGGCAGGCTCGATAACAACGGGCGCTTGATCGGCGGCCATGATTTCCTCGATGCCGATAGGAGAACACAAACAAGCGGTTGGATTCAAAATTCCAGTGGTACTTGGCAGGTTCCATTACCTGCCAAAATGGAGATGTCTGAAGACAAATTGGAGCGGGTTACCGAGGAGAGCGCACACAAGCCTCGCGCTGTAGGTAACACCCCAGTTCCATTCTAATCATTCGGGAATACTATCTCGTGGCAGGAACAGATACAGAAACTCGCGCGGGAATAGAATCAGCAGCGTGCCCATTCGTCGTTTCCGTCCAAAGTGAGTGGTCGGCCAGCAGGCGCGTGACCAGTTGCGTGTGCAGCGCGTGACCTGCTTTGTGCGCCACCACGCGCGCCTTCAGCGGCCGCCCCACCAACGCCAGATCGCCGATCAGATCGAGCGCTTTATGGCGGCCAAATTCATCCCGAAAACGCAGCGGGCCGTTCATGATTTTATTGTCGTCCAGCACAATGGCGTTCTCGAGCGAGCCGCCGCGAATCAGGCCCATGGCCTTCAACTCCTGAAAATCTTTCACGAAGCCGAAAGTTCTAGCGGGCGCCAGTTCCCGGCTGAACGATTCGCGGTCCACCACCATCCCCACTTCTTGCGGGCCCACCGATGGATGCGCGTAATCCACAAAGCAATGCACGCGAAACTCGTCGGCGGGATAGATCCCGATGCGGCGGTCGCCGTCGGAAAATTCCAGCGACTTCAGGACGCGGATGTAGCGCCGCTGGCGCCGCAGCTGCCGCGTTCCCGCGCGCTCGAGCATTTCGATGAACGGTTTTGCCGAGCCATCAAGAATTGGCAGCTCCAGCGCGTCCAGCTCCACGTACACATTGTCCACGCCGCAGGAATACAACGCCGCGAGCACATGCTCGGTGGTCGAGAGCAAGACGCCCTGCCTCATCAAGCTAGTGGCGTAGCTCACGCGCGCCACGTTGCGCACATGGGCCTCAATCTCGAAATTGTCCAGGTCCACCCGCCGGAAGACAATCCCTGTGTCCGCCGGCGCCGGCACCAGGCGCATGCGGCAGGGGACGGCTGTATGCAGTCCTATGCCTTCGGTCGCGATGGGGCGCTGGATTGTGAGCTGGTAGGGCATCCGGGCTGGCCAATTCTATTATAAGCACTTCGGTGACCGCATATATGTGATTTTACACCTTTGTAATCAATAGGATACATAATAAAATTCAATTCCAGTTCTACTGATGTTGTAGAAATACAACACTTCCCGGCGATTCACTGTGTTCCAACTTGAACAGGAGTACAGTCCGGGTCCCATCCGCAGCCTGACCCCTGTTGTCTCAATCTCCTCAACCGCGTAAGATGTCCAATTCGAGCTCTGACACATGGCATCCCCCTTCACCGTCCTCTCGAACTCGCCCACGCCGCCACCCGCCGCGCATCCGCGGCCATCGTGGCTTCGTGTGCGATTTTTCGGCGGGCCGAATTACCAGGAACTGAAGCGCACCATGCGCACGCTCGATCTGCACACGGTGTGCGAGAGCGCACGCTGCCCAAACATGGGCGAGTGCTGGGAGCACGGCACCGCCACGTTCATGATCCTCGGCAACATCTGTACGCGCGCCTGCGGATTCTGCGCCGTGCCCAGCGGCAAGCCGCTCGGCCCGCCGGAGGAAGATGAGCCGGAGCGCGTGGCCGAAGCGGTCGCGAGGATGGGATTGCGCTACGCTGTGGTCACTTCCGTGAATCGCGACGACCAGCCGGATGGCGGCGCCGCAATTTTCGCGCGCACCATCGAAGAAATTCGCCGCCGCGTTCCCGGCTGCAAAGTGGAAGTGCTGATCCCGGATTTTCGCGGCGTGTGGTCCGCGCTTGAGACGGTGATTGCCGCGCGCCCCGACGTGCTGAATCACAATATGGAAACCGTGCCGCGCCTCTATCGCCGCGTCCGCAAGGGTGCAGTCTATGAGCGCTCGCTTGAACTGCTGCGCCGCGCGCGAGAGCTTGCGCCCTCGACGCCCACGAAAACCGGAATGATGCTCGGCCTGGGCGAGACGCACGAAGAAGTCCTCGACGCGATGCAGGAAATCGCCGCGCAGGGCGCGCAGATCCTCACGCTCGGCCAGTATCTCCAGCCCACACCCGAGCATTTGCCCATCGAGCGCTACGTCCATCCTGACGAGTTCGCCGAATTCAAGCGCGCCGGCGAGCGGATGGGCTTCAAGCACGTCGAAGCCGGCCCGCTGGTGCGCTCCTCCTATCACGCTTTCGAGCAGGAAGAATCCGCGCGCGCGTGAGCTGGCCCGGCAGTCCCTTCGCGTCACAACGTGAATTCCCATGAATCCCTGGCGCGGCCTGAAAAATCTGCCCCGCGGAATCTGGATCCTTTGCGCGGCCACGCTGGTGAACCGCGCTGGGACCATGGTCCTGCCATTTCTGGTTCTCTACCTGACGCATATTCTCGGGATCCCTCCCGCACGCGCCGCGCTTGCGCTTACGGTTTACGGCCTCGCGGCATTGCTCACGAGTCCCATCGCGGGCAGGCTGACCGACCGGGTCGGTCCGCTCGCGGTGATGAAGGGCTCGCTGTTTCTTTCGGGCCTCGTGCTTTTCCTGTTTCCGCTGGCTCACAGTTTTGCGGCGATTCTCGCCATCACGCTCGTCTTCGCGATTCTCAACGAATCGGTTCGCCCTCCAAGCCTTTCGATCATCTCCGACTTGGTGGCGCCGCCACAGCGCAAGGCGGCCTTCGCGCTCAGCAGACTCGCAATCAATTTGGGCATGAGCATTGGCCCAGCCCTCGGCGGGATTTTGGCGGTTTTCTCTTTTCACTGGCTGTTCTTCGTAGATGGCGCCACTTCGATTCTCGCAGGTGTCGTTCTCGCGCTCGCTCCGTGGCCGCAGAAGGGTCACCTCGAGCCATACGCGCCCGAAAAAGAGGATCCCAGCGATTTGGGCCGCGAAATTGAAGCAGACGGCGTGGAACTCCTGCCGCCCGCGCATCCCGTGGCAGACCTACGCGCCTTCCGCAACCGCCACATGCTCTATTTTCTTGCGGCTTTGATCCCCGCGCAGCTCATCTTCTTTCAACT
>Ga0307473_10000219_pt1 | contig 11867 bp, 23 predicted proteins | sample atmos_gasesAM5C__FD_203744 | JGI IMG/M metagenome (GOLD analysis project Ga0307473, IMG submission 203744) | Hardwood forest soil microbial communities from Morgan-Monroe State Forest, Indiana, United States - atmos_gasesAM5C_515 | ecosystem: Environmental > Terrestrial > Soil > Temperate...
CCTGCTAGCGCGAGCGGCTAAGGTTCGCTACACTGATCGCCTTGGTCATCCGTCGGCCGTTCCCGTTCGGGGCGGCATGGCGCGGTTCACTAACCCTTTCGGGAGGGTCTTAGGATATGTCCGCTTTCAGACGCGCTTACCTTCGGTTGCGGAACGAATCGGACTTAGCGCGATTCGTTCTCGCTATGGGGCTCGCGGACCTTTGCCAGCTCGTGGCGAGCTGGCTGCTCCGAGCGTCACTTTTTCTCCACGCAGTGGCGAATCATTCGGTCAAGCGTGCAATCGGGCGCTCTCCCGAGTCCGTTGGCCGATTGTGGATATACAAGCTGATTATCGTTCCCGGCGCGGAGCGGGCAGCTTCACGAGCCCGCAAATTGCAACCGGCGGGAAACCGGCAATCGCGGTCCGAATCGCCGTCACCGAGCAACTTAAATTGAGAGGCATTTCGACTTACCGAAAAGAACGTCGAGGGCTCGCGCGCGAGCGTCGATTTGCCTTCGGCCGATTGTCCGTCACCGTGAGAAAGGGATAACGTCATGCCTGAAATTCCGCTCCCGCTTCTCGCATGTCTCCAACGTGCGGGCGTCACGCAAGCGCAACTGGACGAGGCAATCGAATGCTACGACACTCCGCCAGAACCGCCCCCGTCACCCGGTTTCGCCGCGTGCGGCGGGCAGGGTTTCCGCGGGATCGATGGGTGGAGCGACTGGTGTGTGCGCGACACTTCGAAATTCGACACTTTCGCGAACGGCGTGCTCACGATGGAACGCGCTTCAAAGGCGATGCGCGTAAGGCTCCCGGGGGCAGCACCCCGGGGCGTCGCTCCGCCGACGGTGGGGACGAATCGGGTTCTCATGGATTGTGAACTCGCCTTTGACCAAGGGTGGATCGACCCGGCGGTCCTAGGCGGCCAGCATCTTTTCGCGCTCGGGCAGGGTCCTTTCATCCTCGCGAATGGCCAAGAATCCCCGGACCATCTTCGGCTCGACTTCTCGCCGGGGCGTTACCCGGACGTATCGGGGGTGGGGTTCCGGCATGGGTTCCGCTGCCAAGTGTACGAAAAGCGGGCCGGGCAGCGGCGCGAGCGGTGGATGAACTTCGAGGAGCCGAACGCCTGGACGGCTGCGGGCACGTTTCGGCGCTTCATGGTTCGAACGGACCAGCCGGACGATGGAACCTTGCGCGTCATCGTGACTTTCGACGGCTCCGATCCGATGACTCGAACCATTGACTTGTGGCGTGGTCAGCCGATGCACGTTGGCGACGCGCTCGAATGGGGAAACTTCGATACCCGGCCGGGGCGTTGCTACCTTCGGAATCTCTCTTATGCGCCATTCTAGGCGGATCGAGTTTTCGCTCCTCTACTGTTTCGCGGTTGCAATTACCGTAGCTTGGCTCGCTCCGAAATGTGACCGGAGCGAGCCTAGGAGCCCTTGTCACTGTCCGGGGGAACGATGACACGCGAGCAAGCTTCGCTAGCAGAGTCGATGGAATTCTACGTCGAATGGTTCAAAATCCACCCCACCCGGGACGTTATGGAGCTTGCTCGCGTCGCCGAATGGGAAAGGCAAGGCGAGCGCGATACGCGCTGGAAGATGGCGCATGAGGAGCTTCTAGGTGAAGTCGCCCGGCAGACTCGCGCACTCGAAGCGATCGCCGCTTCGCTCGCCGCGCTCGCCGGAAGGAAAGCGGAGCCTCTAGTGGACGCTCAAGGGCTCACTAGAGAGGACTGGAAATTACCATGACCGATGAAAAGCTAGTCACCATCCGCAAAGCTCCGAACGGATGGACGATCGATTGCCACGTTTGCGGGCGGTTCTCCATGATCGAAACCGTGAGCCATTTCGACGCGCTCGATCGCGTCGCGGAGCATTTCGAGCAAGAGCACCGATCGTACATGCATCCGAACAATGGGCGGATGTTCGGCAATTGGATCAGGCACCGGATGGACGCGGACCAAACCGTCATCTACAAAGAGGGGCGCGCGAGCGAATGATCTCGCGTCTCCTCCCGCTCTCCGGCGAACCGAAAAAGCGAAAGCTCGTCGGTTTCGATACCGAAGATAATTCGCAGGGACGCCCGCTCCAATTGGTTTTCGTGGACGCTGGCGGCTCCATGCGCTTCGAGCATCCGCGCGACGCGCTCGGGTGGCTCGCAACACGGAAGGTGAAGCTAAAGACGATCGTTTGCGCGACGCAATTAGAATACGACATCGTTAACCTAGTCAAAGAGGGAGGGATCGAGCATCTTCATTTAGGGTACAGCGCCGGAGCTTCCAAGCTGGTATGGGCGCGGGTTCTCAAAACCCGGCTCGCGATGCTCGATACGCTCAATTACGTTCCGCTCGGCGTCGCGAAGCTCGGAGACTCGATCGGATTGCCAAAGCTCGATTTCGCACCGAACGATCCCGAATACTGCATCCGGGACGCGACGATCGTTTACCAATTCATGGGGAAACTGCAAGACGAGCTGAACGATCTCGGGGGCGAGCTGAAATACACGGCCGGCGGTACGGCGCTCGACTTGTGGCGGCGAAAGTTTCAACCTTTCGTGATCGAGCCCACCGATCCGGCGATGCTCGACTGGCTCCAAACCGTAAATTATGGCGGGCGGGTGGAAGTTTTCACGCGAGCGAAGGTTCACGGCCGCATCATTTACGATGACGTGAACTCGCTCTATCCTTTCGTGCTCGCTTCCTATGACTACCCGAACCCTAACACGCTCACGCGACGAGTCCCCGAGCTTCACGAGCTAGGCGTCATCGATTGCACGGTCAGAGTCCCCGCCGACTGCTACCTGCCCGTTCTCCCTTGCCGAGCGAAGCTAGAAAGCGGAGCGAAGCTCATTTTCCCGGTAGGAACGTTCCGCGGAAAATGGACAACCGCCGAGCTTCAATACGCGGTCCATATGGGCGCCGCGTCGATCGAGCGCGTGCATGGGGGCGTCGCCTATGAAGATCGGGGCTCTTACTTCTCGGAGTACGTTCGCACGCTCTACCCTCTCCGGCCGCGTGACGGTTCGCCGCGTGACTTCGCTATCAAGCTCCTCCTCAATGCGCTCTTTGGCAAATTCGGACAACGCAACATCACAACCGAAATGGTGCGGCTCGAAGATGCAAAGAACCCCTGCGGGCGGCGCGTCTTTCAAGGGTACGTCTTTGAAGATGTGATCGGCGAGTATCCGCCCCATGCCTGTCAGATATGGGCCGGGTGGACGCTCGCGCGCGCTCGCGTGCATCTTCATTGGCTCATGTCGCTCGTACTACAGCGGGGCGGGGAGCTTCACTATTGCGACACGGACTCGATCATCTACTCAGGTTGTGACCCCTTGCCGACAGGTGACCAGCTCGGCGACTTAAAGCGCGTCGGCATTTTCAACCAAGGCGAATTCATCGCCCCAAAGATTTACGCTTTGCGGAGTCCCCAAGGTGACAAAATCGTCTCCAAGGGGGTTCCGGTAGGGAGCGCGGAATCGTTCATCGAGCGTGGAATGGCCGAATGGCTCGCCCCCTTACGTCTCCGCGAGGGCGGAGATCGGGCGAACGTATGGACACGCCACGAGCGAAGGCGACTATCCGCCTATGATAAGCGACTAGTAACCGCCGACGGCCGAACTCGGCCGTTGACCGTGAAAGGTGACGCGCCATGAAATCGACCGCCGACAATTCCGCCCCCGAGCCCGGGGCGCCCTCGTCCACGCCCGCCGGGTTTAAGAAAATCTCCGGCATGAAGATCCGCAAATTCGAGGGAGTGGGGGAAACGCTCGATCTCCGCGTGCAAGCGATCCGCCCGGGGCGGGGAAGGTACGAAACGCGGCTCGCGGAGTGTGTCGAAATTGGCTCGGGCTCGAACCCCGAGCCCTTTCTCCTCCCGCTTTCGGCGAGCCTTGAAGGCTTGTTGACGGTGGGGAAGGTGTATCGCATTATCCACCTGGGGATGGTTCCGAACGAGCGGACGGGCCGCACGTTCCGGAGCTTTGACGTTTACGAATCGGAGGGATAATTGACCACGCGGAAAACCGTCAAGAAAAAGCGCGGACGCCCGAAGGGGTCCGTGAGCTTCACTCCCGCCGAGCGTCGCGAACTCAAGGCTATGCTCGCCGAGCGCGTGCGGAAGCGGCGAGAATCGAACCTGGAGGATATCCTCGACGATGAGGACGAGGACGGCGAGGAGAGCGAACCCGAGGACGAGGAGGACGAAGAAGAATGAACTGGACACTTCTACGGCTCTTGAAAGCGATTCTGCAAGGGATTCTCGAAGTCCTCGAAGGCTTGGCCGCGGGGACTCCGCACGCCGAGCGCGTCGCCGAGCTTCAATCGCAACTCGATGACGCGGCGAAGCTCGCCATGAGTGGCGGGGACGACGATGCCAGCTCCGCGTAAGGGAGAAACCAAGGAACAAGCGCGCGCTCGAAGGCTTCGCGAGAAAAAGGCCGGCGGGACTCCCGGCCCCGATCTTGAGAAGATCGCGAGCGAGCCGGCTACGGCGGGGGCGAAAGCCCCCGCCAAGGCCGCATTGGAAACGGCGCTCCGAAACCAAAAGCGCGTCATGGCGCAAGCGGTCGCGGTGCCGTTTAAGCTCATCGCACGGCGTCGCGGTCCGCATTGGGAACTGGACGAAGCGGAAAAGCTCGAACTCGGAGAAGCGGTCACCGAATGCATGATCGCGTATCTCCCCGACGACGTAGCGAAGCATTTTCCGCTCATCTATCTCGGCGCGTCGCTCGCGGCGATTGTTTCCAAGCGTCTCGAAGGGGACGAGAAAGTCCTCGTGCTCGAACGGGCGGCGATGGAAACGGGGGCGGTCAATTGACCGCCCCCGTTCAAAATCAGATCTCTTGCTTTTTCGGTCGCAAGGGGAGCGGGAAAACCACGCTCGTCGGTCGCTACCTTGAGCACGTTGACCGCTTTGTCGTTTGCGATACGCTAAACGAATATGCCTGCGGCAAGATCTTCACCAATCTAGGCGATTTCGCCCGCTACGCAAAAAAGCAAGGGGCAGGCCCCATACGCGCCGTGGTGCGGTTCGGCTCGGACGACGAATTCGAACGGCTCGCGCGGATGGTGCAAGTGATCGGGGAGACTTCGGGCGATATACTCTTTGTGATCGAGGAAGCGGATATCCGATGCTCCCCGCAGTTTATCCCGCCCGCGATGGATCAGCTCATCCGTTACGGGCGCCATTGGAATGTGTCGCTCGTCGCCGTCTCGCGGCGCCCGGCGGAAATTTCCCGGCATTTTACCGCGCAAGCGGATACGATCATCGCCGGTCAGACCTACGAGCCCCGCGATCTCGACTTTTTCCGCGCCCGTTGTGGCGAGGAGTTTGCCTCGAAAGTCTCCGCACTCCCCCGCTATCAATTCGCGCTTTGGGGCGAGAAAATCAGGGCCGATCGCCCCCGCAAGAAAACGCGCTTGACGGAAAATTCGGAATCGGATATTAATTCCGCCGATTAGGGCGAACGGTTCGAAACTTGGGCGACGCGCAAACGGGGGACTTACGACATGCCTTCGAAAGCGCAAATCATGACCAGCTTGGTCACGATCGCCATTCTAGCGGTTCTCCTCCGCTGGGATAAGACCCGCTCGTTCATCATCGGGGGCTAGCGCCATGTTCCGTAATTCGCTAGTCCGCGCCGGCTCGGTGCCGTTCTCCGATAACGGCGTAGTGACGCTCGACATTCCGCGCGGATTTCTAGCGCGGAATCTCCTCTGCCGACTCGCCGGTAATCAGGTGGTGGGGGTCGCGAACTACACCACGATTGCCGCCGAGGCTCCCTATACGCTCATCCAGCGCGTGGAAGTGATCGCCGACGGCCGCGACACCATCAAGAGCCTGACCGGCGCTCAGCTCTTTGCGCTGACCTGCGCCTACTACGGGGGCGTGCCGCCTTTCGTCGCTCCGGTTGTCGGCGTCGGCACCAATGCCTTTTCCGCCTTTTTCGTGATTCCCTTCGCTTCGCCGCTCGCGCGCTCGCCGATCGATACCCTCCTCGATACGCGGCGTTACGAGCAAATTCAGCTCCGCGTGACTTGGGGAGTCGGAACGGGCGCCGCGGGCGTCGATACGGACTACGGCGACGCGGCGCCGACGACTACCACGGCGACGACTAACTGCGCGCTCGAAGTGGTCATCGATCAGACCGCCGAGCCCTCGAAGCAGCTCTTTTCGATCTTCCGGCAGAGTTTCCAGGAGCAAGTGCTCACGGCAAGCTCCACCGATTTCGATTTCACAATTCCGGTGGGCAACACGCTCCGCGGGGTTCTCATTCGCACCACGACAGGCGATCGCTTGACCGGCGCCGGGCTCGTCCCGGTCAACACGATCATTACCGATCTCTCCCTTATCGCCGATTCGGCCCATTTCCCGGTCAATCGCGTTGGCGGCTTGCTTCAACGCGACTGGGGGGCCGTGGACTACCGCGTCGGCAATCCGGCCGGCACCACGAATGCGCTACCGCCCGGGTACTATCTCATTGACTTCGCCGAAGATGGGATGCTGACCGCGGCCATTCAGACCGCCGATATTGCTTCCCTCAAGCTCCGCCTGAACGTGGTGCAAGTCGGCGGCACCAATCGTATTCAGGTGGTGCTCAACGAAATTGTCAACGCGAACGTGGCCGACGCGGTCGCGGCGTCGATCGGTAGCTAGCTCGTGCCTTCCACGCTCGACACTCTAGCCGGCCCGCCCCGGTACTCTACGATCGGGGCGGGTTCGGCTACGGGTGGCACGGCGGGACTCTCCCGCCGTTACTTGACCGAACTAACCAATGGGTACAACCATGTGCCCCCGCAGGCCGCGGGCTCGGGAGTGTCGCCCGTCTTTCGCTTCACGGCACCCTCGGCCGGGATGTACCCGGGGCGGGAAACCTACCAGCCACCGGGGCCGCTTCTCACGCTCCCCGCGCGGCCGAAGATGACCGAATCGAGCCCTAGCTCACACTCGGGCGCCGCGGGGGCATTGAAACCCCTCTCCGGCTCGACGGTGCCACCCCGCGTCACCACGGCCGCGAATTCGGCCAAGGTGGGGAAGGCACTACAGCTCCGCACCGAAGCGGCCGAAGCTAAGAAAATCTCCGGCGGGCGCGTGGTAGAACTCCTCGCCGCGGCGCTCGCCATTTTCGTTTTCCTGAAAAAGTGAGGCGATCTCATGGGATGGGGCGTTTCCGTTCGCATTCCGCGGCCTTCGGGCGGGAGCGAGTATCGGCTCGACGTTGGCCAAGCCGCTGCCGATAGCTCGCAATCGACCGCGCCCTCCTACGTCGCGAAGCCCTCCAATCAGGGAGCGCAACCGATCTCCGGCATGATGCTCGCCGGGCTCGCCGTGATCGCCTTCCTGATCTTGAAGCGATAGATGCCCCTCGGAGCGATCGCAACCGGCGCCATCGGCGCCGTCAAGGGAGCCGCCAAGGCCCTCGGCGTCGGCGGGGGCGTGCCGCTCACTCGTTATGGTCAATACCTTTCGACCCTCGCACAGCGCCGCGGGTGGTCCGTCGATCGCGCCAACGAATGGGCGCGCCAAGCCGAGAAAACAATCGATGACGGCGAGTCCGGCCTTTCCTTCACCGTCACCGGCCCCGAGGGCTCCGAAGTCGAGCGCATGTGGGCATCCCGAGTCCTTACCGCCGTCGCTCAGCTCTCCCCGGCGCTCACACCCTCCGAATGGGATGGGTTCCGGGGCACCGATCGAGCGGGAGCGGCGCTCACCCGGGGGCTCATTCCGCCTAGGGGGGCTCAGGGTGCCCCTTACGGGACTCCCTTGGGTCCTAACCCTCTCCTGCCGTCGCAAACCCCGGGAGCGGGCTCGGGCGGGCTCTACACGCTCCCCGAGCAACCTGTCTCCGGGACGAATCTCTTTCCGCTCGCGATCGTCGGATTAATCGGGCTCGCCTTCGTCGCCCGGGGAGGGAAGTAACCTATGGCCGCCTATACCGGCGCCCGCGTGGTCCGCTCGTTCACGCAACCGGCCCCCGCCATGCGAAAGGCGTTGAACAAGTCGCTCGCGATCTCGCCCCCTTCGAAGCTCACCGACACGGAATACCACGTCGCGCCGACGCTCCGCGCGAGCGTGCGCCCGGCGCCCGCGCAAATCCTCCGGCAAGGTATCCCGGGCGAAGCCTACGCCTACTCGCTCCCGATCTCCTATCTCCGGGGAGCGCAATCGGACGGCTACCAGGTATGGCGCGCTCAGAACGCGGCCAACCGCATTCAGTCGGTCATCCCGCCCGGGCAGAAGGTGACGCCCGTTCCCCCGGCCGGGCTCGTCTCCGGCGGCAACCCTTCGAGCCCGATGACCGGCTCGATCGGCATTAATATCTCGGGCTCTACCTTGCTCGTGATCGCCGCGGCGCTCTTGCTTTGGAAGCGGCTCTAGCATGGGATGGTTCGCCAAAGCGATCTTTTGGGTGGCGCTCGCCGGCTTCGTCGCCGAACTCGTGCGACGAATGACCATCCCTGATATTTACAAATTCGTTATCTGGGGCATCATGGCGCTCGGGCTCCTCTATTGGATCGTGAACTATATGGTGCCAGCTCTCTCCTAACCATGCTCGGGCGCTATTGGGGACGGAAGCAACGGGCGAATGCGCTCCTCCCCGATGACTCGGCCGCCCATGCGCTCATCGGTTGCTCAATCTCCGCGGACTCGCGCATCGGCGCTTTCTCCGATAAATTCGAAATTGCGGGCGATCATCTGACCGTCATGTCGGCCCCCTGGTCCGACTTTCGCCGACTCCGCCTACACTTCGACGATCTCTCCGAGGACGGCTATCCGATCCGGCCGGGCGTCTCCTACGATCTTCCCTTCCGCCGCTTTTTCGTGACGGGCTCGGCCGTTCCACCCGATGGGAGCTTTGTCCGGCCGCGCTTCCAGGACGTGGACGAATGGGCGCGGTTTTTCGTCGGCCGTAACGGCGCCCGAGCGACCTTTCACCCGGACTCGCAGGCTTTTTTAAGCTCGCTCGAACCGCGGCGGATTCGGCTCGACGCGGGCACGTTTCAATTTCTCTTACCCGGCCCCGAAGGCGGCTACTCGCGCTCGCAACCGTCCCCCGGGATCACGCTCTCTCAGATGGGCTATCGGGCCTTCACGCTCGTGAACCGCGGACCGAATGACGTTTTGATTTCAGACAGTCGCGATACCCTCGTGGTGGAGCAAATGGTCCTAGAGCCCGATGACGTGCTCACCTTCGAAGGCAACGATTTTCAGGGGCCGCGCTCGCTCATCGTCGCGGGGACGTTCGGCTCGTCGGTCCTCGATATGTTCAGGATTCAATGAGCCCCCGCGTACAAATCCAGTCGGCCGCCGGCCGCGCGATGGACCTAACCGGCACCGTCGCGCATATGGGCGACTATGCCGGACTCCGCGCAACCGGCGGAGTCGCCATTCAAGATGACTTCGACTGGTACGATGGGGCCGCCGGCCCGCGCTCCTACAATCTCGGCGCTTGGGATCAGTTTCCGACGCCCGCGGGCGGCGTGCAAATGATCGATGATTCCGGGATCGGGCTCGGCTACTTGCGCGTGAACAATCCCGCCGCGGCCGGCGGCATTCGGAGCCGAAAGCAATTTCAGCTCCCCACCAAAACGAGCGCAACCGTGAACCTTTCTTGCGCCATGCCGTGGCGCACCGTCTACCTTGAAATGCTAATTAGGCTCAAGGGAACGCTCTACAACATCACGCCCGATAACTATTTTTTCGGGTGGCATTCGAACGCGGTAGCGATCGACTTTGCCGGCGGGCGGTGTATCGCCTTCGTGGTCACGAATGGGCTCCCGGCCGTGATCTCGGCCGTGATTCGGGACGTTGGCGAAACCCGCTTCACGCTCCCGAATCCGCCGGATGACGACTGGCACGTTTACTCGATCGTCGCCTACTGTCAGACTTCGCCGACGATCGACGCCCCCGGCCCTGATTTCTTTATAGACGGGACGCTCGTGCAAAGCATACCGTCGGGGCACGCGGACCTCACCCGCGGGCCTTTGTTTGTGAAGATGGGACATTTCAACGAGACGGACGCATCGTTAGCCGTGGCTTGGGTTGAAGCGGGCTACACTCGGAGACGAAAGGGGCTCCGGCCATGAGCGACCAATCGCTAGCAGACTTGACATTCGTTCGCGGAAAAACCTACGAAATGGTGCTCGGACTCCCGGTCCAGCTCGCGCAACCGGCCGTCCGCGCGCTCGGACCGCAACCTTCGCCGGCCGGGTTCGCTCCCAATCGCATCGGGAAGGTGCTGGTGCATCAAGCGACGCTCGGGGCGGTAACGTCGATTCCGTTCTCGCCGGACCGGCAGGACGTAATCCTCGTTTTCGAAGTATTGGAAAACCCGCTCCCGCTCCTCGCCTTGCTCGCGATCTTCGCCGGAGCGGCCGCCTTCCTTACGATCTCCGGCGCTTTTCTCGTGCGAAACGTGCGCGAGCTGGTGAAAACTCCCGCCGGAACCGCCGTCGGACTCGGCGCGCTCCTCGTCGCGGGGATCGTCGGCGTTGCCGTTCTGAAAGGTGGCATCCGATGACCATGCAGAAGGAACCCGCGCGCATCCGTCAAATGGATGTGCAAATCGTGACCGCCGGAGTCCCCGCGATCGAGGACTCGGCAACGGGCGATTTTCTCATGCTCCAATATGCGATCGTGGCCGGCGCCGCTCCCGCCGCGGACGGCACGATCGAAATTTCCTTCGATGACGGACTGCCGATCCGATGGCTCTTGATGAACAACGTAAAGCAATACATTACGATGTTCGATGGACAAGGTACCGAGTATTTCAAGAAATTCTCGGTGGTCACTCCGCAATTCGTGGTGGCAGCATCGGAGCCCGGCGCCGTGATCGCGGGAACTCCCGTCCGCTTGCGCTTTCTCATCGGCTCGGGCATCCGCGCCCACAAGTATACTAATTCGTTGTGAACCGCTCGCTCGTTATCGCCGGAGCGGGCGCCGTGGCGCTCGCCGTGGCTTCCCAAGGCCGACAAATCGCTACGTCTAAGCTCGTGACGGGCTCGGACGTAGAAACCTTCCGCCGTCGGCTCGCACCCTTTGCTTCGAGCTTCGATCGCTGGTCGAATCGCTATAGCATCTCCCGCTCGCTTCTCCAAGCAATCGCCATCAAAGAGTCCTCCGGGAACCCCAACGCGATCGGCTACAACGGCACCGTCAACCCCGAGCGATGGGATTACGGACTCATGCAATTAAACGCCGTCACGGCGCGCACGGCCGCGTCACGGATTCCGCTGCCCGGATTCGGGCTCCACCAGCTTTTCGATCCTGACGTTTCGATCCGGTGCGCGGCATGGCTCCTCGATGACAACCGCCGCGTAACCGGGCGGATCGACAAAGAATCGATGCTCGCGCAATACCACGCGGGGGCGCACGGCGCGATCGATCGCCCCTACGTTCTCGCCGCGATCACTTGGGAGAACTACGCTAGACAGGGGGCTTTTGGATAATGCCTACCGTGACCGCCTTCGAGTCCACCCGCGTTAATATTCAGATCACACAGCAAGAGGCGAACTCGCTCCAATCGGCACCGGCCGGCGCGAGCGTGAGCGTGACCGGAACCATTACCGGGGCGAACGGCGTCACGTTGCGCCAAATCGTGGTCACGGTCGAAAAGGTCTGACCGATGCTCGATCAGGAACAATGGCGCCAGCTCATGCAGATCGTGGCGACGGGCGCGGCCGCGTTCGCCGGAGCATGGATGCGATCGGCGACGCTCACGGCCGAAGTCAATAAGGTTCGATGGCGGATAGACGTGATCGATGAACGGCTCGACGCGATCGAGGAGCGACTAGCAAAGATCGAAGCGAAGATGCTCAACGCGATCGAGGAGCGGCTAATAAAGATCGAAGCGAAATTGCCCGGAGTCTAGAC
>Ga0307473_10000221_pt1 | contig 11822 bp, 10 predicted proteins | sample atmos_gasesAM5C__FD_203744 | JGI IMG/M metagenome (GOLD analysis project Ga0307473, IMG submission 203744) | Hardwood forest soil microbial communities from Morgan-Monroe State Forest, Indiana, United States - atmos_gasesAM5C_515 | ecosystem: Environmental > Terrestrial > Soil > Temperate...
GCAGCGCGGCGTCGTAGTCGGCGATGGCCTTGTCGTAGTTGTTCTGCCGCAGGTAAACGAGCCCCCGGCTGTCGAGGAACCCGGCAGTGTTGGGTTTCATCCCGAGGGCCGCGTTGCAGTCGGTGAGGGCCTGCGCCAGTTCCTGCCCGGAGAGCGCCCGGCTCCAGCAACGTGAGTTGAGCGCACCGGGCATGAGGACGTTGTCGCGCGGATGCGAGTCGATCCACTTCGAGTATTGATTTACGGCAGCGGCCGGCTGGCGGACCGACTCGTACAGGTTGCCTATGTGCAGGCGGCTCTCGGCCTGGTTAGGCAGCGCCCGGTCGGCCGCGTCGAGATCCGACGTCACCTCGGCCGCCGGTGCATCACGGCTGGCGCGCAGGCTGGCACGGCCGATGAGCGCGTCGGCATCGTCGGGTTTGAGCTTGAGCGCCTGGCCGAAATCGGCCAGGGCGGCATCCGCTTTTCCCTTGTGCCAGTGCGCCATGCCGCGTTGATAGAAGTAGCTGGACTCGGTGGGCGCAAGCTCGCAGGCACGGGTGAGGTCGGCGATGGCGGCGTCGTAGTCGTGCCGGGCGTCGGACGCGGCACCGCGCCGCGCGAACCCCGCCGCATCGGTCGGCTCATCGAGCCGGCGGGCCGCATCGGCCGCCAACGGCGCCGCCGGAGTCTCTGATCCGGCTTCTGCCCCGGCTGTCTCCGCCGGCTCGCGGGTGGCCGAAAGATCGAACACGGGGCCACCGTTGTAAGTGAAGTAAAGGCGCTTCTGGCTGCTGGCGACGTAGACGCGATGCGACAGGAAAAAGTCGGCGCCGATCAGCATGTCCGCGTTGAAGAGGTCGACGTCGCCGAAGCGCAGTTGCGCGTGCTGAATTTCCTCATCTCCGACCTTGAAACTCGCGAAGCGGGTGATCCAGGTCCTGGTCGCCCGGTGCCCCAGACCATGCGAGAAGCCGCCGTCGGTGACTCCAGCGCTGCTCGGTGTGATTCCGACGTGCTTGGCAGCGCCGAGCGTCAGTATCGACTGCGCCGCGCCCGTATCGAAGATGACGTGGATCTTGACCCCGTTGAGGTAGGCCACCGATTTGGTATGCGGCTGCCCGCTCGTGGCGGACTCTATATCGAGGACCGAATAGGGCTTCCCGGCAGCGTCTGCCCAATAGGCGAGAGATGTGCGCTTGCAATCCCCCTTGGGCCGCGCCAGCCGGATCACGCCGTTCGCCAGGTCGTACTCGACATCTGCAATGCGGAACACGTTCTGGCCGAGAAGCCCGACCGCTTCACCCCCGAAGTAGCTGCCGGCGACCATGAACTCGACGTCATCCCAGGTAGTGATGCCGGTCAAGGTGAATTTCCTGACACGGACGACCCGCCCGATTTCGCTACCCCCGACCCCCTCTACCCACAGTCCCGCAAGCGGCACGGACGGCAGCTGGAATTGCTGAGCCGCTGCGGGCGTGAGGGTACTGAAGAATGCACCGCTGTCGGCGACCAGCAGGACATCCTGACCGTTTATTTGCGCGTGCACCATCGGTTGCAATCCGCTCATGGTCACTGCGATGTCCGGGAAGCGGGCGATCTGGCAGGGCTCGGCGCATGCGGTCGAGGCGAAAACCATTAACGCGAGCCATGCACGCGCGAGGAGCGAAGCTCTTGCGTCACGCGGGTTCAACTGCACACGCGCCATGTTGCCTGGAAGGGCCTTCTTGAGCTTCGACTATACCTCTCCCGGGGCTGTGTGAGGCCGGAAGACCACATATGTCAACTGCGCTAGAGTGAGTTCATGAGAGTGTTGGCGATCGAATCCTCCTGTGATGAGAGCGCCGCCGCGGTGCTCGATGCACGCGCGGGGCTCCTGGCCCACGAGCTCTTCACCCAGGTGGAGCTGCACCGCGCCTATGGCGGCGTGGTGCCGGAGCTGGCCTCCCGCGATCACGTGCGCCGACTGCTGCCGCTCATCGAGCGCGCACTCGAGCGGGCCCACACGGCCGCGCGCGAGCTGCACGGCGTGGCCTACACCGCCGGACCCGGGTTGATCGGGGCGCTGCTCACCGGAGCCTCCCTCGCCCGCAGCCTGGCCTACGCGTGGGGACTGCCGGCAATCGGGGTGCATCACCTGGAGGGGCATCTGCTCGCACCGCTCCTCGAGCCCGAGCCACCGCCTTTCCCGCACCTCGCGCTGCTCGTCTCGGGGGGGCACACGCTCCTCATCGAGGTCGCCGGCATCGGCCGCTACCGCGTGTTGGGGGCAAGCCGCGACGATGCGGCGGGCGAGGCGTTCGACAAGACCGCCAAGCTCCTGGGACTTCCCTATCCCGGGGGTCCGCAGCTCGCGGAGATCGCCGTGGAGGGTAAAGCCGGCGCCTTCACGTTTCCGCGGCCGATGCTCGATCGGGCCGGTCTCGAGTTCAGCTTCTCGGGGCTGAAGACCGCGGTCCGCCATGCGCTCCATGGCCGTGAGCTCACGGCGGGATTGCGCGCCGATGTGGCGCGCGCGGTGCAGGAGGCGATCGTCGAGACCCTGGTGGCCAAGTCGATGCGCGCGCTCGAGTACACCGGGCTCACCGCACTCGTCGTCTCGGGCGGGGTGAGCGCAAATCGCTTGCTGCGCGAGCGGCTGAGCGCCGCGGGGGTACGGAGCGCCGCGCGCGTGTACTATCCGCGCATCGAATTCTCCACCGACAACGCCGCGATGATTGCCGTCGCCGGCCTCAAGCGCCTCGAGGCGGGCCAGCACGATGACCTCGCCATCCAGGCCCGTGCGCAGTGGCCGCTCGAGTCGCTCTCGCCGGTGAGCGCATGAGCCACGGCCAAGGCAGCGACGATCGCATCTTCCTGCACGGGCTCACCGCCGAGTGCGTCATCGGCTTCATCGACTGGGAGCGCCGCGTCAAACAGACCGTGGAGCTCGACGTCGAGCTGCCGGTGGACTGCCGGCACGCCGCGCTCACCGATGAGGTAGCCGACACGCTCGACTACAAGAAGGTGGCGAAGCGCGTGCTGGCGTTCGTCGCGGCCTCCGAGTTCAAGCTGGTCGAGACGCTGGCGCACAGTGTCGCGCTGCTGATTCTCGAGGAATTCGGAGTGGAGTGGGTGCGCGTTGCGCTCAACAAGCCCGGCGCGATCCGCGACTCCCGCGACGTCGGCGTGGTGATCGAGCGCAGCCGTGCCGACCTGCCGGCCCCGGCCGCGGCACGCGCACCGCTCGCCGGCGGCGGCAGCTGAACCCGTGCCCGCGGTCTACGTCGGCGCCGGCAGCAACGTGGCGCCCGAGCGCAACCTGGCGCGCGCAATGGAGGAGCTCGGGCGCGAGTTCCCCGGAGCGCGCCTCTCGCCGTGGTATCGCAACCGTGCGGTCGGTTTCGAGGGCGAGGACTTCATCAACCTCGTCGCCGGCTTCGAGACGGCATTGCCCGTGCGCGCGGTGCTCGCGAGGCTGCACGCCATCGAGGCACTCTGTGGCCGCCCGCGCGATGCTCCGCGATGGGCGGCGCGCTCGATGGATCTCGATGTGCTGTTGTACGGCGATGTCGTCTGTGATGAGCCGGGGCTGAAGCTGCCGCGCCCCGATCTGCTTCGCCGCGCGTACATGCTCGGCCCGCTCGCGGCGCTCGCGCCGGATGTGAGGCATCCCACGGCGCACCTCAGCATAGGGGAGCTGTGGAAGCGCTTCGACCGGGCGGCACACCCGCTCGAGCCGGTGCACCCGGCGAGCCCGCAGCGGCCCTGATGGCGCCATGGCGTCACCAGCCGATGCTGCGACCTCCGTCCACGGCGAGGACCTGCCCCGTGACGTACGGCGCTCCGGTCGCAAAGAACAGGCAGGCCCGGGCCACATCCTCGGCCGAGCCCGCGCGTTTGAGCGCCGTGCGCTGGGTGATTTTTTCCTGCAGCGCGGAATCGAGGCCATCCTCCGGCCACATGACCGGACCGGGAGCCACCGCATTCACGCGCACGTGCGGCCCGAGCTCGCGTGCGAGCGAGCGGGTCAGCATGATCAGTCCCGCCTTCGCGATGCTGTACACCGGGTAACGACGCAGCGGCTTCACTCCATGGATGTCCGCGAGATTCACGATGAGGCCCTGCGCCTCGTGCAGGCGCGATGCCGCCGCCTGGGCGAGAAACAGCGGCGCCTTGAGATTGGTGCCGATGAGATCGTCCCAGTCCATCTCGGTGATGTCTCCGAGCGGGGTGGGATAGAAGGTCGAGGCGTTGTTCACCAGGATGTCGAGGCCGCCGAACTCTTTTACCGCCGTCTCGACGAGCGCCGGCAGACTCGCGGTTTCCAGCAGGTCGCACTCGGCGAGCGCCGCGGACGCGGGACGCAGCGTATTCAGCTCCGCCGCCAGCGCCGTCGCGTCGTCGGCCGAGCTGCGATAGTGGAGCACAAGGTTTGCCCCCGCTGCATGCAGGGTGCGTGCGATGACCGCGCCCACGCGGCGCGCAGCGCCGGTCACCAGCACCGTTTTACCCATGAGGCTGGATGGCACTCCCGCCGCGGCCGCCTCCGGTTTCTCCTGCGCCATGGGCTCCGATTATGACGGCATCGGCGCCACGCTCAATCCTGCCGCCGCCGAGCGCCGCGGAAGAGGAGCACGGTCGGCGGCTGGCCGAGCTCATCAGGCAGGAGCTCGTAGCCGCCGGCGGCTGGCTGTCGTTCGAGCGCTTCATGGAGCTCGCGCTGTACGCGCCCGGGCTAGGCTATTACAGCGCCGGAAGCGCCAAGCTCGGGGCGGGCGGGGACTTCGTCACCGCACCCGAGGTTTCCGACCTCTTCTCCCGCTGCATCGCCCGGCAGTGCGCGCAGGTGCTCGCACAGACCGGCGGCGAGATTCTCGAGCTCGGTGCGGGCACCGGGCGCATGGCAGCGGCCGTGCTGACCGAGCTCGCCGCGCACGATCAGCTGCCGGAGCGTTACGCGATTCTGGAGGTGAGCGCCGATCTCGCAGCACGCCAGCGCGAGCGTCTCATGCAGCTGCCCGAGGCGCTGCGCGAGCGCGTGGTATGGCTCGAGCGGCTGCCGCAACGCCCCCTGCAGGGTGTGATGCTCGCCAACGAGGTTGCCGACGCGCTGCCGTGCCGGCGCTTCAGGCTCGGCGAAGGCGACGTGGCGGAGCTCGGCGTGGTGCTCGATGCGCGCGAGACCGCACCAATCGCGTTCACCGAGGCTGCCACTGCGGCAGACGCGTCCCTCGCCCGCGCCTGCGACGAGATACTGACGAGCCTGCCGGAGCGGCTGCCGGCCGGCTACGCCTCGGAGGTGTGCCTGCGCGCCGCGCCGTGGATCGCCTCACTCGCCGCGTGTGTCGCCCGCGGGATGCTGCTGCTCTGCGACTACGGGCTGCCGCGGCGCCATTACTATCATCCACAGCGGGCGAGCGGCACGCTGCGCTGTCATTACAGACAGCGGGCACACGAGGACCCGTACATCAACCTCGGGGTGCAGGACATCACGGCCTGGGTGGACTTCACGCGCGTGGCGGACGCGGCGCTCCTGGCGGAGTTGGAGGTGAAGGGGTTTGCGACGCAGGCCGCCTTTCTCCTCGGCTGCGGGATCGAGCAGCTCGTGAGCCAGGCGGGCGAGGGCATCGGACGGGCGCGCCTCGCGGGCGAGGCGCGCCGGCTGCTCGTGCCCGGAGAGATGGGCGAGGCCTTCAAGATGTTGGCGCTGACGCGCGGCCTGGACATCCCGCTCGCTGGCTTCGAGCTGCAGGACCTGCGGCACCTGTTGTAGGGGTGTGGCGGCGGCAGGCCGCGTGCCCCGGGCCGGTGCCGTCTCATGGGCCGGTTAAGATGGCGGCACTTCAACCACCGAGCCTCACCTCATGTCCGACACCCTGAGCACCGTGATCCTTGGCATCATCGAAGGCATCACCGAGTTCCTTCCGATCTCGAGCACCGGTCATCTGCTCATCGCAGAGCGCTGGCTCGGCGAGCGCTCTGAGCTGTTCAACGTCGCGATTCAGGCCGGTGCGATCCTGGCCATCGTGCTGATCTACTGGCGGCGCCTGTGGACCCTCGCGACACGCCTCAACGAGCCCGCGAACCGCGACTACCTCGCCAAGCTGACCGTGGCTTTCCTGATTACCGCGGCCGGCGGGTTCATCGCCACCCGCCTCGGCTGGAAACTGCCCGAGAGCATCCTGCCGATCGCGCTCGCCACGCTGATCGGCGGGGTCCTTATCCTCATCATCGAAGCCTACGTGGCTCACCGGCCGCAGCTCTCGGTGGTCACCTGGAATGTCGCCGTCTGGGTCGGTGCCTGTCAGATTCTCGCGGCCGTGTTTCCCGGGTCCTCCAGGTCCGCCTCGACGATATTTGCCGCGATGCTGGCCGGCCTCACCCTGCGTCCCGCGGCCACCGAATTCGCGTTCCTGGTCGGCATCCCGACGATGTTTGCCGCGACGGGCTACGAGCTGCTGAAGGTGCGTGGCGAGGCGGCTGGCGAGGACTGGCACGCGCTCGCGGTCGGCTTCGTGGTCTCGCTCATCGTCGCCTTCGTCGCGGTAAAATGGCTGCTGCGCTACGTGCAGTCGCACCGCTTCACGGTCTTTGCCTGGTACCGCATCGCGCTGGGATCGGTGCTGCTGGCGCTGATCGGCTCAGGTCTGATGCGCTGAGGTGGCGAGCAACGGCTAACCCGTCGCCTCCCTTTTCAGGTTACCGAGGGCTGCCAACCGCCGCCGGCGCAGCTCCGCACCGATTTCCGCACCTTCGAGACCGCGCCGCTCACTTTCGGTGAGCGTGGCTCCCGCAGCCGCCGCCAGCGCCTCCCTGAGATATCCAACCTGTGGATAGGGTGCATTCTCGCGGCCGCTACGTCCGCGGGCGTCGGCCTCGCAGGCGAGCAGCAGCTCCGCAAATCGCTCGGGACGGCGCAGGGCGTCGCAGTTCTCCAGCAGTGTGAGCACGGTCGCCGGTGTCAGCTCGAGCGCCCGATGCACCAGCGTGTGATGGCGCGCGGCGAGGATCGCCAGCTCCCGCTGGGCGTTCGGCACCTTGAGGCGGTCGCACAGGTCGTTGATGAGCGGCACGCCGAATTCCTCGTGGCCGTGGTGACGCGGCCAGTCGGCCTTCGGAGTCTGCGCCTTGCCGAGATCGTGCATCAGCACTGCAAAACGCACCGCCGCGGGCGCGCCGTGGGCGGCGGCGTACCGCAGCGCGAGCATCACGTGCACGCCGGTGTCGATCTCCGGATGCCAGCGCGGCGGCTGCGGCACCCCAAAGAGCGCATCGATCTCCGGGTAGATCACCGCGAGTGCCCCGCAGGCACGCAGCGTCTCGAAGAATACTTCCGGGTGCGCCTCGGCGAGCGCGCGTTCGGTTTCCTGCCAGACACGCTCGGGGACGAGCGTGCGGGCTTCGCCTGAATCGGCGATGCGGCGCATGAGCGCCAGGGTTTCCTCGGCGACGCGGAATCCGAGCGGCGCAAGACGTGCAGCGAAGCGCGCCACGCGCAGGATGCGCACCGGATCCTCCACGAACGCTTCCGACACGTGCCGCAGCGACCGTGCGGCGATATCCGCCTCCCCACCGTAGGGATCGATGAGCGTGCCGTCTTCATCCTCCGCCATCGCGTTGACGGTGAGATCGCGGCGCCGGAGGTCCTCCTCGAGCGTGACGGTCGGCGCGAACTGCGTGGTGAAGCCGCGATAGCCCGGGCCCACCTTGCGCTCCTGGCGGGCGAGTGCGTACTCCTCGTGGGTCGTTGGATGCAGGAACACCGGGAACTCGCGCCCGACCGGCTGGTAGCCGAGCCGCACCAGCTCCTCGGGTGTCGCGCCGACCACTACCCAGTCGCGCTCGCGGACCGGCAGACCGAGCAAGCGGTCCCGAACCGCGCCGCCGACCAAGTAGACTCGCATGATGTGCATGGTAACCGAGCCGCCGCCGGGCAGCGCGGCGAGCACGGCTGTTGCATCGGGGAGGTTGAACCGCTTCCGCCTGCTGACACTGGCGGCGGCCTGCGCGCTGCTCTCGGGCTGCGGCACCACCTACCTCGCGCAGGCGGCGAGTGGCGAGTGGCACGTACTGCACGAGCGCGTGCCCATCGATACGGTGATCGCCGATCCGCACACCACGCCGGCCGTGCGCGAGCACCTCGAGCAGGTGCGCGCAGCACGCGAGTTCGCCTCGCACGAGCTCGGGCTGCCCGACAACGCGAGTTATCGGAGCTACGCGGACATCGGGCGGCCGTTCGTGGTGTGGAATGTGGTGGCGGCGCCCGAGTTCTCGGTCGTGCCGCAGCGCTGGTGCTTCCCGGTGGCGGGGTGTGTCGCGTACCGCGGGTACTTTCACGAGGCATCCGCGCGCGAGTTCGCGCTGACGCTGGAGGCGCAGGGATTCGACGTCGCGCTCGACGGAGTCCCCGCCTATTCGACGCTCGGCAAGTTCGCCGACCCGGTGCTCTCGAGCATGCTGCGCTACGGTGACGACGATCTGGCGGCGACCATCTTCCACGAGCTCGCGCATCAGCTGCTGTATGTGCGGGATGACTCCGAGTTCAACGAGGCGTTCGCCACCACCGTCGAGGATGTCGGGCTCGAGCGCTGGCTCGCACACCAGGGAGCGCCGGCGCGCATGCAGGCGTTTCGCGAGGCGCAGCAGCGCGAGCAGCAGCTGGTGAGCCTTTTGACGGCGACCCGTGCGCGGCTCAAGCGGCTGTACGCTTCCGGGCTGCCGCGCAGCGAGATGGTGCTGGAGAAAGCGGCGGTGTTCACGCAGCTGACCGCCGACATCCGCGCGCTCGAGCGGCGCGAGGGCGTGAGCGTGCCGCTGTACGAGGAATGGATCGCGCAGGGACTGAACAACGCCCGCCTCGCCTCGGTGGCCACCTATTTCGAGTGCCTGCCGGGATTCATACGGCTGCTGCACGAGCAGGGCGACGACCTGCCGCGCTTCTACGCCGCCGCACGCCATCTCGCGGAGCAGCCGCGGTCCGAGCGGCACGCGCGACTGTGCACGCGATCGGAGCAGCTGTGATCGTTCGGGCCGCCGGACTCGGCGGCCGTCAGGCCGATACCAGGCTCGCGCCGAGGTACCGCGGCAGCTCCGCGAGGAGCGGTCGGGGGGCGATGCCGAGTGCGGCGCAGCCGTTCTCGCGGCACACGCTGTCGATGGTGAGCGAGCGGTAGTTGTCGAGCGAGAAGGGCTTGCCGGGCAGCAGTCCCATCACCGCTCCCTGGAGCCGCGCGAGCGCATCCGGCAGGCGCACGATGTGGCAGGGCAGACCCGCGACGCGCGCGGTGAGACGCACGATCTGCTCGAGGCTGAGCACCTCGGGGCCGCAAAGCTCGTAGCTCGCCCCGGCACTCGGGGCACGGTTGAGCGCGCGCATGAACGCCTCGACGACATCGACAACGCTGATCGGCGCGAAGCGCGCCCTGGCGCGTGCCAGCGGCAGCACCCCGGCGCTCAGGCGCAGCAGGCTGGCGAACCGGTTGGTGAGCGAGTCGCCTGCGCCGAAGATCACCGAGGGACGGAAGATCGTCACCGCCGGATGCGGCTGCTCCGGATGGGGCACGGCGCGCACTGCCGCCTCGGCGGCCGCCTTGGAGCGCAGGTAACGGCTCGGTGCATCCGCGGCCGCGCCGAGCGAGCTCATGTGCAGGACACGGCGCACGCCGGCGCCACGGGCCGCGTTTATCACCTTGGCGGCCAGTGCGGCATGCACCGTGTCGAAGGTCGCGCGGCGGCGCTCGTTGAGAATGCCGACGAGGTTGACCACGACCTCGCAGCCATCGAACAGCTGACCGAGAACCCGCGGGTCGTGCACGTTCGCCGCGCGCAGCTCTGCGGTGTCGAGCACGCGCAGCCGCTCGGCATGCGCGGGATTGCGCGTCGCGACGCGCACCCAGTGCCCCGCGTACACCAGCCGTGTCACCAGCTCGGTGCCGACGAAACCGCTGCCTCCGAGCACACAGATGTTCACGCGCTTCCTTTCCGCCGTGGAGCCAGCCCGCCTGCCGGGCGCCGCACGGAAATGCTCGCTCAGCGCAGCGGCACGAGCAGCACGGTCGCGCCGCGCCGCACCTCGAGCACCAGCACCGCGGCTCCGTGGGCGCGGTCGCGCAGGTCGCGCACGCTGCTCACCCGGCCGCGGTTCGCGCCGACGATGACGTCTTCGGCGCGCAGCCCGGCCTGCGCCGCGGCGCTGCCGGGCTCGACGCTGCGTACCAGCGCGCCGCCGGCGTCGGCAGCGTCGGCGAGCACCGCACCTTCGAAGCTTTTGTGGATACTGGCCGGTCCGCCGCTGAGCTCGGCGGTGGTGTCGGCGATCACGGCCGTGACGCGCACCGGCTTACCGTCGCGCAGCAGGCCGATCTCGACCTTGTCGCCGACCCGCAGCAGGCCGATGGTGTTGCGCAGCTCGCTGTTGGATTTCACCGGCTGACCGTTTACCGCGGTGATCACATCGCCGGTGCGGATGCCGGCCCGGTCGGCGGGCGAGCCGTCCACCACCTGCGACACGAGTGCGCCGACGACGCTCGGCAGGCCGAGCGAGTGCGCGATGTCGGGTGTCACGGTGTACATGCTCACACCGAGCTGCCCGCGCTTGACGGAGCCGAAGTGGATGAGCTGCTCCATCACGCTGCGCGCCATGTTCACGGGTATGGCGAAGCCGATGCCGATGTTGCCGCCGCTGCGCGAGAGGATGGCGGTGTTGATGCCGATCAGCTCACCGCGCAGGTTGACCAGTGCGCCCCCGGAGTTACCGGGGTTGATGGAGGCGTCGGTCTGGATGAAATCCTCGTAGCCATCGGGATTGATCCCGGAGCGCGACAGGCCGCTGATGATCCCCGAGGTCACGGTGTGCTGCAGGCCGAAGGGGTTGCCGATGGCCACCACGAAATCACCGACCTCGACCCGGGCGGAGTCACCGAGGGGAATCTGCGTGAGGCCGTCGGTCTTTACCCGCAGCACCGCGACATCCGAGGGCGTATCGCTGCCGATGATCTCGGCCTTCAGGTCCCGGCCGTCCTGCAGGGTGACGGTGATCTCGCTGGCGTTCTCGACCACGTGCGCGTTGGTGACGATGTAGCCGGCGCGCGCGTCGAAGATGACGCCGGAGCCCGCGCTCTGGAACGGACGGGCGCGTGGGCCGGTGTCCGGCGGCACATCGAAGAAACGACGGAAGAAGGGATCGTCGAGGAGCGGATTCTGCGCACCGCGCTCGCGGATGGTGCCGCGCGTCGCGATGTTCACCACCGCGGGCGAGACCTTGCGGATCATGGGCGCGAGCGTCGGCAGTCCCGACTCGCTCACCGCGGGCGGCATCGCGGCCGGCAGCGGGGAAGCGGCGGTCGCAATGAGCAGGCAAAGGGTAAGCGCGCGGCTCATCATCGCTACGAATTCTAGCTCCAAGACGCCGCGCCCGGCCGGGCAGCGCGCGGATTATGCCGGGCGCAACTGGGGAGTATTCAAGTGACGGGGAGCAGGGCCTGGCCTGGCCTGCGGCTTATGCAGCCCCCGGGCGGACAAATGTAAAGAAAGTGGCCGGCGGCACCACGGCGCCGCCGGCCCGCTGCAGGAACGCTCAGGCAGCCTGCACTTCGATGCGGCGCGGCTGCTCCGTCGGGCGCTTCGGAATGCTGATCGCGAGCACTCCGTTGACGTGCGTAGCCTTGATCGCCTCGGCATCCACGCTCTCGGGCAGCGTGAAGCGGCGCAGGAAGGTGCCCGTGGCGCGCTCGACCCTCGCGTAGCCGTCCTTGGACGACTCCTTCTCGGAGCGACGCTCGCCCTTGATCGTGAGCACGCCCTGCTCGGCCGTGATCTCGATGTCCTTGCCCTCGACGCCCGGCAGGTCGGCGGCCACGACG
>Ga0307473_10000222_pt1 | contig 11810 bp, 14 predicted proteins | sample atmos_gasesAM5C__FD_203744 | JGI IMG/M metagenome (GOLD analysis project Ga0307473, IMG submission 203744) | Hardwood forest soil microbial communities from Morgan-Monroe State Forest, Indiana, United States - atmos_gasesAM5C_515 | ecosystem: Environmental > Terrestrial > Soil > Temperate...
CTTTCGGATTAGGGCAACTGTGCGAGCCTGTCTGGTATCTTATTAAGTGGTGCAAACCGCTCTTTTGAAAGAGGGCTTTTCTTGCTGAAAACCGGCCGATTGTTCAGCTTCCTGGCATTGGTGCTCACCTTCGCGGTCTCTGCGGCGGCGCAATCTCCGCGCGCGTTTCCCTTTCGCGCAACCAATTACAATATTGAAGTGATCCTCCATCCCGAGGATCAGACCATTGCCGCGCAGGCCAAAGTGGATTTTGTGGCCGACCAGGTGTCGAAGACGGTTGCGGTGGAGCTACATCCCGATCTCAAGTTGAATTCCATTCATGTCCCCGGCGGCAAGCCGCTGGAATTCGAACGAGACAAGACTTATCCACTGGTGCTGAACGTGGGCCTGCCGGAACCTGCAACGCCCGGAAAACAAGTGACGCTCATCTTCGAGTATGGCGGACCGGTTTCGAGTGAAGAGGACAGCCCGACAAAAGGTGTGCGCTTCGCTTCGGTGGACAAGACTTCGGCTTACCTGCTGCTTCCCGCGCGCTGGTTTCCGCTAACGAATTTTCCGTCGAATCGCTACACGGGAAACTTCAAGCTGGTGGTACCGGATACGTTTGCGGTGGTGGGCACGGGCAAAGCAGATTCGCCGACGCTGACTCCGGCAGTTGGAAAATTCCCCGCGCAGGCGACTTACGTGTTCCATTGCGATCAGGCCGCACCCGTTGGAACATTTGTTGCGGGCAAACTCCAGCTCTCTCCCGTCCAGACGGAAGGCGTGAGCGTTTCGGTGTACACGCCACCTGCACAGGCGACGACCGCGACTGTCTATGCAACTTCGCTCGCACACATCGCGCTTTACTACGAAGACGCGTTCGGAACGACGGGTAGCGAGCTGAATTTCACCATCGCGCAGATGCCGGAAGGTACGCTTTCCGGATATTCCGCGCCGGGCTTGTTGCTGATCGGCGCGCGGCAATGGAATCCGAAAGGCAATGACCGAATGCTCTCGCAATTGGCCGCGGAACAATGGTGGGGGAATCGCGTGCTGCCGGCCAGCGCGTCGGATGTGTGGCTGACGGACGGGTTGTCGCGTTACGCCGAGGCTATGTTCGCCGAGCAGTCAATTGGAGTCGCGGGCCTTCACAAGGCGCTGGAGGACTTTGCTACCGGCGCGTTGATGTACGAGGACACCGCGCCGATCTCTCAGGCGTCGCGGCTGAACACTTATTCGAATGAGTACCGCTCGGTGGTGGCGGACAAGGGCGCGCTGGTGTTCCACATGCTGCGCACGCAACTGGGCGACGATGCATTCAACGCTGTGCTGAAGGATTTCTATAAAAAATATGACGGTAAGAACGCGAGCATCACGGATTTTGAAAAATTGACTACTTCACATGCTCCGCCGCCCGTGAAGGGGCAGCCGCCGCTCAACCTGACCGCCTTTTTCTCACAGTGGCTGAATTCGACCGGGATACCACAATTCCAGCTGGAGTATATCGTGTATCGCAACGCCAAGGGCTTCAAGGTGGTCGGTAAAGTCCACCAGGAACTCGACACGTTTCGCATGCCCGTGGAAGTGAAAGTGGATACGGAAGGAAATCCGGAATTCAAGAAAATAATGGTGACCGGCACAACATCCGATTTCGTGATTGAAACTTTCGGACGGCCGAAGCCTAACGGGATCGCGATCGACCCGAACAACAATCTGCTGAAATCGAGCTCGCGCCTGCGTATGCGCGCTTTGATTGCGCGCGGCGAGGGCCTGGCCGAACAAGGCAAATATTATGAAGCCATCAAAGAATACCAGAAGGCGCTGAACCTGGCGCCCAGCAGCGCGCTGGCACATTTCCGGATGGCTGAGGCCATGTTCTATCAGAAAAATTATCAGGCTGCGGCGAATGCCTTCCGCGCAGCGCTGGGTGGCGATGCGGATCCGAAATGGGTGGAGGTCTGGAGCCACATCTATATTGGAAAGATCTACGACCTGCTCGACCAGCGCGCGCGCGCCGTGAATGAATACCAACTCGCCCAGCATACCAACGACGACACCGCGGGGGCGCAGGGGGAAGTGATCCGATACATGCAGAAGCCTTACTCGGCCGATGCGAGCGCAAATGCAGATGCTCCCGCCAAACCTGCGGACAGCGCTGCCTCGAAGACGTCCGCGGCCACGCCCGCTGCTGCGGCTGGAACTGCCGCGGCGCCTGCGCCTGCGGACGCGTCAGCAGAGAACAAGCCAGTGCTGAAGAAGCGTCCACCCGACAACTGATTGGCTTCCCTGTCGCGGATTCAAAGCGGATCAAAACATGTCAGATGCGGTGATTCGATTCCCTTGTGCTGCACAAACACTTGAAACGTCTCGCCCATTCCTTCCGGGTAAATCAGCGTTTTGAACAGAAGCCGCGCGCGCGTTTGTTGCTGTTCGTTCATTGATTGAGACTGCAAATCTCCGAACTGGCTGTCGCGCCCAAGTGCCAGCAAGAAATTCGACTGCGAAGTGAACCCAGTGCGCAGTAGCCCGCCCCGCTGGCCCCAATTGTCGAGCGCCGTGAAATTAACATGCGCGGTGAGGTCCTGCTGGCCCGGGGCGCGAAAATAATCCTCGCTTGCGCGATGCCGCGCGTAGGCGAGCAGAGTGCCGCGCATGTGGCGCTCGTCGTAGAGCTCTCGCGCAAGGTGGCCATAGTCAATGGTCAGGACAAAACCGCGGCCGAGCCTTCCAGCGACTTCCTCGACCCAGCGGCAGGCTTCAAGGCATGCTTCAGCCTGCTGCTGATCTTGCAGAGTGATTCCCTGTTCCGCAAAATACTCCGCGAGTGCCGGGGAGGAGAGAGGGCCCGCGCGCTCATGGAACCCTTCGTCGCCGAGAGCAACATAGAGTCCTTGCAGGACGCCATTTTCGCGCAGCACGCGGTGGACGGGCATCGCGTCCAGCATTTCATTCGAGAAAACGCAGCCCTGCGGAATCTGGGCCGGAAGCTCGGCGGAATACGTCACGCGTCCGCTAGTTGTGTGCGATGCAAGTGTTCGGGCTTGTGCAGCGCGACGCGGAGCCGAGCGTTCAACAGCCAAATAGCGCAACGCGGCGTAAAACTCGCCGAGCGACTCTGCTGCGCAATCGAGCACATGTTTCGCAAGCGCTCCCGTGCCGGCTCCTGCTTCAACAAGCCAGAATGGATCCGGGCGGCCAAGCTGCTCCCACATCTCGTGGAATTGCCGGGCCAGCAGCCGACCGAATATGGGGCTAACGTCCACGCTCGTGAAGTAGTCGCGGCGCGGCTCCTGATCGGCCTTCGCGTAGTAGCCGTGCTCCGGATGATAGAGGCAGGCTTCCATGTACTCGGCAAAAGTGATCGGACCGCGCGCGCGAATCCGCTCTGTGAGAATCGCCGCGAGCGGCGTAGGTTCGGTGCGCACGCGCGTCAATTCTCCCGCTGTGGGTTGCGGGTAAACATCTCAATGATGTAGTCGTGCAGACAATCGTAGAGATGCTTCTGGAAGGTCCATGGAAATTGCGCATGCTCGATTTCACGCGGGCGGAGCTGAAATGTGTAAATGTGAATATCTTCGTGCGCGGGTTTGAGGCGGATTTCGACTTCGACACATTCTTGCCCGGGCCGCGCTTCGAATTCGAACAGCGGGTGCTCGTACCCTGCGAGCTCGTGGCGGACCCGTTCGACGAGCGTGGCGGCGGAATCGGCGCTCAAGATTTTTCCTTCTTCACCTTGGTCTCGAGGCGCCGCCACACTTTCTTGAATCCCTCGAGTGCTGCGGCGTCGTATAGCACGAAATAAATCTTTTCGAGAGAAGTACCTCGCTTCAGGTGATCCAACGCCTCCGCGAGCATGATCTCCGCGCATTCCTCCATCGGAAAACCGGCAATGCCCGTGCCCACGGCGGGAAATGCGATGGTCTTGAGCGATTTCTGGGCGGCGATGCGCAGAGAATGCGCTGTGGAGGAACGCAGCGCGTGCGCGGTGCTTTGTCCGCCAAGCTGCATGCTGGCAGCATGGATTACATACCGCGCTTTCAGGTTTCCACCGGAAGTGATGGCCGCGCCGCCCACGGGAATACTGCCGATGGCGTTGCACTCCTCCTGGATGATATCTCCGCCCTTGCGGCGAATGGCTCCGGCGACGCCGCCACCGAGCTGGAGATCGTTGTTCGCGGCGTTGACAATCGCGTCGGCGTCCATCTCGGTCAGGTCACCACTCATGAGGAGTATCTCGCCGGTGGTTTTCATGCTTTGATGGCTCGGATGCGGTCACCGGCGAATCTCAGCAAATCATGCCGCACCACCACTTCCTTTCCCATCCGGCGTCCAACTTCAACGCAGGCTGCGATGGTGGCATCGGAAGTTTCGGGCGTGCGAATGACTTCGAGCAATTTTGCATCCGGCGCGGGATGTTCGAAACGCATGCCCACGCACTTTTCCGCGCGAAACGTGATGGCGGCGAGTTCAGTGATCGGGAGTGAGGGGGCGGTGGTAGCGAGTATGGCGTCCGGCTTGGCAAATTTGTCCAAGATGGTGAAGATTTCGAGTTGAAGCTCCATTTCTTCGGGAAGCGCCTCGATGAGCAGATCCGCCTGGCGGCACACGTCTTCGACCGAGCGCGCCGTGGAAAGATTTTCCACGGCGCGGTCTCCCTGTTGGGGGGTGACTTTTCCGCGGGCCACGCCCTCATCCAAAGTCTTGCGGATATAGGCCACGCCCCGCTCGAGCATTGTCGGCGATACATCCTCGAGCACGGTACGAAAGCCGGCGATGAGCGAGGCGCAGGCAATCTCGCGGCCTGTGGCGCCCGCTCCGATTATTCCGATGGTTTTCACGTCCATCAAATTGACTCAGTATCTGGGCAGAGTGGAGTCCACCTCCACCGCCCAACGGTCAATGCCACCTGCCATCGAGCGCGCGCCCGCCACGCCCTGCGAGCGGAGCCACGCGGCGGCATCCAGGCTGCGGATGCCGTGATGGCAGAGCAGGACGATATCTCCTGCGTCCTCGAAGCGCGCCAGATTGGACGGGATCTCGCCCAATGGAATCAATGTGGCGCCTTCGATTCGCGACGTGTCGAACTCCCATTTCTCGCGCACATCAACTAAAAGAAATTTTTCGCCATTGGTGAGAAGCGCTTTCACCTCGCGGGGCGTGATTTCGATATTGGCGAGAATATCTTCAGTCATCAGTACCCAAAATCCGCTGCGGCGGAAAGCGCGTGCTGTTTCACGCCGAGACCTTCAGCACGCGCTGCGCCCAGAAGATTGACGTAAGTTCGGCGATCGGGAGCTTGCAGAATCCAATGAGTCAGCCACTGTTCGAAATCTTCGACCCGGCGAGATTGGTCGTGATACTGCGCGAAGAATTCGTGATCGCGGCCGTGATACCCCTGCACGGGCGACGGATGCGCGCCCCAGGGTTCGTGAACGACAGCACTGACGAGGAACCCCGGAACGAGCGTGCGGTTCGGGTCGGAGGAAATGACGCCGGGCTCGACGATTTCTTCCGCGACGATTATCAATTTGCGCGCGGCGCGGGCGCCATCCACGGCGACCCCGAGGCTGCCCCAGAGGTGCGCGTTTCCCTGAGGGTCCGAGCGCTGCACGTGCAGAATCGCGACGTCCGGCCGCAACGCGCGCACCGCGACGAGTTTTTCTTCGCTCACCGGCGAGGAGAATTCGCGCAGGTTGCCATTTTTCTTAAGTAGATCGCTGCCGAGCGTCGCGTACGTGGGCATGAATGGCACGCCGAGCCCAGCCGCATGCAGCGCGAGCGCTATGGTGAAATTCGAGTAGTCCACCGTTTCGATGCGGCTGGGAATGCCGTGCTCAACGGCCCGGCGAAAGCAATATCCCACCCCGGCGGAAACATTCCCAACCCAAGCCGCCATCACGCGTGCAACACAGCCCGCGCCAATCATCTGGTCGAAGAGAATGTCGGAGATGGGACCAACGAGTGTGAGGTCGCGCCTCCCCTGGCGAATCAACTCGTGGCCCGCGGCGAACGGAATCATCTGCTCGAGCTGCGCGCCGAGAAGGACCATCGAGCCCGAGGGGACGTGGCGGGTGATGGCTTCGCGCATGGTCAACAACTTGGATTCAGAGGTCGTCATCGGCGTCCAAGTCGGGCATACGGGTCAGCGCGTCCAAAAATGATTCGGGTCAATTTCATGCATCACGGAAAGTTCTGCATCGCTCGGCGGGAGCGTTTCGATCAGCTCGTCCGCAACGCGGAGCGTCCAGCCAGTGTTCGCAAGCACTTCTTCAACGCTTATGCCGGGATGCACGGAGGCGAGGAAAGCCTCCCCGTCATGGCCGAAGCGCAGCACTCCAAGAGTAGTGATCACCGCGGAAGGCCCGGACGCGACCGGCAGGCCCTGCGCGCGTCGCCAACTATTTCCCGAGCCATAGCCGGGCGAAGTGATGTGCCCGACGCGATCGCAAAGCCGGCTGCGATCATGCGCCAGGAGCACGACCGTGCGGCGCGCGAGGCACGCGATATCGCAAGCGCCCCCCGACCCGGGTAGCCGCTGCATCTCTTTGTTGCGATGCCCCCACGTGGTGTTGAGATTGCCGAAGCGGTCGACTTCCGCGGCTCCAAGAAAGCCAACGTCCACGCGGCCTTGTTGCAGCAGGCCCATCACATCAAGCATTTGGCCGCACTGCGTGGCGTCGCGAAGATTCGGCGGGTCGCCCATGGTGTAGAGCAGCTCGGCGGAGGGAGTTTCGCGGATGATGCCGTTTTCGAACAAACCGATGGCTCGCGGCGCGTGCGTGCGGCGCGCTACGAGGAACGCAAGCATGGGCAGCCGCATGCCTACGAAGACCAGTTCCCCGTCGGAAATTTCACGGGCTGCGGCGGCCACCATCAATTCGCTGAAGGTGTAGCCGCGCGACGCGAGTTCTTGTTCGGAATGTGCCGCCACGATTATTGCGTGCTCCCCATCGGTGAGCCGCTAGTGTCCACGGAAATTTGGCTCGCGCTTTTCGATGAATGCATTCAAACCCTCGAGACAATCCTCGGAGTGGAAGCAGTGAATCTGCAGCCGGATTTCTTCATCGAGCGCGGCCTCGAGAGCTTTGCGTTCGTTGCCTAGAGCCGCGTGCTTCGCGTCGCGGAAAGGAAGGGGCGCCGCACTGGCCATGCGTTCGGCCAATTTGCGCGTTTCCTCCTCGAACTGTGCTGCCGGGTAGACGTGGTTTACGATTCCCATCCGCAGCGCATCCTCTGCATTGAGAATTTCCGCTGTGTAGAACAATTCCGAGGCGAGCGCGTGCCCTGCGATTCGCGGCAGAAAATATGTGCCGCCGAAGTCTGGATAGAGGCCGATTTGCGCGAAGGATTCCGCGAAGCGGGCTTGATCCGACGCGATGCGCATGTCGGCAGCGAGCGCGAGATTCATGCCGCCGCCGGCCGCCGGCCCGTTCACGGCCGCGATGACAGGCTTGGGCATGGTGGCAATTGCCAGGCAAATGTCTTTGCCAGCGACGAGCAGGACTTCCAGCTCCTTTGCAGCGTTGCGCATCCGCAAATCACGCAGCAGGCCGATATCGCCACCGGCGGAGAATGCGCGGCCCGCTCCGGTGATGACGATGGCGTGCACAGCGGGGTCCTGGCCGGCGTGAAGGATCGAGTGCACCAGCGCGCGCCCGAGCTCCACGTTCAAAGCATTCAGTTTTTCCGGCCGGTTCATCCGCAACGTGAGGACGGCGCCGGAGCGCTCCTCGAGGAGTACAGGTCCGGTGGCGGCTTGCTTTGCAGCTTCACTCATTCCTTCTCACCCATCTCACGAGTTTTTCAGACTCTTCAGCAGTGCAGCAAGTTTCTTGAAATAGCGCATTTTTACGCCGCGTTCCGTCCCGGCATTCTGGCCGCTGGTGGAAGGAAGCACGAACACGTGCGCGCCGTACAGTTTTTCCTTCTGCAAGCCGAGCTTGCAGGGACGCCCGGCGAACTTTTCGTACACCATCTTGCCGTTGAAGGCGATTACGCGCGGGCGTAATTCTTCCAGCTTCTGCGCGAGCAAGACGCGCCCCTCGGCAAATTCCTGCCGCTCGATTTCTTCGATTCCACGCGTGGGACGTTTGACGAGGTCGGTCATGCCGATGCCGAACTCGAGGACGCGCCGGTCGTCTTCATAGCTGAGGGCTTCCGGAATTACGCCAGACTCGTACATCATTGGCCAAAACTGATTGGTGCGCCCGGCGTAGTAGTGGCCCACGCGCGCAGAGCGATCGCCAGGGTTGGCGCCCACTAGAATCATCTTCATCCCCTTGCGGAGATAATCGGGCAAAGTACGCATCAATTTGCTTTCCAAAATGTTGTTCGGCGTGCGTTCACAACCATGGAGGTTCCTTGGCGCCTGCTTCCTAACTTCTAAAACTCGATGCTGAACCGATCCTACTTGCCTTTGAATTCCGGTTGGCGCTTTTCCACGTACGCTTTCAGCCCTTCTTTTGCGTCCTCGCTCGTGAACAACAATTGCTGCAACTCGCGCTCGATTGCGAGCGCTTCGCTGAAGCCGACTTCCGATCCTGAAACGACGGCGCGCTTGATGCGTCCCACGGCGCCGGAAGCTTTGTTCGGCGGGCAGAACTGTTTGCCGTAAGCCATCACCTCTTCCCAGAATGTTTCGCGGGCGTAGATGTGATGAATCAATCCGAGCTCGAGCGCTTCCTCAAAGCTGAACGTGCGGCCGGTGGCCATCAGTTCGAGCGCACGCGCTCGGCCGATCAGGCGCGTCAGGCGCTGCGTTCCGCCCGTTCCTGGCAGCACGCCGAGATTCACTTCGGGCAGCCCAATCTTTCCGCCTTCCTTCTTCGCGATGCGTATATCACAGGCGAGCGCAATTTCAAGGCCTCCGCCGACGGTATGGCCATTGAGTGCGGCGATGACGAGCTTCGGAGTCTGCTCCAGACGGCAAAGAGTTTCATTGGCATGCAGGCAGAAGTAATATTTGAATGTGGGGTTGGCCTTGGTGAGCATCGAGATGCTGGCGCCGGCGGAGAAGAATTTGTCGCCTTTGCCGCGCAGGACGATCACGTGAGCAGCTTCATCCATGCGCGCGCGCAGGATTGCGGAATCAAGCTGCTGCATCATTTCGTAGCTGTAGGTGTTTGCCGGGGGATCGTCCAGCTCGACGATGGCTACGCCTGCTTCCATGCCATAGTGAATCAATGTTTTCTGCTCGACTGGGCTTGTTGCAGGCATATTCCGCTCCATTGCCTCCTGCAGGCTCTTCTGAGCCGGCTTGATGGGCACCCAATTCATCATACAGAAAACCGAGAGTGCGGTCACGCGCCGGGGCGCTTCCCTGAGCTTTTTTGCGACCAAAAGGCGGACTGTCGCGTCTAACGAAGAGCAATTCGTGCGGCGGGTTGCAGACCGCCATAGCTGTGCTACCCTTTCAAGACGGGAAATCCTTTTGATGAGCACTTCGAAAGCTAATCCGCTGCCAGCACGGCCGCTGCCCTCGCAGGTGGTGAAGGACGACGAGCCGATCCTGGTCGCCTCTGCGAAGGCCGGAGATATCTCCGCGTTTGAAACGCTGGTGGGCCGATATGAACGTAAGATCTTCCGCCTGGCGCAGAACATCACCCAGAACAAAGAAGATGCCGAAGACGTGATGCAGGAAGCGTTCCTGAAGGCCTACGAACACCTGGATGAATTCCAAGGAAACTCGAGGTTCTACACCTGGCTGGTGCGCATCGCCGTGAACCAGGCGCTGATGAAGCTTCGGAAGCGCCGCCCCAACCAGGTTTCGCTCGATGAAGAAGTGGACACCGGCGAGGAATTGATGCCGCGCGAGGTGGAGGACTGGGGCCCTTCGCCTGAGGAGCGTTACAAGCAGTCGGAGCTCGGCGGAATTCTTTCAAGCACCATTGCCGAATTGGACCCATCTTTTCGAATCGTTTTTCAACTTCGCGACATCGAAGAAATGTCCACCGAGGAGACGGCGGAGGCTCTTGGGCTTTCGATCCCCGCGGTGAAATCGAGGCTGTTGCGGGCGCGCCTGAAGCTGCGTCAAAAACTCAACCGGTATTTTCGACGGAGTGAAAATTCGTGAATTGTAGATCCATTGTGAAAGAACTCTCTAATTATCTCGACGAAGCGCTGGATTCGACGTTGAAGGACTCCATCGAAAAGCACCTGGAGCATTGCGACGATTGTCGCGTGGTGGTGGACACCACAAAGAAGACCATTCAGATCTTCTGTAATTCCGAGCCGGCGCCGCTTCCTGAAGATACGAAACTGCGCCTGCGCGAAGCGCTCGTGAAACGCCTACGCCGCGTCCGCGCTTAGGCTTCCAAGCAAAACTCCCGCACTAGACGCCGCGCGCTTCGCCGAAGCGCGCTTCCTTCTGCCAAAGAGTAATCTGGCGCCCCAACCCGCGCGCGCGGGCCAGCTCGTAAACTCGGCCCGCGACGACGACGTCTTCGATGGCGATTCCATTCGACTTGAAGAGAGTGATTTGGTCAGGACCTGTCCGGCCGGGGATTTTTCCACCGACAATGTCCGCCAGTTCGTGAACCTTGTTCCATTGAGAATCGTCATCGCCTAAAACGTAGATCAGGTCGCCGGCTTCCTCGCGCGACTGCTGGCGGGAATCGGCGGCGATGATGTCACAGCGTCGAATGGCCTCGGCGTCGAGTTCGCGCTTCTGCGGGAAATTGGCACCAATGGCGTTAATTTGCGTGCCGGGTTTCAGCCAGCGGCCTTCGACAACGGGGTTTGTCGCCGTCGTGGAGGTAATTACGATGTCCGCGTCGCGCACTGCTTCTTCGGCGGTCTGGACGGACGTCACGGGAATGCCCAGCTGGGCTGTCATTTCCTGCGCGAACTGCTCCCGACGCTGCTGGTCGCGGCCATAGGCACGAATCTTTTCGAGCTTTCGGACCAGAGCAATTGCTTCCAGTTGCGTGCGCGCCTGCAACCCGGTCCCGATAATTCCGACAAGACGGGCATCAGCAGGAGCCATTAAGCGCGTGGCGACTCCGCTCGCAGCTCCGGTGCGCATCTGGCCCAGGCGATCCGCTTCGAGCAGCGCCACCATGTCGCCGGACTGAGCATCGAACAACGGCATCAGGAACCGCAGGCCTTCGCGCGAGCTGGTGTAAACCTTCAATCCCATGTAGCCGCTCGAACCGTCTCCCGCAGCCATGTAGTGGAGATAACTCTTCCCCGGCAGATGCAATCGCTGACGCGAATGCAGTACCGCGCTTCCGTCGGCGAGCCGCTGGAATGAGTTTTCAACCGCTTCGAGAGCCAGCGGCATCGTCAGAATGGATTTCACATCTGCTTCCGACAACAGTAGGGCCATGTGCTGTCTCCCGCGGGGAATGTTATCGCACAGCGGAGGATTGTTAGAAGTTAATCCGGTAGCGCAGGACGCGCGCTTCAGGCTCATCGAGGACCAGCAATTCCCCGCGCGGGCTGATGGCCAGTGGTGGGGCTGGGCGCGATGCTTGGCCAAGTTCCGGGGCCAGATCCATCTCGAGCTTGGGGGTCCCGTCCATGCTCCAGACATGGAGCATGCGCCCGTCGGCGTCCATCGCGAAAATATAATTCGCGGTGAGCGCGAACTCGCTGCTCAGCCGCGGCCCGTTGCTAGTCGCGCCGGGCCGAATTTCCGAGAGGTAGTGCCCATCGCGGGTGAATTTCAAGATGCGGTTGCTGGCAGGGTCCGCAACGTACACTGAAGTGTCGGTGCCGATTGCGATTGCGGAGGGACGGCCTTTCGAATCTGGTGCGTCTTCGCGCGGCTGCCACGACAGCGCGAGGCGGAAGCGAGGATTGAACGCGGAGATTTTATCGGCATCGGA
>Ga0307473_10000223_pt1 | contig 11763 bp, 6 predicted proteins | sample atmos_gasesAM5C__FD_203744 | JGI IMG/M metagenome (GOLD analysis project Ga0307473, IMG submission 203744) | Hardwood forest soil microbial communities from Morgan-Monroe State Forest, Indiana, United States - atmos_gasesAM5C_515 | ecosystem: Environmental > Terrestrial > Soil > Temperate forest...
TCGGGCAAGTCAACGCTCGCCTTCGACATCCTCTTCAACGAGGGCCAGCGCCGCTACCTCGAGTCGCTCAACGCCTACGCGCGGCAGTTCGTGCAGCCGGCGGCGCGCCCGGACGTGGACGCGATCTTCGGCATCCCGCCGACCGTGGCCATCGAGCAACGCACCAGCCGCGGCGGGCGCAAGAGCACCGTTGCGACGCTCACCGAGATCTACCATTTCCTGCGCCTGCTGTACGTGAAGCTCGGTACGCAGTACTGCCCGGAGTGCGCTGTCGCCATCGAGCCGCAGACGGCGGCATCGATCGCCGCGCGGCTGCTGCGCGATTACCGCGGCCGGCGCATCGCGCTGCTCGCGCCGCTCATCGTGGCGCGCAAGGGCTATTACACCGATCTCGCCCGCTGGGCCGCGAAGAAGGGATTTCGCACGCTGCGTGTCGATGGCGAGATGGTGCCGACGACGCCGTGGCCGCGGCTGTCGCGCTTCCGCGAGCACACGATCGAGCTGCCGGTGGCCGAGGTCGATGTGAGCGTCCGCAGCGAGGCGGCGCTGCGCGCGGGGCTCGCGCGCGCACTCGATTTCGGCAAGGGGCTGGTGCACGTGCTCGCGCGCGGCAGCGAGCGCGTGACGGTGCTCTCCACGCGCCGGGCCTGTCCCTCCTGCGGTCAGAGCTTCGCCGAGCTCGACCCGAGGTTGTTCTCGTTCAATTCACGGCACGGGTGGTGCGAGAGCTGCTACGGCACGGGCGTAGAGATGCCCGGATTCGACGAGCAGCAAAGCGGCGAGGAGCGGTGGTGGAACGAATGGTACGCCCACACGCCCGAGCCCTGCGGCAGCTGTGCCGGACAGCGACTCAACCGCACGGCGCTCGGCGTGCGCTTCCGCGAGCGCTCGATCGCAGCGCTCGCTTCCGATTCGGTCGCGCAGAGTGCGCGGTTCTTCGCGCGGCTGCGTCTCGGGCCGCGCGAACGGCAGATCGCCCGCGACCTGCTGGCGGAGCTTCGCGCGCGGCTGCAATTCCTCGAGCGCGTCGGCCTCGGGTACCTGCAGCTCGACCGCGCGGCGCCGACGCTGTCGGGGGGCGAGGCGCAGCGCATCCGTCTCGCCGCGCAGCTCGGCTCCAACCTCCAGGGCGTCTGCTACGTGCTCGATGAGCCTAGCATCGGGCTGCACCCGCGCGACAACGCCATCCTGCTCGAGTCGCTGAGCGAGCTCACCGGGCAGCGCAACACGCTCGTCGTGGTGGAGCATGACGAGGAAACCATCCGCCGCGCCGATCACGTGCTCGATCTCGGTCCGGAGGCGGGTGTGCGCGGCGGCGAGCTCGTCGCTGCCGGGACGGTGGAGGAGCTGACCGCGAATCCGCGCTCGGCCACCGGGCGCTTCCTGCGCGAGCCGCTGCTGCATCCGGCCCGGCCGCATCGCGAAGTGAATGCCGCCACGCCGCGCCTGACCCTCGGGGGCATCACGCTGCACAACATCAGGGGCCGCGATGTGCAGATCCCGCTCGGGCGGCTGGTGGTGATCACCGGGGTGTCCGGCTCGGGCAAGTCCACTCTGGCGCGCGATGTGCTGTACGCCAATCTACGGCGGCGTCTCGCCGCCAATCTACCCGCCGCCGGCAGACGCCGGCGCCGCACCAACGGCGCGCTGATCGGCTGCCAGGAGCTTGCCGGACTCGAGCAGCTCGATCGGGTGCTCGAGGTCGATCAGACGCCGATCGGCAAGACACCGCGCTCGTGTCCCGCGACCTACATCGGCTTCTGGGACGAGATTCGCCGCGTCTACGCGGGTACCACCGAGGCGCGCATGCGCGGCTACAGCGCCAGCCGCTTCTCCTTCAACACCGCGGGCGGACGCTGCGAGGCGTGTGCGGGCCAGGGCGTACGCACCATAGAGATGAGTTTCCTGCCGGACGTCAAGGTGCTGTGCGATGTGTGCGGTGGCCGGCGCTTCAACCCCGAGACGCTCGCGGCGCGCTGGCGCGAGGCCAGCATCGGCGATGTGCTCGCCATGGACGTGGACGACGCGGCGGGCCTCTTCGCCGCACACGCGCGTGTGCATCATGCGCTGAGGCTGCTGCAGGATGTCGGGCTCGGCTACCTGACGCTCGGGCAGCCGAGTCCCACCCTCTCCGGCGGCGAGGCGCAGCGCATCAAACTGGTGGCGGAGCTCGCCAAGGTGCGCGATGAGGCGGTACGCGGTCAGCGCACACGGCGCACGCTGTACGTGCTCGATGAGCCGACCGTGGGCCTGCACATGGCGGATGTCGAGAAGCTGATCCAGGTGCTCCACCGGCTCGTCGCGGCGGGCAACACCGTGGTCGTGGTCGAGCACAACCTTGATGTGATGGCGGAGGCGGACTGGATCCTCGACATGGGGCCGGAGGCAGGTGATGCCGGCGGCCGCATCGTCGCGCAGGGGTCCCCGGCACAGATCGCACGCCGGCGCCAGCACTCGCACACCGGGCGGGTGCTCGATGAGTTCCTGCGTCAGCGCACCCGCGCCGAGGCCCCGGCGGAGGCACGGCGCGCCTGAGCGGCACCCGGCGGGCGCGCCTGGAGTAACCTTCGCGCATGGCCCATGACCTCAGCTGCTGGAAGTGCGGTGCCTCGCTCGCGGAGCTCACCCTGCCGCTGCGCCGTCTCGATGAGTGTCCGCGGTGTCACGCGGAGCTGCACGTATGCCGTATGTGCGTCGACTACGATACCCGCGTCGCCAAGCACTGCCGCGAGCCCACCGCGGAGGAAGTGAGCGATAAGACACGGGCCAACTTCTGCGATCACTTCAAGCCGCGCTCGGGTGCCTACACGCCACCCAACACCGCGGAAGTCGACCGCGTGCGCGCCGAGCTCGAGAAACTCTTCGGCAAACGCTGACGCACGCCACGGGCCAGCGCCCATGCCGGCGCTAGGACTTTTTCATCCTCTCGCTGAGGCGCTCGAGGAGCTTCGAGAACGGGGAGTTCTTCTGCACTTCCACGCGCAGGTGCCGCACGCCGGTGTCGTTGAGGGTTTCGCCGCGGCCAGCGTCGATGCTCAGCTGGCTGGCGCCGAGAATCTCCAGCGTCTCCTCGAGCGTCTGCGGGCCGCGGGTGTCGCGCGCGACCACCCGGGTGCGCGGGCGTGCCTTAGGGGCCTGCGCTTCGGGCTGCGCTGCGGTGCGCCCCACCGCCACCTTCGGTGCGGGCTTCGCGGCGCCCGGGACGCGCAGCGGCGCGGCGGGCTTTGGCGCGGGAGTCGGTAGCTTCGGCGGCTCGTCGTCGATCAGCTTGAATTCGTCCATGGGATCGGAGCGCGTGGCCACGGGCCCGGCGAGCGCCGCCGCCGCGTCCTGGTCGGTCGCGCGCGACTTCTCCTGCGGGCTGACCGGGACGACGGCAACCGAGGAGAACTCCGAACGCACGTAGTACGCCACCTGCTTCGCCGAGATCGCATCGGTGAAGAAGCCGAGGCGCAGCCCATACCACTTGCGGCCGTCGCGACTCCCCTCGACCGTGTACAGGGTGTAGGCACTGAAGATCGCGAGCGGCGGCACCTTGTCGAGCTCGACGGGCTGCACCGACCACTGCAGCTGCACGGCAAAGGCGACCGCGCTGTTGCCGACGATCGCCTCCTTGAGCGCCTGGCGCGTACCGGTGTCATCGGGTTTCAGCAACGGAATGCCGCTGTCGTCCACCTCCGCCGGACCCGCCTGGCTCTCCTCGGAGCGGCGGGTTTCGAGCATTTTCAGCACCTGCGTGTCGCTCAGCGAGGGGCTCGCCGGTGCGGCCTCGCGGGGCGGCACGGGCAGCGCGGGTGGCGCGCGCATCAGTCGGGTTTCACCCGTGGCGCTGGCGTCACCGAGCGCCTTGAGCACTTCGCGCACGTTCGAATCCTCGAACACCGGCTTGACGCCAGGCTTGACGGGCCTCGGCCCGGCCGATGTCGCAGCCGCCGCGGCGGCAGGCGGAGGAGTCGCGACCGCTCGGCCCGCCGCCGGGTATGCAGGCCGCTGAGGCGGCAGCACGCGCGCCGCAGGCGTGGCGGTGGTGGCACGTGGTGAGGCAGTGAGCGTCTTCGCGGCGGCGGTCGCGGGGGCGGCGGTGCGCACCGCCGCCGGGTTGCGGGCGGCAAGAACCGGTGGCGCGGCGGGAGGCCGCTGCGCGGCGGGCGCCTGTCGCGCGGCCGGACGGGGCGGCGGCTGCGCGGGCGGTGGCGCACGGCCTGTCACCGGCGGAGCGGCATGAACTACCGGAACTCTCGTAGGCGCCGGCGGTGTGACGGTGGGACGCAGCGCGGGGCGCTGCACCGCAGCCGTGGCCGCTGCGTGCGCAGTGGCCTGAGGGACCTGTGTCTGGGGGCCCGCGGCGTGCTGGGCCTGCGCGGCTGCGGCAGCCGCCGCACGCTCACGGAGCTTGCGGCCCGGCGTCTCTCCCGCCCAGGCGCCCGGGTAGATCTCGCGCACGACGCCGAGCCACTCCTCGGCCTCGGCGAGCGTCGCGAAGTAGCCCATGTGGAGACGAAAGCGCTCGCGACCTTCCTCGAAGCGCCGGCTCACGAAGAAATGAAAGCGCCGCAGCTCGGGCAGATCGGTCTGCGCGAGCGCCATGGGCGTCGTCGACGAACAAAGATTGAGCACAAACGGCCCGGCGTTCAGCGCCGGCGCCGCCTGACCCCCGGCTTCCGCGCGCGCTGCGGAAGCGAAGTTGGGCGTTGCTGTCATAACTTCCCCGGATCAAAACACTCGATGCCGCGGCCTTTGGGGACTTACGCGGATTCTCCACGGGGACGGGAGCGCTGTCGTTCGCGCGGTCGCGCGAGCGTGGCAGCCCCGCCGTCATAGGAATCCCATCCTTTAGACCGGTGGCTTTGCGTCCCCGTCTTTCGACGGGTTTGCCTTTGTCACTGAGGCCCAAGTGTCAAATCGTCGCGGATCGCAGTCAAGAGCGAATTGTGTGCCGCGGATCTCAAGTGGTGTCACATATCGGCGACACTCGGGCGTGCGGGGGCTTATGTTCACCGCGTCGACGCAGCCGGCTTCCAGAAACGACCCGCGCCTGCGAGATGCCGCGCATAAAAGCCGCCGGTGAGATCGCCGTACGCGACCGCGACGCCGGCGCGCGGCGCGTGAATGAAGCGACCCTCGCCCGCGTAGATCCCCACGTGATCGACGCTGCGTCTGCGGATGTGAAAGAACACCAGGTCGCCGGGTGCGAGTTGCGCGATCGGCACCGGCTGCGCGGCGCGCTGCTGCTCGGCAGCCGTGCGTGGAATGGTGAGGCCCACACGCTCGTGCACGTGGAGCGCGAGCCCGCTGCAGTCGAAGCCGGCACCATCTGCGCCGCCGAAGTGGTACGGCGTGCCGATGAGCGAGGCCGCGACCGCCGCGATCTCATTTCCCTGGGTGGCGCGCGCCGGCTCAGTCGGCGCGCTGGCGCAGCCGACGAGGGCGGTGCCGGTGGCGAGCACGGCCGCGGCGAGCAGGGGCGCGGCTCGCATGGCCGGCCGTGAGGCTAGCGCGCCCGGGCGGGCGCTTTCGGCGGAGTGAGCGGGCGTGTCCGCGGCGTGGTGAGACGCGCGAGCGCCTGGATACCGTCATACGTGTACCGCTGGACCCCGCGGCGACCCGAGCGTGTCGCCCCCAGCATGGCCGCCGCCACGGTACGCGCGCCGATGGCGCGGTAGGGAAGGTACTTGCCGCGCAACACCGGGGCGATGAGCGGCATGAGCGCGTTCGCCACGAGCTCGAGCGGGCGCATCTCGGCGCGCCAGGCGAGCAGCATCGAAGGCTGCAGGATGTCGAGCGACTCGAAGCCGACACCTTCCAGCTCGTCTTCCAGGTCTCCCTTGGTGCGCAGGTAGAAATTGCGCGAATGGGGGTTGGCGCCGACGCTCGACATCACCACGAAGCGCCGCGCGTTCGCCGCCTTCGCGGCGCGGGCGAAAGTGAGCACGCAGTCGACGTCTACGGCGCGGAACCGCTGCTGCGAGCCCGCTTTACGGAGCGTCGTGCCGAGACAGCACAACGCGACGTCGCACACCGAGCCTTTGAGCTGGGACTCGAGACGCTCGAACTGCACGATGCGATTGGCGAGGCGCGGATGCTCACGTCCGAGCTGCCGGCGGGTCACGGCGATTACGCGGCTCACATCGGGCGCGCCGAGCAGTGCATCGAGCGTGAAGCCCCCGGTGAGACCGCTCGCTCCGGCCAGCAGCGCAACGCTGCCATCCCCTTCTGCCATCGTGCACCGCCGTCCCGAGGATGTTGTTTGCGCGCAGCTTAGAAGCGCACGCCGCGCGCGGCAAGGGCGGACGGGCGAGGCTCGCCGCCCGGTCTCGCGCAAGCTCTCAGCGTGGCGCTCGAGGCCGCAGCGCGCGTTCGCTGAAGTAACGCGCGAGCCCACCGGGGTCCGCCGCGCCATCGGCGAGCGCGACATAGGTGTCAGGGCGCAGCAGGTAGAGCGCATCGCGCGCGAGGCCTGCCGCCGCATGTGCCGGGCTCCAGGGAAAGGACTGCAGCGGCAGAGCCTGTTGTGCGCACGCCTCCCGCAAACGCTCGGAGGCGCGCCCATAAACGTGCACCTGCCAGGTGATCGCGGCGAGCGGGGCGTAATTGTCGCCCGCCTCCCCCGCGACCCACGGCAGCCGGTCTCCGCCGTGCACCTCGCCCGCGGCACCGGCGCTGAGCGGCGAACCGCGGTAATTGATCATGACCTGCGAGACCGTGCGAAAGAGGTACTCGCGCACCGACGCGAGCGAGAGGGCCCGGGCAAGGAGCGGCGGCGCCAGGCGCGTGCGCAGCAGATCCGCCACCTTTCCCTGCGCCGTGACAAAGGTGAATACCCTGTCGGTCGTCGCCACGAGTCGCTGCGCGAAGCCGATGCGCTCGGTCTCGTAGGTCGCCAGCAGCGACTCATCTGCATGGCCCGCGAGGACCTCAGCGAGCTTCCAGGCGAGATTGATGGCATCGCCGATGCCGGTGTTCATTCCCTGTCCGCCGACGGGACTGTGGATGTGAGCGGCATCACCGAGCAGGAAGACCCGCCCCCGGGCGAAGTGACCGGTGACGCGATGATGCACCTGATAAGTGGAGAACCAGTTCACCTTGCCGATGGTCAGGCCGAGGTGCCGGATGGCGCGCGGGCTGATCTCTTCGAACCTGAGACTCTCGGGGTGCTCGGCGCGCTCATCCTGCACCGTGCCGATCAGCCTGGCGCGACCCGCGCCGGCGAGCGGGAACACCCCGAGAAAGTCTGCCTCGTCCAGATCGATGTGGAGCTCGCCGTCGAGCGCCGCACCGGCGCCTTCGATGTCGGCCACGTAGAACACGTGCCGGTAGGTTCCTCCGGCAAAGCCGGTGGCGAGAGCCTCACGCACCGTCGAGCGCGCGCCATCGCAACCGGCAAGGTAGCGGGCCTCGCCGATCTCTTCTTTGCCATCGGGCGTGCGCAGCCGCGCACGCACGCCATCCCCGGTATCCGTGAAAGCGCTCAGCTCGGTGCGCCGCTCGACCGCCACACCGAGCCCACGGAGGCGGTCGATCAGCAGCCGCTCGTGCTCGTCCTGCGGATAGATCTCGAGGAATGGATAAGGAGTCAGCTCTTCGCCGATGCTGCCGAATGCGACGCGTGCGGCCCGCCGCCCGCGCGACCACAGATTGACCGCGGGCACCCGGTGGCCGTGCTCGATCACGTGCTGGGTCAGATCGAGCTGCCGGTACAGCTCGAGAGTGCGCGCCTGTACCGCGAGCGCGCGCGAGGTGGCGCCCGGCGCGGCACTGCGGTCGATGATACGCACTGCGATGCCTTGCCGCGCGAGCCACAGCGCCAGCACGAGCCCGGTAGGGCCGGCGCCGGCGATCAGGACCTCGGTGCGTGCCACGCGGCAGTCCGCGCCTGCCCCTCAGATGGGCTCTGAGCAGCTGACGTTGACCGTCAGGTACTCCTCTCCGGGGCTGACGGTGATCTCGCGGCGGACCTCACGGTATCCGTCGCGCGTACCGATCACGGTGTAGCGCCCGGGCCTGAGCTCGATGTCGCGTCGAGCAAAGCTCCCGAAATTTCCAACGCTTGGGATCGCCACCTGGGTGCGGTTGTCCGACACCAGGGACAGCCGTACCGGCTTGTCGAGCGAGGGCAGCAGGGCGGTGAGCCGCGAGATCTGCGTGCGCAGAACCGGCCCCGAGACGGGCTGCTGCTGGGCGGTCTGCAACAGCATTGCCGCCTCATCGCGCAGTCGTGGATTCGAGAGCCGTTCCGGGTGATCGATCAGCGCCTGCAATGAGTCGCCGAGCTGCAGGCGGGCTCCCGCGCGTGCCCGACCCTCCTGTGCCCACGCCACGGAGCTATCCGTGCGCAGCGCCGCATCGTAGACATCGAGCGCATCCTGCCACCGCTCCTCGTCCTCGAGATCTTCCGCCTCGGCGCGGCGCATGGAGAGCGCGCGTCCGGCGCGCGCAGCATCGACTCGACGGAGACCGTCCAACGCCTCCGCCCCATCGGGACGCAGTGCGCGGGCCTTCTCGAAAGCACGGCGCGCCTTCTCGAGCTGCCCCCCGCCGAGCGCCGCGAATCCCTCGCCGGCAGCTTTCGCATAGGCGTCGTCCGCAAAGCCTGTGCCGGCCGGCGTTGTGCCCGTGGCTCCCGCGCTCGCCGCCGCGGGTGCCGGCGCCGCGGAAGAGCTCGCAGCCGCCGCGCCATGCGCGGCTCGCTCGATGGCATCCAGCACGCTCGATGCCGCGGCGAGACGCCGCTGCGCGAGGGTAAGGCTGCCGGCATCGCGCGCGCCCACCGACTCGGCCGCCAGCCTGCGCGCTCTTGCAAGATCCGCCGCAGCCCAGGTGGCGGCGCCACCTGCCTCGAGCAGGGCGAAGCGCTGATCGAAGTCAGCCCGGGCAGCGGCGAGCTGCGTCCCGGTCTCGCCTGCACCCGGAGAGCTCTCCACCGGTGCACGGCCCTGCATCAGCGCCGCGAGCGAACCGATGTCGACGTAGCGCGGCGCGACGAAGACGGCTGCGGCCACGAGGGCGAGCAGACCGACGAGCCACAGCGCCAGCCGCGGCCGCCCGCGCATCGGCTCGAGCCGGGACAGCTTGATGGGAGGCACCTGCCGCAGCTCGTCCCAGGGCCCCGGCTGCCCGGCCTCGTTCGCCGCGGTGGGCGGGAAGCGGAGCGGGGGCTCGCGATTGCGGGGCAAAGCGGTCGCGAACGAGGTATCGGTCATCGCAGTGATCGAGGTGTCGCTCATCGCAGCCGGTAACGGCGGTGGTGCCGCTGCAGCCGTTACGGCAGCCGCGGCCGCTACCGGGGTCTCGACCGGCAGGGGTGCCGCCACGCGGGTCGTCACGCCCGGGGGTTGCGCCGGCGGCCGCGGCGGCGGCTCGAGCTCTCTGGTGAGATTGTCCTCCAGGTGTCTCGTGAAGTTGGAGGTGTCCTCGGACGATTCCTCGTCCTCGAAATCGAAGGTCAGCGTGTCGTTGAGCGCGGCTTCGAGGTCGTCGATCACCTCGCGCATCGAGGCGGGCCGTTCCCTCGGGTCCTTGGCGAGCATGCGTGCGACCAGCGCATCGAGTTGCGGCGGAATCTGCTCCGCCGGAACGAGCGGTGGTACCGGCTCCTGCTGCACCCGCCGGGCATCGAAATGAGGATAGTGGGGCGGTCGGCGCGACAGCAGCTCGTAGGCGAGTGCCCCCAGGCCGTAGATGTCGTCCGCGGACGAAGGAGGCTCGCCCCGCAACTGCTCCGGGCTCGCCGTGAAAGGCGAGAGCCCACGGATCATGGAGTCGGTGCCCGGATCCAGCGCCAGCCCCGACACTCCGAAGTCCGCGAGCTTCACGCATCCGCGCGCATCGAACAGCACGTTACCGGGCTTGAGATCCCGGTGGATGACGCCTCGTTCGTGAGCGTGCTCGAGAGCCTGCGCGACCTCGATGAGAACCGGAACGATTGCAAGATAGCTCGCGCCGCGCAGGCGGCGCAGATCTCCGCCGGTCGCCAGCTCCATCGGCAGCAAGAAGACTCCGTCCTCGCGCTCCGGCTCGTAGACCTTGAGGATGAAAGGATGATCCAGGCGGCTGGCACTTTCGTATTCGTGCTTGAGCGCGTCCCAAGCCGCACCGCTGCGGCCACCCGGCGGACGAAGGATCTTCAGCGCGATGTCCTCACCGCGCTGTGGATCGAAGCCGCGCCACACCTCCCCCTGGCCGCCGACGCCCAGTCGTTCCTGCAGGACGTAGCGCGCCTTGATCAGAGGGGCCGGGCTCACCGTGGCGGTATCGTTCATGACCCCGAGCCCGTGCCGCGCCGGTGTTCAACCGCACGCAATCTTTCAGTACACAACCGTTCCAGTAGCCTTCTCCGTAACCCCCAGGCCGAAATGCAATTGTAATTGAGGGGGGCCTGAACGCGCGCTGATGCCGCGCGTGTAGTTTACGCTAGAGCCCGAGGCTCAGCTGGGCCTCGGCGGGTCCGGGAGCGCGAAACAGCGCGCTGTTTAGGGGCTTGCGAGGCTCGGAGTTAAGTCTCAGCCGCCGGCAGGCGAGCCGGAAGCGGTTGCTCAGCAACTGCGCATAGGGGCCGGTGCCGCGCATGCGGGTGCCGAAGCTCGAGTCGTAGTCGCGGCCGCCCCGCATATCGCGGATCAGGGACATGACGTGGGCGGCACGGTCCGGATAGTGCTCGGCGAGCCACTCGCGAAACAGATCCTTGATCTCATACGGGAGACGCAGCAGCACGTAGCCGGCCCAGCGTGCGCCCGCCCCGGCGGCCGCCTCGAGGATCGCTTCGAGCTCGTGGTCGTTCAGCGCGGGAATCATCGGTGCAGCCATCACACTGGTCGGAACGCCCGCAGCGCTCAGTGCCGCGAGCGTACGCAGCCGTGCCTGCGGCGAGGCGGCACGCGGCTCCATGACGCGCTTGAGATCGGCATCGAGCGTCGTGACGCTCACCGCCACGCTCACCAGCTCGTCGCGCGCCATGTCGCTGAGCAGCTCGAGATCGCGCAGCACGAGTGCGTGCTTGGTGATGATCGAGACCGGATGTCGCGTACGCGCGAGCACCTCGAGAATCGAGCGGGTAACACCCAGGCGCTTCTCGACGGGCTGGTACGGGTCGGTGTTGGCGCCGAGCGTGATCGACTTCGGTACGTAGCCGGGGCGGGCGAGTTGCTGCTCCAACACGTTCGCCGCGTCGGCTTTGTAGAAGAGTCGAGTCTCGAAATCGAGCCCAGGTGAAAGGCCCATGTAAGCGTGGCTCGGACGGGCATAGCAATTATGAGACACCACGCCGTTGGAGATGTAATCGCCGGTTCCGGTGGTGATGTCGTACAGTCGCATCGCCTTGCCAAGTGGCTCGACGCTGACGACTCGTAACTTGGCGCTGCTCCTGATCGCTTGGCCCCTGATGTCGCACTTGCGGGAAATCGCGGGACCTGTCAGGTGAAAGAAGCGCAAATGCTCACGCAAGCCGCCGAGCAAGCGCACGACGTCAACACACTTTCTCGTCTCCTGCGGCACGTGCTCGATGGCAGAGGCGAACCCGAAGGTCCGCAGGGCATCACGGATGCGGTTGATGATCTGAGAGTCGGTGTTTGAAATGCGCAGGATGCCACGGCTGTAGCTTCCTTCTGCATCGAAGATTCCGGCCAGAAAACCCGCTTGCCACTCATGACTGGGCCGATCCGGCCAGGCGATCAGCTCGCGGATGCGCTCAATCTGTCCCCGCGAGCGCGCGCCGATCGCGTACATGGGACGCACCGTCTGAGCGCGAAAGCGAAACTGTTGGGTCTC
>Ga0307473_10000224_pt1 | contig 11721 bp, 5 predicted proteins | sample atmos_gasesAM5C__FD_203744 | JGI IMG/M metagenome (GOLD analysis project Ga0307473, IMG submission 203744) | Hardwood forest soil microbial communities from Morgan-Monroe State Forest, Indiana, United States - atmos_gasesAM5C_515 | ecosystem: Environmental > Terrestrial > Soil > Temperate forest...
AACGGCAAGACGGTCGCGAAGTCGTCGTTCGGCATCTTCGGCGACACGATGGGCGATCTGTTCGCCAACAACTTCAACCCGAACGGCCAGGCGACGCAGACCTACGCGTGGAACGGACCGTGCGTCCCGACGGGGTTCAAGAACAATACTTTTAACAACACCAGCTGCGACGTGACGCCGGAGTTCCTCGCGACGCTGCCGTCGCTCACGCCGCTCAGCGCGACCGGCGGCATCAACTCGGTGATCAACGCCGATCTCCGGCAGAACACGACCTACGAGTACACCGCGCGCTTCGAGCGGGAGCTGATCCCGAACGTCGCGGTCACGGCCGGCTACGTGTATCACCGGATCGCAAACAACTACAACACGAACATCCAGTACCTGCGGCCGTACGACACGTGGATTCCGGCGGCAGGCGCCTTCACTGACGGGCTCACCGCGCTGCCGGTGACGATCTATACGTATCCGGCGTCGGAAGTCGGCGCCGCGTTCAACCGCCTCGAGGCGCTCAACGCGCCGGCCGATCGCTACGACAGCTACCACACGTTCGAGATCGTCGCGACCAAGCGCTACTCGAAGCGCTGGACGGGCACCGCGTCGTTCTGGACGACGAAGAACCACCGGTGGATCACGGGCACGACGGGCAACAGCAACACGCCGCAGAGCCCGAACGACGACCGGTTCCCGATCGACAACACGTGGAACTGGGAGGCGCGCGCCGCCGGCACCTACAATCTGCCGTTCGACGTCTCGCTGTCGTCCTCGTACCGCGCGCAGTCGGGCGATCGCGAGCAGCGGACGCAGCAGTTCACGGCGCCCGCGACGGTTCTGCGGCAGGGATCGGTGACGCTCCGGATGGGCGAGTACGGCGAGTATTCCGGACCGGTCGTCCAGATCGTCGCGGTCAAGGCCGCCAAGAACGTCGCGCTCGGACAGGGACGCCGTCTCGAGCTGAACTTCCAGGTGTTCAACGCGCTGAACGCGAGCGGCATCACGGCGATTCAGCGTCTCACCGGCCCCCAGTTCGGGCTGGCGACCGGCATCGTCTCGGCGCGCGTGGCGCGCGTCGGCGTGGGCATCACGTTCTGACGCGCGGACCGGGCGTTGAAACCAGCATGAGCGTTTTTCACGTGGTCGAGGGTCACACCGATGAGAGGGACACATGTGCCGTAGAGTAAATGCGTCGTTGATATTGGCGTTGGGCCTGGCGATAGGACTCGTGCCGCACGCGGTGTGGGCCCAGTCGGCCCAGTCCGCGAGCCTGGTGGGCAAGGTGACCGACGAATCCGGCGGCGCGATGCCGGGCGTCACGGTAACGGTGAAGAGTCCGGCGCTGCAGGTCGGACAGTTGACGGCGGTCAGCGGCGTCGACGGCGACTATCGCATGCTGGAACTGCCGCCCGGCGTCTACACCGTCACCTTCGAGCTCTCCGGCTTCCAGACGTCGGCGCGCACGGACGTGCACCTCACGACCGGCCTGGCCGGCCGCGTCGACGTCGTGATGAAGATCGGCACGCTCGCCGAGACCGTGCAGGTCTCCGGCCAGAGCCCGGTCGTCGACACCGTGAACGTCACCGGCCAGACGACGCTCGTGCAGGAGCAGCTGCGGAGCATCCCGATGGGCGGCACGATGCAGGAGATGCTGCCGCTCGCCGCGGGCGTCAGCCTGCAGGCGAAGCCGGACGTCGGCGACAGCAACCTCGCGTCGCGTTCGTCGATCATCACCTACGGCGTCGTGCTGCAGCCGACGCTCGACGTCGAAGGCATCAACACGGTGACCGACCACGCGGCCGACACCGCCGTGTACCTGAACTCGTTCTCGCTCGAGGAAGTGCAGTTCAAGACGAGCGGCAACAACGCCGACATCGGCTTCCCGGGCGTCGCGCAGGTGGCGGTGCTCAAATCGGGGAGCAACACGTTCCACGGCAGCGCGCGCGGCGCGTTCGAGCGCCCGACCTGGCAGAGCAACAACATCACGCCGGCGCTGGCCGCGCAGGGGATCACGAACACCAACCCGATCGTCGATCCCGGCTTTTACGAGGACATCGTCGATCTCGGCGGGCGCATCATTCCCGACAAGCTCTGGTTCTACGGCGCGTACAGCAATCAGGCGGTGACGCAGGGGCAGATCGGATTCGTCGCCGCGCCGAACGCCGACGGCTGCTGGTTCGCGACCTGCGGCGGCACGACGCCCGCGACGATCCACACCGATCTCCCGGGCTTCAGCACGAAGGTGTCGTACCAGCTGACGTCCACCACCAAGCTGATCGCCTCGGACATGTACGCGCTGAAGCACCTGTCGGTCAACGGCGGCAACACGACCACGCCGCTGCCGTCGACGATGTATCAGCGGCAGCCGGGGAGCGCGTGGAAGGGCGAGCTGCAGAGCGCGCCGAAGAGCGGCAAGCTGCTCACCGACGTGATCTTCGGCCACGGCGGCTACCACGTGAACTACATCGCGCAGCCGTCGTTCAACACGGTCGGCTTCCCCGATGGGACCGACATCGCGGGCAATCCGACGAGCCGCGAAACGAGCAACGGCCTCAACTACGGCCCGGCGGCGTCGGTGCCGGATCGGCCGCAGAACCGCTACGAGCTCAAGGCGTCGGTCACCTACATTCCGAGCGAGCCGCACTTGGGCGGCACGCACCAGCTCAAGATCGGCACCACCGACGACTGGGAGTTCGCGGCGACGCGCATCCTGGTGGACAAGCAGGCGGGCGATTACCAGCTCCAGTTCACGCGCGGCGTGCCGTCGCAGATCGTCATCTACAACTTCCCGTTCTCGAACTCGCAGAACACGCTGCTCAGCCAGGCCGCGTACCTCACCGACACGTACACGCTGAAGCGCGTGACGATCAACGCCGGCGTGCGGTGGGAGCGCTACCACAACTACTACCCGGAGCAGACGAAGGAGGCCGGGCAGTTCAGCCAGATCTTCCCGGCGAAGACGTACTCGAAGGGCGACGTGCTCACGTGGATGGACGTCGTGCCGCGGGCGGGCGCCGCGTGGGATGTCAACGGCAACGGCAAGACCGTCATCAAGGGATCGTTCGGGCTCTTCGGCGACACGATGGGCGATCTTTACGCGAACAACTTCAACCCGAACGCGCAGGCGACGCAGACCTACGCGTGGAACGGCCCGTGCGTCCCGACGGCGTTCAAGAACAACACGTTCAACAACACGAGCTGCGACGTCACGCCGGATTTCCTGGCGAGCATTCCGTCGCGCACGCCGCTCAGCGCGACCGGCGGCATCAACTCGGCGATCAACCCCGACCTGCTGCAGAACAAGACGTGGGAGTACACGGCACGCGTCGAGCGGGAGCTCGTGGCCAACGTCGCGGTGAGCGCCGGGTACGTGTATCACCGCGTCGAAAACCTGTACTTCAACACGCAGTACCTCCGGCCCTACGCCGACTGGGTGGTCGCGACGCCCGCAACGCCGTTCCTCGATCAGAGCGGCAACCCGGTGACGATCTACACCTACCCCTCGTCGGAAGTCGGATCGGCGTTCAACTTCCTGAGGGCGTCGAACGCGTCGTCCGACCGCGCCGACATCTTCCACAGCTTCGAGATCGCGGCAACAAAGCGGTACTCGAGGAAGTGGACCGGCACGGCGTCGTTCTGGACGACGAAGAATCACCAGTGGCTGACCAGCACCACGTCGGGGAACGCCGCCGTCCCGCAGAGCCCGAACGACGAGCGCTTCCCGATCGACAACACGTGGTACTGGGAAGGACGGGCGAGCGGCACCTACAACCTGCCGTACGACGTGGCGTTCTCCGCGTCGTACCGCGCGCAGTCGGGCTTCCCCGGCCAGCGCACGATGGTCTTCTCGGCGCCATCCACGGTGCTTCGGCAGGGGACCGTTACGCTGCGCATGGGTGACTACGGGGAATTCAAATCGCCGGCCGCGCAGATCGTCGCGCTCAAGGCGGCGAAACGGTTCCCGATCGGCGCCGGGCGCAACGTCGAGCTGAACTTCCAGCTGTTCAACGCGCTGAACAGCAGCGGCATCACCAGCGTGAACTACCTGACGGGCACGCAGTTCGGCACGGTGACCGGCATCACGTCGGCGCGCGTCGCGCGCATCGGCGCCGCGTTCACGTTCTAAGGGACGCAAAGACCGCAAACAACGGCGCAGCGCGAAGGCTTCAGGCGAGCGACGGACGCTCGCCTGAAGGCTTCGCGCGACGTCGAATTGCAAACCGCTCTAATATTCGCGTCGTGCGACGCCTGTTCCTTGCGCTGTACGCCGCATCCGGCGCGGCGGCGCTCGTGTACGAAGTCGTCTGGACGCGTCTGCTGACGCTGCGCATGGGACACACCGTCGCCGCAGCGAGCACCGTTCTCGCCGCCCTGATGGGCGGGCTCGCCGTCGGCGCATGGGTGGCGGGCTCGCGCCGCCGCCGCACGCCGGCGGCGAATCTTCGCGCGTACGCGGCGCTCGAGCTCATTGTCGCCGCATGCGCGCTTCTCCTGCCGTTCGCGCTCGGCGCAACGCTGCCGCTCCTCGCGTCCACGTATGCTGACGGCGACGCGCCCGCGCCGTTCGCGATCGTCCGGCTGACGATCAGCCTCGTCCTCGTCGGCGTCCCGGCAGCGGCGATGGGCGCGACCTTTCCGGTTGCCGCCGAGTGGTACGCGACGGCTGCGGCCGACGCCGGCGTGCTGTACGCCGCGAACACGGCGGGCGCCGCCGCCGGCGCGATCGCGGCGGGCTTCTGGCTGATTCCGGCGATTGGCCTACGCGCCGCCACGATCGTCGGCGTCGCGCTCAACGGCGCGGCTGCGGCCGGCGCGTTGTGGATCGCATCGCGCCCAGCGGTCATCGTCGCAGCCGCCCCGGAAGCGCCACGCAAGACCTTCGCGACATCCAGGGCGAACGCGCGGCGGAGCGAGCGATCGCGGCGCGCGCCGGCGGCGGCGCCCGCGCCCGCGCCGCGCCTCGCGATGACGGCGGCCGCCGTCTCGGGCTTCGTCGCGCTCGTGTACGAAGTGGCGTGGACGCGGCTGGTCGCGCTCGTCATCGGGCCCACAACCTACGCGTTCGCGATCGTCGTCGCGTCGGTGGTCGTCGGGCTTGCGATCGGGTCGAGCGCCGGCGCGCGGCTCGCGCGGCGATCGGCGGCGACGGTCCCGTGGCTCGCCGTGATGCTGATGGCGACCGCTGTTGCCGCGTCGGGGGCCGCGTGGTTCACCGCGTCGCGCCTTCCGCTGATCGTCGCCGCCCAGGTGTCGGATCCCGCCGCCGCGTTCGCCCCGATCGTGGCGCGGCAGGCGCTCGGCGTCGCGCTGCTGCTGCTGCCGATGGCGTGCGCGCTCGGCGCGGTGTTCCCGCTCGCGGTCGCGGCCGCATCGACCGATCGCGACGCGATCGGGCGCGACGCCGCGCGCGTCTACGCGTGGAACACTGTCGGCGCGATTGCCGGCTCGCTGGCCGGCGGGTTCGTGCTGCTGCCAGCGGTCGGTTTGCAGAATGCGTTTCGGGTCGCGGCGTCGATCGGCCTCGCCGCCGCCGGCGTGATCGTGGCCGTCAGAACCGGCGAGCGACGGGCCGCGCGCATCGCCGTCGGCGGCCTTGCGCTCGCCGGCCTCGGCGCCGGCTGGTTCCTGCTGCCGCCGTGGGACCTCGATCTCCTCGCGAGCGGCGCCTACAAGTACGCGGTGTACCTTCGTCAGGGCGCGTTCGAATCCGAGGTGCGCTCGTGGCGGCTGGCGTACTATCGCGACGGCGCCGCAGCCACCGTCAGCGTGCGGGAACTGGCGGGGATGCGGTCGCTCGTCATCGACGGCAAGGTCGATGCGTCGAACATGGGCGACATGCTGACGCAGCGGCTGCTCGGCATCCTGCCGATGCTGCTCCATCCGGACCCACAAGAGGTGTGCGTCATCGGCCTCGGCAGCGGCGTGACGATCGGATCGGCGCTCGCGTCGGGCGCCGTGCGGCGCGCGGACGTCGTCGAGATCTCGCCCGAGGTGGTGAAAGCCTCGGAGCTGTTCGCGCGGGAGAATCACCGCGCGCTCGCCGCGCCTGGCGTGCACGTGATCGTCGGCGACGGGCGGTCGCACCTGCTGCTGACCGATCGCCGCTACGACGTGATCGTCTCCGAGCCGTCGAACCCGTGGATGGCCGGCATCGCCGCGCTCTTCACGCGAGAGTTCTTCGAGGCCGCGAGGGCGCGGCTCAAGCCGGAAGGCGTCTTCTGCCAGTGGGCGCACACCTACGACATCAGCGACGGCGACCTGCGATCGATCGCGCGCACGTTCGCCTCCTCGTTTCCACAGTCGACGATGTGGCTGGTGGGAGAGGGGGATCTGCTGCTCATCGGCACCGACGGACCGGCGATTGCGCCGCACCTCGACCGGATTGCGCACCAATGGCGGACTGGGACGATTCCGGCGCTGCTGGACGAGGTCGGGATCAGCGATCGCGCGGCGCCGTTCGCGCTCTTCTCGATGTTGATCGGCGGGCCAGCCGAGCTCGCGCGATACGGCGAGGGGGCGGCGCTGCAAACCGACGATCGGATGGCGCTCGAGTTCTCGGCGCCGCGCGCGATCTACGGCCCGACGACCAGCGACAACGCCGCGACGCTTCGCGCGCTGGCGCCGCACGGCCCGGCCGCGCCCGCCGCGCGTGCGGCGCTCGACGAGGCAACCGATGCGAGCTGGACGATCGCGGGCACGATGCAGCTGAAGGCGGACGCCTACGGCCTCGCGTACGACGACTTCGCGCGCGCCGTGCGCCTCGACTCCCGCAACGCCGACGCGCTCGCGGGCCTCTCCGACGCGGCGACCCTCGCTCGTCGTCTCGACGAGGAGCGCGCGTGGCTGCAGTCGCTTGCGCTGGCGGAACCGGCGAACGCCGCCGTCCGCATCGAGTTGTCGAGGATCCTGGCCGCGAGCGGCGACGTCGAGCATGGGATCGCCGCGGCGCAGGACGCGATGCGGATCGCGCCGGGCGATCCACGCGCGGGTGAACAGCTGGCGTCGGTGTTCGCCGACGCCGGAGACGGCGCGCGTCTCGCGCCGTTCGCGGACGCGCTCGTGTCGCGCTTTCCCGATCGCGACAAACCGCGGTACTACCGCGCCAGCGCGCTCTTCCTCACCGGCCGCGCGGAGGAGGCGATCGCCCAGGCGCAGGCGATCGTGCAGGCGAACCCGCGAGACGTGCGCGCGCAGAACCTGCTCGGCGTCGCGTGTGCGAGCCTGGGCCGCCGTCCGTGCGCGCAGTCGGCCTTCGAGGCCGCGCTCGCCGCGAACCCGCGCGATGGGGTGTCGCACGTGAACCTGGGTGTCCTGCACATGCAGTCCGGCGACGCGGCAGCGGCCGCCGACGACTTCTCGACGGCGCTCGTGCTCGACCGCGCCTCGACGGCGGCGCGGCAAGGGCTCGACGAAGCGCGTGCCGCGCTGGCGTCGCGACGCTAGGAGCGCTGCAAAACCGCTCCAAAGGATTTGCCCCGCGACAACTTGCGACATGTCCCGCGGATCGCCGGTGCTATAGTCGCCGCACTTCGACGCCGTTTCGCGCCCGCACCGGTGTAATCCCTTCAGCGCAGTCGGTGGAGGCCAGGATGAAAGGCACCGTCACGAGGCTCCCGAAGTTCGTTCGACTCGTGCCGTCCGCGGCGATCCCGTCAACCATCGTCGTTGTCGCGGTGATCGGCAGCCGTTCCGCCGCCCTCGCCGACGCGAGCGACGGCGCGTTCGTCGAGCCGGTGTCGTTGAACCGGACCGTCACGTCGACGAGCGCGGCGCGGCAGTGAGGTAGCCCCCACGCGGATCCCCATGAGCACACGGTCTCTGCACAGGAGCTTGTTCGTTCAGGTCCTCGTCGCGATTGCCGCGGCCGCGCTGCTCGGGTATCTCGCGCCCGAGCGCGCCGCCGCGATGCGCCCGCTCGGCGACGCCTTCATCAAGCTGATCAAGATGATGATCGCGCCGATCGTCTTCACCACCGTCGTCGTCGGCATCGCGCAGATGGGGACGATGAAAGAGGTCGGCCGCATCGGCCTGCGGGCGCTCGTGTATTTCGAGATCGTGTCGACGCTCGCGCTCGTGATCGGTCTCGTGGTCGTCACGGTGCTCAAGCCGGGGAGCGGCCTCGGCATGAAGCCGGCGGATTTCGACGTGAAGGAAGTCGCGGCGTACGCCACGGCGTCGCAGAAGCTCACGACGACCGACTTCGTGATGAACATCATCCCGAACACCGTCGTCGACGCGTTCGCGCGCGGCGAGGTGCTGCAGGTGCTGCTGTTCTCGGTCCTCTTCGGCCTGGCGCTGCTGACGCTCGGTCAGCGCATGCGTCCGCTGATCGCGCTGATCGAGCAGGTGTCGCAGGCGCTCTTCGCGATCATCGACATGCTGATGCGCCTGGCGCCCATCGGCGCGTTCGGCGGCATGGCGTTCACCGTGGGACGCTACGGCATCGGCAGCCTCCTCTCGCTCGCGAAGTTGATGGGCGGCGTCTATCTCACCTGCGCGCTGTTCGTGTTCGTCGTCCTCGGCGTCATCGCGCGCGCCGCCGGCTTCAGCTTGTGGAAGCTCCTGCGCTACATCCGCGAGGACATCCTGATCGTCGCCGGCACCGCATCCTCGGAGACGGTGCTGCCGCGAATCATGCGCAAGATGGAGGAGCTCGGCTGCCGGAAATCGGTCGTCGGCCTCGTGGTGCCCACCGGATACTCCTTCAACCTCGACGGCACCGCGATCTACATGACGATGGCGGTGGTGTTCATCGCGCAGGCGAGCAGCGTCCATCTGACGCTGGCGCAGACGCTGTCGATCCTTGGCGTGCTCCTGCTCACGTCGAAAGGCGCGGCGGCGGTGACGGGCGGCGGATTCATCACGCTCGCGGCCACGCTGTCCGTCATTCCGACGGTGCCCGTGGCGGGGCTTGCGCTGCTCGTCGGCGTCGATCGATTCATGTCTGCCGCGCGCGCGCTCACGAACCTGATCGGCAACGCCGTCGCCACTCTCGTCATCGCGAGGTGGGACGGCGCGCTCGACATGGAGCGCGCGCACGATGTGTTGAATGGATCTCCAGCCGACGCGCGCCGCAGCGAGGCCGTCGCAGAGGCGACCGTGCCGCAGGACGTCTTCGTCGGCGCGTCGTACGCCGCGAACCCGCGTCGATCGTGATCGGGCGACCCTGAAAGGGTCGCCCTACGAGTGAGTTTGCAACGCGCTCCTCGGCGCGGAAAAGGGGAAATGTCATGCAACTGAAAGCGTGCGGCATCGCGTTCATCACAGCGGCTTTCGCGGCGGCGGCCAGCGCGCACGCCGACACGCTCTCGTGCGACACGACGCAGTACAAAGCGGCGCAGGGCCTGACCGCGAGCGCGGCAGCCGATGCGCTGACCGTCACGTGGGCCGGCGCCGACGGATCCGAGCTGCGCCTGCGCCTGGCAATCGACAACGGCGCGCCGATCGTGCGCGAGCTCGCCGTCCACCGGCGCGGCGGCCAATGGGCGACGCTCGGCACAAACCTGCGTCCCGAGTTCCGCGTCACGAGCGGCCGGCGCCGCGTCGGCACGGATCAGTTGAACACGTACCGCGAGCTCGGGATTCCGATCACGAAGGAGCTCCTCGAGCGCGAGCAGTGGAACGCGTTCTGGGACGCACCGCTGAACGTGCCCGGCATGGTGCTCGGCCCGAACAGCCCGGAGCTCCAGAAGCTGCTCGATCTGCCCCGCAAGCCGGACGAGATCAAGCGCGCCACGGCGACCTATCGCGCGACCGGCTGCGAGGTGAAGACCGACGGCGCGCGCCTCGAGATCACGTTCCCCGGCCTCTCGATGGGGATCTTCTCCGGCCGGCTGCAGTACACGGTCTACAAGGGATCGAATCTGATCCGCCAGGAGGCGATCGCGAAGACGGAGGAGCCGTCGGTCGCCTACAAGTACGAAGCGGGGCTGCAGGGATTCTCGACCGATGCGCAACGTGTTCGCTGGCGCGACACCAGCGGCGACTGGCAGAAGTACGAGTTCGGCGGCACGCCGAACACGTCGCTCGTCGCGCTGCGCGCGCGCAACCGCGTGGCGACCGTCGAGGGTCCCGGCGGCTCGATCGCGTTCTTCCCGCCGCCGCACAAGTTCTTCTTCTCGCGCGAGCTCGAGATCAACCTCGGCTACGTCTGGTACCGCAAGGACGACGAGCGGCTGTTCTCGATCGGCGTCCGCCACGCCGATCACGAGGAGATGTTCCGGCCGCAGGGCGTCCCCGGCCACGACGAGTGGGTGAAAGCGCGCATCACGCAGGCCGAGCGCTTCACCGAAGGCAACTTCGCGCTCTACAACGCGCCGCCCGGCACGTGGCAGCGCATGGCGATGTTCCTCTACGTCACGCCGGACGCCGCGCCGGCGGCGCTCGACGGCGCGCTCGCGTTCACGCACAACGACACCTACAAGCCGGTGCCGGGCTATCAGGTGATGAACACGCACTACCACACGCCGTTCACGATGGAATTGAAGGATGCCGGCAGCCTCGACGTCCAGGCGGAGTGGATTCCCGCGATTCGGTCGCGCGGCGTGAACATCGTGCTGATGTCCGACTTCCACGCCGACGGCCACATGACCGATCCGGGGCCGGTGCGGCTCGACGAGCTCAAGAGCTTCTATCAGGCGGCCGCGCGCCACTCCGACAAGGATTTCACGATCCTGTACCTCGAGGAGCCGCACCAGTGGTTCGGCTATCACTGGAACGTCTTCTTCCCGAAGCCGGTGTACTGGATCCAGAGCCGGAAAGAGGGACAGCCGTTCGTCGAGACCGATCCGCAGCTCGGGAAGGTGTATCACGTCGGCAGCCGCGCCGATGTGATGAACCTGATGAAGGCGGAGAACGGTCTGATGTGGATGGCGCATCAGCGGACGAAGAACACCTCCGGCTATCCGGATGCGCTGAAAGACACCGATTATTTCCGCACGGATCAGTTCATGGGCGGCGAGTATCGACCGAACGTGCCCACCGACCTGTCGCAGAAAGAGATGTGCGAGTGGGTCTGCTTCGACGCGATGGACGCGATGAACAACTGGACCGCGAAGAGCGGCCTCAAGCCGAAGTTCATCGTCGCCGCGACCGACACCTACATGAAGTATCCGGACGATGACGTGTATCCCGAGGAGTACGCGAATTACGTGCGGCTCGACAGGACGCCGACGCACAAGGACGGCTGGTCCAAGCTCGCTGAATCGCTCCGCGCCGGCGACTTCTTCGTCACGTCGGGCGAAGTGCTGATCAAGGACTTCAAGATCGAAGGCCGCGGCGCCCAGCGGAACATCGTCGCGGATCTCGAGTGGACGTTCCCGCTCGACTTCGTCGAGGTCGTGTGGGGAGACGGGCAGAAGACGGGCCGGCAGATCGTGTCGACGAGCGACGCCGGCGCGTTCGGGTCGAAGCGATTCACGATTCCGTTCGACGCGGCCGGCAAGGACTGGGTCCGTGTCTCGGCGTGGGACATCGCCGCCAACGGCGCCTTCACCGAGCCGGTTCGCCTGTCGGCGACCACGACATCGACGTCGGCTTCGCGCTGACCTGTCGGGCGAAGCCTTCCCGAGGTGGACGAGCGGCTCGGGCCGCTCGTTCGCCTCGGTCGCCTCTTCCTCGCACGGACGGCGGTCCCACCGGCGCGATTCATTTTCCCGTCTTGCGGTCCGATTCCGTGCGTCAGGCGGCTTTTTGGGCTTGACTCGGACGCCCTCCCTCTCTAATGTCTGC
>Ga0307473_10000226_pt1 | contig 11624 bp, 12 predicted proteins | sample atmos_gasesAM5C__FD_203744 | JGI IMG/M metagenome (GOLD analysis project Ga0307473, IMG submission 203744) | Hardwood forest soil microbial communities from Morgan-Monroe State Forest, Indiana, United States - atmos_gasesAM5C_515 | ecosystem: Environmental > Terrestrial > Soil > Temperate...
CTTTCCGCCCGCCGAGCGGGCGCTGAAAGATCCGAACGGCCTGCTGTGCGCCGGCGGCGACCTGTCGCTCGAGCGGCTGCTCGAGGCCTACCGCCACGGCATCTTTCCCTGGTACTCGGGCGCAGAGCCGGTGCTATGGTGGTCGCCCGATCCGCGCATGGTGCTGTACTGCGAGGAGCTCAGGCTGTCGCGCTCTCTCGGCAAGAGCGCGCGCAACAAGGGCTACCGCGTCAGCGCGGACCAGGCTTTTGCGGACGTGCTGCTGGGCTGCTCGGAACCGAGGAAAGGCGAGCCCGGAACCTGGCTCGGCAAGGACATGCGCAGGGCCTACCTGGCGCTGCACCGCGCCGGCTACGCCCACTCCTTCGAGACCTGGCGGGGCACGCAGCTGGTCGGCGGCTTGTACGGGGTGGCGATCGGGCGCATGTTCTACGGAGAATCGATGTTTTCGCGCGCGACCGACGCGTCGAAGGTGGCATTGGTCGCGCTGGTGCATGAGCTGAGGGCGCGCGGCTTCCCGCTCATCGACTGCCAGATGAGCACGCCGCTGCTCGCCTCCCTCGGCGCGCGGGAGATCCCGCGCCGGGCCTTCCTGCGCGCGGTTGCAGCGCTGGTAAACTACGCGAATCCGCCCGGAAGGTGGGCCCTTGTCGAGACTTAACGATCTGCCGCATGCCGTCCTGCAGTTCTACGTGACGGCGCCCTATCCCTGCAGCTACCTGCCGGACCGCATGGCGCGTTCCCAGGTGGCGACGCCGAGCCACCTCATCAACACCGAGATGTACGGCGACCTGGTCAAGGCCGGCTTCCGCCGCAGCGGCATCTTCACCTACCGGCCGCACTGCGACGCCTGCCGCGCCTGCGTGCCGGTGCGCATCCCGGTCCACGAGTTCGCCGCCCACCGCTCGCAGCGCCGCGCCTGGAGACAGCACCGCGGGCTGATTGCGCATCCGCAGCCGCTCAAGTTCCGCCTCGAGCATTACGCGCTGTACCTGCGCTACCAGTCGAAGCGCCATTCCGGCGGCGGCATGGACAACGACAGCCGCGACCAGTATTCGCACTTCCTGCTGCAGAGCAGGGTCGACACGCGGCTGATCGAATTCCGCGACGCCGGCCAGCTGGTGATGGTATCGATCGTCGACTACCTGCCAGACGGCCTGTCCTCGGTCTATACCTTCTATGAGCCCGACCGGCGCGGCGCGAGTTTCGGCACCTATAACGTGATGTGGCAGATCGATTCCTGCCGCAAGCTGGGCTTGCCCTACCTGTACCTCGGCTACTGGATCCGGGAGAGCCCGAAGATGGCCTACAAGTCCAAGTTCGAGCCGATCGAGGGCTTCATGGGCGGCCTCTGGCGCCGCCTCGGGAGACGGGACGCGGCGTGAGCCTTTACGCGCTGGCGCGCCCGCTCCTCTTCTCGCTAGATCCCGAAACCGCGCACCGCGTCAGCCTGCGGCTGGCGGGATTTCTTCCGTATGCCGCGGTCCCGCCCTGTCCGGTGCGCGCGCTCGGGCTGCAATTTCCGAATCCGGTCGGCCTGGCAGCCGGCCTCGACAAGAACGCGGAGCACATCGACGCCCTGGCGAAGCTGGGCTTCGGCTTCATCGAGGTCGGGACGGTGACACCGCGACCGCAGCCTGGCAACCCCAGGCCGCGCCTGTTCAGGCTGCCGCAGGCGCAAGCGCTCATCAACCGCTTGGGCTTCAACAACGTCGGCCTCGACGCCTTCCTGCAGAACGTCGCGCGCTCGCGCTATCGCGGCATTCTCGGCATCAACATCGGCAGGAATGCCGACACGCCGCCCGGGCGGGCCGCCGACGATTACGAGACGTGCCTCGAAAAAGTCTATTCGCGCGCTTCCTACGTCACGCTGAATATCTCCTCGCCGAACACCCGCGGCCTGAGGGATCTCCAGCAGGACGACCAGGTGGAAAATCTTCTGGCTCGCCTGTCGACTCGGAGAGAACGTCTCGCCGAGCGTCACGGCAAGCATGTCCCGCTCGTGCTGAAGGTCGCGCCCGACCTCGTCCCCGAGCAGGTGAGCGGAATTGCCAATGCCGTGCGCCGCCATGGCATCGAGGGCGTCATCGCCACCAACAGCTCGGTGTCGCGCGACGGCGTCGAAGGGCTGCCGCATGCGAACGAAGCGGGCGGGCTATCGGGAAAGCCCCTGCGGGAGCGCGCCACCCGCGTGCTCAAGCTGCTGGAGAGCGAATTGAAGAACGAGGCGACGCTCATCGGCGCCGGCGGCATCTTCAGTCAGTCCGATACCCGGGAGAAAATTGCTGCAGGGGCCGCGCTGGTCCAGCTCTACACCGGGCTCGTCTACCGCGGGCCCGGGCTGGTTGCAGAATGCGCGTCGGCATTCCGCGCGAAGTAAAGGACGGCGAATTCCGCGTCGCGCTCACGCCGGCCGGAGCGGGTTCGCTTGAATGCGAGGTCGTCGTCGAGCCCGGGGCGGGCGAAGCTGCCGGCTTCGCGGACGAGGATTACGTCGCCCGGGGCGCGAAGCTGGGCGCTGCGTGGGAGTGCGAGCTGGTGGTCAAGGTCAAGGAGCTGCAGGAACCCGAGTACCGGCGCCCCCGTCGCGGGCAGACCGTGTTCGGCTTTCAGCACTTCGCGCCGCATCCCGGGCTGCTCGACGCCGCCCTTGCCTCGGGCGCGACCTTCATTGCCTTCGAAACGGTCGGCCAGTCCGGCGGCAGCCTGCCGATCCTCGCGCCGATGTCGGCCATCGCCGGCCGGCTCGCGGTGCAGGCCGGCGCATGGTGCCTGCAAAAGCAGAACGGCGGCAGCGGCGTCCTGCTCCCCGGGCTGGAGGGCATGGCGGCAGGCAGAGTGGTGATCGTCGGCGCGGGCAACGTCGGCTCGAATGCGCTGGCGGTGGCGCGTGGCATGGGAGCCGAAGTCAGCGTCTTTGCGAGGACCGGGAAAAGATTTCCCGCCTTGCGAAAACGTTTCCCGGGCGTGACGTTCCAAACCGGAAGGCCCATCATTACCGAGGCGGATCTGGTCATCGGCGCGGTCCTGACGCCGGGCGAGATGTCTCCGCAGCTCGTCAGCCGCGACATGCTCAGGCGCATGCGCCGCGGCTCCGCGCTGGTCGACGTCGGCATCGACCAGGGCGGGATCGCGGAGACTTCGCGGCCGACGTCGCACAGCGATCCGGTCTACATCGAGGAAGGCGTGGTGCACTATTGCGTGCCGAACATGCCCTCGGCTTGCGCGCGGACAGCAAGCTTCGCCCTCGAAGCCGCCGTATTGCCTTTCGTAAGGATGCTAGTGAGAGACAGGATGAGCATGGATCTCGTTACCGGCGTTCAAGTGCGCGCTGGAAAGCTGACGCACGAGAAGCTGGCGCGCGATACGGGCCGGCCTTACTCGCCGCTGTGAAGCGCATCGCCGTCGCGCGAATCGACGAGAGCCGCTGCATCGGCTGCGCGCGCTGCATCGAGGCCTGCCCGGTGGACGCGATCGTCGGGGCGCATCAACTGATGCACACCGTGGTCGAGCCCTGGTGCATCGGCTGCGCGCTGTGCCTGCCTCCCTGCCCTGTCGACTGCATCGACATGGTCCCGGCCAAAGGCGCCTGGGGCGCCGACCACCAGGCGGCGGCGAAGCAACGCGCACGGCAGCGCAAGCTGCGCCTCGCGCAGCCGCAATTCGTTTCGCCGGCGAAAGATCGCCGCGCGGTGATCGCCGCGGCGCTGGCGCGCAAAAGGCGATGAACCCCGCAAAACGCCGCGAGATCTTCCGCCGCTTCCAGGCGGCGAATCCGCACCCGACCACCGAGCTCGAGTACCGCACGCCGTACGAGCTGCTGGTCGCGGTCGTGCTGTCGGCGCAGGCGACCGACAAGTCGGTGAACCAGGCGAGCGCCGTGCTGTTCGAGCAGTTCGATACCCCCCAGAAGATGGTGAAGCTCGGCGTCGCAGGCCTCGAGAAGTACATCCGCCGAATCGGGCTTTACCGCACCAAGGCGAAGAACGTAGTGGCGCTATCGAAGATCCTGCTCGAGGAGCACGGCGGCGAAGTGCCGGCGAGCCGCGAAGCGCTGGAGCGCCTTCCCGGCGTCGGCCGCAAGACGGCGAACGTGGTGCTCAACACGGCATTCGGCCAGCCGACGGTGGCGGTCGACACGCACATCTTCCGCGTCGCCAACCGCACCGGCCTCGCCCCGGGCAAGGACCCGCTCGAGGTGGAGCAAAAGCTGCTCAAGTTCACGCCGCCGGAATACCTGCAGAACGCGCATCATTGGCTGATCCTGCACGGCCGCTACGTCTGCGTGGCGCGCAAGCCCGGCTGCCCGAGCTGCCTGATCCGCGACCTGTGCGAATTCAGGCCGAAGACCAAATGATCGCCGGGCATCGCGTCGCGTTTCAGCGCGCTGCTGTCGCGATTCGGCGACCGCCACGAAGCGCTGCACCAAGCGCTCGAGCCCGAACGGACTAGCCCGGCTCGGTACGGTCTGCATACTGACCGCCGCATGATGATCCCACCGGTCACCGACAGATCGTGCCATGAGACTCGCGTTCGCCGCGCTCGCCGCCAGCCTGCTCTGCAGCATGCCCGCCCACGCCGACGACACGCTGATCCTGGTGGCGAAGCGGGACATGAAGGACCAGCTCTACGGCTCCACCGTGCTGGTCGCGAAGCCGGTGGGCAACGGGCGCCATGTCGGCTTCATTCTCAACAAGCCGACCCAGGCGACGCTGGGCAAGCTGTTCCCGGACCATGCGCCTTCGCAAAAAATCATCGACCCGGTCTACCTCGGCGGGCCGCTCAGCTCCGAAGTGATCTTCGCGCTGGTACAGCGGCACGAGAGCCCTGGAGCGCGCTCGGTCCGGATCGCGCCCGACCTGTTTCTCGCGACCGACAGCGAGGTAGTCGACAGCATCATCGAGAAGGAGGCGCAGCGTGCGCGCTTCTTCGCCGGGCTGGTGATATGGCGGCCGGGCGAGCTCGACGACGAGCTCAAGCGCGGCCTGTGGTACGTGCTCGAGGACAGCACCGACCTGGTGATGCGCAAGCCGACCGAAGGATTGTGGGAAGAGCTGGTCGGCCGCTCGGAGCGTAAGGCGAATACGATCTAGCGCTGGTCGTGGAGCCGGGACTTCTGGCTGGAGAACCATGCAGCCAGGTCTTCCATGTCCTGCCTGGAGAGCTGCGCCGCGAAACCCTTCATGAGCGGGTTGTTGCGCTTGCCGCTCTTGTAGTCGTGCAGCGCCTTCGCGAGGTAATCGGCGTACTGGCCGGCGAGGATCGGCTGGTCCTGCGTCGAGGGCTGGTTGCCGTCGGGGCCGTGGCAGGCGGCGCAGACTTGCGCGACCTTCGCCTTTCCGGATTCGGCATCTCCGCTCGCTTGAGCGGTTCCGGCCGGCACCCCGTAGTACGCGGCGAGATCGGCCATGTCGCGGTCGCTGAGGCTCGCCGCGATGCCGCGCATCGAGGGATGCGAGCGCTCGCCTGACCGGTACGCCTTCAGCGCATTGATCAGGTAGGCCGGCTGCTGGCCCGCGATCTTCGGCACGTGGTAGACCTCGGGGAAAGCGGTCTTGTACCCCGGAATGCCGTGGCAGCCGATGCACATCGCAGTCTTGTCGCGGTGGGCGAGCCCGGCATCGCCGGCGGAGGCCGGCTGCTGTGCGAGCGCCGCCTGCGCGCCCGAAATCAGTGCTGCGCCCAGCGATGCCTTGAGGAAGCGGAGGGCCATCAGTTAAAGGCCGTGGATTCTATCCAAAGCTCCTCCTCGCCTCAACAGGTCGGTTCATGCATACTGGCGGGCGCTTCGGGGGGAAGACGGAGTTTCAGTGCGAGGACCAGCCTTGGCGGCTCTGGCCGCCGTGTTCCTTTTTGCCTGGGGCAGAAGCTTTGCCGCGCCCGCGGACGAGTTGCGCGCGCTGCTCGAACAAGGCCGCTCGGCGGACGCCTACGCTCTAGGCCATAGCCATTCCGAAGAGCTCGGCAAGCCGGATTTCGATTTCTATTACGGCATCGCCGCCCTCGACAGCGGCCACGCCGGCGAGGGCGTGCTCGCGCTGGAGCGCTACATCGTGCGCTTTCCCGACAACGACCGCGCCCGGCTCGAGCTCGCGCGCGGCTACTTCGTGCTCGGCGAGCTGGTGCGCGCGCGCGAGGAGTTCGAGACCGTCCTGCGGAAGGACCCGCCGCCCGCGGTGCAGGCGACGATCGAGCGCTTCATGGACTCGATCCGCGCGCAGGAGACGCGCTACGCCACCACGGCGACCGGCTACGTGGAGATCGGCGGCGGCTATGACTCCAACGTCAACAGCGGCATCGGCAACCCGGTCATCTCGGTGCCGACGCTCGGCACAGTACAGCTGGCGCAGGCGGGCGTAAAAAGCGGCTCCGGCTTCCTGCACCTCGGCGCCGGCGGCTCGATGTCGCACCCGGTGGCCCCGGGTGTCGCGCTGCTCGGGGGCGCGAGCGCCGAATTCAAGCTCAACGCCGGTTCGTTCGACAAGCAGTTCGACCTGGGCACCCTTGCCGCCTACGGCGGCGTCTCGGTGATCAAGGACAAGGACCTCTATCGCGCCACGTTCTCCCTGTCGACGCTGGAGGTGGACCACAACCGGTTTCGCGACAGCGCGTCAGTCGGCGGCGAATGGCACCGCCAGGTCGACGAGTTCAATACCGGCTCGGTATTCCTGCAGTACGCGCGGCTGCAGTATCCGTCGAGCCCGGTGCGCGATGCCGATTTCTACGGCGCCGGCGTGGGCTGGCGGCGCGCTTACGTCGCGCCGATGCAGCCGGTGTTCCAGGTGCAGGCGCTGCTCGGCCAGGAGAAAAATGACGCCTCGCCGGTGCGCAACGATCTGTCGCGCGACCTCTACACCCTGCGCGGCGGCCTGGCCCTGACCCCGGCGGCGCGCTGGGGCGTGTCGGCCGGCATCAGCTACACCAAGAGCAGATTCAAGGAGGCCGACCCGCTGTTTCTCGCGAAGCGCGACGACGACTACTACGGCTTCGACGCCGGCGTCTCGTACCGGCTCACCCGGCAGCTCACCCTGCGCGGCGATTACCTGCACTCTGACAATCGGTCTAACATCGAGCTCTACAAGTACACGCGTGACCTCATCAGCTTTCGCGCGCGCTACGAGTTCTAAGGAGTCATCATGCGCTCTTTGATCATCCTTCTCGGCGTGCTCTTCGCTCCCGGCTTGGCGTTTGCGCAAGCCGGGCGCTTTCTCCTCGCGGTGGGCGACGTGGCCGTCGCGCGCGGACCGGCTGAAATCCGCGCCGCGACGGGAACGCCGGTGCAATCCGGCGACACCATCCGCGTCGGGCCGGCGAGCAACGCACAGATCCGGATGAGCGATGAATCCATTGTCGGTCTGCGCCCGGGCACTGTCTTTCGCATCGACGCATACGAGTATTCGGGGCAAGCCGAGGCGCGCAGCATTTTCAGCCTCTTGAAAGGCGGCTTCCGCACGGTCACGGGCGCGATCGGGCGGCTGCACAGCCGCGAGCGCTACGCGGTGCGCACGCCGACCGCGACGATCGGCATCCGCGGCACCCACTACACGGTGGTCCACTGCGATAACGACTGCGGCGGCGCGGACCGCGGTTCGATCTCCAACGGCACTTATGGCGGCGTTACCGACGGGCGCATCGAGGTAGTGAACCAGACCGGGGAGCACGAGTTCGCCGCCAACACGTTCTTTTATGTCGCCAGCGCGAGCGCCGCGCCGCAGAACCTCATCGCGCCGCCGAACTTCCTCTACGATCGCCTCGAAGGCCAGGCGCGCTCGCGCGGCAACCAGGGCAACGAGTCGAGCGAGACACTGGCGCGCTCCGGCCTCAACGCCGAGAGCCGCCCGAGCGAAGTGCCGCCGCCGCCGCAACCGGGCACCTTCATCGTCACCGAGCAGAGAACTTCGAGCGGCCAGCCGAGCGTCATCGCCGCCGCGCCGATGCTGGGATTCGTCGGCGCCTGGACCTCGGCGATCGGCGGCGCAAACAGCGTTAGCGCTTCTGTCCCCAATGAGATGCTGACCAGGACCGGGAGCGGGACCAGTCAGACGCTCACGGCATTCGACATTCCGGGCGTTGCGAGCGGCGCCGCAGCCAGGCTGGGGCCGATCAACGAATCCGGCGGCGGCTTCGATCCCGGCGACGGCTCCGTCAACGCGAACTGGGGAGTCTGGGCGAGCGGCTCCATCACGGAGGTCACCGGCACGACAAGCATCCCGGGGGGCGCGCACTACATCTTCGGCAACCTCACTCCGCCTGAAGTCATCGCAGCGCGCGCCGGCACGCTCTTGATGTTCGCCTTTGCCGGCACCACTCCGACCAGCAATGCCGGCAGCTTTGTGAGCGGCGCTTATCCAAGCCTGTCGCTCAACTTCGACACAAGGAGCGTGCAGGTCGGCAGCTTCAGCTGGGCCTTCGCCGGCGGCACGTTCGCTTTCTTGCAGGGGGGTACGGGAACGATTTTCGCCGTTCCCGGCGCCGCCGGGGTCAAGGCGAGTCTCACCGGCACGTTCTCCAGCAGTGTTCCGGCCACCGCGGCGATGTCGGGCGCATTTTTCGGCCCGGCGGGAGATCACCTCGGCGTCGGAATCGGCGTGACGTCTGCAAGCACGGGCTCGGCGCCGGTCTCCGGCCAAGGCGTGGCGATTTATAAACCGGGCGGCGCTTAACCTCTCATGCGCTTCAAGGGCTCGCCGTCGTACGTTTCAACCGATGACCTGACCCTCGCGGTCAACGCGGCGATCACGCTGCAGCGGCCGCTGCTGGTGAAGGGCGAGCCCGGCACGGGCAAGACCATGCTCGCGCTCGAGGTCGCCAGGTCGCTCGGCGTGCCGATCCTGGAATGGCACATCAAGTCGACCACCAAGGCCCAGCAGGGCCTCTACGAGTACGACGCGGTGAGCCGGCTGCGCGATTCGCAGCTCGGCGACGAGCGCGTGCACGACATCCACAACTACATCGTCAAGGGCATGCTGTGGCAGGCTTTCGCCGCCGATTCGCCGGTCGTGCTGCTGATCGACGAGATCGACAAGGCCGACATCGAGTTTCCCAACGACCTGCTGCGCGAGCTCGACCGCATGGAGTTCTACGTCTACGAGACGCGCGAGCTGGTGAAGGCGAAGCACCGCCCGATCGTGTTCATCACCTCGAACAACGAGAAGGAGCTGCCCGACGCGTTCCTGCGGCGCTGCTTCTTCCACTATATCCGCTTCCCCGACAAGGAGACGATGGAGAGAATCGTCGCGGTGCATTTCCCGGCGCTGAAGAAGTCGCTGCTGCGCGAGGCGATGGAAGTCTTCTTCGAGGTGCGCGAGGTTCCGGGCCTGAAGAAGAAGCCCTCCACCTCCGAGCTGCTCGACTGGCTGAAGCTGCTGCTCGCCGAGGACATCCCGCCGGACGCGCTGCGCTCGAAGGACCGCAAGACGATCATCCCGCCCCTGCACGGCGCGCTGCTCAAGAACGAGCAGGACGTGCATCTGTTCGAGCGCCTGGTTTTCATGACCCGCGCGAAGGGCGGCTAGTCGACCTCCGCATCATGGCCGAGCCCGCGCTGTCGTACAACCCGAACCCGACCGAGCCCAAGCTCAAGCTGCCCGACGGCGCCTGCGACGCGCACTTTCACGTCTTCGGCCCGCAGGCGCAGTTCCCGCTCGCCGAGAACCGCAGCTACACGCCGGCCGACGCACCCAAGGAAAAGCTGTTCGACCTGCACGACTTCCTTCTCGTCGAGCGCGGCGTGGTGGTGCAGTCGGGCGCGCATGGGTTCGACAACGCGGCGGCCGCCGACCTGATCGCCGCAAAGCCGGGGAGCTACCGCGGCGTCGCGCTGCTGCCGCCCAGCATCGAGGTCGCTGAAATGAAGCGCCTCCACGAGCAGGGCTTTCGCGGCGTGCGGTTCAATTACATGCAGCACCTCGGCGCTGCGGTGCCGATCGCCGAGGTCATGAAGCTCGCGGCGCGGATGGCCGGCATCGGCTGGCATCTGCAGCTGCACATGGAAAGCGCCCTCATCGCCGGCATGACGCCGGCGCTCAAGGTCTCGCCGGTGCCGGTGGTGATCGATCACATGGGGCGGATCGACGCCTCCCGCGGCCTGGATCAGCCGGAGTTCAAGCACCTGCTCGCGCTCCTCGAAGACAAGCGCTTCTGGGTCAAGGTGAGCGGGGTCGAGCGGGCTTCGCGCCAGGGCGCGCCGTACGCCGACGCCGTTCCCTTTGCGCGCAAGCTGGTGCAGGAATTCGGCGATCGCACGCTGTGGGGCACCGACTGGCCGCATCCCAACCTGGCCGCGATTCCCGACGACGGCGTTCTGGTCGATCTGCTGACCGAGATCGCGCCCTCCGAAGCGCAGCGCCAGGCGCTTCTCGTCGACAACCCACAGCGTTTTTATCAATTCAGCTGAAAAGACTTCAGGATCGGGTTGCGATCATCACCGGCGCCGGCTCGGTCGGCCCGGGCTGGGGCAACGGCCGCGCCACCGCGGTCCGCTTCGCGGAGGAAGGCGCGAAGGTGTTCGCCGTGGACCGCGATGCGGCGAGCCTGCGCGAGACCATCGAAAAGACCCAGGGGGTTATCAAGATTCATGTTTGCGACGTCACCGACGGCAGTGCTGCTGCCGGTATGGTGGACGACTGTGTAAAGACCTGGGGACGCGTCGACATCCTGGTCAACAATGTCGGCGGCTCGGCGCCCGGCGGACCGGTCGAGATGAGCGAGGAGCTCTGGGATGCGCAGGTGGACCAGAACCTGAAGAGCGTATTTCTTGCCTGCAAGCACGTCCTGCCGGTGATGGAACGCCAGGGGCGCGGAGTGATCATCAATCTGGCCTCGACCTCCGGCCTGCGCTGGACCGGTGCGGCGCAAGTGGCCTATGCCGCGACCAAGGCCGCGGTGATCCAGCTCTCGCGCGTCGTCGCCGTGCAGTACGCCTCGAAGGGCATCCGCGTCAACACCGTGGTTCCCGGGCAGCTGCATACGCCGATGGTCGAGGCGCGGCTGGCGCACCAGCGCGCGGGCGGCGACGTGGAAGCGCTTTTGAGTTCCCGCCTGAAGCGCATTCCGCTGGGCTTCGCGGGCGATGGGCGCGACACCGCGAACGCGGCGCTGTTTCTCGCCTCGGACGAGGCGCGCTTCATCACCGGGACCGAGATCGTCGTGGACGGCGGCATGACTGTACGGTGCGATTAGAAGAGGAACACGTGAGGTTGTTCAAGAAACTTCTAATTTCATTATTGTTTGTTCCCGCATCGGCGCTGTCCCAGGCCTATCCCTCCAAGCCGGTGCGGATGATCGTGCCCTTCCCGCCCGGGGGGCCGGCCGACATCTTCGCGCGCGGCCTTGCGCAGGGCATGCACGAGCCGCTCGGCCAGCCGGTGATCATCGAGAACATCGGCGGCCTCGGCGGCGTGCTGGGCATCGACCGCGCGCTGAAGGCGGCGCCCGACGGCTACACGCTCGCCTTCAACAGCGGCTCGACGCTGTCGATCGCGCCTTACTCGTTCGCCAAGCTGCCGTACGACGTCAAGAAGGACGTCGCCCTGATCACTCTCGTCGTCCGCGTGCCAGAGCTCCTGGCAGTGCATCCGTCGCTGCCGGTGACGAGCCTTGCCGAATTGATTTCCTATGCCAAA
>Ga0307473_10000228_pt1 | contig 11606 bp, 10 predicted proteins | sample atmos_gasesAM5C__FD_203744 | JGI IMG/M metagenome (GOLD analysis project Ga0307473, IMG submission 203744) | Hardwood forest soil microbial communities from Morgan-Monroe State Forest, Indiana, United States - atmos_gasesAM5C_515 | ecosystem: Environmental > Terrestrial > Soil > Temperate...
GCGGGAGAACGTATGAACCAGGCTGTCGGCGCGGGAAGAGAGGCCGCAGGATTCGAGGGCGCCGGCGACGCGCGCGAGGACATCGTCGAGGCCATAGAGCTGCGCAAAGAGAGTGAGATTTTCCGCTGCTGTTAATTCGTCGTAGAGCAAAGTGCTATGGCCGACCATATCGATGAAATGTTTTACATCAGTGGCAGAAATTCCCGAGGTCAGATGGATTTTGCCAGTGGTCGGATTCATGAGCTGCGCAGCAATGCGCAGGAGCGTGGTCTTCCCTGCCCCGTTGGGGCCGAGGAGAGCGACGAACTCGCCGGGCTGGATTTCGAGTGAGATGCCTCGCAAAGCGACGAGCGAGCCAAAGCGCTTTTCGACGCGGTCGAAGGTGATTCCGAGTTGTGAGGCACTGGTGGTGGGCGCAGCCAAGGCGATACGCTCAGCCTCTCACGAGATCGCGGAGGACTTGCTCCATGTGCTGGCGCTCGCGAGCGTAGTCCTGCTCGCTGATTGTGCCGGCCTGGCGGCGGAGCTCGAGGCGGAAGAGATTATCTTTCAACCCGTCGATGCTGCCTCGAATTTCACGGTTGACTTCGGCAACGGCGGACGCCGTAGTTTTCGGCGTGGGTGCTGATGGTGAGGCTGCGACCCCGGCTGGCGCGCCGTCGGAAGCGCCAGCGGCGACAACGTGTGGGCGGCGGAGTAGAAAGACGAAGCCGAGAGCAAAGATCGCGGCAAAGCCTCCCACCAGAATCCATTTCAGACTGTCGAGACGCGCGGGGAGCGAGGTCGCAGTCGTAACAGGCACTTCGGCGCTACTCGTCTCGAGGCGCGAATTCACGGAGGGGTTTTCGCCGGCATTACCTGGTGGAGGACCGGAGACTTGTCCTCCTGCTGGAGCGCTACTTCTCGGATTCACGGCGGGCATTGGCGCCGTGCCGGAGACCGCGATATTCACTGCGGCATTAGCGGCGACGGATTCGCGCAGATACACGCTGAATCCTTGATCCTGCCCTGCGGGCGCGAGGCCGTCGCCAGAAATTTGGACGCTGGGTGGCGCGGCTACGATGAACCGGCCCGTGGTGTAAGGCAAAACATTCCGAAGCGTCAGATGGTTGCTCGGGTATGGAAGTTTGTAGGAAAGGCGAACGCCGCTCTCGCCGGGGCGAAATGGGAACGCGATGGCCATCTGGTTCTTACCCTTATCTATGGTGCCCTGAACGACGGGCATGCCGGCGGAACCCCACGCAGAGGCCTGATTGAATTCAGCGCCATCGGGTATCGAGAAATTGAAGGAGCCGTCTCCGCGATAGTAAGCGACGGGCGGCCGCGATTTATTTTCGATGGTGAATTCCTCGCCCACCAAAAGCTCAGCGCCGTTGGGTTGAATGATCACGGCGTGATTGGTGACGGCGTATGTGCCGGGCTTGTCGGTGGGCTCGAAGACCTGGATGTCCGCGGTGGTCTTCCCGGGCGGCACTGGCTCGTGATAATTCACCCCGCGATAGACGGCGCGTACAAGCATGGGGGCGGCGCCGATATCGGGGCGATTGAACTGGAAGTGTCCCTGCGCGTCGGACTTCGTGTCGGCGATCGGTTGCATGCCGCCCTGGAGCTGGATCAGGATCACGTCCACGCCGGCGGCAGGCTTGCCGGATGTGCCATTGTGGATTGTGCCGGTGAGAGTGCCTGCGAGAATTGAAGTGGACGTAAATCCGATAATGATTGCGAGGAAGAAGAGCTTTGCTGCACCATAAACCAAAGTGGAATGGTCCGAAGAACGCTTTCCTGCAAATCCGATCATGAATGCCGCCTTTCGGTAGCCGCCTGGCGGGTGGCGGGAGTGGGAGCGCTGCCGGTCAGCTGATCCATTTCGGCAAGAACGCGCGCTGCTTCGACATCGAGAGCCTGATTGGTTTCTTCGTAGTCGGCTTCGGAAAACTTTCCGGCACGGTACTCGAAGCGGAGGTCGCGCAGGTTTTCGTAGATGGCATCGCGGCGCTCCATGAGCTGGTCGAGTTTGGTGCGATGCGGAGCGGAATCGGAAGGGTCCGGGCGCACGGAGAAAATGAAGATGATGGTGGCAGCAGCGAGCAGGGCGCAGGCAACGGTGATGTCAACGTTGCTCATCGTCGTCCTTGCCTGCCTCGCGCTGGGCACGGGCCAAGAGTTCGGCTGAAACAGCGGGGCCAGAGGCCGTGGCGATGGCGGCGCGCTGCCGCCAACGTCGCACTACTTCGAAAAACAGATAGAGGGCAATCAGCGGGACCACGATGGGCATGACCCACGCGGCGCGGTTGAATCCTGTGGTTGGCGGCGCGGCAAGCACGGTTGGGCCGTATTCCTGCACGAAGGCCTGGATGGTGAGGTCATCAGGCTCGTTGCGTGCCACGCGGTCATCGAGTTCCTTGAGCATGCCGTGTGAGTAGGTGCAGCCGACGTGGTTGCAAGCGGTGAGGATTTGATTGCAACCGCAAACACACAATAGTTTCTGGCCAAGAGTTTTGGCGCGCTGAGTCTCCTGAGCGTGTACCGCCAAAACATATCCAAGAACGGCTGCGGTCAGGCAGAGCGCAGCCACACCCGCGCACAAGAGTGCCCGAACGCGAACGCGGAACTTAGTCATGGGCGTCCGAGGAGCGGGCGATCGCGCCGATAGGGGAAGCGCTCTTGGCGACAGCATCGCCCCATGATTGTTCGGCCAGGGGCTTCAAGACCAGCGCCGCGCGGCGGTTCGGCAACAGTGCAAGACCTGTCCCAAGAACGACGATGATTCCGCCGAACCAGATCCATTTCACGAGTGGATTTATGTAGGCATGAATGACGGGCTTTCCAGTCTCAGGGCTGCGCCCGGCGTAGACGACATAGAGATCGTGCAGCGGCTTGGACTGGACGGCAACCATCGTTTCAGTCACTTCGCTTGCGAGGAAGAAACGCCGTTCGGGATACAGCATCATTTCCGAGCGGCCGTTGCGAAAAATTTCCAATGTGGCGCGCTCCGATTCGAAATTGCTGTTCGCGACCCGATCGAAATTCTGGCACAGGATCCTGTAAGGACCGATCGCGAGCGACTGGCCCGGCGCCATTTCCATTTGAATATCTTTGTTGAAGGCAGAGCCGGCGATACCGATGAAAATCAAGACCATGCCGAAATGAACGATGTAGCCGCCGTAGCGGCGGGTGTTGCGCATGGTGAGATCGCCGATGGCAGTGAGAATGTTCGAGCCATCGCGGGCAGCAATCACGCGGGCACCGCGGTAGAACTCCGATGCAATGCTTAGCGTGACAAACACGCAGAGGATCAGGCAAATGAGCGAATAAATCTCACGGAAACCGAAGGCGAATGCAACTGTCCCAGAAAGCACGCCAATTATCACAGGCCAGGCAAAATTGCGCCGGAGAGCATCAAACGACGTCTTGCGCCAGGCCAGCAGCGGACCCACACCCGTGAGCAGTAATGAGAAGAGCGCGATTGGGATATTCACTTTGTTAAAAAACGGCGGGCCTACGCTGATCTTGTTGCCCACAACCCATTCAGACAGCACCGGGAAGAGCGTGCCCCACAGAACTGCGAAGCAGGCAGCGAGAAGGATGAGATTGTTGAACAAAAAGCTCGATTCGCGCGACACGAGCGAATCAAGCGTGTTGTCGCTGCGCAGATAATCGCGGTTCAGCCAGTAAGACCAGAAGCAAACAATGAACACTAGGGCGAGAAATCCAACGAACCAGTTGCCGATGGAAGATTGCGCGAAGGCGTGCACGGAGCTGATCACCCCGGAGCGCGTGAGCAGCGTGCCTAGAATGCACAGCATGAACGTGGTGAACACCAGCCAAACGTTCCACACCTTCAGCATGCCACGCTTCTCTTGCATCATCACGGAGTGCAGGAACGCGGTGCCGGTGATCCACGGAAGCAGCGACGCGTTTTCAACCGGGTCCCAAGCCCAGTAGCCGCCCCACCCGAGGACGGCGTAGGCCCAATGCGCGCCGAGAAGGATTCCGATGGACTGGAAGCACCAGGCGATCATGGTCCAGCGGCGAGTGATGTGAATCCATTTTTCTCCGGGATAACGCCCAAGAAGCGCGGCGAGCGCGAACGCGAATGGAATAGTGAAGCCAGTGTAGCCAAGATAAAGCATCGGCGGATGAATCACCATCTCCGGATACTGCAGCAGCGGGTTCAGGCCATGACCATCACCGAGAGCGGCAAGACGCATCGTCCCGGATGCGTCCGGGCCGCCCAAGACGCCGAAGGGACTTGCGACAAAATTATTTAGCGTGAGGAAGAATATCTGTACACCGGCCATCACCACACCGGCGTAGGGCATCAGCTCGGGATGCTTATTGCGGTTGACGAATAGCGCCAGGAAAACATAGGTCGAGAGCAACCAGCTCCAAAAGAGCAGCGAGCCTTCCTGGCCAGCCCAAAGAGCTGCAAATTTGTAGAACGCGGGGAGCGCGCGATTACTGTGGGCGGCGATATAAGCCATTGAGAAGTTATCAGTGAAGAAAAAATACTCCAAGGAGGCGACTGCCAGCGTGACCAACCCGAACACAGCCATGCCTGCATGGCGCGCGCTTCTGGTAAGCAGCGGCCTGCGCGTGATGGCGCCAGCGATTCCGGCGGCGAACGTGTACGCGGCCGCCAGAAAAGCGAGGATTAGCGCGAACGAGCCGAAGATGTCCAACGAATTCCTCCGCCGTATCCTGCGCGCGTAGCCGGGAGATGCTCCATTCGAGTGAATCTAAGTCCGGCCTGGCTGGGCAGCTCCGGGCGATTGATCGGGCGTTGCTTCATATTTTGAAGCACACTTGGCCTGCACCTGCTCGGCATTGAAGCGGCCGTCGGGAGTCAGGCGGCCCTCGACCAAGGCTTGTGCGCCGTCCTTAAACGTGTCCGGGAGGGGGTCGCGGCCCGTGTAGCTGATTGGCAGGCTTCTGCCCTGCTCTTCGAGAACGAAGTCAACCCGCCCGGAAAGATGCTCGATCGATCCCGCGCGAACATTTCCTGAGACCCGCATGCGCTGGTGGAGTGCGGCACCATGCAGAGCGCCAAGCTCGGAAATCGTGTGATAGTAGGTTTTACTCTGCGTAAAACCCACATAAGCGAGGGAAACCAGCGTCACGACGATAATCCCTGAGCCGGTGAGAAATTTTGCGCGGGCTTTCATGCGGGCACTCCCGTAACCGAGACCCCCACCGACCGGATTCTAGCACAGCGGCGAAACACCCCTGAAAGCGTATTCATCACACACATTTGTGACAGTCGCCCATGGACTTTGTGACAGCCTGTCCGTAAGAATGACGACCAGGGCGCGCGATGGCGAATGGGCGGCGAGACGCGCCTCATTAGAAACGGCGCGAGACCCCGGTTCAAGATTTCAAGGCAACGCCGAAAGGAGCTTATTGATGCGATCACCGAAGGCGGTGCCAGCTTCCGCCTGGCGCTTGGGGTCGCCTAGATACGGGTCCGAGAAAGGGGCACCTTTGTTGAGGACTAAGCGGTCGCCCCAGCCGACAAGTCCAAACAGACGGATCAACTCCTGGGTGGGAGGCGAAAGCGGAACGATATAGGCGGGCTTGTAGGAGGTTTGCACCCGCTTCATGACGGTAGGCGCCAGGCGGCAAAGAGCGCCCTGGGGATCGGGCTGATCCTCGAACGGGCATTCGACGGCGGAGGTGAAAAAGAAACCACGACGCTGAAAATCCGTCAGTGCGGGCTCTTCCCGCAAGTCTCGACCAGCGGGAACGCCAGCACATTTGACCAATTCATCAAAATACATCCGCGAGGCGAGCGAACGTGCCGAACGGTCCTTCGCGGCTTGATAAAAATAATCTTCCAGCCGGGTGGGCGGAGCGCCATCCAGGAACAATACTTTTATGTGAACGGGGCGATAGCGAGTTGCAAGTTCGAGGCGTTCGACGCGACGGCGGATGTGGGCCTCGTGTGTCCGCGCGCCGCAGGCATCACAAACAGGCATGCAGGGCTCTCCCGAAGCGGTAGTCGATCGCAAGAGAATCGCACGGACTGGGAGCCGCGTGCAAGAAAACTGGGGGCCAAGGTCGAGGGCAGCGAAGAGACTTACGGCTCCGCGTTTTCTGCCGTGTGGGCACGCTCTTCGCCCGAAACGGTCTGGGCGGCCTGGCCGAGCTTGGTGCGGAGACAGCCGATCAGCTCTGGGGCGAGATCAGAGATGCTCATGCCCTCCGAGACCAGGAATTTGCAACTCAGAATGGGGCGCGCCTGGTCGTCATCGGAAAGCTGGCAATTCACTTTGCAATACTGGCATTCCTGGTTCCAGCAGAAACGGCCGTAGGGAATCGTTTCCGGGCTGATGAATTGAAAAGCGCGCAGCAACGAATTCTTTTCCGGGACCAGGAAGGTCTTCCCCAGAATGGTGATTTCTACGAGTTTTTCGTATGGCCGAAAGATGTCCGACATCAGTGACGACTCGCCCTCAGACTCTTGGACAGTTCCCCTACTCTTGAAGCTAAAGCAGCGCGAGGCTGGGAGCAACGAGAACAGGACGGGAACGTGTTCAATGCTCTACTGGCGGAAAAGAAGCGAAGAGGCCCTGAACACGAGGCGGACCTTCGCCTGCTAGGCGAAGAACTGGCCCATACGGCGGAATTTTTCGTAGCGCTGATTGAGGAGTTCCTCGGGGGTGAGCAAAGTGAGCTCGTCCAATGCCCGCACCAAGAAAGGTTCGAGCAATCTTGCGGCGGATTCGGGATCAAAGTGGGCACCGCCTTCGGGTTCAGGCACGATTTCGTCAACCAGTTGGAGTTCGAGAAGATCGCGGGCTGTGATTTTCAGAGCCTCCGTAGCGGTTTCGGCCTTGGAGGCGTCGCGCCACATGATGGAGGCACAGCCTTCGGGCGAGATCACCGAGTACACCGAATTCTCCAGCATGAAAATGCGGTCGCCGACCGCGATGGCGAGCGCGCCTCCCGAGCCGCCCTCACCGGTGATGGTAATAACGATGGGTACGGGCAGGCGCGACATCTCGCGCAAGTTGAACGCGATGGCTTCCGCCTGGCCGCGCTCCTCCGCGCCAACTCCTGGATACGCGCCCGGCGTGTCCACAAAAACTAAAATCGGACGGCGGAACTTTGCAGCCAGCTGCATGGCACGGAGGGCTTTGCGATAGCCCTCGGGCTTGGCCTGGCCAAAATTACGGGCGACGCGCTGCTTGATGTCACGGCCCTTTTGGTTGCCCACTATCATCACCGGCTTGCCGTGGAAAAAGCCCATTCCGGTGATGAGAGCGGAGTCGTCAGCGAAGTTGCGGTCACCGTGGATTTCAGAGAACTTTTCGAAGAGCAGCCGGATGTAATCGTCAGCGTAAGGACGCTGGGGATGGCGGGCAAGTTGGAGACGCTGCCACGCACCGAGGTGGGTGTAGAATTCCCGCTTTAGTTCATCAACCTCACTCCGGATTCGGCCAATCTCGGCGGCAGTGTCGTCAGTGGGAGTGGAGAGGCGGGACAATTCTTCCACGTCGCGCTCGAGAGCTGCGATTTCGGTCATGCGCTGCTTTTCTTTTTGCCTGGCTTCGGAATCAACGTTTGCTGGACGCGAAGCTCCGCCGGCTTCAGGGTTGGGAGCGCTCTCCAGTTTTCCCCGCCAACCGCGTGGCTGAGCTCCACCACTTCCATCGCTCTTCACGTCAGTAGCCATTCCCGCCGCGCGAGGGGCAGCCGCACGAGCCTTGCGCGCGGCTTTAATCTCCTTCAGTTGCTTCGCGCGCTCCCGGCGCTCTCGCAAACGGTCGCGAAAACGATCGCCCTTCTCACTCATTGGACCACCGCCACGGAATCCGTGCCACAAATTTCGCGGACGCGTTCCACAAGCTCAGGATCCGCCTGCACCGCGCTCCCGGCTTCGAGCGTGGCTTCGGTGCCGTCGTCCTTTACAAGCTCGAAGGCCACGCGGCAGCGGCCGGGGCGGCGTGAAAACAGGTCCTGCAAGCGATCGAGCGCGCCTGTGTCGAGTGCGTTCAGATCCACGCGCACGCGCAGCAGGCTTGGAGGGCGGTCTGTGACCTGCTCGAGAACGCGCGCGTCGGAGACGATCAGGCGCGTACCCACGTCCTCCACGGCGACGCGGGCTTTCACCAGGAGCGGCGTGGCAGCTTTCAAAAGCAGCTCTAGCTTTTGGAACGCCTCGGGGAAAACCAGCGCGTCAATCACCCCAGTTCGATCCTGCAAAGTGAGAATTGCCCAGCGCGCGCCGCGACGGGAGCGCATGGGCCGCGTCTGGACGATGATCCCGGCCACAACGATGTCTTCTCCGTTGCGGCGGCCCTCAACCGTCGAGAGCTCGACGGCGGTGAGATCCTTTAGTCGGCCGGCAAACTTGTCGAGCGGATGCCCGGAAATGTAGAAGCCCAGTGTGGAATACTCGGCCGCGAGCAATTCGTGCTCAGCCCATTCTTCCACGTCGGGGAGGACATCGGGCTGGGGAGCAGGAGTAGGCGAAGAGCCGCCGCCGAACAGACCGTGCTGGCCGCTTTCGCGCCCGCGCTGCAATTTCTGTGCGCGGTCCATGGCACGATCGATTGAAACCATCATTTGCGCACGATGAGCGCCCAGGCCATCCATGGCACCTGAGCGGACCAGGCTTTCGAGCACTCGTTTGTTCAACACTCGTGCATCTACGGATTCGCAAAATTCAAATAACGTCGTAAAGCGGCTGAGCGATTCGCGCGCCAGGAGGATTCCCTTCACCGTGTTCTCGCCGACGTTCTTGATGGCACGCAGGCCGAAGCGAATTCGATCACTGGTGGGCGTGAAATCCACGTCGCTCGAGTTCACATCGGGCGGCAGAACGGTGATACCCATGCCCCGGGCCTCGTTAATGTACTTGACGACCTTCTCTGTGTTACCCGTTTCCGAGCTGAGCATTGCAGCCATGAACTCGACGGGAAAATGCGTCTTCAAATAGGCCGTTTGGTAGGCCAGCAGCGCGTAGGCGCAGGAGTGCGATTTATTGAAGCCGTAGCCGGCGAATTCGGCCATCAACTCGAATATGCGCTCGGCCTTTTTCGCCGGGATTTTGCGCGCCAGGCAGCCAGCAAGAAATTTCTCGCGTTGAGCGGCCATCTCTTCGTGCTTCTTCTTACCCATTGCGCGTCGAAGCAGATCAGCATCACCGAGTGAAAAGCCCGCAAGGCGGTTGGCGATCTGCATCACTTGCTCTTGATAGAGAATGACGCCCCAAGTCTCGGAAAGAATTTCTTCCAGCTCGGGCAGATCGTAGGCAACTTTCTTTTTCCCGTGTTTGCGTGCAATGAAATCGTCAATCATGCCGCCCTGAATCGGGCCGGGGCGGTAGAGCGCATTGAGCGCGGTCAGATCCTCCAGCCGCGTGGGCTGATAGCGGCGCAGGATGTCGCGCATGCCGTGAGATTCAAACTGGAAGATACCGGTGGTGTCGCCGCGCGCGAACAGCGAGTAGGTGGGGGGATCGTCGAGCGTGAGCGTGGTGAGATCAATGTCTATGCTTCGATTCTGCTTGATCAAGCGCACGGCATCATCGAGCACCGTGAGAGTAGTCAGGCCGAGGAAATCCATCTTCAACAGGCCGATGCGCTCGAGCGCGTTCATGTCGTACTGCGTAGTGATTTCATCCTTGTTCGACTTGTAGAGCGGAACGATTTCGGTTAGGGGGCGCGGTGAAATGACCACGCCGGCGGCGTGCGTGGATGCGTGGCGCGCCAGCCCCTCGAGGCGCAACGCGACCTCCACCAGTTCCTTCACTCGCTCATCAGACTCGCGCAGGGCGTCGAGTTGGGGCGATTGTTTCAGTGCATCCTCGAGCTCGATATTGAGCGTCGCGGGAACCAGCTTGGCAATTTTGTCCACCTCGCCGTAGGGCATATCCAGGGCGCGGCCTGCGTCCTTCAGGACGGCTTTCGCGGCCATGGTGCCGAAGGTGATGATCTGCGCGACACTTTTTTCCCCGTACTTCTGCCTGACGTATTCGATCACTTCGCCTCGGCGGCGCATGCAGAAATCGATATCAATGTCGGGCATCGAGATGCGCTCGGGATTAAGGAAGCGCTCGAAAAGCAAATCATACTGAAGCGGATCCACATCCGTGATGTGGAGCGCGTAGCTGACCAGGCTGCCGGCGGCTGACCCGCGGCCAGGGCCCACGGGAACGCCTTGCGCGCGGGCGTAGTGGATGAAATCCCACACGATCAGGAAATAGCCTGCGAAGCGCATTTTCTGGATCATCGCGATTTCGTCTGACAGGCGGCGCTCGTAATCAGCGATGGAGTGGCGCAGGCGGCCCTCCTTCGCGAGCCGTTCGAGGAGTGGCGCGCGCGACTGGAAGCCTTCACTGGTCACTTTTTCGAAATAGGAGTCTGCAGTGTGGCCATCCGGCACTTTGAATTCAGGAAACGGATTGCCGACACGCTGGATTCTCACGTTGCAGCGGTCGGCGATCGCGACCGTTCGCTCGAGCGCATCGGGAAGCTCGCGGAACACCTCCGCCATTTCCACGGCAGTTTTGAAATAAAACTGGTCGGTGGCAAATTTCATGCGCGAGCCATCGCTCATGGTCTTGCCGGTCTGGATGCACAGGAGAACTTCCTGGGCGTGGGAGTCGGCGCGGGTGAGGTAGTGGCAATCGTTCGTGGCTACGAGCGGAATGCCCGTGTCGCGCGACAGCTGAACCAACTCGCGATTGATTCGCTGCTCGATTTCGAGGCCTTGATCTTGCACTTCAAGGAAGAAATTCCCTTTGCCGAAGATGTCGCGCAGGCGGTAGGCGTTTATGCGCGCCTGCTCATAATTGTCGGCGAGTAACGCATCCGCAACCTCGCCGCGCAGGCAGGCGGAAAGCGCGATCAGCCCTTTGCTGTGCTGGGCGAGGAGCTCATGATCCACACGCGGCTTGTAATAGAAGCCGTCGAGATATCCTGTGGACACGAGCTGAATCAAATTCCTATAGCCCTCCTCGTTTTCCGCAAGGAGAACCAGATGGTTTGATCGCTCGGCCTCGCTGCCGCGGTTCTTGTGATTGTCGGGCGCGACGTACACTTCACATCCGATGATGGGCTTGACGCCATGCGTCATTGCCTGGTGATAGAAATTGGCAGCGGCGAAGAGATTGCCGTGATCCGTGACGGCCACGGCCGGCATCCCGCGTCGAGCGGCTTCAGCGGTGAGTTCGCCGATTTCGCAGGCCCCGTCGAGAAGAGAGTAGTCCGTGTGCAGATGAAGGTGAACAAAGTTCGGAGCGGACATGCCAAGCCATTCTAAACCAGCTTTGCGGAATCAGCCATCAGCAATACAGAGTGTGATGGAGTCGGAGATTGAATATGACTGTGAAAGGTGAATTGGGAAGCAGGGTGGGGCCCCATTTAACGGCGGCGGGATTTTTTTGTCCCGCGTGGCTTAGCCTTGCCGGGCGACGGACGAGCATGAGACTTTACAGCGCGCCGCGATTGCTTGGTGTGGTCCGCGGCCTCGGCGTGTTTTTCTTTCGCTTTGGCTCCGATAGCGGCGGCTGCGTGCGAGGGCATTGAGCCACCGCCAGCGCTTCTTGGGGGTGTCCCTTTCTCGGCCGCAGTGGGCGGCGCCGGAGCAGCGGCGGCCGC